>ERZ1066136.746-NODE-746-length-21074-cov-7.052667_pt1 | contig 21074 bp, 19 predicted proteins | sample MGYA00382783_ERZ1066136 | MGnify/ENA primary metagenome ERZ1066136 (study PRJEB33369, sample SAMEA5778366) | biofilm metagenome | biome: Industrial cooling water; feature: Water cooling tower basin; material: Biofilm | place: United Arab Emirates | collected... | reverse complement strand
CGATCGCGCGGCCGAACTCGTCCGTCTGATCGGGCTGGACGCCGTGGCGGACAAGCGGGTCGCGGATCTCCCCTTCGGCACGCAGAAGCGCGTGGAGCTTGCGAGGGCGCTTGCGTCCGACCCGAAACTGCTGCTGCTCGACGAGCCCGCGGCAGGTCTCAACCACGAGGAGGTGGAAGGGCTGATGGACCTCATCCGCCGCCTGCGTGACGACCTCTCGCTTACCGTGATGCTCGTGGAGCACCACATGAACCTCGTCATGCGCGTGTCGGATCAGGTGGTGGCCCTCAACTTCGGCCGGAAGATCGCGGACGGCACGCCGGAAGTCGTCCGCACCGACGCCGCCGTGATCGAGGCGTATCTCGGCACGGAACAGGCGGCCTGACCATGACCGCGCTGCTCGAGGTGAAGGCGCTGCACGCGGGCTACGGCCCGGTCGACGTGCTGCACGGCGTCGAGTTTGCCGTGCGCGAAGGCGGCATCACCACCGTGCTCGGCGCCAACGGGGCCGGCAAGACCACGCTGCTGCGCGCCGTGTGCGGGCTGATCCGGCGCAAGGGCCACGTGCGCTTCGGCGGCGAGCCCATCGAGACCCGCGTGACCGAGGAGATCGTCCGGCTCGGGCTTGCGCACGTGCCGGACGGCCGCGGCACGTTCACCATGCTCACGACCGAGGAGAACCTGCGCGTCGGGGCCATCACCCGGCGCGACCGCAAGGCGGTACAGCAGGACATGGATCGCATGTTCGGGTACTTCCCCAGGCTGGCCGAGCGGCACGCGCAGCAGGCGGGCACGCTCTCGGGCGGCGAGCAGCAGATGCTCGCCATCGCGCGCGCGCTCATGCTGCGCCCGCGGCTGCTGGTGCTGGACGAGCCTTCGTTCGGGCTCGCGCCGCTCGTGGTGAAGGATATCTTCGCGATCATGCGTCGCGTGAACGAGCAGGAGAAGGTGAGCATCCTGCTGGTGGAGCAGAACGCCAGCCTCGCGCTCGGGCTCGCCGATACGGCGTATCTGCTCGAGACCGGGCGCGTCGTCCTGAGCGGGTCGGCCGCGCAGGTGCGCGACGATCCGACCGTGCGCAAGATCTACCTCGGGTACTGACATGGAAGCGTTCCTGCACCAGCTGCTGTCGGGCCTCGCCACGGGCGGCATCTACGCCGGCCTCGCGCTCGCGCTGGTGATGATCTACCAGTCCACTCACCACATCAATTTCGCGCAGGGCGAGATGGCGATGTTCTCCACCTATCTCGCGTGGACGATGGTGGATGCGGGGTTGCCCTACTGGGTGGCGTTCGCGGGGACGGTGGTGCTGTCGTTCGTGCTGGGTGTGATCATCGAGCGGGTCGTGGTCCGGCCGGTGGAGCACGCACCGGTGCTGTCGGTCGTGATCGTCTTCATCGCGCTCCTGGTCATCCTGAACAGCGTCGCGGGCTGGATCTACTCCTACACCATCAAGACCTTCCCCAGCCCGTTCGACTGGGAGGCCCTGCGCAATCCCTATCTGTCGCCGCACGAGATCGGCACGGTCGCGGTCACGACGCTGGTGCTGCTCGCGCTGTATGCCTTCTTCCGCTTCACCTCGCTCGGGCTCGCGATGCGCGCGGCCGCGCAGAACCCGGTGTCGAGCCGGCTCGCGGGCATCCGTGTGGGCTGGATGCTCGCGCTGGGCTGGGGGCTTGCCGCGGCCATCGGCGCCATTGCCGGGATGATGATCGCGCCGCTCGTCTACCTCGACCCCAACATGATGTCCGGCATCATGCTCTACGCGTTCGCGGGGGCGCTGCTCGGGGGCATCGACAACCCCATCGGCGCCGTCGTCGGCGGTTTCGTGGTGGGCGTGGTGGAGAACCTCGCAGGCGCCTACGTGGTGGGCACCGAGCTCAAGCTCACCGTCGCGCTGGTGCTGATCATCGGCGTGCTGCTGTTCAAGCCGTCCGGTCTGTTCGGACGCCGTTACGTGACGCGGGTGTAGCCATGCGCGCCGCCTTGTCACCGATGCGCGGGGTCGTGCTTGCCGTGGTGCTGGCCGGGCTGGTGGCGCTGCCGTTCTTCATCAGCGACTACCGCGCGTTCCAGTTCACCCAGGCCATCGTGTACGCGATCGTCCTGCTCGGGCTCAACATCCTCACGGGCTACAACGGGCAGATCTCGCTCGGCCACGGCGCCTTCTATGCCATCGGCGCCTACACCGCGGCCATCCTCATGGACCAGGCGGGGGTGCCCTACTGGGCCACGCTGCCGGCGGCCGGGCTCGTGTGCTTCGTCTTCGGCTTCCTCTTCGGGCTGCCGGCGCTGCGGTTGCAGGGGCACTATCTCGCGCTCGCGACCTTCGCGCTGGCCGTCGCCACGCCGCAGGTGCTCAAGTACAAGCGCTTCGAGGAATGGACGGGTGGCGTCCAGGGCATCGTGATCATCAAGCCCGATCCCCCCGAATGGCTGGCCGGATGGATCACCGTGTCGCAGGACCAGTGGCTCTACTTCTTCTCGCTCGCCGTGGCGCTGCTGCTGTTCCTGCTCGCGTGGAACCTGCTGCGCGGTCGCGCGGGCCGCGCCCTGGTGGCCCTGCGCGATCACCCCATCGCCGCCGAGGCCATGGGCGTCAACGGCCCGCTCACCAAGAGTCTCGCCTTCGGGGTGAGTGCCCTCTACACCGGCGTGGGCGGCGCGCTGGGCGCGATCGCGGTCCAGTTCGTCGCCCCCGACAGCTTCACGGCCTTCCTGTCCATCAGCTTCGTGGTGGGCATCGTCGTCGGGGGCATCGCCACGCTGTCGGGGGCCATCTACGGCGCCCTGTTCATCCAGTTCGTCCCCAACTTCGCCGACCAGATCTCCAAGGCGGCGCCCTGGGCCATCTACGGCCTGGTGCTGCTCGTGTTCATCTACGCCATGCCGGGCGGCGTCGCGTGGATGCTCCACTATCTGGGCACCCGGCTGCGCGGCCGGCGCTGAAGGAACGGTCTCCGGGGGGGGGCGCACGCGCTCAAGTTCGGTGCGGGCGGACCGTTACCGTAGCTGTCCGCATTTCGACCCGTTCACGTCCCGCACTCGATGTCCAAACTCTTCTCCCTCGTGGCGGACGTCACCGGCAAGCGGGATCGGGATCTCCTGGAAGCCACCCTGGCCGACGTGCTCTACCGCCTGCTCCAGGCGAAGCGGGTCAACCTCTGGCGCGTCCTCGAGCATCCGCAGGGCGCCCGGGTCCGCCTCATGGCCGGCGTGAGCGGGGCGAACAGCGTCGCCATGTCCGACCCGACGGTCGAGACCGAGGATCTGGCGCGCCTCGACGAGTTCGCGGGGTTTTGCGCCTGCTACGACAGCACCACCGCCCTGCGGATGCCCGCGGACGAGCCCGGTCTGTTCCGGCACCTGTTCCCGGTGTCGAGCGAGCGCGAGACGATCGGAGTGCTCGATGTGGAGGCGGCGGACGAACTGTCGCTGGCCCAGAGCGAGATGGTGGACGGCCTGCTGCGCATCTACCGCAACCATCTGGCGCTCCTCGACTACAGCGATCACGACACGCTCACCGGGTTGCTCAACCGCAAGACCTTCGACGACATCTTCCTGCGCCGAGTGGCCCGCCAGACGATCGCGGACGAACTCGGCCATGCGGTGGAGCTGGTGGGCCGCCGCCGCGTCCCGCGGCCCGACGAGACGCCCTGGCTCGCGGTGGTCGACATCGACTTCTTCAAGCGCATCAACGATCGCTACGGTCACCTGTTCGGGGACGAGGTCCTGCTGCTGCTCGGGCGGCTGATGCGCTCCGTGTTCCGGACCAATGACGTGCTGTTCCGCTTCGGTGGCGAGGAGTTCGTCGTGCTGCTCGCCCTCACCGACCGGGTCGGCGCCGAGACGGCGCTGGAGCGCTTCCGCATGCGCGTGGAGGAGTTCGCGTTCCCGCAGGTGGGGCAGGTAAGCGTGAGCATCGGCTTCACGCGTGCGAGCCTCACCGACAGCCCGAGCGACGCCTTCGACCGCGCCGACGAGGCGCTGTACTACGCCAAGCAGAACGGGCGCAACCAGGTGCGGGGCTACGAGGCGCTGCTGGAACTGGGCGTCGTGAAACCCAAGCGCGTCGAGTCGGGCGACGTCGAACTGTTCTAGCCGGTCCGGGACGCCGGTCCCCCGCGCTACGAGCGCCGCAACTGCGCGTAGATCACCGCGAACACAACCAGTCCCGCGCCGGCCATCTGCACCGGGGAGAGGGCCTCGCCCAGCGCCACCCAGGCAATCATCGCCACGAACACCGGTTCCAGGTTGAGCACGACCGCCGTGTGAACCGGCCCCATCCTCGGCATCAGCAGGAACAGCCCCACGATCCCCGCGCCATAGAGCACGGACAACCCCATCAGGCCGGTCCAGGCGACCGCGGAGTCCGGCAGTCGAAGCGTGCCGGAGCCGGTGCCGATCACCGCGAGGAAGGCAGTCGCGGCCGACATCATCATGAAGGTGCGCGCGGGCGCCGCGAGGTCGGGAGCGAGACGCGGCGTGAGGACGAGCGTGCCGGTGAACACCACGGCGGCCCCCACGGCACCGAGGACGCCGACGGGGTCGATATGTTCCGGGGCCACGCCCAGCACCAGAACGAGCCCCGTGAACGCCAGCCCGAGGGCGATCAGCAGCGAGCGGGAGAGCTTGTGATCGCCGAGGCGCGCCGAGACCAGCGCCACGAAGAAGGGGTAGGTGTAGAAGAGCAGCAGTGCCACCGTCACCGGCAGCCGCTTCACGCCCACCTGCACGAGCAGCGTCTGACCCACGACGAACAGGCCCAGCACCGCGGTACCCAGCAGCGTTCTGCGCGAGGCTGCCGGTCGTGTCCGGCGAATCAGCAGGAGCAGGCCGACGATGAGCGCGGCGCAACCTGCCCGTGACAATGCCGCCGTGAACAGCGACACGCCGTGACCGAAGGCGAGCCGCGCGAACACGTGAGCCGAGCCGAGACTCGCGGCACACAGCAGCAGGCCCGCGAGGTGAGCGGGCGAGGGGCGGGGAGGCAAGCGCCGAGGGCGGGGGAGGAGGGCGCGGCCGCCCTGCGGCGGCCGTCGCGTGAGGAAGGGCTCAGCTCCGTGCGCGGAAGGCGTCGATCATCGGCTGGACCTCACCACGCAGGCCGCGCATGGCTTCCTGGATCTCGAACCCGACGGCGTCGATGTGCCGCAGGATGGCGCCCTGCACGCTGATCGCGTTCATCCGCGCATAGCGGACGCCGGGGCAGTAGCGGCTCTCCGGGCTGCACGCGACGAACTGGAAGGCCTCGGGGTTCAGCGTCGAGAACTCGAGCTCGTTGTCCTTCTTGGGAATGCGCGGCTGCGCGGCCCGCTGGAGTTCCTTCAGTTCCTGCTCGGCACCCTTCAGGTCGTACTGGAAGCGGCCGGTGTAGGTGTAGTTGAAGAGGGTCATCTCGCCCATGAACCAGTCCATCATCGCCAGCTGGGCCTTGCCGGACTTGGTCTCGAAGTGGGTGGCGATGGTATCGGCGGACTCGCCGTCGAAGGTGTTGGCGACGTACTCGGTCCGGATATCCTTCACCCAGACGCCCTGCGCGAGCTGGGCGAGCGGCTGGACCGTGGCTGCAGCGATGAGTTGGCGTTCCGCCTGGTCGAACTCGGGTACGCCAGGCTTCCAGGCCGTGCCGAGCCCGTCTTCCTTGCCCCACGTGGTCAGCAGATCCCGCGCGATGCGGATCGAGAACTGCTTCACGATCAGCCGGGCGGCGCCGGTGATGAGGACCTCGTCGTGCGCGTCGGCGACGCGCTGCACGGCCTCGCGCTTGTTCTGGCTGGCCTCGGCCTTGTCTTCGGCCTGCGCCCCCGCGCCCGTCAGCAGGGCAAGCCCCGCGAAGGTCAGCACCACCCACTGCGACAGTCGAAGCACTTTCATCGGTACGTCTCCACGGTGATCCGTCATTGACTGATGTCTTTCCCCGGCGCACCGGGCGGCGGGCGCCGGTCGACCGCCAACCCGCCCATGGCGGCGATCCGCGCATCCACGAAGGCGCGCGCCTGTGTCTCGTACTCCGCCCGCAGCGCGGGCTGGCGGGCCAGCAGGGCTTCCTTCTCGCCCCCGGCACGGACCGCATCGGGCCCGGCACGCAGCAGCAGGGTCGCCACGCAGTAATGCATCAGCGCGAGGCCGCCGTGCCGTGGCCCGCCGATGCCCCGCAGGTGCAGGTCGCCCAGAACAAGGTGGGCGAGGCCGTCCAGCTTGTCCGCGGCGAATTCCAGCAGCCGCCTAGCTTCCTCGAGATCGGGCCGATCCGTCGCGCTTTCCAGATGCATCAGCGCCAGATTCGTCGCCGCGAGCTCGTGACCCTGAGCCGCCGCCCGACGGAACCACTCCGCCGCGCCCGCGGCGTCCGCCGGCCCGCCGCGTCCAGCCCGCAACAGACTGCCGAGGTGCATCTGCGCTTCGGCGATGCCCTGCTGGGCCGCAGCCTCGTACCAGCGCCGCGCACCGGTATCGTTGCGCGCGCCGCCCTGCGCCTTCTCCAGCATGTTGCCCAGCGCGAACTGCGCCCAGGCGAAACCGGCTTCGGCCGCGCGCTCGTACCAGGCGCGGGCCCGGACCAGATCGAGCGCGATGCCGGCCTTCTCCGGGATGTCGTGCAGGCGCCCGAGATCGAACATGGCCTTCGGGTCACCGGCTGCGGCGCGGGACTCGATGGCGGCGAGGAACTCGGGGCTGACGGCGTCGGCGTCGATCGTGCGTGGGGAAGCGGTCATCGTTTCTCGAACACGAGGAGATGTTGCCACGGCAGGCCGGGCACGGATTTGACCAACCGCAAACCGGCGACGGCCATTTCGCGTTCGGCCTGGGCGCGACTCATCTTGTGGGAGGGGCGGATCGGGACGGCAGGGTCTTCCGCGCGGTACTCCAGGAGTGCAACCCTGCCACCAGGCTTCAGGGCGCGCACGATGGCGGTGAGCATCTCGCAGGGCGCCGAGAACTCGTGATAGACGTCCACCATGAGGACGAGGTCCACGCTGGACGGCGCCAGGCCCGGGTCGCGCAGGGTGCCCAGCACCGGCTCCACGTTGCGCACGCCCGTTTCGCGCAGACGCGCCCGGAGGCGCGCCAGCATTTCGGGCTGGACATCGACCGCCAGCACCCGGCCGCGCGGGACCGCCCGCGCGATCCTCAAGGCGTAGTACCCGGTACCGGCGCCGATGTCGGCCACGACATCCGCGGGCTTCAGGTCCAGACCGGCGAGAGCGAGATCGGGGCGTTCCTCGGCTTCGCGTTCGGGGCGTTCCAGCCAGTCCGCGCCCTGGTGGCCCATGACGTGGGCGATCTCCCGGCCCAGGTAGAACCGGCCCGAACCATCGCCGCGCGCCTGGGGGCGGGACTCCACGGGCGGACATTCGGCGCGGGCGTCGACGGCGGCGCCCAGCCCGAGCAGGGCGAGAGCCGCGACGCCGGCGAACCGAAGCGCGAGGGGCAGCCTGGCTGCCCCTCGATGGCGGATTGCCGGCGGTCCGGAGACGCCGGCGTGTGCCGTGATGCCGATGATGCGATCTACCGCGACGTGGTCTTGCGGATGTCCTTGGTGTCGCTCCATTCCTCGAGGCCGGTCTCGATGTTCGTGAGACTGAGGAACAACTGGTAGTAGACGTCCTTCACGTCGTCGGCCTCCTTCACGATGGAGGTGATCTCGCCGGACAGACGGAAGCCGGCACCCACCATCTTGCCCTGGCGGACGGCCTTCTCCTGGTCGTAGAGTTCGCTGCCCTGGCGCTCCAGTTCCTCCTTCTGGCGCTGCATGTCGGCGGCGTCCGTCGCGAAGCGCACGCGCCCGCTCTTCTGCAGGGTGCCGCGCATGCGGTTGGTGATGGCGCGCGTGTCGATGTACTCGCTGGTCTTGTTCCTGACTTCCTGCACCGTGACGATGGGCAGGTTGCCGCTGCCGATGACCGGCGCCTGGAGCAGTGACTGGGTCATCTGCTCGGCGAGCATCTGCAGGTCGGTGGAGCCGAACTGGTTGGTGACGGTTTCCACCGAGCCGGGGTCGCCGTAGCGGGTCTTGGGCTTCGCGCAGCCGGTGACGGCCAGTGCGGCGAGGACGACGGCGAGGGTGGCGATCCGGGGCAGTCGCTGGAACGGGGTCATGGGCGGTTCTCCTTGCGGGCGGTCCGGCCGGTCATTCCTGGCCCATCACGATGAACTTGAAGTCCCGCACCTTGCCGTTGGGCGCGACCGTCGAGATGGTCTGGCGCGACGTGCCGTACAGCATGAGCGGCTTCCACGATTCCTCGTCGGCGGCGCGCATCCCTTCGGCATCGGCCCAGCGGAACTTGTAGAGCAGGCGCTCGGTGTCGCTCTCGTCGTTGTAGACGACCACGTCCACCTTGAGCAGGTCGCCGGTGGTGGTGCAGCGCATCTCCTCGATCTCGACGTCCGGCGGCTGGCGGCCTTCCTTCGCCGACTTGGACTTCACGAGGTCTTCCATGGAGCTGATCTTGGCGTCCCCGATGGGGCAGCCGAAGGCGAAGCCCTCCTTCTCGAAGCCTTTCTTGCTGGCGCATCCGGCGGCGAGCAGCGTTGCCGCGAGCGCAAGGGTCAGGGGGGCGAGTCTCATTGCAATGTCCTCCTCGATGGAGACGAAGTTGGGGGGAACTCGAAGGTGACCGTCCGAGCATACAACGGTTCCCCGGCGGAATCGGCCGAGGTCCCGGCGGACTGCGCACCCGCCGGGGCGGGCGCCTGCCCGGGTTCGCCGACGGGCGACACGAATGCGCGCCCGCGAAGCAGCCGCACCGTGACCAACGCATGGCGTGCGCTCAGGTTCACCTCGAAGTTCGCGGCGCCGGACGGCGACCGGACGCTCAGGGCGTGCCGGCCGCGGGCGAGTTTCAGGCGAGCCACGGAGACCTGCCCCGGCAGCATCCGCCAGCCGCGCTCGTCCGCCTGTTCCACGACGGCGCCGCCGATCTGCATGGCGATCAGTCCCACGAGGGCGCCCACCGCGGCACCGTCGTCCCGCCCCCGGTTGCTCTGACCGATCTGGCGCTGCATCTCGTACTGGGCCACGGCCTTGGTCGCCGACCGCACGAAGGCGCGCATCATGATGGAGGGCATTTCGTCCTTGAGTGCCCGGCGCGCCATCGCATCGAGATCCAGGATGTGCGCGGTGGGCACGGTCTGCGAATGGTCGACGAGAACGTCGGGCGGCGCGTAGGACGGGCTGGGCGGAATCACCGGAAAGGACACCGGAATCTGCATGAACACGCCGCTCGACACGACCGGCACCGGGATGCTGAAGCTGCGCGACACCCGGCCCGCGATGGCGCCGGATTCCACCACGACCAGCAGGTCGCACGTGCCATCGTCCGGCGCCGACATGCGGTCGTCCAGTCCGGCGAGCGCGTTTTCCAGCAGGGGCTGGCCGGGGCGCAGTTCGATGGCCTTGCGATAGCCGGGCGCAGCCAGACTCGCTTCGCCCAGGGCCTCATATACGAAACCGGCGAGGTAGTGGGAGAGCGCGTTCTGGTAGCCGTTGCGCAGCGCGTTCTCCTCCGGGGTCTCCAGTTCCTCGACCGGATAGCCGCTGATCTCGCGAATGCTGGGAGTGACGCCCCGCGCCCGGGCTTCGGACTGGAGCTTGCGGTATTCCTCCGCCCGGATGCGGGCGATGAGGTCCTCGCGCTCGTGGGTGCGCTTGATGGCGACGCGGGCGTTGTCCCAGTCCCCCAGGGTGAGGTGATCCATGGCCATGCGCGTGGTGACGAGGACCTTCTCGTAGTCGTGCCCTTCGTAGGTCCGGGTGCGGTCGTTCAGGATGAGGCTGCCGACCTGGCCCGTGGTCCGGCCGGGGTCCAGCGCGGCGGCATCCTCCCACGCCTTGACGGCGGCATCGGCCGCCGAGAGGGCCTCGAAACTGCTCCGGAAGTCGCCCTGCAGCCGGCGGACCTCGGAGACTTCGAGGTGGTAGAGCAGGTCCTCGGCGTCGGCGTCGCCGTTGCTCTTCAGGAGCTTCGCCGCGCCGTCGAGGTCCCCGGAGGCGACGCGACTCAGGGTCTCCTCCATTTCCGCCCGATAGCTGCGGAAGGTGCCGCAGCCGGCGAGGACGGACGTGAGGAGCAGAAGGAGTACCCAGCGCGGCGCGCCGCGTGGGCGGGGGAGGTCGCAGGAACGGAGAAAGCTCACCGATGGGTCACCCGCGGGGGCATTCCCCCGGAAATCTCGCCATGCCGATTGTGTCACCGCAGCCCGCCCGCCGGCACGTCACTTTCGTGCCGGGTCGGCATGGGCGGACTGCAGGACCGGACCTCAGCGGATGACGACGCCCCAGGGCGTATCGCCGACCGGGATCTCCTTCACCACGGCGTTGGTCTCGGTGTCGATCACGGACACCGAATTCGATCGTCCGTTCGCGACGTAGACCTTGCGGCCGTCGGGCGTGATGGCCATGTTCCAGGGGCGCTTGCCGACCGGGACCGTGGCGACCACGGCATGGCTGGCCGTGTCGATCACGGATACCGTGCCATCCTTCCCGTTGGAGACGTAGACGCGCTGGCCGTTCGGGTGCGTCACGACCCCGTTCGAGAACTTGCCGGTCGCGATCTTCGCGACCACCTGCCGCTTGTTCCAGTCGATGGCGTACGTGGCGTTGGCGAGTTCGCAGGCCACATAGAGAAGGTTGCCGTCCGGCGTGAAGGCGGAACCGCGCGGGCGTTCGCCCACCTTGATCTGGCCGACCTGCTTGCGAGCGGCCACATCGACGATGTCCACCTGATCGGCTTCCTCGGCGCTGGCCACGAGCCACTTGCCGTCGGGCGAGAAGGTGGCGTGCTCGGGGTTCTTGCCCTTGACCTTGACCGAGAAGGCCTTGGTACCGGTGGCCGTGTCGACGAACGCGATGGAATTGCTGAGCTCGACCGCTGCCACCACCAGCTTGCCATCCGGCGAGATGCTCACGCCTTCGGGCGACTCGCCGAGGTCCACGAGACTGTCCACCTTGCCGGCTGCCACGTCGACGATAGCCAGGGCGTTCTTGGGCTGGTCGCTCACGTAGATGCGGCTCCCGTCGGCGTTCGGCGCCAGTCCGCGGGGCTTGTCACCGGCAGGGATCGTCCGCACCACGGCGTCCGTGGCGGTGTCGATGACGGAGAGCGTGCCGGACTTCTCGTTGGGCACGTAGGCGAATGGCGCAGCCCAGGCCGGGGCGGACATGAGGGCCGCGAGCGCGGCGCTGGCGATTCCCGACAAACCGAGTTTCATGACGGATTCGACTCCCGATGGTGTTGTAGTGGGTCTCGCGATCGCCGGCAGCCGCCGTTGCGCGCGGAGGGGGAAGCGCGGCGGCCGACGAGCGAAGCTTGCGAGTATCGCACGCACTCCATGAACGGCAACGGCCGGCGCAGCGGCTGTGTTGACCGCTGTCGGATGCTAGCGCGCCAGTGTCGGCTCCGGACCGCGCCCGCCCGGAATCAGGAACGTTTCCCATGCCCTCCGGCGGGCTTTTCGGCTAAAAGGAATGGTTGCCGGTGCGGCCCGCGAGGCGGTATTTATGCAGGCTTCGCCCGAGTCCCGAGAGTTCCGGATGACCACTACCCTGCTCAGAACCCCTGCATCCACCACTCCGGCGGGCGTCGCCGCCTGGCGTGACCTGTTCCTCGTCGCCGGGGCGACGGTCGTCACGTTCCTTGTGGCCGGTCTGCTGGAGTTGTCCGAGGGCGTGGGCGGGTTCCTCAAGCACTTCGAGGCCTACCAGCTGGACGAGGTGCCGCTCGCCGTGGCGGTGCTCGTGGTCGGTCTCGCATGGTCATCCTGGCGCCGGTCCCGGCAGGCCGAGCGCGAACTCGCCCTCCGGCTGGAGGCACAGGAAGGACTGTCGGTCCAGCGCGCCTACTTCGAGACTCTCATCCGCGAGAACCTGTCCGCCAGCCTGATCACCGACGACCGCGGTCGCATCACGATCGCCAATCCGGAGCTGGGCCACCTGTTCGGCCTGCCGGCGGCCGAGTCCGCGCCCGGGCGGGACCTCGGCAGCTTCTACGCCGACGCCGGGCAGTGGCGGGCGCACCGGGCCGCACTCGAACGCGGCGAGCGCGTGGAGGTGCCGGGCCTGCGCGTGCGCCGGGAGGACGGTCAGGAAGCCACGGTGATTGCCCGGCTGGTGCCCGGGCGCAATCCTCAGGGTGCGGTCGAGGTGCACGCGTTCTTCACGGACGTCTCGGCACTGGAGGCGACCCGGGCGGCGCTCGCCCGCGCGCTCGAGGAGAACCGGCTGCTGGCGCAGCGGGGCATCGAACTGCTGGAGGCGGAGCGGCGCCACATCGCCCGCGAACTGCACGACGAGATGGGCCAGTGGCTGAACGCGCTGAAGATCGATGCGGTCTCGTTCCGCGACCGCGATGACCTGCCGGGGGACGCCCGGTCGGTCGGGCAGGGCATGATCGAACTCATCAATCACGTATATGACGTGGCCCGGGAACTGATGCGGCGGCTGCGTCCGGTGGCGCTGGACGAGTTGGGCCTGGCGGCCGCGCTGCAGTACTGCGTGGACCAGTGGCATCGGCGCCAGCCCGCACTGCAGTGTGAGTTCCGCGCCGATGCGCTCCCCGACAGTCTGGGAGAGGCCGCCAACATCACGCTCTATCGTCTCGTGCAGGAATGCCTCACGAACATCACCAAGCACTCTGGCGCGAGACAGGTCGCCATCGACCTGCGCTGCGATCGTGACCGGCGGGTCGTCGAGGCGCGCGTGGCCGATGACGGCCGCGGCATCGACGAGGCCGGGAACCGTCAGGGCCTCGGCCTGGTGGGCCTGCGCGAGCGCATCGAGATGCTCGGCGGGCGCTTTCGCGTCGACAGCACTCCAGGCGAGGGCACGGTCGTCCTCGCCACCCTGCCACTCACCGCAACGGAATCCGCAGCATGAATGCATCCACCACCGTTCTTCTCGTCGACGACCACGCGGTGGTCCTGGAGGGCTACCGGCGCCTCCTGGAGCGCACGCCCGACATCAGCGTGGTCGCGGAGGCCCGCAATGGCGAGGAGGCCTACAAGCACTTCGTGGAGCTGGCGCCCGATGTGGTGGTCATGGACATCACGCTGCCAGGCATTGGCGGCATCGAGGTCGCACGGCGCATGCTCGCCCGTGAGCCCGGCGCCCGCATCGTCATGTTCAGCATGCACGAGGACGCCGTGTTCTCGTCGCGCGCTCTGCAGGCCGGAGCGCGGGGCTACGTCACCAAGTCCAGCGCGCCGGACGTCCTGGTGGAAGCCGTGCGGCTCGTCGCTGCCGGCAAGCTGTACATCAGCCACGACATGGCGCAGGAACTCGCGGTGCAGATGCTCCCCGGCAAGGAGAACCCGCTCCAGGCCCTGTCGCCGCGGGAGTTCGAGGTGTTCCGCCTGCTCGTCGCCGGCCACGCCGTGGGAGAGATCGCGAAGATCCTGTCTCTCTCCTACAAGACGGTTGCGAACCACCAGTGGAACATCCGCCAGAAGCTCGACGTCTCCAACACCGCCCAGGTGGTGCGGATGGCGATGGCGCACGGCGTTCTCGGGGCGGAGCCGGGGGCGGATCCGATGGCGGATGCGTCGCGGCCCTGACCCGGCCTCCGGACACACGGTAAGCGCCCCACCCGAAGCCGTTCCTGCCGCGACGCCCGACACCGATTTCGTCCCGTACGGGAAACGCATTCCTTCGCTGTCGGGAAATTTTCCCTGGCCCGCTCCGCCTGGGGCTTCTACTCTTGGAGGAGTATCGGCAAGATGCGGGGTCGCTCGCGCGTCCGAGGCCATGCCCCGGGCGGTTTCGGGTGTCCGGGTGTATTGCCTGCATCACATAATGAGAAGAGCGGTTGCCGAATGGAGCATCGTCACGGCCGCGGGGGGAGACTGTCCTTCGGCCAACAATTTTTGTCGCGAGGTGCGCGCCTTCGCGCCGTCGTCATCGGACTCGTCGCAATGACTTGGGGACAGGTTGGGCACTCTCAGACGACGCCTCCGGCCGGCAGGACGGAGCCGGGCAGCATCGTCGCCCCGACCGTGCGCGTCACCGCGCCCAGGGTGGTCACCCCCCTTCCCGGCGTCATCATCCAGCGTGAACAGATGTCTTCCAATGTCCAGAGCGCGACGGCCGGAGACATCGAACGGGCGCAGACCCAGAGTCTCACCGACTTCATGAACTCCAACATGCAGTCGGTCAGCGTCAACGACTACCAGGGCAACCCCTTCCAGCAGGACCTGGTCTTCCGCGGCTTCTCGGCCTCCCCGCTGATCGGCACGCCGCAGGGCCTGTCGGTCTACGTCGATGGTGTACGGGTCAACGAGCCCTTCGGTGAGGTCGTGAACTGGGACCTCATCCCCGTCAACGCCATCCAGCGGATGGACCTGCTGCCAGGGTCGGACCCGCTGTTCGGCCTGAACACCCTGGGCGGCGCCCTGTCGATCACCACCAAGTCCGGCTTCACCTCGCAGAAGGTGGAAGGTTCGGTCCTCGGAGGGAGCTGGGGCCGGCGGCAGGCCAAGTTCTCCGCCGGCGCCAACAACGGCGTGCTCGGCGGCTTCGTCGCAGTGAACATGTTCGACGAGGACGGCTGGCGCGTGAATTCGCCCTCGTCGGTGCGACAGGCCTACGGGCGGGTCGATATCCAGGGCGAGCTCGGCGGCATCGGGCTGTCCTTCCTGCACGCGTCCAACTCGCTCATCGGCAACGGTCTGGTGCCCTACGACCAGTACCTGCAGAACCCCACTTCGGTGTTCACCTCCCCGGACGAGACCAGCAACAAGGTCAACCACTTCAACGGCACCGGGCGTCTGAACTTCTCCGACTCGGTGACGTTCTCCGCGCAGACCTACTGGCGGGGATTCGATCAGGTGTCGCGCGGCGGGGATATCTGGGAGGACTTCCGCCAGACCGCCAGCCGGTTGCGGCTGGACTGCAACAACGGCATTCCCAACGCGACCGCAGACGGCGCAATCGGCGTCGATCTGCCCGGGTGTCCCAACCTCCAGCCGAACGGGATCTTCAACATCGGGCGGGCCAGCCAGACGGCCAACGGCATGTCCTGGCAGCTGAACTGGCTCGGCGAGCAGAGCCAGGTGGTGTTCGGCGCCGCCCTGGACAACACGAGCGTCGATTTCCGGCAGGGTCAGCAGCTCGGTTTCGTCAACGACACCCGTGAGGTGGTGCTCGCGCCGGAACGCTACGACGACCTGTTCCTCGTGCCGCTGATCCAGGAAATCCAGCGCAACAACCTGGTCGGCGGGTCCGACGCGGGCAGCGTCTACCTCAAGGCGATCACCACCAATCCGCCGTTCTGGACGCACGACTCGACGCTCCACCTCAACGCGGGTCTGCGCTACAACCGCACCCGCGTCACGCAGCAGCTCACGGCCGATCGTCCGATTCCGCTCTACCAGTTCGACGAGTCCCTGTTCCGGCGGCTGGCCCCCCGTTGCGGGGCCGAGCGCGGGGACGCCTTCGCCCGCTATTACTGCACCCAGGGCAACTACCTGTACGAGAGCCTCAATCCATCCGCGGGTGTGTCGTGGCTCCCGAAGGAGACCCTGAATCTCTACTTGAACTGGAGCCGGGGCTCGCGCGTGCCCAGCACCATCGAACTGGGCTGCGCGCGCGACCGCGAGGGCGAGCGTCTGGCTGGCGGCGGCCGCAACACGGGCCGGACGCCGGGCTGCTCCGTGCCCACGGCGCTCACCTTCGATCCGTTCCTCCCCCAGGTCATTTCCTACACGACGGAACTCGGCCTGCGCGGTTCATCGGAAGACGGCCGGATCGCCTGGAATGCGGGCGTCTATCAGACGAACCTCTCGAACGACATCCTGTTCGTGTCCCTCGGGTCGCGCAATCGCGGGGTGTTCGACACCTTCGGCAAGACCCGCCGTCGCGGCCTCGAGTTCGGCATGGACGGGCAGTTCGGTCGCCATCGCCTGACCGCGTCCTATTCCCGCGTCGACGCCACTTTCGAGAGCATGGCGGAGGTGGTCAACCCGTCCAACAGCACGTCGACGCGCGAGGTCGGCAAGGTCAGCACCTTCATCATCCAGCCGGGCGACCGCATCCCCGGGATCCCGCGCGACTCGATGCGCCTCGCGTGGCGCTACGACGCCACCGATCGCGTCAACCTCGGGCTGTCGATGATCGCGCAGTCGTGGTCCTTCGTGCGTGGCAACGAGAACAACGACCACGCGCCCGTGGGCACGGACAGCAACGGAGAGCCCACGCTCGGGACGCTCGACCCCACCATCACGGTCGAGCCGGGGCGCCGCTACGTGGGCAGCGGCCGGATCCCCGGCTTCGCGATATTCAATGTGGTGGCCAGCTATCAGGCCACGGCGCAACTGTCTTTCAGCCTGCGTGTCGACAATGTGCTCGACCGGCGGTACGTCACCGCCGGCGGACTGGCCCTCAATCCCTTTTCCCCCTCGGTCTGGGGCGTCCGGGACGCCGGCGGGTTCAACTACAACTCCAACGACTGGACCCACTCCACCTTCGTGGGGCCGGGGGCGCCCCGGGCGTTGTGGCTGTCCCTCAATTACGTTTTCGACACGGGGGGGCAGCGTCCGTAGCCGGGCGTTGCCGTCCTGTTCGGGAAGATGTCCCCGGCCGAGCCGGGGTGTGCGGTAAAACCAGGAGACTTGCATGATCATGAAACTCAAAACCCTGACCGCGGCCTTCGCGGTCGCGCTCGCGTCGACGGCGGCCGTCGCCGGCGACTTCACGGAGCTGCCGCAGAACGGCAGTCTCGTGGTCGGCGCCAACAACCCGAACACGGACCGCCTGTACCTCGAAGCCCAGAGCATCACGACCCTGCCCGGCGACGACCGCATCTTCACCTCGATCAGCTACAACGCCATCGCCACCTCAGGCGGGCTGCCGCGCGCGATCGTGGGCAGCGGTACGCTCACACTCATCGACCACCTGATCACGCTCGACGTGGTCCTCGACGGGCGGGAGATCGGTCACGCGTTCGACTTCGTCTTCCGGGACTCCCGCGATGACAAGCTGGTGTTCGGGATGCGGACGCTTCTGGGGGTCGAGCCGGATCACCAGCAGGACGCCGAACTCAATTTCCTGTACCGCTACGGGTTCCAGGACGACACCGCCACCTACAGCGCCGCGGCCGCCTGGATGTTCACATCCGACTTCGACCTGCGCATGTACAACGTCGGTCGGACGGCCAGCACGAGCCTGCTCGGGGCCACGCCCTTCGACCCGGACACCATCCGCATGCAGTCGGACGTGAACCTGGCCGAGGGCAACCCCTTCAGCGGTCTGTTCCTCATCAAGACGGACGCCGAGCGCTACACGATCGCCGACCGCGGTATCGGGGTCTTCCAGGCCGGCGAGGAAGGTCAGCCGCGCGTCGGGATCGATCTCCGCGGCTTCGTGCCGGCGCCGATTCCGGAGCCGTCCACCTACGCGATGCTGCTCGGCGGTCTCGGCCTGCTGGGCGTGGTCGCGCGCCGCCGTCGCGCCTGACCGGCTCCAGGGGCGCCCGTTCCACCCGGAACTGGCGCCCTCTTTACGTCCGCGCCATGTCGCCACCTCCCCGTTCCACTACCACTGCGCACACCTCGGTACTGCTCGTGGATGACCATGCGGTCGTCCGGGAGGGCTACCGTCGGCTGCTCGAACGCACGAACGACATCACCGTGATCGGCGAGGCCGGCACCGGCGAGGACGCCTATCGCCTCGTCGCCGAACTGGACCCCGCCGTGACCGTCATGGACCTGAGCCTGCCGGGCATGGGCGGCATCGAGGCCGTGCGCCGGATCGTGACGCGCGACTCGCGCGCGCGCGTGCTCGTGTTCAGCATGCACGAGGACGCCGTGTTTTCCTCCCGCGCGCTGAAGGCGGGGGCCAAGGGCTACGTCACGAAGTCCAGTGCGCCCGATCTGCTGGTGGAGGCCGTCCGCGCAGTGGCCCAGGGGCGGATGTTCCTCAGCCCGGACATCGCGCAGGAACTGGCCGTCATGTCCCTGCCGGGCCGCGACAACCCGCTGGGTGCGCTCTCTGCCCGCGAGTTCGAGGTCTTCCGTCTTCTTGTCGAAGGCAAGACCGTCGTCGAGATCGCCCGCATCCTTTCGCTGTCCCAGAAGACCGTCGCCAACTACCAGTCGACGCTGCGCCAGAAGCTCGAAGTCAACAACACGACGCAGGCCGTGCGGCTCGCGATGGCGCACGGCCTGTTCCCGCCCGTGCAGGCGTCGTCCACCGAAACCGGCGCCTGACGGCGCGACGGGCGTCGTCACGCGGCGCAGTTCGGCGCCTCCGGGCGAAGGCGCCGCGGTTGTGCACCATCGTCCCGCGTGCTGCGCCATGACATGCAGCTTTCCTGCACCACGACGGCGATCGGCGGTTGGACAGGCGCACCGGACAGGTGCCGGCCCCGGTACCCGCATGTCATCGCAGTTCGCCAGATCAACGGTTTAGGCGGTCCGAGCGGGGTGGCCCCCGAGTTGCAGAGGCCCCGGTCGCGTCCGGCACGGGCCGGCGCTTCCATCGTCGAAATCCTGGAGGAGGGATTGTCCATGCTGCGTCGAGTCCGTCTCTGTCTGTCCGCCATCGCGCTTGCGCTGGCCACGCCCGCGGCCTTCGCCGCGGACCCCGTCAAGATCGGCATCCCCGTCGGCCTCTCCGGCGCCAACTCGGTCGTCGCGCCGTCGGTGGTGCAGTCCGCCGAACTCGCGGCGGAGGAGATCAACGCGAAGGGGGGCATCCTCGGCCGGCCCATCGTCCTGGAGGTGGCGGATGACGGCAGCGGTGCCGCCGGGGCCCAGAAGGCCTTCGACGCCCTGCTGTTCCAGAAGAAGGTGGACGTGCTGATCTCGATGGAGACGAGCGCCGCGCGCAATGCCGGCCTGCCCATCGTGACGCGCGGCAAGAAGCCCTACATCTACACGTCGCTGTACGAGGGACGTTCGTGCAACAAGTACCTCTACTGCAACGCACCCGTGCCCGAGCAGATGGTGGCGCCCATCGTCGATCACTTCATGAAGAAGTTCGGCGCGAAGACCTTCTTTCTCGTCGGCAGCGACTATGCCTTCGGCCGCGGCATGCTGAAGTTCACGCGCGAGTACATCGAGAAGCACGGCGGCAAGGTGGTGGGCGACGAGTACGCGCCCATGGACGCCACCGACTGGACGGCCATCATCAGCAAGATGCGCTCGGCCGCACCCGACGCCATCGTGATGTCCACCGCGGGCGGCGCGCCGAACGTGACGCTCACCAAGCAGTACAAGGCGGCCGGCCTGAAGGCGCACATCGGCAACCTGAGCGTGGACGAGGGCACCGCGAAGAGCATGGGTGCGGATGCCGAAGGCACGTTCATCACGGCCTCGTACCTCACGACGCTCGATTCGCCCAAGGCCAAGGAGTTCATGGCCGCCATGCAGAAGAAGTTCGGCGGCAACCTGAAGACGCCCAACGACCTCTCCGTGCCCGAGTACGACGCCATCTATCTCTACAAGGCGGCGGTCGAGAAGGCCGGCAGCTTCGATACCGATGCGGTGGTGAAGGCGCTGGCGGAAGTGTCCTTCGACGGACCGCGCGGCAAGGTGTCGATGAACAAGCAGCGCCATGCCCCGCTCAACATGTATCTGGGACAGGTGCAGAAGGACGGTTCCGTGAAGGTCATCGAGACCTTCGACAACGTGGACCCCGGCGACCAGTGCCCGAAGCTCTGACCGTCGCCGTCTGAACCGGGCGGGCCGCGGTCCGCCCGATCGATTCCACCCGTCCCGAGTGCCCGGCCGTGACCGCGACGCTGCTCGACATCGTGACCTCCGCCGCCATTCTCTACGCGGTGGCGGCGGGTCTGCTGATCGTGTTCGGAGTGATGAAGATCATCAACTTCGCGCATGGCGGCTTCCTCACCATCGGCGGCTACTCGGCGCTCGCCGTCACCAAGCTCGGCTGGAACCCCTGGTGGTCCCTCGCGTTCGCGACGGGCATCGGTTTCGTGTGCGGGATGATCATCGAGCGGCTGGTGGTTAAACCCCTCTACGCGCGCCCGCTGGATGCCATCCTCGCGACCTGGGGGCTGGGCATCATCATCGGGCAGGTCATCACGCTCGGCTTCGGTCGCGAAGTGCAGTTCGTGCAGAGCCCGATGAGCGGGGCCGTGGACCTCGCCGGGGCGTCCTATTCGTCCTACCGCCTCGCGCTCGTGCTCGCGGCGGCCGTCGTCGGCATCGGCATCGCGGCACTGCTGCAGCGCACGCGGCTGGGGCTGGTGACCCGCGCGGTCATCATGAACGAGGACCTCGCGCGCGGGCTGGGCATCCACAGCGGGCTCGTGCGCTTCTTCACCTTCTCGCTGGGCGCCGCGCTCGCGAGCCTCGCAGGCGCGCTCATCACGCCGCTGTCGAGCGTCGATCCGAACATGGGCGTGCCCTGGCTCGTCAACGCCTTCATGCTCGTCCTCGTGTCGGGCGTGTCCTTTCTCAGTCTGCTCGTCGCGACAGTGGTGTTCGGCGGGGCGCAGGTGCTGGTGAGCACCTTCGTGAGCCCGGTGCTGGGCGGGCTCACCATCGTCGTCCTGGCGGCCGTGCTGCTGCGCATCCGGCCGCAGGGCTTCAGCCGTGAGTAGCGCGGGAGCCGTCCTATCCGGCGCGGCGGGCAGCGCGCCCCGGGTGCGCTCGGACCTGCGCCGCGTCGCTGTCTTCTCGGTCGTCGCCCTGATCGTCGTCGGCATCGCCCCCTACGTGCTCGACACGTTCATGGTGAACAGCCTGATCCGCGGTTTCCTGTATGCCGCCGTCGCGCTCACCGTCGACATCCTGTGGGGCTATACCGGCGTGCTCACCTTCGGGCAGTCGGCCTTCTTCGGCATCGGCGCGTACGCCGCAGGCCTCGTCTTCACGCACCTGGGGTTCGGTACCGGGTATGCCGCACTCGCGCTCGGTGCGGGAGTGCTGGCCGCCGTCATCGTCGCCGCCGTCATCGGCTGGCTGTCGTTCTACCACGGCGCCTCGCCGCTCTACGCCTCCGTGGTGAGTCTCGTGCTGCCGATCGTGCTCACGCAGGTCATCTACACGGGCGGCGAGTTCACGGGGTCCAGCAGCGGACTGTCGGGCTTCGAGAGCTTCGACGTGTCCATGGA
>ERZ1066136.736-NODE-736-length-21250-cov-11.221892_pt1 | contig 21250 bp, 12 predicted proteins | sample MGYA00382783_ERZ1066136 | MGnify/ENA primary metagenome ERZ1066136 (study PRJEB33369, sample SAMEA5778366) | biofilm metagenome | biome: Industrial cooling water; feature: Water cooling tower basin; material: Biofilm | place: United Arab Emirates | collected... | reverse complement strand
GCGCGGCAAGGTGCTCAACACCTGGGAGGTGGAGCGCGACCGGCTGTTCGCCAACACCGAGATCCACGACATCGCCGTGGCCATCGGCGTCGACCCCCACGGCCCCAACGACGAGCCCGACCTCTCGGGCCTGCGCTACGGCAAGGTCTGCATCCTCTCGGACGCCGACGTCGACGGCTCGCACATCCAGGTGCTGCTGCTCACGCTGTTCTTCCGCCACTTCCCGAAGCTGGTGGAGCGCGGGCACGTCTACATCGCGCGACCGCCGCTCTACCGCATCGACGCGCCCGCGCGCGGCAAGCGGCCGGCGGCCAAGCTCTACGCGCTCGACGACGGCGAGCTCGAGGCCACGCTCGACAAGCTGCGCAAGGAAGGCGCGCGCGAGGGCTCCTGGAGCATCAGCCGCTTCAAGGGCCTGGGCGAGATGAACGCCGAGCAGCTGTGGGAGACCACGCTCAACCCCGAGACGCGCCGCCTGCTGCCCGTGAGCTGGCTGGGCGGGGGCTTCGAGGCCACCACGGTCATCCTCGGCAAGCTCATGGGCAAGGGCGAGGCGGCGGCGCGGCGCGAGCTGATGGAGCTGCACGGCGACGCCGTGGACGTGGACGTCTGAGCCGGGCACCGATGCCGTGACATACCGTCACCGGCATTGCCGTAAACGCTGAGTGCCGATGGGCGAAGGGCCTGCCACGATCAGGGCTTCCACAGTCCTGACGCGGAGCGCGCCCATGTCCCTGAGCTTCAGCCGTTCGATCACCGCCGTGGCCTGCGCCACGCTCGCCCTGGGCGCCGCCCAGGCGGCCGACACCGAACCCGCCGCCGGCTTCAGCCGGGTCATCGTCGGCTTCAAGGCCGGCGCCGAGCCGGGGGCGCGGGCGGCCGTGGCGCGGTCGAACGGCCGCGTGGCGCGCGAGCTGCCCGCGGTGGCCGCGATGGCCGTGGAGCTGCCCGCCGAGGCGCTGGCCGCCCTGCGGCGCAACCCCCACGTGGCCTACGTCGAGGAGGACCTCAAGCGCTACCCGCTCGCCCTGAGCGCGCCCTCCAGCGCGCCCTACGCCAGCGGCCAGCTCGAGCCCTGGGGCATCCGCGCCGTGCAGGCGCACCTGCTGCCCTCGGGCGACGCGCTCACGGCCAACCGCCGCGTCTGCATCATCGACTCCGGCTACGCCATGGGCCACGAGGACCTGCCCGGCAGCAACCGCGTGAGCGGGCACAACGGCAACCTGCCCTGGGCGCAGGACGGCGACGGCCACGGCACGCACGTGGCCGGCACCATCGCCGCGCTCAACAACGCCGGCACCGGCGTGGTGGGCGTCAACGCCGGCGGCAACCTCAACCTCTTCATCGTGCGCGTGTTCGGCGACAGCGGCGCCTGGGCCTACAGCTCCACGCTGGTGGACGCGGCCACGCGCTGCCAGAACGCCGGCGCCAACATCATCAGCATGTCGCTGGGCGGTTCGCGTTCCAACCGCACCGAGCAGACCAAGTTCGACCAGCTGCTGGCCGCCAACATCCTGCCCATCGCCGCCGCCGGCAACGACGGCAACAACCGCACCTCCTTCCCCGCGGGCTACGCCAGCGTCATGAGCGTGGCGGCGGTGGACGTCAACAACGCCAAGGCCAGCTTCTCGCAGTTCAACAGCGACGTCGAGATCTCGGGCCCCGGCGTGGGCGTGCTGTCCACCGTGCCCAACGGCCAGGGCCTGCTGGGCTCGCTCAACGTCGGCGGCCTGGTGGTCGAAGCGTTCCCGTTCGAGGGCTCGCCGCGGCTGTCGCGCAGCGGTGCCTTGTTCGACCTCGGCATCGGCAACGCCGTCAACGCCGGCGCCAGCGGAAAGGTCTGCCTCATCGCGCGCGGCACGGTCGACTTCGTCACCAAGATCAACAACTGCCAGGCCAGCGGCGGCGTGGGCGCGGTGATCTACAACAACGCGCCGGGCGCCTTCAGCGGCACGCTGGGCACCACGGTCACCAGCATCCCCTCGGTGTCGATCTCGCAGGCCGATGGCACGGCGCTGCTGGCCCGCGTCGGGCAGGCCACCACGGTGGCCGTGGGCGCGGCCAACTACGCCTACCTCGACGGCACCTCGATGGCGACGCCGCACGTCTCGGCCGTGGCGGCCCTGGTGTGGAGCTACTTCACGCCGGCCAACCCCACGGCCGGCCGCACCTGCACGGCCACGCAGCTGCGCAACTCGCTCAACCGCTCGGCGCGCGACCTGGGCGCCGCCGGCCGCGACACCAGCTTCGGCTTCGGCCTCGTGCAGGCCCGCGCGGCCTACGACCGCATCGTCAGCCTGGGGTGCGGCAACTGAACGCGGGCGGGCCGCTGCTGCGGCTGCGCCCCACGCTGCTGAGCGACCTCGACTTCGTCGTCGAGGTCGAGCAGGACCCGCACAACCGCCCCTTCATCACGCCCTGGGAGCGCACGCAGCACGAGGGCGCGATCCGCATCCCCGACTTCCGCCACTTCATCGTGGAGGCGGGTGATGCGAGCGGCCCGGGCGGCGGCCGCGACGGCTTCGTCATCCTCCAGGGCTGCCGCAACCCGCACCGCAGCGTCGAGCTCAAGCGCCTGGTGCTGCAGAGCAAGGGCCAGGGGCTGGGGCGGCGCTGCGTGCGCCTGCTCAAGCGCATGGCCTTCCGCGACCTCAAGGCGCACCGCTTCTGGCTCGACGTGAAGAGCCTGAACGCGCGCGCGCTGGCGCTCTACGCCAGCGAGGGCTTCGTCGAGGAGGGCCGCCTGCGCGAGAGCGTGCGCGCCAGCCTGGACGAGAGCGCCGACGGCTGGGACACGCTCGTCGTGATGGGCCTGCTCGACCGCGAGTACGCGGCGCGCGTGGCCCTGGGGCTCGAGGAGACGGCCTGAGCGGCCGCGCCGCGCGCTAGAGCCGGAACACCGCGCGGATGCGCGCCGCGATCTGCGCCGGCCGCGACAGCGCCGCCGCCGGGGCCTCGGGCACCTGGCGCAGCTGGGCATCGGACTGCTCGTGCTCGGCCGCGGCGCGCGACAGGGCGTCGGCCAGCGCCGGCCGCAGCGCCAGCAGCGGGGCCAGGGCGTCGGCGCCGATCTCGAACAGCACCAGGGGCGTCACGGCGCGCACGTCGGCGCTGCGCTCGGCCCCCGTCAGCAGCGACATCTCGCCGAAGCTGTCGCCCGGGCTCAGCACGGTGGCGCGGCGCGGCGCGCCCTCGGCGTCGGGCACCAGCACCTCGGCCACGCCGGCGGCCAGCACGAACATCGAGCGGCCCGCCGCGCCCCGCAGCACCACGGCGTGGCCGCGGGGCGCCTGCAGCAGCGCCATCTGCGCGGCCAGGGTGTCGCGCTCCGCGGCCGAGAGGCTGTCGAGCAGCGGCGCAGTGTCGAGCACGCGGCGGCGCGCCTCGGGGGTGTCGAAGTCGGGCACCTTGCGCGTCACCGGCGCGGGCAGGCCCTCGGCCGCCGGCGCGGCGCGCTCGCCGGCCCCGGCGGGCTCGGCCCACTCGGCCGCGGGGCGGATGCCGGCCAGCACCAGGTGGCGCTGCACGCAGCTCAGCAGCTCGTGGCGCGCCGGGCCCTTGGCCTTGCGGCGGGGGTCCAGCAGGTAGGTGATGCGCCAGCTCACGCCGCGGCCGTCGAGCCGGCAGATGCGCACCTTGGGCGGCTTGTCGCCGGCGGCGGCGCCGCGCATCCAGGCCTCGGTGACGGCCGCGCCCAGCAGCGTCTCGACCACGCCCTGCGGCAGCATCCAGTCGAGCACGATGTCGACCTCCTGCTCGCTCACCGGCGAGGGGAAGGACAGGTTCTCCACCACCGACATCGCGACCACGCTGTTGGGGACGCTCACCAGGTTGTCTTCGGGCGTGAGGATGCGCGTGCTGCGCCAGTTGATCTCGCGCACCAGGCCGGCGATGGGCTCGCGGCGCTGGCGCGTGTGCAGCAGGATGAAGTCGTCGAGCCGGAACGGCTGCTCGACGTTGAGCGCGATGCCCGAGAAGAAGTCGGTGAGGATGCGGCGCAGCGCCAGGCCCAGCACCAGGCCCAGCACACCCGTGGTGGCCAGCACCGCGGGCATGGCCACGCCCCACACCTGGGTGAGCACGCCCAGCACCACGCCGGCCATCACCAGCACGGCCACGAACTGCCGCAGCAGCCGCGGGATGCGCAGGCCGGTGGCGCGTGGCAGCAGGCGCTCCCACACCAGCCAGCCGGTCAGGCGCAGCAGGGCCACGGCGCCGGCCAGCGCGGCGATGCTGGCCAGCACCTGGCCCGTGATGCGCTGGGCCAGCGGCCAGGCGTCGAAGCCGGCGCCCGTGGCCAGCCACTGGCCCAGCGCCGCCAGGGCCCCGGCCAGCAGCAGGGGCGGCAGCACCGCCACGAGCGAGCTGCTGGTGGTGGCCCCCGGCGAGGCGAGTTGGGCTGGCGGTGCGCGCATGCGCGCGACGTTACAGGCCCCGCCGCCGCCGGCCGTTGCAGCGCGGCGACAGGCGCGGGCCGGCCGGCCTCAGCCCGCCAGCCAGCGCGCCCAGCCGTAGTACAGCGGGATGCCCACCATCAGGTTGAAGGGCAGCGTCACCCCCAGCGAGGCCGTGAGGTAGATGCCCGGGTTGGCCTCGGGCAGGCTGGCGCGGCAGGCCGCCGGCGCGTCGATGAAGCTGGCGCTGGCGCAGATGGCGCCGAAGACGAAGCTGCCGCCCACGCCCAGGCCCACGGCCTGGGCCAGCGCCACGCCCACCAGGCCGTGCAGCAGCGGCATCAGCATGCCGAAGCCGGCCATGAACAGGCCCACCTGGCGGAAGGCGCCGATCTGTCGCGCCGCCGTGATGCCCATCTCGAGCAGGAACAGCATCAGCATGCCGCGGAACAGGCCCTCGTAGAACGGGCTGATCTGCTGCCACTGCGGCTCGGTGGCCAGCGCGCCGATGGCCATGCCGCCCAGCAGCAGCAGGATGCCGCGGCCGCGGATGACGCTGAGCACGAGCTCGCCCACCTTCACGCCGCCGCCGCCCTGGCGGCCCAGCGCCAGCCGTGCCAGCACGAGGGAGTACACGACGCCGAACTCCATCAGCGCCACCATCGCGGCCATCGTGCCCTCGGCCGGCGTGCCCATGGCGGTGGCGAAGCTCATCGACGCGAAGAAGGTCGCCGTCGACACCGAGCCGTAGTGCGCCGCGATGGCCGCGGCGTTGCTGATGTCGAAGCCGCCGGCGCGCCGCGCCACGTGGTAGGCCAGCGTGGGGATGGCGAAGGTCATGAAGAGCGTGATGCCCAGCAGCGGCAGCACGGCGGCCACCTCGGCCTTGGCCAGCTCGCGCCCGCCGCTGAGGCCCAGCGAGAACAGCAGGTAGATCGACAGCAGCTTGATCACCGCCTCGGGCAGCTCGAGCTCGCTCTTCACGAAGCCGGCGATGGCGCCCAGGAGGAAGGCCAGCACGATGGGCTGGAGCAGGTTGGCAAGCAGCAGGTCGAGGGCGGGCATGGGGCGCGATTCTTCGAAGCGCGGCCATCCGCGTCCAGTTCAATGAATGGCATCATGGGTTGAGGAAAAGCGAACGATCAGGACGCCGCCATGGCCGAGCTCAACCTGCACCACCTGCGCTACTTCCGCGCCATCGCGCACGAGCAGGGCCTGGCGCGCGCGGCCGAGCGGCTGCACGTGTCGCCCTCGGCACTGTCGGTGCAGCTGCGGCAGCTCGAAGACCGCCTGGGCCATGCCCTCTTCGAGCGCCGCGGCCGCCGCCTCGTGCTCACCGAGGCCGGGCGCGTGGCGCTGGAGCACGCCGACACCATCCACGCCGCCGGCGAGGAGCTGCTGGCCACGCTCCAGGGCCGGCCGCGCGGCCGCGTGAGCGTGCTGCGCGTGGGCTCGGTGGCCACGCTGTCGCGCAACTTCCAGCTGCTGCTGCTGCGCCCGCTGCTGGCGCGCGACGACGTGCAGATCCGCCTGGAAAGCGGCCGCCTGCGCGAGCTGCTGCTGCACCTGGGCGCGCACCAGCTCGACGTGGTGCTGGCCAACGAGGCCGTGCCGCGCGACGCCGCCCAGGGCTGGCGCAGCACGCGCATCGCGCAGCAGCCGCTGGCCATCGTGTCGGCCCCCGGCACGGGGCGCAAGCCGCCGCCGCTGGCGTTTCCGCAGGGCCTGCACGAGCAGCCGCTGCTGCTGCCCGGCGGCGACCACGCCGTGCGCGGCGCCTTCGACGCGCTGCTGGCCGACGCCGGCGTGCGCCCGCGCGTGCTGGCCGAGGTGGACGACATGGCCATGCTGCGCCTGCTGGCGCGCGAGACCGGCGCGCTGACCCTGGTGCCGCCCGTGGTGGTGCAGGACGAGCTGGCCGCGCGCACGCTGGTGGAGCGCTGCTCCATCCCGCAGATCCAGGAGCGCTTCTACGCCATCACCGCGGCACGGCGCTTCCCGCACCCGCTGCTCAAGGTCTTGTTGCAACCGGGTTTGGGACAATCGCCGGCTTCGCCCTGAGCGCCGCCCCGGCGCCTGCAGGGCCCGACCGCCGAGCCCATGCCCGACCTCTTCGACCTGCCACCCGCCGACTCCCCGCCCGGATCCGAGCCCAGCCCCCCGGGCGACCACCTGCCGCTGGCCGACTACGCCCAGCGCGCCTACCTCGAGTACGCGCTCAGCGTCGTGAAGGGCCGCGCCCTGCCCGACGTGTGCGACGGCAACAAGCCCGTGCAGCGGCGCATCCTGTACTCGATGCTGCGCATGGGCCTGGCGCCCGGCGCCGGCGGCGCGGCCAAGCCCGTGAAGAGCGCGCGCGTGGTGGGCGACGTGCTCGGCAAGTACCACCCGCACGGCGACACGGCGGCCTACGACGCCATGGTGCGCATGGCCCAGGGCTTCAACCAGCGCTACCCGCTGGTCGACGGCCAGGGCAACTTCGGCAGCCGCGACGGCGACGGCGCCGCGGCCATGCGCTACACCGAGGCGCGCCTGGCGCCCATCGCGCGGCTGCTGCTCGACGAGATCGACGAAGGCACGGTCGACTTCCAGCCCAACTACGACGGCAGCGAGGAAGAGCCGCGCCAGCTGCCGGCGCGCCTGCCCTTCGTGCTGCTCAACGGCGCCAGCGGCATCGCCGTGGGCCTGGCCACCGAGGTGCCCAGCCACAACCTGCGCGAGGTGGCCGCGGCCAGCGTGGCGCTGCTGAAGAACGAGCAGCTGCCCGACGACGAGCTGTTCGCGCTGCTGCCCGCGCCCGACTACCCCGGCGGCGGCCAGATCATCAGTTCTGAAGCCGACATCCGCGAGGCCTACCGCACGGGCCGCGGCAGCCTGAAGGTGCGCGCGCGCTGGGTCATCGAAGACCTCGCGCGCGGCCAGTGGCAGCTGGTGGTGACCGAGCTGCCGCCGGGCACCAGCGCGCAGAAGGTGCTGGAGGAGATCGAGGAGCTCACCAACCCCAAGGTCAAGGCCGGCAAGAAAGCGCTGCTGCAGGAGCAGGTGCAGCTCAAGCAGACGGTGCTGTCGGTGCTCGACGCCGTGCGCGACGAGAGCAGCAAGGACGCGCCCGTGCGCCTGGTGTTCGAGCCCAAGAGCCGCACGGTGGAGCAGGCCGAGCTCATCACCACGCTGCTGGCGCACACCAGCCTGGAGACGAGCGCGCCGCTGAACCTGACCATGGTCGGCCGCGACGGCCGGCCGGTGCAGAAGAGCCTGCGCCAGGTGCTCGGCGAGTGGATCGCCTTCCGCCTGGCCACGGTGGAGCGGCGCACACGCCACCGCCTGCAGAAGGTGCTGGACCGCATCCACGTGCTCGAGGGCCGGCAGCTGGTGCTGCTGAACATCGACGAGGTCATCCGCATCATCCGCAACGCCGACGAGCCCAAGCCGGCGCTCATCAACCGCTTCAAGCTCAGCGACCGCCAGGCGGAAGACATCCTCGAGATCCGGCTGCGCCAGCTGGCGCGGCTGGAGGCCATCAAGATCGAGCAGGAGCTCCAGGAGCTGCGCGAACAGCAGGCCAGGCTCGAGGAGATCCTGGCCAGCCCCGCGGCGCTCAAGCGCACCGTGGTGCGCGAGATCGAGGCCGACGCCAAGGCCCACGGCGACGAGCGCCGCACCCTGGTGCAGGCCGAGAAGAAGGCCGTGGCCGAGATCAAGGTGGTGGACGAGCCCGTCACCGTGGTCGTCAGCCTCAAGGGCTGGGTGCGCGCGCTCAAGGGCCACGAGGTCGACCCCGCGGCGCTGGCCTTCAAGCCGGGCGACGCGCTCTACGGCTGCTTCCCCTGCCGCAGCGTCGACACGCTGCTGGTGTTCGGCAGCAGCGGCCGCGTCTACAGCGTGGCCGCGAGCACGCTGCCGGGCGGGCGCGGCGACGGCGTGCCCATCACGACGCTCATCGAGCTCGAGGCCGGCACACAGGTGGCGCACTACTTCGCCGGTGCGGCCGAGACGCGCCTGCTGCTGGCCAACACCGGCGGCTTCGGCCTGCTCGCCCAGGCCGGCGACATGGTGGGCCGCAACCGCGGCGGCAAGGCCTTCCTCACGCTGGAGGCCGGGCAGAAGCTGCTGCCGCCCGCCGTGCTGGCGCCCACGCACACGCAGGTGGCCGCGCTGGCGCTCGACGGGCGGCTGCTGGTGTTCGCGGCCGACGAGCTCAAGCTGCAGAGCAACGGCGGCAAGGGCCTCACGCTGATGGACGTGGACGACAAATGCCCGCTGGTCAGCGTGGCCCCGTGCGCCGACGCGCTGCGCGTGCAGGGCCTCGGCCGCGGCGACAAGCCCAAGGACGAGCTGCTGCGCGGCGCCGCGCTGGCCGGCCACGTGGGCCGGCGCGCGCGCAAGGGCCACAAGCTCGAGGGCTTCAAGAAGCCGATGCGCGTGCTCGCGGCCTGAACGGCCGGCCGCCCGTGAAGGGCTGCACACGCGGCAGGCCACGCGTTCCGGGGGAGTTCCCCGGGCCGCGGTGATGCGCCGCGCGGCCGTCTTCGGCACATTCCGGTGCACCAAGCACAGACCGCGGCGCGTTGGGGCGACCGGGGTCGGAAACGGAAGTCATGAAGACCACGCTCATCGGCGCCGCCTGCGCGGCCGCCCTGGTGGCCGCCTTGCTGGCCGCCCCTGCCACGGCCCGGGCGGCCGCGGTCACCCTCACCGGCTGGGCCTTCGGCGGCGGCGGCACGGTGGCCAGCAGCACCGGGGGCGTGTCGTCCCTGGCCGGCTACAGCGGCGCGGCGGGCGGGTTCGCCGGTTCGCTCAGCGGGGCGGGGGCGCTGGACCAGGCCCGCTTCGTCACCTACTGCATCGAGCTCGAGGAGTCGTTCAGCTTCTCGGCCACGCCCATGACGGGCTACCAGGTCGTCGACGCCGCGAGCTACTTCGCCCAGCGCCGCCTCGCCAGCCCGCTGCGGCCCGAGGGCGCGCAGGTGGCCGAGCGGCTGGGCCGGCTGTTCAGCTGGGTGCAGGGCGAGGCCACGCGCGTGGACAGCGCCGTGGAGTCGACCGCGCTGCAGCTGGCGGTGTGGAACATCGTCTACGACAGCGACTGGAGCGTGTTCGACCCCGCCGGCCGCTTCAGCGACAACAGCAAGCACGCGCCGCTGGCCGAGGCCATGCTGGCGGGCGCCGCGGCCACCGCCAACCGGCTCGAGGTGTTCGCGCTGGCGCGCAGCGGCTCGCAGGACTTCCTGCTCACGACGCTGCGCGTGCCGGCGCCGGGCACGCTGGCCCTGGCGCTGCTGGCCCTGGGCGCGGCCGCCGCCTTGCGGCGGCGCTGAGGCCGCGCCCGGGCTGCGGGCCGGTCAGGCCCGCGCCAGCTTGAACACCGCCACCGCCTGAACCAGGTGCTGCGCCTGCTGGCGCAGGGTCTCGGCCGCGGCCGCGCTCTGCTCGACCAGGGCGGCGTTCTGCTGCGTGGCCTGGTCCATCAGCGTCACGGCCTGGCCCACCTGGTTGACACCCGAGCTCTGCTCGGCGCTGGCGGCGCTGATCTCGCCCATGATGTCGGTCACGCGCTGGATGGCGGCGACCACCTCGGTCATGGTGCTGCCGGCGCGTTCCACCAGCGTGTTGCCGCGCTCCACCTGCTCGACGCTGGCGGAGATCAGGCCCTTGATCTCGCGCGCCGCCTCGGCGCTGCGCTGGGCCAGGCTGCGCACCTCGCTGGCCACCACGGCAAAGCCGCGGCCCTGCTCGCCGGCACGCGCCGCCTCGACGGCCGCGTTGAGCGCCAGGATGTTGGTCTGGAACGCGATGCCGTCGATGGTGCCGATGATGTCGGCGATGCGGCGGCTGCTGTCGTGGATGCCCTTCATGGTGTCCACGACCTCGGCCACCACGCTGCCGCCGTCGCGCGCCACGCGCGAGGCGCCCATCGCGAGCTGGTTGGCCTGGCTGGCGTTGTCGGCGTTCTGGCGCACGGTGCCGCCGAGCTGCTCCATCGAGGCCGCGGTCTGCTGCAGGCTGCTGGCCTGCTGCTCCGTGCGGCGGCTGAGGTCCTGGTTGCCGCTGCTGATCTCGGTGCTGGCCGTGGCCACGCCGTCGGCACCTTGGCGCACCGTGCCCACGACGCGCGCCAGGCCGTCCTGCATCTGCTGCATGGCCTGGAGCAGGGGGCTGAACTCGTCGCGCGCGGTGTCCACCACCGGCTGCGTGAGGTCGCCGTCGCGCACGCGGTCGGCGACGCGGCGGCTGGCCGCGATGCGCTGGTTGAGCAGGGCGGCGAAGTGCCACGCGAACAGCAGCAGCCCGGCCATCGACGAGACCACCAGCCCCAGCAGCAGGTGCAGGGTCGACGAGCCCTCGCGGCTGACGCTGGCCAGCTCCGCCTCGAGCATGTCACTCTGGTACTTCACCATGCCCGCGGCCTGCTCCAGCACCACGTTGCGCGCGGCGATGGTCTTGCCCACCAGAAAGTCGAAGGCCTCGGCCTTCTGGCCGTCCTGCACGAGCTTGAGGTTGGCGCCGCCGACCTCCCAGAACTGCGCGATCGCCGGCACCAGCCGGTTGTAGTACTCGCGGCCCTTCTCGGTGGTGATGGCGCGGTCGTAGTCGGCCATCAGCTGGTCGATGGTCTTGCGCTTCTCGCCGATGTCGGCGAGCGTGGCCGCGAGTTCCTCGGGCGTGCGCGACAGGATCGCGTGGCGCACCTGCAGCGACACGCGGGTGATGTTGAGCTCGATGGCGGCGATGCGGTCGAGCTGCGGCACGCGCACGTTGGCCGTGTCGGCCGCCGCGGCGGCCACGGCGCCGAGCTTGAACCAGGCGACGGTGGCCACGCCGGCCAGCGCGAGGACCAGCAGCGCCACCACGGCATAGAGTCGGCCCGCCAGGCCGAGGGCGTTGAGGGGGTTCATCAAGGGCACTCCGAATCAAGGTGTCACGCGCCGTGGACATTGGCGCGTCGACGTTCCCTATATCGGTGCGAGGCCCCGTCAGCTTGAGCTCATTTTCAGCATAAATGACACCCTTGGACCTGTGGGTGTCATTTGTCTTGGACAGCTTCGGTGCGCCCGGCGTGCTAGCCCGGCCGACGCAACAGGCGCAGCGCCACCAGCCCCAGCAGCGCGAACAGCGCCAGGCTGTAGAACTCGTAGGACAGCCCGGCGAGCTTGACGGCCGCGTCGGCGCAGCTGGCGTAGGCCGCGAAGACCTCGGGCCAGGCGTTGTCCAGGCCCAGGCCGCCGACGATGCGGTCGGCGAGCGTCAGGTTGCAGCTGGCGCTGGACGCGGCCACGAAGTGCTGCCACAGCGCCGCGGCCATGCCGGCGCCGGCCAGCAGCAGGCCGGCCACCGCCAGCACCCGCCGCGGCAGGGCGCCCGTGAGCAGCAGCGCCGGCAGCGACACCGCCGCGATGGCCAGGAACACCACGCGCTGCAGCACGCACCAGGCGCAGGGCTGCATGTCGAACACGTGCTGCGACACCAGGGCCGCGCCCACGGCGGCCAGGGGCAGCAGCACCATCACCGCCCACAGCAGCGGCCGGGGCAGGCCGCGCGGCGAGGCCAGGCCCAGCGACCTGGCGGTCATGCCACCTCGGCGATCAGCTCGATCTCGACGCAGGCGCCCATGGGCAGCTGCGCCACGCCGAAGGCGCTGCGCGCGTGCGCGCCGACCTCGGGCCCGAAGACCTCGCGCAGCAGCTCGCTGCAGCCGTTGGTGACGAGGTGGTGCTCGGTGAAGGTGGGCGTGCTGTTGACCAGGCTCAGCACCTTGACGATGCGCCGCACGCGGCCGAGGTCGCCGCCGACGGCGGCGTTCAGCGTGCCCATGAGGTCGACGGCCACGGCGCGCGCGGCCGCCTGGCCCTCGGCGGTGCTCATGGTCAGGCCCAGCTGGCCCACCCAGGCCTTGCCGTCCTGCTTGGCGATGTGGCCGGAGACGAACACGAGCGAGCCGGTCTGCACGAACGGCACGTAGGCGGCGGCGGGCACGGCCACGGGCGGCAGCACGAGGCCGAGCGCTTGCAGGCGCTGCTGGGGAGTCATGGCAATCCTTCCTGGGGTGGGGTGAAGCGGGGCCCGGGCGGCCGGCTTCGGAGGGCCCCCGCCGGGCCCCTGGCAGAGGGGCGGCGCGGGTGCGGGCAAATCCTACACTGGCCCTGCATGGCCGATCCCCCCGCCACCGCCATGCCGCCGCCGCGCCCGCGCCGGGCCGCCCGGCACATGGCCCTGGCGGCTGCCCTGGGGCTGGCCTGGGTCCTGGGCACGGCGGCACAGCTGCAGATGGCCGCGTTGTGGGCGCCCGGGCCCGTGGCCGCGCTGGCCCTGGCCGGCGTGCTGCTGGCCGGGTTTGCGGGCTGCCTGCACCGCGCGCGCCGCCCGGGTGCGGCCTGGGCGGGTGCCGTGGCCGGCGTGGCGGCCGCGGCTTTGCTGGGCTTTGCCAGCACCCACCCGCGCGCCGCGCTGCGCCTGGCCGACGCGCTGCCCGCGGCGCTCGAGGGCCAGGACCTGCTGCTGCGCGGCACCGTGGCCAGCCTGCCGCGCGAGGGCCTGCAGGGCGTGCGCTTCGAGTTCGAGGTCGAGGCCGCCTGGCACCGGGGCCAGCCGGTGCGGGTGCCGCGGCGGGTGTCGCTGGGCTGGTGGCGCGGCCTCGAGGCCGACGCGATGCTGGCCGCGCCGCCGCAGGCCGTGCGCGCCGGCCAGCGCTGGCAGTTCACGGCGCGGCTGGCGCGCCCCCATGGCGCGCTCAACCCGCACGGCTTCGACCTCGAGCTCTGGCTCTTCGAACAGGGCCTGCGCGCCACCGGCAGCGTGCGCGACACCCGCGGCCAGGCCGCGCCCGTGCTGCTGCAGGCGGCGGCCGCGCACCCCGTGGAGCGGCTGCGCCAGGCCGTGCGCGACGGCATCCAGGCCCGGGTGCCCGACGCGGGCGCGGCGGGGGTGCTGGCGGCGCTGGCGGTGGGCGACCAGGCCGCCATCGAGCGCGGCGACTGGGCGCTGTTCCGCGACACCGGGGTGGCCCACCTCATGAGCATCTCGGGCCTCCACGTCACCATGTTCGCGTGGCTGGCGGGCGCGCTCGTGACGGTGCTGTGGCGCCACCACCCCGGCGCGCCGCGCCGCGTGCCCGCGCCGGTGGCCGGCCGCTGGGCCGGCCTGGTGCTGGCCGCGGCCTATGCGCTGCTGGCCGGCTGGGGCGTGCCGGCGCAGCGCACCGTGGCCATGATCGCCGTCATCGTGCTGCTGCGCCACGGCGGGCGCCGCTGGCCCTTGCCGGCGGTGCTGGGCGCGGCGGGCTTCGTGGTCGTGCTGGGCGACCCCTGGGCCCTGCTGCAGCCGGGTTTCTGGCTCAGCTTCGTGGCCGTGGGCCTGCTGGCGGCCAGCGGGCCGGTGCAGCAGCGCCCCGGCGCCGACGGGCGCCCGCGCTGGCCCTGGCTGCGCGCCGCGCTGCAGCAGCAGGCGGTGGCCACGGTGGGGCTGGCGCCGCTGTCGCTGATCTTCTTCCAGCAGCTCTCGGTGGTGGGCTTCGCCGCCAACCTGCTGGCGATCCCGGTGGTGACGGTGCTGATCACGCCGCTGGCGCTGCTGGGCGTGCTGATGCCGCCGCTGTGGACCCTGGGCGCCACGGTGGTCTCGGCGCTCGAAGCGGCGCTGGCCTGGATGGCCGCGACACCGCTGGCCGTGTGGCACGCCGCCGCCGCGCCGGCCTGGGCCGTGGCCGCGGGCCTGCTCGGCGCCGGGGTGGCCGTGCTGCCCTGGCCCTGGCGCCTGCGCGCGCTGGCACTGCCGCTGATGCTGCCGCTGCTGGCGCCGCCCGTGGCGCGGCCGGCGCCGGGCAGCTTCGAGCTGCTGGGCGCCGACATCGGGCAGGGCACGGCCGTGATCGTGCGCACCGCCACCCACACGCTGCTGTTCGACACCGGCCCGGCCTGGGGCACACCCGGCGTCGACGCCGGCGAGCGCGTGCTGGTGCCGCTGCTGCGCGCGCTGGGCGAGCGGCGGGTCGACACGCTGGTGCTGAGCCACCGCGACAGCGACCACACCGGCGGCGCCGCCTCGCTGGCGCAGGCGCTGCCCGTGGCGGCCCTGGTCTCGTCGCTGGAAGACGGGCACCCGCTGCGCGCGCTGGCGCCGCACCGGCCCTGCACGGCCGGGCAGCGCTGGCGGCAGGACGGCGTGGACTTCGAGTTCCTGCACCCCGCTGCCGCCGCGCTGGCCGCGGCCACGCCGGCCACGCGCGCCAACACCCTGAGCTGCGTGCTGCGCGTGCAGGCCGCCAGCGGCGCCAGCGCGCTGCTCACCGGCGACATCGAGGCCGCGCAGGAGGCCGCCCTCGTGCGCGAGGCCGGCGAGCGCCTGCGCAGCACCGTGCTGTGGGTGCCGCACCACGGCAGCCGCACGTCCTCGACGGCCGACTTCATCGCCGCGGTGGCGCCGCGCGTGGCGGTGGTGCAGGCGGCCCACCGCAGCCGCTTCGGCCACCCGGCGCCGGCCGTGCTGGCGCGCTACGCCGCGGCCGGGGTGGCCGTGGTGGCCACGCCGGCGTGCGGCGCGTGGCGCTGGCACAGCACGCCCGCCGCGGCAGGCCCCACCGCGGCCACCCCTGGCGTTTGCACGCGCGATCAGCGCCGCCGCTACTGGCATCATCCCGGCCACCCTGGCCCTGACTGACCGCGGTCCCCGAGCGGGCCCGGAGCTTGCAAGCCCCGGGGCAGTACCGGCCTTGCAGGAGTGCCTTTCCCGTGTCCATCCATGTCGCGCTGAACCACGTCACCCACTACCGCTACGACCGGCGGGTGAGCCTCTCGCCCCAGGTCGTGCGCCTGCGGCCGGCGCCACACAGCCGCACGCGCATCCTGAGCTACTCGCTGCGCGTGGAGCCCGGCAACCACTTCATCAACTGGCAGCAGGACCCGTTCGCCAACCACCTGGCGCGGCTGGTGTTCCCCGAGCCCACGCGCGAGTTCAAGGTCACGGTCGACCTCGTGGCCGAGATGTCGGTGCTCAACCCGTTCGACTTCTTCCTCGAGCCGCACGCCGAGAACTACCCCTTCGCCTACGACGCCGACAGCCGGCAGGAGCTGCTGCCCTACCTGGCGACCGCGCCGATGAACGGCGAGCTCACGCCGCGCTTCAAGGCGTTTGTCGACAGCATCCCGCGCGAGAAGACGCGCACCATCGACTTCCTCGTGGCGCTGAACCAGCGCCTGCAGAAGGACATCCGCTACCTCATCCGCATGGAGCCCGGCGTGCAGACGCCGGAGGTCACGCTCACCAACGCCAGCGGCTCCTGCCGCGACAGCGGCTGGCTGCTCGTGCAGACGCTGCGCCACCTGGGGCTGGCGGCGCGCTTCGTCAGCGGCTACCTCATCCAGCTCAAGCCCGACGTCAAGGCCATCGACGGACCCAGCGGCAGCGAGGTCGACTTCACCGACCTGCACGCCTGGTGCGAGGTCTTCCTGCCGGGCGCCGGCTGGATCGGCCTCGACCCCACCAGCGGCCTGCTGGCCGGCGAGGGCCACATCCCCGTGGCCTGCACGCCCGAGCCCAGCAGCGCCGCCCCGGTGAGCGGCGCGGTCGACGAGTGCGAGGTGGAGTTCAGCCACCACATGCAGGTCACGCGCATCCACGAGAGCCCGCGCGTCACGCTGCCCTACACCGACGCGCAGTGGGCGAAGATCGTCGCCCTGGGCCACGCCGTGGACGAGCAGCTCAAGGCCGGCGACGTGCGCCTCACCATGGGCGGCGAGCCCACCTTCGTGGCCGTGAACGACCGCGACGCCGCCGAGTGGAACACCGACGCCCTGGGCCCCACCAAGCGCGGCCTGGCCACCGAGCTCGTGCACCGGCTGCGCGCCCGGTACGGCGCCGGCGGCTTCCTGCACTTCGGCCAGGGCAAGTGGTACCCCGGCGAGCAGCTGCCGCGCTGGGCCTTGAGCATCTGCTGGCGCGCCGACGGCCAGCCCTGCTGGAACGACCCCTCGCTGTTCGCCGACGAGCGCGAGGTGCACCGCTACACCGCGGCCGACGCCGAGGCCTTCATCCGCACGCTCACGCGCAAGCTGGGCCTGGGCGACGAGCACGTGCGGCCGGGCCACGAGGACACGTGGTACTACCTCTGGCGCGAGCGCCGGCTGCCCGTGAACGTGGACCCGTTCGACTCGCGCCTGGCCGACGAGCTCGAGCGCGCGCGCCTGCGCCGCGTGTTCCAGCAGGGGCTGGACGCCACCGTGGGCTGGCTGCTGCCGCTGCGGCGCGAGTGGCACGTGGGCACCGCGGGCCCGCAATGGCAGACCGGGCCCTGGTTCCTGCGCGACGAGCGCCTGTACCTGATCCCCGGTGACTCGCCCATGGGCTACCGCCTGCCGCTGGACAGCCTGCCCTGGGCCGCCCAGGGCGACCAGCCCTGGACGCTGGCGCAGGACCCGTTCGCGCCGCAGCCACCGCTGCCCGTGGCCGCGGCCGTGAAGGCGCAGTTCGGGGCCGCCGCGGGCCCGGCGGGCAGCCCGGCGGCGCAGGCCGCCGCGGCGGCGGCCGGGGCCGATGGCGGGCTGGACCACGACGGTTTCCACGCCGACGGCGCCGCGGCCTTTGGCGGCGCGCCGGGCGTGGACCGCATGGCCTTCGGCGGCGCGGGGGGCCGCGGCGCCGGGGCCACCGAGCACTCGCCCGAACACGCCTTCCCGCGCGACGCGGCCACGGTGCCCGCGCGCTTCGTCTCCGCCGGCGAGGTCACGCGCACGGCGCTGTGCGTGGAGGTGCGCGACCCGCAGCGCGGCAACGGCCCCAAGGCCGAGAAGCAGCACGGCGGCAAGAGCGGCGTGATGTACGTCTTCATGCCGCCGCTGCGCTTCCTGGAGGACTACCTCGAGCTGCTGGCCGCCATCGAGGCCACGGCCGCCGAGCGTGGCGTGAAGATCGTGCTCGAGGGCTACCCGCCGCCGCGCGACCCGCGCCTCAAGCAGCTGGCCGTGACGCCCGACCCCGGCGTCATCGAGGTCAACATCCACCCCGCGCACGACTGGGACGAGCTCGTCGACCACACCGAGTTCCTCTACGAGGCCGCGCACCAGAGCCGCCTGTCCACCGAGAAGTTCATGCTCGACGGCCGCCACACCGGCACCGGCGGCGGCAACCACTTCGTGCTGGGCGGCGCCACGCCGGCCGACAGCCCCTTCCTGCGCCGGCCCGAGCTGCTCACCAGCCTCATCACCTACTGGCAGAACCACCCGAGCCTGAGCTACCTGTTCAGCGGCCTGTTCATCGGCCCGACGAGCCAGCACCCGCGGTTTGACGAGGCGCGCGGCGACCAGGTCTACGAGGTCGAGATCGCGCTGGCCGAGATCGAGCGCCAGGTGGGCCTGCACGGCCAGGTTCCGCCCTGGCTCATCGACCGCACGCTGCGCAACCTGATGGTCGACGCCACGGGCAACACGCACCGCACCGAGTTCAGCATCGACAAGCTGTACTCGCCCGACGGCCCCACGGGCCGCCTGGGCCTGCTGGAGCTGCGCGCTTTCGAGATGCCACCGCACGCGCGCATGAGCCTGGCGCAGCAGCTGCTGATGCGCGCGCTGGTGGCCTGGTTCTGGCGCGAGCCCTACCGCGGCCGCGGTGCCACGCGGCTCACGCGCTGGGGCACGGGCCTGCACGACCGCTTCATGCTGCCGACCTTCGTGCAGATGGACTTCGAGGACGTGATCGCCGACCTCAACGCCGCCGGCTTCGCGTTCGAGGCGGCCTGGTTCGCGCCGCACCTGGGCTTCCGCTTCCCGCTGATCGGCGACGTGCAGGTGGCCGGCATCCAGCTGACGCTGCGCAACGCGCTCGAGCCCTGGCACGTGATGGGCGAGGAGGGCGCGGTGGGCGGCACGGTGCGCTATGTGGACAGCAGCCTCGAGCGCCTGGAGGTCAAGGCCACCGGACTCAACGGCAACCGCCACGTCGTCACCGTCAATGGCCGCGCGCTGCCGCTGCAGCCCACGGGGCGCGTGGGCGAGGCCGTCTGCGGCGTGCGCTACCGCGCCTGGAACCCGCCCTCGGCGCTGCACCCCACCATCGGCGTGCACGCGCCGCTCACCTTCGACATCGTCGACACCTGGATGGGCCGCAGCCTGGGCGGCTGCCGCTACCACGTGGCGCACCCGGGCGGCCGCAACTACGACGTGTTCCCGGTCAACGCCTACGAGGCCGAGAGCCGGCGCCTGGCGCGCTTCTTCCGCATGGGCCACACGCCGGGGCCGATGGCCGTGCAGCATGCCGCGCCGAGCCTGGAGCTGCCCTTCACGCTCGACCTGCGCACGGCCTGAGCCGCCGATGACGGCCCCTTTCGCGCCCGGCCAGGAATCGCTGCCCTTCGAGGGCAGCGACGCGGCCGCGGGCGCGGCGGCGCACGCCTTCGCCTCGCACGCGCTGCCGCCCGAGCCCGGCGTGTGGGACGAGCTGCGCGGCGAGGGCGGCGCGCTGCGCCCGGCCTGGCAGCGCTTCGTGGGCCAGGTGCCGGCGCCGGCCGGCGGTGTCTCGATGGCCGAGGACCTGGACCGCCGCGTCGCGCAGGTGGAGCAGCGCATCCGCCTCGACGGCGTGACGCACAACGTGTTCGCCGAGGCGGGCAGCGGCGGCGTCTCGGCGCGGCCCTGGTCGCTGCAGCTGCTGCCGCTGATCATCGAGCCCGCCGACTGGGCCGCCATCGAGGCCGGCGTGGTGCAGCGCGCCGAGCTGCTGGAGCGCATGCTGGCCGACCTCTACGGCCCGCAGACCCTGCTGCACGAGGGCCTGCTGCCGCCGGCCCTGCTGCTGCGCCACCCGGGCTGGCTGCGGCCCATGATCGGCGTGCCGCCGGCCGGCGGCCAGCGCCTCTTCATCGCCGCGTTTGACCTGGCCCGCGGCCCCGACGGCCGCTGGTGGCTGGTGGCCCAGCGCACGCAAGGCCCCAGCGGCCTGGGCTACGTGCTGCACAACCGGCTCGTCATCGCGCGGCAGTTCCCCGAGGCCTTCGCCGCGCTGCGCGTGCAGCGCATCGCCAGCAGCTACCGGCTGCTGCTCGACGCGCTGGAGCAGCGCGCCGCCCAGGTGGCCGGCCACGCCAACCCGCGCGTGGTGCTCCTCACGCCCGGGCCCTACAGCGAGACCTACTTCGAGCACGCCTACCTCGCGCGCTACCTGGGCCTGCCGCTGGTGGAGGGTGGCGACCTCACGGTGCGCGGCGAGCACCTCTACCTCAAGACCGTGCAGGGCCTGGAGCCCGTGCACGGCGTGATGCGCCGGCTCGACGACGACTGGTGCGACCCGCTGGAGCTGCGCCCCGACAGCGCCCTGGGCGTGCCGGGCCTGCTGCAGGCCGCGCGCGCCGGCACGGTGGTCATGGCCAACGCGCTGGGCAGCGCCTTCCTCGAGACGCCGGCCATCCAGGGCTTCCTGCCCGGCATCGCCGAGCGCCTGCTGGGCGAGCCCCTGGCCCTGCCCAGCCTGCCCACCTGGTGGTGCGGCGAGGCCGCGGCCTGGGGCGACGTGCGCGACCAGCTCGCCGACAAGGTGCTGCGCAGCACTTTCCCGCGCGGCGGCCGCACCTCGCAGGCCGTGAACCTGGGCCCGGCCGCCCCGCCCGGCGAGGCCGACCGCCACCACGTGCCCGTGCACGAGGACCCCGACGCCTGGACGGTGCAGGGCCGCCTGCGCTTCTCGCGCGCACCCATCTGGGGCGAGGGCGCGGTCACCCCGCGCCCGGCCATGGTGCGCGTGTACGCCATCGCCGACGGCCGCGAGGGCCGGCCGCGCTGGCACGTGCTGCCCGGCGGCATGACGCGCGTGGCGCGCCGCGAGGACGCCAGCATCAGCATGCAGCGCGGCGGCACCAGCCTGGACACCTGGGTGCTCACCGAGGGCCCGGTGGACGCCTTCAGCATGCTGCCGCAGCGCCTGCGCGTGGCCGACCTCGCCAGCCACCAGCGCCCCGTGAGCAGCCGCACCGGCGAGAACCTGTTCTGGCTGGGCCGCTACACCGAGCGCACCGAGCAGCTGGTGCGCCTGGCGCGCAGCACGCTCATGCTGATCGACGCCGACGCCGAGATGGACCCGCCGCTGCGCGCCGCGCTGTCGCAGCTGGCCGTGGCCACGGGCCTGGCGCCGCCCGGCGTGCCCACGCTGGCGCAGAGCCCGCGCCACTTCGAGCGTGCCGTGCTCGCCGCGCTCACCGACACCCGCGGCGCCACCAGCGTGGCCTACAACCTGCAGGCCCTGGAGCGCGCGGCGATGGCGCTGCGCGAGCGCCTGGCGCCCGAGCAGTGGAGCCTGGTGCGCCAGATGGGCGAGGGCTTCGCCAGCGCGCTCGAGACGCTGCATGGCGAGCTGCCGCTGCCGGCCCAGGTGCTGCCCGCGTTGGACCGCCTGGCCCTGCAGCTGGCCGCCGCCACCGGCGCGCAGACCGACCGCATGACGCGCGACCACGGCTGGCGCCTGCTCACCGTGGGCCGCCTGCTGGAGCGCCTGCAGGGGCTGACGATGCGGCTGCTGGCCTTCCTGGGCCCGGCCGAGGGCGCGCCGCCGCTGGGCGCGCTGGCCCAGGTGGCCGGCGTGGAGCTGCTGCTGGAGCAGTTCGACAGCCTCATCACCTTCCGCGCGCGCTACCAGCGCCACGAGGACCTGCTCGCGCTGACCGAGGTGCTGGTGCTCGACAGCAGCAACCCGCGTTCGTTTGCCGGCGTGCTGCGGCGGCTGCGCACCGAGCTGTCCAAGCTGCCCGGGCCGGCCGAGCAGCACGCGCCGCTGCTGGCGCTGCTGCCGGCCGAGGGGCCGGGCCTGTCGCTCGACGAGCTGCGCGCGCTCGAGGACCAGCCCGTGGCCGCCACCGCCGCCGCGCTGCGCGCGCTGGCGGC
>ERZ1066136.734-NODE-734-length-21362-cov-8.007228_pt1 | contig 21362 bp, 13 predicted proteins | sample MGYA00382783_ERZ1066136 | MGnify/ENA primary metagenome ERZ1066136 (study PRJEB33369, sample SAMEA5778366) | biofilm metagenome | biome: Industrial cooling water; feature: Water cooling tower basin; material: Biofilm | place: United Arab Emirates | collected... | reverse complement strand
GCGAGGCCACCGCCAGTCTCTTGACGAGCACCCTTTCGCCCGCGCTGGACTGCGCCCGCAGCTGGAAGCGCTGCGTGGCCCGTTCCCGGAGTGCGATCGGTTCGGTGGAGCGCAGGGTTACGGCTTCCCTTCCGTCGGGTACCTGCGCGACCCCCGAGGGTTCGAACTCGATGCGGCCGTCCACGTCGCGGATCGCGGGCGTGGCGCCGTGCGGCGCGCCGAGCACCACGTACTTCCAGTGGGTTCGGCGCGTGCTGAACGTCAGATGGAACGACTGCGTGCGTTCCGGGTGGTCCCGATCGCCGGCGGCCACGCGCACCACGAGGTGCGCGAGCGTTCCGCCCGGTGCGACGGTGTCGGCGAGGCGACCCGGACCGCCGGACGCCGGGGACAGGTCCTGCGCGCCCACGGTCGCGTCGCGCGTGAGCGGACGGGATCCGTCGGCCTCCGGGGCCGTCGCATGCGCGGTGTCGAATACATACGGACGCCCGGGGCGCCAGCCCTCGAGGTCCGTGAAGGTGGCAAAGGCGCGGTCGCTCGCGGCGAGCCGGAACTCGAGCGCGATCTCGTCGGCCGGGGCACGGTCGTCCGGGTCCGGGCGCAGCAGCGACAGGGCGCCGTCATCGGCACGGAACAGCCAGCCGAGATTGACGAGACGCCGCGCCGTGTCCGGCGTCGGCTCGAAGACGAGACCCCGCGCTCGCGCATCGTCGAAGAATTCATGTCGGACCTCGACGCGGACCGGGACGCGATAGCGGGTCATGACCGGCGCCTCACGCAAGCCCCGCGGCGGACTCGGTGGCGCCGACGGCAGGCCGCACGCCCGTCAGTTCGTTGCCGTCGAAGGTCACCATCCGCACCTTGTAGAGCACGGAGGGTACGTACCGGCTGCCAAGCACACCCCACAGGTTGCCCAGTTCGTTCACGCCCAGGTTCTCGATCTCCAGCACGAGACGGTCGATACGCGCGTCGAGCGCCGGCGTGTTGGCATGGTCGAACACCGGGCGCCGCTGGAAGAAGCCCACGGAAAGGGACAGGTAGCGCAGCGCGTCCGCGTAGTGCCGGCCGCTGAAGTTGGCGGCAACCATCACGGACAGGTTGAGGTGCAGGGGCGGCTGGCCTTCCGAGAACCGCAGGGACCGCCCCATCTTTCCGGCGGCGGCCTTGTAGGGGAGCGTCTCGCGCTCGAGGTTGACGAGAAACACCAGGACCTTGTTCTCGATGTCGGGCACCACGTCGCCGTTGGGCTCGAACAGGTTCGATGCGCGCACGATGTCGTGCGAGACGTTCGCGCCGCGCTTCAGCGCCTCGTTCAACTGGGCCACGAGCTGACCGAGAGCGGCGTCGATCATCGGCTGTCCGCCTCCGGCGCGAAGTGCCGGCTTCTGCCCAGGGATGTGTCGTGCCCGTTCACGCCGCCTCGCGAGGTCTGTGGAGTGCCACGCCGGACCGGGCGCAGTCCCTGCGATGGTCGGGGCGCCCGGGCAACCGCGCCAATCGGCGATTCTCCCGACCCGCGGCTTCGCGAATGCCGATCCGGGGGCTCATCGTTCGCCCGCCGTCACGAGCGCTGCGTCCGGGATGCGAGGCCCGGGCTCAGGAAGGCGCGCCCCGCTGCAACCTCGTGCACCGCACTCAGCAGGTCTTCGAAGGAGTCCTGCTTGAGCACGTAGCCCGTCGCGCCGGCCCGCAGCATGGCCTCGACGAAGCGCGGGTCGGTATGCAGGGAGAGCGCGAGGACGCGTGCGTCGGGGCGCGAGGCGCGGATGCGTCGGGTGGCCTCGATGCCGTCCATCGCGGGCATCGCGATATCGATGATGACGAGGTCGGGGCACGCCTCGCGGTCGGCGCGCACGGCCGCGGCACCGTCCTCCGCTTCGGCGACGACTTCGAGATCGGCCTCGTGCTCCAGGAGTTCCCGCACCGTTGCGCGATAGGAGGCGTGATCGTCCGCGAGGAGAATGCGGATGGCCATGTCATGCATCGCAGCGAGCCGGCACGCGCACGGACATGCGACGCCCGCCGTGCCGGCCTCGGCGCGGCGCCTCGGGGCGCATCTCTGGAAGCAGTGGCATGGCACCTCCGGCAGAGCCTGGCGTGCATCCCGCCGGGGATGCCGCGAACGGCGATGGAGGAAGCATGCGCGGCGCGCGGCGGCCGCGGCATCGGCGGGCGCCTGACTTCGATCGGATGGATTGCTGAGTCGTCCGGGCGGGACACCCCGGACCGGGGTCAGTCGGCGTGACGCTCGCCGGCGGCGTGGGACGGTGACTCGAGCCCGGCAAGACCTTCCCGGATGGCGTAGCGCGTGAGATCGGCGGTGCCGCTTGCCTTCAACTTGGAGAGGATGTGCTCTCGGTGGGTGCCGATGGTCTTGGCGCTCACATGCAGCCGGTCGGCGATGGCCTTGGTGGAATGCCCCTCGGCGATGAGTTGCACCACCTCGCGTTCGCGGCTGGTGAGCACCGAGAAGGCATTGCTGCGCCGGTCGATGCCCGACCGGCGCTCGCGGAAGTCCTCGACGAGCGCACCGGCGACGGCGGGACTGATGTACATCTGGTTGGCGAGCACCGTGCGCACGGCGCGCAGCAGTTCCTCGAAGGCGCAGTCCTTCAGCAGGTAGCCGGACGCCCCGGCGTCCATGACCGCCGCGACGAGGCGCTTCTCGTCGTGGACGGACAGGCACAGCGTGCGCGTGCGCGGCGAGTGTTCGACGATGCGCGATATGGCTTCGATGCCGTTCAGGCCGGGCATCGACAGGTCGGTGACCACCACATCGGGCTGGAGCTCCCGCACGAGGCGCACGAGTTCGGCGCCGTCGGACGCCTCGGCCACCACTTCGAAACCGGGGGTCTGGCGCAGGAGCGCCGCCACGCCTTCCCGAAGAATGCGGTGATCATCGGCCAGCACGATTCGAACGTTCATGATGCGGTACTCCCGGAAGCGCCTGTCCGCGGGACGGGACACGGCACGGTGATCACGACGCGCGTTCCGGCGCCCGGTGCGGAATCGATGGCGAGCCGGCCACCGATCGCACGCACCTGCGCCTCCGCGCTGAACAGCCCGAATCCGCCCATCGCACCGAACGGCGGCAGACGCTCGTCCGCATGGAAGCCGATGCCGTCGTCGGACACCTCGATGCGGTAACCGCCGGCGTCACGCGAAGTCCGCACATCCACATGCGCAGCGCACGCGTGCTTGTGCACGTTGAAGAGGAGTTCACGCACCACGCGCACGAGCACGATCAGCGTGTCCTCGGGCAGCGGCGGCGAGCCGTCGGCGGCATGAAAGTGGAAGCGCAGCCCCACGTGATCCTGGAGACGCTCCCCGACGGACTGGACGGCGGCATCGAAACCGAGCTGTCGCAGGAGCGGCGAACCCAGTTCGAAGGTGGTGGACCGCGCGGCGCGGGAGGCGCGGTCCACGAGCGAGCGCACGTCCTCGGTGAGACGCGCACGCTCGGCGTCGTCGCGGGTCGCGCCGAGGCGGCCGAGCTTCAGCTTGGCGATGGCGAGCCATTGGCCGAGGTCGTCGTGGAGGCCGGCGGCGATGCGCTGACGCTCGCGCTCCTCGGCGACGGACAGCGCATAGAGCAGCACGCGCATGCGCTCGGGGCTGTCCTCCAGCGCGCACTGCGGACCGGGCCGCGCGAGCGACCGGAGCAGGGCCACGCCGAGGCTCACGCGGCCGTGATCGTCCTGCATGCGTGCCGCCGTGAGGCGTGCGGGCATCTTGCTGCCGTCCTTGCGGAGGACCGGCACTTCCGCGCTCTGGCACGAGAGGTCGTCGGCGACGGTCTGCCAGGCGAGGCGCGCGAGCGGCGTGCTGTCGGGATGGGCGAGTTCCAACACGGAGCGGCCGACGAGTTCACGCGGGGAGAACCCGAGCACGGAACGGACGGCGTCGTTGCACTTCACGATGCGGCCGCTGCCGGGCTCGACGGCGACGCAGACGTCCGGCGCGCGAGCGAACACCGTGCGGTAGGACTGCACCGACAGGCCGCGCGACGACGGAACCCCGCTGTGGACCATGGAACCAGTCTTCCTCAAGGGACGCCCCGGGCAAGGCTCGGGGCGCTGGATCGGGAAGACACGGCCGGTTCCGCTCGGCGGTCCGTGCTGCGTTCGTCTCCCGTGCGCGACGGGTCGTCAGGGCATGGCGATGTTACTCGCCGCTTCTTCCCGCGCGCAACAACGCGGATGAAAAATCATGCCCGGCGCCAGCATGCTCATGGCATTCCAGCATCTTGGAGGCATCCGAGACTCCGGAGCCGTGAGGTTCGGCGTGTTGTGATCGCGCGGGCACGACCCGTGCCCGGCGCCGGAAATCCGGTCGACCCGTTCGTTCGAGGAAAGCTAGCGCTCTCGAAGGCCGTCCGGCATCGGGAATTGTCCCGATGCCGGACGTCTCGAAAACCGAGCGACGGACGCAGACCGCCGCTCGGCGGTCAGGCCTCGCGAGAGACGCTGAGCCGGCGTGCGCCGATAGGCGCCGGCGATGACAGGATCATGACGAGCGCGCACGCCGCCACGAGCGCCCACGTGCCCGGCTCCGGCACGCGGTTGAGCGCGAACGTCACGGCCGCGGACCCGCCCGACGGATTGGGCACCACGCCGATGCCACCGGGGTTCGTGCCGTCGTCGAACAGCACGGGCGATGAGGCGGAAGCGACCGCCTCCAGACTGAGGACCGCCGTCGCGCCGGGATCGAGCGCGATCTGCGTGGCATACCGCAGGGTCTGCCGCACGATCTCGTCGATGAGCGTCACGCCGTCACCGAGCACCGTGACGCGCACGTAGCCGTCCGCGATGCCGTCACCCAGAGCCGTGGCGCCTATCGTCACGTCGAGCAGCAGTTGCAGCAGCCCCCCGGGCGCGGTGAATCGCCCGTCGAACGTCCCCGACGCGAGCGCATCCGCCGCGAGGCCGAGGCCGCCCGCCGACTGCGCGGAGGCCGACAGCCCCGCGGGGCCGGCCCCGGCGAGCGCCGAGGCCGATGCGTCCGCATCGCTCGCCGGAACCGACGCGCCAAGCGGCAGCGCCGCACCGGGAAAGGCCGACGTATCCGACCGGACGTCCGCGCCGGCCTGCGCGAACACCGTCACGGTGTAGGCCGTGTCGTCGAACACGACCGGCAACGCCGACGCGGTTGCCGACGCCAGCATCAGCGCCGCGCCCGCCATCCATCCATGCAGGGTTTCCATGAACGTCTCCCCCGTCAGTTGCACGGGTTGCCCGCGGGGGTGGCCGGCGATGCGACACTGCCCTCGTTGCAATCGATGTGACGGCGGTCGCGCCCGGCGTGCGGCGTCGGCAGGTACGGGAAGCCGAGCGAGATGCCGTTCGCCGTCTTCCCGGTGCCGGGCGCCGCCTGGTTGAAATTGACGCCATCGCCCAGGGCGAGGTTGCCCGCCTGCGTGCCGATGAGCTTGCCGGCCACCACGCGCAGCGCCACGTCGGTGACGTCGTCGTTCGGTCGCCGGCCGTTGGGCCAGCCGGCGTTGTCGCCCGCGAGCACCGTGAGCCGCTTCTGGTTCGCCGGCGCGGTCGGGGCCACACCCACGTTGAGCCGCAGCAGTTCCGAACACGGACTCGCGGCATCGCACAGACCGGTCTGCGGCTGCGTCGGATACTTGAGCAGCACGTTGACGAGGTCCGCGCGGTTGGCGGTGGGAATCTCCAGCGGCGTGCCACCCAGGCCATAGACGAGATTGAGCACGGTCCCCAGGCGCGACGTGCGATAGAAGTCGAGGAACTGCGCCTCCTGGCTGGGCAGCGTCGCGTTCCATAGATCCTTCGACGCGGTCCCGATGATCACCTCGTTCACCAGCGGGTTGCCGAGCCGCGCCACCTGCACCCAGGGGCCGCTGTCCGTCGGGCGGGTCGCGCTGTTGTAGACCTTGAACTTCTGCCGCGCCGTCGCGGCGTACATGCCGATGACCGCGTTCGGGTCGTTCGTGATCTGCGAGATGGGCAGCTCGATGGCGATCGTGTTCACGTTGAAGCCCGAGAAGTGGTCGGTACCGAACGGGTTCGCCGCGTCGTTGGCGTCTTCCGACGGCGTGAGCACGGGCGGCGTGCGGCGCAGGTTCACCGTGTCGAACGTGCCGCCGAGATCGATGTAGAAGGTCTCGTCACGCTGACCCGCGAAGACCTTGCCCCCGTTGGCGAGCGGAAACACGCCCTTCGCCGCGAGCGCCTCGTAGTCCGGCATCGTGCGCGGCCCGACGTTGGACGGAACCGCGAACATCGGCGCCGTGCCGAGTTGCCGCCGCACGCCGCCCTTCACCTCGGTGACCGTGTAGCTCTGGCGCAGGATGAGACCGTCCGACCCGGGGCCGTCGAGCGCCGTGATCGGCGGCACCGCCGCGAAGGCAACCGGGAGCTTGAGCGCCGTGAGCCCGCCGCGCACCTGCGTGGAGAAGCGCACCTCGTACACGAGGTCCTCGGCACGCCCGTCCCCGTTGGTGTCGAAGCGGAAGCTGTAGAGCACGTCGTCCCCGAACGAGAAGTAGTTCGGGCCCGAGCTGGGCTCCTGACCCGGAACGACGTTCATGATCATCACGACGTTGTTCGGGTTCTGCCAGCTTCGGAAGAAGTACACGTCCGTGATGTCGGCCGTGGGATCGTTGGCGATGAGCGGCGCTTCGCGGTGGCTGGCCGCCAGCGCGGAAGGCGCTGGCGCGAGTCCCGCGGCGAGGCCGAGGACCGCGAGCAGTCGTGCGGTGAGATTCATGGAAGAGGTCTCCTGGTTCGGGCATCGGGGTCGCGGCACCGGCCGCGCACGGACCCCGCGCTTGGCGCAGGGCTCACTCCCGATTACGCAGACTTGCGCGCGTTGGATGAGCTGCCGCGCGCAGGAGCCGGTCGAGACGCACGTCGCGCAACCCGGAGACCGTCATGAAGTCGCGCACCGTGCCGACGCTCCCGGCGTCGTTCGCCGCCACCGCAGCCGCGAGCAGCACGACCGCGTCCGCGGGTTCCTTCTGCACCCTCCAGTTCTCGCGCGCGAGACGCAGCGCTTCGGCCGCATTGCCGTGCAGCTCGAGCGCCGCCCGCGCCTCCTCGCGCTGATGGGCGCTGTCGCCGCGGCGGCGGCTCGCCGCGAAGCGATCGCGCAACTGCGCCGCCGCCTCGCCGGCGAAGCCGTCGCCGAGACGCTTCGCGGCGATGGCATGCCGCAGCAGCAGCGGATCGGCCGCGCGGCCTGCCCGCGTCAGCTCGAAGGCCTCGCGATCGCGGCGACGGTCGAGCAGGAAATCCGCGTAGGCGCCGACCAGGTAGGGATCCCCCGGCGCCGCAGCAAGCGCAGCGCGATAGCGCGTCTCGGCGTCGCGGTCGCGGCCGGCGCGCTCGGCCATCTCCGCGAGCAGACCGTCCAGCCACGCGAGCGCGTCGGCATCGTCCGGCGGCACGTCATCGCGCACGACGGCGAGTTGTGTGTAGGCGTTCCAGGGATCGCCGGCGAGCGCGGCGACGGACAGCACGCATGCCGCGACGTAGGCGCGGGGCACCTGGGACGGGAGACGGTCGCACTCCTGCGCAGCCTCGGGCCACTGCCCGCGCACCTGAAGCAGTGTCGCGCGCGTGAGCCGCGCCTGCGCATGCGAGGGCCGGCGGGCGAGGATGGCGTCCAGGTCCGCGAGCGCGGCATCGAAGCGATGCTCCCGCTGCGCGAGGATCGCCCGCACGAGGCGCACGTCTTCCGGCGGATCGGGAAGCCGCCACCAGCGCGCGAGCGCGGCCTGCGCGTGCCCGGCATGGCGAGGATCGCCGGTCGCACGACCGAGCGCCACGTGGTGACGCGCGAGTGCCAGCGCGGCGTGCAGATCCTCCGGTTGCTGCGACGCCGCGCCGCGCAAGGCGCGCAGAGCCGGCGAGCGTGCGGTCCCGCCGGAGGGCAGCGTCCCGACCACGACGTCGTCGCTCGCCGGGACGCGCGGGGCACCCTGCACCGTGGAGGACGCGGCGAGCATGCACACCGCCAGCACGAACGACGAGGCGTTCATCCGAACACCTTCACGTCGAACGCGCGCTCCACGAACCACGTCGTGGCCACGGCCGCCACCCCGACCGAGCCGGCGGCGAACACGCCCTGCCGGTAGACGCGACCCGCGCGCATCGTCCACGCCAGCGGCAGGAAAGTCGCGACGATCGCGAGTTGCCCGAGTTCGACCCCCAGATTGAAACCGAGGAGCGACAGCGCCAGCGCGCCCGGCGGCAGGCCGAGATCGCCGAGCACGGACGCGAAGCCGAGTCCGTGCACGAGGCCGAACAGGAATGCGGCGTGCCACCGCGCGAGCGGCAGCATGGGCCGCAGGTTGTCCAGCGCAACGATGACAACCGAGGCTGCGATGGCGGACTCGACCCACCGGGACGGCAGGGACACGGCGCCGAGCGTCGCGGCGGTGAGCGTGAGGGAGTGGGCAGCGGTGAATGCCGTGACCACCTTGCCGACGTCGATCGCGGCGGCGCGCGCGCCGTCGGCCGGATGCCATCGGCCGTCGCGCCGGACAAGCACGGCCGGCAGCAGCAGCGAGACCAGGAACAGCACGTGGTCGAAACCGATCGCGATGTGCACGATCCCTTCGCGGACGTAGCTCAGGAATGCCGAGGCGGTCCCGGAGGCGCCGTCGCCGAGCGCGATCTCCACGGTGCGGCTGTCTTCGGAGAACACACGGGATAACGTCCGCCCTTCGGAGTTCACCTGAACCAGCCCTTTGTGCTGGGCATCGAGGTCGAACAGCAGGACGTACCGGAGAGCCAATCGGGCCGGTGCGGCCGGACACCGCGCGTCGAAACGGAGCACCGCGTAGCCGCCATCGGAATGCTGATCGACGAGATGCGTCACTGCACCGGCCGGGCAGACCGCGCCGTCGGCCTCCACACGCAACCGCGCGAGCGCATAGGTCTCGATGGCTTCGTGGCGCGCGCGCAGTTCACCCCAGGTGATGCGGTCATCGCCGTCGGCATCGAGCCCGAGGGCGAGGTCGAGATCGCGCAGGGCGATGTCCCACTGCACGGCGACGCGCTCCCCGCCGACCTGGAGCGTCAGATAGCTGTCACTGGGTTTGTGCGCCGCCGCATAGGATGCGACGCACCATAGAAGGATGCCGAGAAGGACTTGCACGCCCGCGCGCTCCGCGCCGGCGAAATGCGGCGCTCGAGCGGATTACGCAGGCGCGCGCGGATCGGATGTGCCGGGCCGGGCGTCAGTAGGCGACGCTGAGCAGGATGGCAACGATGCCCACGACGAGGACGAGCATCTCGCCGAAGCTGAAGGTATCGTGCAGGTGACGCATGGGACCTCTCCCGGGGACCGCACCCCCGACCGTGCATCCCGTTTGCCGCTCTTCCGTCGGCTCGCGTGTTCGTGCAAAAACTCTACTGGGGCCACGGCCGGACCGCAATGTGTTCACGAGACGACAGTGGCGCCGTTACAACACCGATCGCGCGTTCCACAGCACGGTGCCCCATACGAACACAAGCATTGCCAGTGCCACCAGCACTGCTGCACTGCCGAAGTCCTTGGCGCGCTTCGACAGGTCGTGCCGATCGAAGCTGATGCGGTCGATGGCCGCCTCCACGCCCGAGTTGAGCAGTTCGACCACGAGCACGAGCAGGACGGTCAGCACGAGAAGGCAACGCTCCGCGACGGAAACGTCCAACCACAGGGCGACCGGAAGCAGGACGGCTGCGAGCGCCACTTCCTGGCGGAAGGCGCTCTCGTGACGCCACGCGTCGGCCAGTCCCGCAAGCGAGTTGAACAGCGCCTGCACGATGCGGGCAATGCCGGTCTTGCCCTTGAAGGGACTGCGCGACGGGGGCGGCACCCTGTCAGGCGGCACCGGCATGGCGCTCCGGCCGCGTGGGCACGAGATGCCCGACGAACTGGCGCGTGCACGCGGCCCACGCATGGGTCATGGCCACGGAACGCACCGCATCACGGTCCAGGCGCAACGCGGCGAGGCAGGCTTCGCGCAGATCTTCGTGCAGAACCCCCGCCGCCGGATCGCGCACCACGTCGATGGGGCCGCTCACCGGGTAGGCCGCCACCGGCGTACCGCAGGCCATGGCCTCCAGCATGACGAGCCCGAAGGTGTCGGTACGGCTCGGGAACACGAAGACGTCCGCGCGCTGGTAGTACGACGCCAGCGCCTCGCCGTGCTGCATGCCCGCGAACAGCACTTCGGGATGGCGGCGCATCAGAGCCGCGCGCGCCGGACCGTCCCCCACGACCACCTTCGTCCCGGGCAGGTCGAGGGCGAGGAACGCCTCGATGTTCTTCTCCACGGCCACGCGGCCCGCGTACAGGAACACCGGCTTGCGCCAGGCGTGCGTCCGATCCGTCGCGGGCCGGAACAGTTCGGTGTCCACCCCGCGCGACCAGTCGCGCAGATTGCGGAATCCGCGCCGTTCCAGTTCGCGCCGCAGGGCGGGCGTGGCCACCATCACACCGGACGAGCGGTCGTGGAAGCGGCGCACCACCGGATAGAAGAGCGTCGCCGGCAGGTGCACGCGGGCCGCCAGATACTCGGGAAACCGGGTGTGGTACGCCGTCGTGAATGCGAGACCGGCGTCGAGACACGCGCGCCGGGCCGCCCAGCCGATGGGGCCTTCCGTCGCGATGTGGATCGCGTCCGGGCGAAACCGCGCGATGCGCTCACGCACCGCCGGACCGGGCCGGACGGCCAGCCGGATTTCCGGATACGACGGCAGCGGCACCGTGCGCAGACCCTCCGCGTTCACGACCTCCACCTCGTGCCCGAATCGCTGCATCCAACGTACCGTGGCGCCCAGGGTACGCACGACCCCGTTGACCTGCGGCGCCCAAGCGTCAGTGGCGAGCAGGATACGCAAGCGCGCCCTCCACGAACCGGTCCGCCGGGGCGTGCTTCGGGACCTCGACCCTCTGCCAGTCCACGATGCGCAGTTCCCCCGTCTCCGTCTCCACCAGCGCGGTGAGGCTCTCGACCCAGTCGCCGTCATTGCAGTACAGCACGCCGTCGATGTCGCGGATCTCCGCCTTGTGGATGTGTCCGCACACCACGCCCGCGAACCCCCGCCGCCGAGCTTCGGCCGCCAGCGCGGTCTCGAAGGCCGAGATGTAGCTCACCGCGTTCTTCACCTTGTGCTTGAGGAATTGCGCGAGCGACCAGTAGGGCAGGCCCAGTTTCGCGCGGGCATGGTTGAACCACTGGTTCAGCTTGAGCGTGAGCGTATAGAGCTGGTCGCCGAGGAACGCGAGCCAGCGGGCGTTCTGCACGACCGCATCGAAAAGGTCACCGTGCAGCACGAGCAGGCGGCGCCCGTCTGCCGTCACGTGCTCCATCTCGTCGCAAACGTCGATGCCGCCGAAGGCCAGACCCAGGAAGTGGCGCATCACCTCGTCGTGATTGCCGGCCACGTAGACGACCTTCGTACCCTTCCGCGCCTTGCGCAGGACCTTCTGCACGACGTCGTTGTGGGCCTGCGGCCAGTACCACCGGCGCCGCAACTGCCAGCCGTCGATGATGTCCCCGACCAGATACAGGTACGTGGACTCCGTGCTCCGCAGGAACGCGAGCAGGTGCTCGGCCTGGCACCCGGGCGTGCCGAGATGCACGTCGGAGATCCAGATGCTGCGATAACGGATCGCGGGGGTGTCGGAGTCGTCTCCGGTTACGGGCCGGCCTTGCATGGAGTGCAAGCCTGCGGGGTGCGGATGTCAAGTCGGTGACGCTTCCTTGAAACTTCGGTGAACAAGGCCCTCATGCTTGCGTTGGATCAGAACCCCGCGCCTCGGCCTGGGGCATCATGACTCTGCTGCCGAGACCATGCAGCGCAAACCGAACCAGGAGAATCCATGAGTCCATCCCGCCTCGCCATCGCGGCCCTCGCCGCAGCCCTGTCGCCTGCCCTCCTCGCCCAGACGCTCACGCTGCCCGAGCGCAAGTTCCCGCTGGAGGCCTGCCTGCAGAAGGCACTCGCCCAGTATCCCGGCAAGGTGAAGGCCGCCGAACTGGAGGTCGAGGGCGGTGTGCCGCACTACGAGTTCCTCATCGAGACCCTCGTCGACGGCGAGACCTGGGAGGTCGAGTGCAATGCGAACACCGGCGCGATCACCAACGCCGAGCGCGACGTGAAGCGTGACGACCCGGCCTTCACCCAGGTCGCGAAGATCGACGTGCGCAAGGCGCTGGACGTCGCCCTCGCGAAGTACCCCGGAATGCCGACCGAGGTGGAGTACGAGGTCTCCCCCGACGGCCGCGCCTGGTACGAGATCACCGTCGTGCAGTCCAGCGGCAAGTCCATCGAGGTGATGGTCGACGCCGCCACCGGCGCCATCCTCGGCGCCGAGGACGAGTCCGACGAGATGGAAATCTTTCGCATCGGCGACGACTGACGATCGAGCGCGGCGGACGCTTCGCGCCCCGCTGCGCAGCAGCATCCCCTCCCGGCCCGCGCCGCCCTTCGCCCGCAGCGCGTGACCGCGGAGGCTCTCCCGCAGTCACTTCGCACGAACCACTAGCAAGTGCACGCTCGCGCGATGCCGCAACGGCATCGCGCGGCGCTGCCCGTCCATCCTTGCATGCCATGCGCATCTGTCGTTGAGAGACGACATGGCATGACCGCCTGCGGCCATGACGATGTGCATATGGATGCGGCGCAAGATCACGTCGAGAATTCACAGACAGGACGAGGCAGCTTCGCGACCAGGCCGCATGACATGCGGTTGACGGGGCACACGCGTGGTGCCATCGTGCACCGGCACAAGAAGAAGACCGTCTCGAACCGTGATAGGGGACCTGCCATGCACTCCCGCACTGTCGATGCACGTCTGCGCGCGAAGAACGGAGGCTCCGTCCGTCGCGCACTCGCCGACGCCGTCCGCCGCGCGTTCCGCGACGATCCCGCCCAACCCTCGTCCGATGCGCCCGAGCGCCGGCGGTTCGAACTGGAGCATCTCGAACCGAGGCTGCTGCTCTCGGCCGATCTGCCCGGTCTCGCCGCGCCTCCGGTCCACCCCGAAGTGAATGTCGAGCACGTCGTCGCCCCGGCGTCGTTGCGCACGAACTCGCTCGTCGACGGCTCGGACGAAACGTCGACATCGGAGCGCGTCGTGTTCGACGTGGTGCCGGCGGCGCCCTCGCCCGCCGGGACCGCACTCGACGTCGCGACGATGCTCGACTACGCGGTGACCACCGGCCAGGCGCTCGACGCGGTGCTGGTGTTCGCGCATGCGGACGGTGACACGCGAGTCGAACTGCGCGACGTCGCTTCGGGCGACGTGCTCGCGTCGTCCGTGCTGGGCGAGTCGCTCACCATCACGATCAGGGGTAGCGACGCGGATGACCGGTTGCGCCTCGGCTGGGGTGACGCGCCGGAGGCAGACCGGGTGTCCGTCCTGTTCGATGGCGGCGCGGGCAGCGACACGCTCACCGGCACCTCGACGGACTCCGCATGGACCGTCGAAGGCCGCGACCGCGGCATCACCGGGCGCGCGCGCTTCGCATCGGTGGAGAACCTGCAGGGCACCGCCGGCACACGCGACACGTTCACCGTGCTGGCCGAGGGTGCGCTGAGCGGCGGCCTGCACGGCGGCGATGCAGGGTTCGACACACTGGTGCTCGGTCCAGGTGCGTTCTCGTCCATCGTGTATGCCGCCAGCGGCCCGGACTCCGGAACCATCGCGCGCGACGGCGACGTGCTGCGCTACGCAGGGCTGGAGCCCATCGTGGACAACACGGTGACCGCCTCGCGCGTGATCTCCACGGGCAACCTCACCGACAACGCGCGGCTGTCCGAGAACGCCGGGATGCTCGTCCTGGAAAGTCTCGACGTCATTCCCACCTTCGAGAGCATCACGTTCGTCAAGCCGACGGTCTCCCTGACCATCGATCTCGGTGCGGACCTCGGCGTTCCGCTGCTGCCCGACCGCCTGGAGATCCAGGCACTCACGCTGCCCGGCGCCCTCGTCGTCAACGGTCAGGGCGGCGCCGATGCCGTGACCGTGACCGGCGACCTCAGCCTCGGCGGCAACGCCCTCACCATCAACGCCGAATCGATCACGGTGAATCCGGGCGTCACCATCGGCGCCGGCGACATCCTCTTCAATGCGGTGGCGTCGCAGGGCTCGCTCGCGACGCCGGATGCCCTGCCCCTGGCCAACGTCGCGGCGTCGGTCACCGTGAACGGCGCGACGCTGACCGGTGACGACATCATCCTGCAGGCCATCGCAACCCTCGTCTCCGCGGTCAACAACCTCGGACCGTCGCCCGTCGCGGCGCTCGTCGCCAACGTCTCCGCGCAGGTCGCGGTCACCGGCAACGCGTCGATCACCGCGGGCGGTCTGTTCACGGCCGATGCCAACGCTTCGGTGAACGCCGCGGTGACGGCGAACGCCATCCCCGGGCTCGGTGCCGCGGAGTTCGGTACGGCCAATCCGGTCGTGAACATCGCGGCGGGCAGCCGTCTCTCGGGCAGCACGACGGTCAGCGCCGGCGGCGCGGTCACGCTCGACGCCACCACGGATACGGACATCGTCGCCATCGCGAACGGCGTCGCGGCCGGCGCGACGACCGGCACCACCCTCGCCACCCCCACCGTGAACGCCTCGACCGTGGCGGCCATCGAAGGCGCCGCTTCGATCGACAGCGCCGCCAGCGTGACCGTCAATGCGGCAGCCACGGGCACGATTGCCGCGACCGCCTCGGCCTCGCCCGGCGGCGCGGTGACCAATCCGCCCACGCTCGCGACGCTCGGCATCGCGACTGCCGCCGGCCCGCAGACCCTCGCCGCCGCGGTGGCCAACACCACGGTCATCAGCGCGACACGCGCCTCGATCGACACCTCGGGCAGCGTCACGTCCGAAGGCTCCGTCTCGCTGCTCGCAAGTTCCGCGTTCGACGTGGACACGCTGGCCGACGGCACGCCCGCGCTCGGCAACACGAGCAACGGTGGCGCACTCGCGAACAACGTGATGCAGATCGTCGACGAGGCGTTCGTCGACGGCACGCCGACCCTCACCACGCCTTCGCTGCAGATCCGCACCGGCGGCGGCAGCGCGTTCTCGGCCGTGGCGCGCTCGGGCGCGGCGGGCGCCGCGAGCCCGCCCACGGGCACGATCGCTGGCGCCGTGGCCGGGAACCTGTCGCTGCCTGGCGGGTCGGGCAATCTGAGCCACGCCTTCATCGGGGCGGGTGCGGTCGTCACGCTGGCCGCCGGGACCGATGTGTTCGTCGAGGCCGACAACACGACGGTGCTCGACGCGACTGCCGAACCGCAGGGCGCGGCGGTACTCTCCGACGCGCTGGGCATCGGCACGTCCGTCGCCACCAACCTGTCCCTGTACACGACCCTTGCCTCGATCGAGGCCGGCGCGACGCTCTCCGGCGCTCGCAACCTGAGCGTGACGGCCGACGGCCAGCAGACCACGCTCGCCTCCGCGCTCGCCGGAGCCCTGGCGGGCTCCGAGGCCAACGCCCTCACGCTCGCGAGCGCCAACACCGTCAACACGACCCGTGCGCTCATCGGCGCCGGGTCGACGATGGCGCTGACGGGCGCGCTCACCGTGCGCTCCAACCATCGCGGCTCCACGCTCCTGCGCGCCGCCAGCAACGCCGCCGCCGCGCAGGCCGCGGCGGCCACGACCGCCCAGGCGCTGCCCGTCGCGCTGAATCTCGCCAACGACACGGCGGATGCCACGGTCGCCGGCAACGTCACGGCGGCCGGCAGCATCTCCATCACCGCCGACGCCGACGTGGAGAACGAGGTGGAGAGCGTCGCCGGGGTGCAGGGCGGCGATCCGGACACCACCACCGCCGGCGAACTCGTCGCGGCCGAACTGGCCTTTCTCGCCGACCGCGCCAACCTCGCTTTCGGCGGCGCGCCCACGCCGCCCACGACGGACCCCGACGTGGACACGTCCAACCTGTTCGGGCTGGCCTCCAACCAGTCGCAGGGGCGCGCCGGTGCCATCGCCGTCAATCTCTCGCTCGCCAGTGCCAACGCTGCCGTTTCGTCCGGCGCCTCGGTGACGTCCACCGGCGGCGCGCTGTCGGTGCTCGCGACGAGCGACATCGACGCCATCGCGCTCGCGAGCGGCGGGGCGGTGCAGAACCTCGTGGGTATCGGCGCGGCGCTGGCCGTCAATGCGCAGAGCGCCAACACGCTCGCGAGTCTCGGCGGCGCTGCCTCCGCGAACGGCATCACGGTGCGCAGCGACGCCTCCGGCGACGGCGTGCACACGCTCTCGGCCGATGCGGTGTCGGGCACGGGCATCCAGGTGGCCGGCGTGGCGGGCGCCGTCGCCGCCACCATGGGTCTCGGCCTGAGCAGCGCGACCGTCGCGACCGGCGCCGCGCTGACGCTGAGCCCCGACAGCGACCTGCTGATCCAGGCCGACACGGTGCGCGTGAACGTCGCGAACGCGGAGCCGCGCCTGGATGCGGGCAACACCCTGGGCGCCGGCGCATCCTTCGAACTGAACGCCAGCAGCTTCCAGACCCTCGCGGACCTGCAGGACGCCACGATCACCGGCGCGGACGACGTGCGGGTCCTTGCGACCGGCGACTACACGTCGACGGCCGACGCGCAGGCCGGCGCCTCCGCGGGCCTCGCGGCCGGGGCTGCGGTCGCGGCACTCATCAGCAACGACACCACGACCGCGAACGTCGGCGCGAGCACGACGGCCTCCACCATCACCGGCGACTTCACGGTCAACGCCGTGCACGAAGCCGATGCCACCCACACGGCGGACGCCAGCGTGACCGGTGCCGACGTCAGCGCGGGAGCGGCCGTCTCGCTCGGCGTGATGCAGGGCGGGGCACGCGCGTTCGCGGGCAACCGGATGAACGTGGGCGGCGAGATCAACGTGTCGGCCACGACCGTCACCGACATGGACGCGGATGCCACCGCCAGCTCGGCGGGCGTCGAGAGCGATCTCGTGCTGGCGCTGCAGCTGGGGCTCGTGCTGGAACAGGCGTTCACCGCCGCGCGCCCGGCGCTCACCTTCGATCCGGTCACCGCGGTGAACGCCGGGGCCGACACGATCACCGTCGCCAGCCACGGGCTCTCGACCGGGGATGGCGTCAAGTACTCCGCGGCCGGCAATGACGAGACCGTGGGCGGTCTTTCCGAGAGCACGCTGTTCACGTCCTACTTCGTGAGCGTCGTGGACGCGAACACCCTGCGCCTGCACGCCAACCGCGAGGACGCCGAGGCGGGCGCGAACGCCATTGCGCTCACGCCTGCGTCCGACTCGGACAACGCGCACGTGCTGCAGCCGCTGGCCCCCGCGGCCGTGCGCGATCTCATCGACGCCGGCCGGCTCGGCACGGGCGATGGCGCCGTGGGCACGGCCGCCGCCGCGGCCTTCAATCTCGACTTCAACTCGGCCCTGTCGGGCATCAACGCGAGTGCCGTGCTGGATGCCGGGGGTGCCGTGCGCGTCACCGCCACGCTGGACGCCGACGCCAACGCCTTCGCGACCTCCGAGGCCGTGGATTCGGGCATCGCGCTGGGGATCGCGGCTGCAGGCAACGTGAGCAGCCAGACCAACCAGGCCTTCCTTGGCGGCCAGATCACCGCGCCGCTCGTGGAGGTCCGCTCGGTGCTGGGCGGCAACGGCATCGCCGACTTCGCCGCCAACGCCATCTCCGGCGGCGGCGGCGAGGCCGAGCTGGGCGTCGCGGGCGCCTTCGCGGTGAACTACAGCGCCACGCTGCTGCCGCTCACGCCGATCAACATTCCCTTCGCGCTGCCGACGCTGCCCGCCCCCCTGCCGCCGATCGTCCTGCCGCCGCTGCCGGCGATCCCGGTGCCGACCGGCGGCCAGCATGCCGCCGTGATCCTGGCCGGTGCGAACGTCACGCTGGAGAACGGCGGCGACCTCCTCGTGAACGCGGACTACGAAGGCCGCTTCCTCGCGAACGCGGCGGCCTCGCCGCCGGCCGGCGCCGTGGTGGGCGTCGGCCCGTCCGTCGCGGCCAATGCGATGACCGAGCAGGTGCTCGCCGAGATCCAGGACGCCGTGATCACGGGCACGCAGGTGAGCGGCGGCGCCCGGTCGGACATTCGTGTCCTCGCGTCGTCCGACACGCTCGCGACCGCCGACGCGACGGCCGGCGCCACGAACGCGGTCAACCTGCCCGCCGCCGTCGCGCTCAACTACACGGACCTCGACACCGTCGCGCGCACGACCAACTCGACCGGCGGTTCGGCCATCAGCGGCAATCTGATCGTCAGCGCCCTGCACGACGCCGACGCGATCCACACCGCCGACACCGACAGCGGCGTGGGCGGCACGGCAAGCGTCGGCGCCGCGATCGCGCTGGGCTATGCCGAGGGCGGCGCGGACGCCTCCAGCGGCATGGACATCGACGTGCTCTCCGGCACGGTGAACGTCGTCGCCGACAACGACAGCCTGCTCGACGCCAATGCACTCACCGGGCAGAGCGGGGCCGTCAACGATCCCGCGGGCGACGTGGTCAACGAGGACGTCGAGGCCACGCTCGAAGGCCTGCTCCGCCTCGCGGGGCAGGACGAACTGCCCGAAGACGTGATCCGCATCCTGCAGCGCGCCTCGGCGGAGACGGCCGACGGCCCGCTGGGCGTTGCCGCGGCCCTCTCGGTCAATCTGGACTTCGGCCGCTCCGTCGCCGCGCTCGCGGACGGCGGCCGCGTCGCCACGTCGAACGCGCCACTGGTGGCCGCCACCGGCGACATGGATGCCGACGCCATCGCCAACGCCGAGACGGTCGACTCGGCCACGGGTGTGGGCGTGGCCGTGGCGCTCAACGTGGACGCGCAACTGATGGAAAGCCGCGTCGGCGGTGAACTGACGGCGCCGTCCCTCACCCTGCGCACCGCGCACGACGGCAACGGCGTGAACACGTTCCGCGCCGTCGCACGCTCCGGCGCGGGTGCGGAGGATCTCGGCATCGCGGGCGCGTTCGCCCTCAACCTGTCCGGGGACCCGCGCGCCATCCTCGACGGCACCGCCAACGGCGGTGGTCAGCACGTCGCGCGCATCGCCGACGACGCGGTGATCACGCTCACCCCCGGCAACGACATCACGGTCGAGACGGACTACCACGGGTCGTACATCGCGGACGCGACGGCGGTGCCGTCGGCCGGTGCTACGTTCGGCATCGGTCCGTCCGTGGCCGTCAACGCGATCCAGCACACCGCGCTCGCCGAGATCGGCCGCGCCGAGATCGTCAACGCCCGGCACGTGAACGTCTTCGCGGACGGCATCTACGTGAGCACCACCGACGCCACCGCCGGGCAGAACAGTCCCGGCGCCCTGCCCGCCGCCATCGCGCTGACGGGCACGCTCAACGACACCATCGCGCGTGTGCTGCCTGGCGCGGACCCAAGCACCATCACCGGCAATCTCACCGTCCGCGCGACGCACACCGCCACCGCGAACACCGAGGCCGATGCCGAGGCCGTGGGCGTACAGGCCGGCCTGGGCGCGGCCATCGCCGCGGGCGGCCCCCTGGGCGGGGCACGGGCCGAGGGCGGCCCGAACATGACGGTCGGCGGAAACGTCGACGTCGACGCCGACACCGACGCCATCGCCAACACGAACGCGAACGCCAGCGAGCGCGGCACGCTGCGCGGCGGCCTCACCGTCGACCAGCAGGTGATCCGCCAGCTGCAGCGGCTGTCGGTGATCGTGGGTGTGGACGACATCCTGTTCCCCTTCCTGGACCGGCACCCGCTGGCGCGCGGCAACTTCGACGCCATGACCGGCGTGGACGATGCCGCCAACACCATCGTGCTGCAGGGTCGCCACGAGTTCGACACCGGCGATGCCGTGGTCTACCGCAACAACCAGGACGACACCAGCATCGGCGGGCTCACCGACGGCACCACCTACTTCCTGCGCGTCGACGCCACCGATCGGTCGCGCGTGCAGCTCTTCGCGACGCGGACGAACGCCCTGGCCGGTACCGACGCCCTGGACATCGCGCCCATGGCCTCCGGTGCCGAGGACATCCACTCGCTCGCGGCCGAGCAGACGTTCGCGCCCGGTGCCGCCGTCGACAGCACCGCGGGGACGATCGAACTGGGGCCGCTCTTCGGACTGGTCACCGGCGACGCCGTGCGGTACTTCAACGGCGGCGGGGACAACGTGGGCGGGCTCGCGGACGGTCAGGTGTACTACGCGCGGGTCACGGCCTCCGATGCCGATTCGCGGACGATCCGCCTGTTCCGCTCGCGCGAGGACGCGATGACCGGCGACAACGCGGTCGAGCTCGATGCGACGGCCGCGAGCGGCAGCGAGCACGTCATCGCCAAGACCAACGACGCCCACCACGAGCGCGACGTGCTGGTGGACCCCGTCGCGGACGTGGACGGCACGAACAACTGGTTCACCCGGTTCGGCGATCACCTGGAAACCGGCGACACCGTGACCTATCAGCGCCGCGGGGACGACGAGTCCATCGGCGCGCTGACCGACGGGCAAACCGTCTTCGTCCGGGTCTTCACCAACGAGGACGGCAACCGCGTGATGACGCTCCACACCACGCGTGACGACGCCGACGAGGACACCAACGCCATCGATCTGGCGCCGGTGTCGTCTTCGGACATCCTCCACGCGCTGGAGCCCGCCTACGCCATCGCCCTGTCCACCATCGACAACGACGACGACACGATCGACTTCGACGGCTTCGAGGTGGAGGACGGCGAGGCGGTGATCTACCGCAACGGCGGGGGGGCCAGCATCGGCGGCCTCGTCGACGACACCGTGTACTTCGTCAACAAGAAGTTCGCGAGCAGCAGGATCGAACTGCGCGCCACGCGTGACGGTGAGGCCCTCGCCCTCGACCCGTCCGTCGCCACGGGGTCCGCGCACCGGCTGGAGCGCGTGATCGTGGACGGCTTCGAACTGCCCGAGCTGCGCGTGGGCGGCGCCGCGGCGATCGCCGCGAGCGCCGGCCGGCCCGTGAGCCACGCGGCGATCGGCGCGGGCGCGACGATCATCGCCGACACGATCGACGTGCTGGCCTCGCTGGACTTCGACGGGGACGCGGTCGCGGATGCGCGCGCCATCGGCGGCGTGGCGAGCTTCGGCCTGGCCGCGGCCGGCAACTACACGGAAGGCCGGCACATCGCCGAGATCGGCAGCGGCGCGGACGTGACGGCGGACTCGATCTCGCTGGTGGCCGCGGGCGAAGGCGGACTGCCCTACGACTACAACGCGGTCGCGGAGTCGCGCGCCCTGGCGCTGGGCGGCAATCTCGTGGGCTCGGCCACGATCAACGGCATGCGCAACCTCACGGCCGTGCGCATCGGCGAGAACGCCACCGTGGTCACCGACGGCCGTCTGGACCTGCTCGCGAACCTGCAGCGTGAAGGCGAGAACTTCAC
>ERZ1066136.733-NODE-733-length-21419-cov-12.359998_pt1 | contig 21419 bp, 18 predicted proteins | sample MGYA00382783_ERZ1066136 | MGnify/ENA primary metagenome ERZ1066136 (study PRJEB33369, sample SAMEA5778366) | biofilm metagenome | biome: Industrial cooling water; feature: Water cooling tower basin; material: Biofilm | place: United Arab Emirates | collected... | reverse complement strand
CGTGATCGAGCGGCTCGCCGCGGCCGAGGCCGCGGCCATGCCGGCGGCGGCCTGAGGCGGGGCGGCGCATGGGCACGCCGGAGCTGCTGGAGCTCACCGTCGCGGCACGCCGGCCGCTGGCCGAGGACATCGCGCTGTTCGAGCTGCAGGCGGCCGACGGCCGCACCTTGCCCGCCTGGGAGGCCGGGGCGCACATCGAGCTGCAGCTGCCGCACGAGGGCCGCGTGCTCACGCGCCCGTACTCGCTGTGCGGCGTGCCGGGTGAATCGGCCCGCTGGCAGATCGCCGTGCAGCGCGAGCCGGCCTCACGCGGCGGCTCGGTGGCCGTGCACCTGCAGCTGCACCCGGGCCGCAGCGTGCGCGCCACGCCGCCGCGCAACCGCTTCGCGCTGGCCCCCGGCCGGCACGACAGCCTGCTGCTGGCCGGCGGCATCGGCATCACGCCGCTGCTGGCCATGGCCGAGGCGCTGCACGCCGAAGGCGCGCGCTTCACGCTGCACCACGCCACGCGCAACGCCGCGCGCACGCCCTTCGTCGAGCGCATGGCGCTGGCGCCCTGGCACCACCGCGTGCGCCGCCACTTCGACGACGGCCCGGCCGAGCAGCGGCTGGACATCGCCGCCACGCTGGCCGCCGCCGCGCCCGGCACGCACCTCTACGTCTGCGGCCCCCAGGGCTTCATGGACGCCGTGCTGGCCACGGCCCGCGCCCAGGGCTGGCCCGAGGCGCAGCTGCACTGGGAGAGCTTCGGCGCCGAGCCCGCGCCGCAGGCCGGGGATCGGGCTTTCACGCTGGTGCTGGCGCGCAGCGGCGTCACACTGCAGGTGGACGCCGGCCAGACGGCCGCCCAGGCCATCGCGGCCGCGGGCGTGTTCCTGCCCACCAGCTGCGAACAAGGCGTCTGCGGCACCTGCCTGACGCCGGTGCTCGAAGGCCGCCCCGACCACCGCGACCAGTACCTCACGCCCGAGGAACAGGCCGCGGGCACGCAGTTCACGCCCTGCTGTTCGCGCGCCCTCGACGAGCGCCTCGTGATCGACCTCTGAACCCCCAAGAACCGGAGACAAGCCCATGACCCATCGCCCGAAGAACGACCGCCGCCGGCTGCTCGGAGCCGGCCTCGCCCTGGCCGGCCTCGCGGCCGTGCCCACCCTGCCGGCGCGTGCGCAGACGCCCGCCTGGCCGGCGGCCAAGCCCATCCGGCTGATCGTGAACTTCCCGGCCGGCGGCTCGCCCGACGCCGTGGCGCGCGCCGTGGCCGCGCCGCTGTCGCAGGCCCTGGGGCAGCAGATCGTGGTCGACAACCGCGGCGGCGCGGGCGGCATCATCGGCGCCGACGCCGTGGCCAAGAGCCCGGCCGACGGCTACACCATCCTGCTGAGCTCGGGCAGCGCTGCGGCCATCGTGCCGCTGCTCAACAACAAGATGCCCTACGACGCGGCCAAGGACCTCATCCCGGTGGCCGCCGGCGCGCGGCTGGAGCTGTTCCTGGTGGCGCGCGCCGACGCGCCCTACAAGACCTACGCCGAGTTCATCGCCCACGCCAAGCGCAACCCCGGCCGCCTGAGCTACGGCTCGCCGGGCAACGGCACCAGCCCGCACATCGCCGGCGAGATGCTCAAGGCGCAGGCCGGCATCTTCACCGTGCACATCCCCTACCGCGGCTCGGCCGCGGTGCTGCAGGACCTGCTGGCCGGCCAGCTCGACTACACCTTCGACCCCGGCATCGCGTTCTCGCACGTGCGCGCCGGCCGGCTGCGGCTGCTGGCCGTGGGCTCGGCCAAGCGCTCGCGCCTGTTCCCCGACACGCCCACGCTCATCGAGCAGGGCCTGGCGGGCTTCGACGCCGGCACCACGCACGGCTTCTGGGCGCCGGCGGGCACGCCGCCGGAGATCGTCGACCGCCTGAACCGCGAGATCAACCGCGCGCTGGCCCTGCCGGCCGTGGTGGAGGTGATCCGCGGCCTGGGGGCGGAGCCGCAGCCCATCACGCCGCGCGAGTTCGGCGAGGTCATCCGCAGCGACATGGCGCGCTACGCCAAGATCATCCAGGACCGCAAGATCACGCAGGACTGACCGGCATGGCCGCACCCCTGAGGTTCGGCAGCGGCCAGGCCGTGCCGCGGCTGGAGGACGAGGCCCTGCTGCGCGGCCGCGGCCGCTACACCGACGACCACCAGCCCGAGGGCGGGCTGTTCATGGCCTTCGCGCGCAGCACGGTGGCGCGGGGCCGACTGCGCGCCGTGGACACCGGCGCCGCGGCGGCGGCGCCGGGCGTGGTGGCGGTCTACACCGGGGCCTCGCTGCACGAGGCCGGCGTGCACCCGCTGCCGCCGGCGCACAGCTTTCCCAAGCCGGGCGGCGGGCCGATCGACTCGCCACCGCGGCACGCGCTGGCCACCGGCACCGTGGGCTTCGCGGGCGAGGCGGTGGCGGCCGTGGTGGCCACCAGCCGCGCGGCCGCACGCGCGGCGGCCGATCTCGTCCACGCCGACATCGAGCCGCTGCCCGCCGTGTTCGGCGTGCGCGAGGCCGTGGCCGCGGGCGCGCCGGCGCTGTGGCCCGGGGCGCCGGGCAACGTGGTCTCGGAGCTGCACCACGGCGACGCCGCCGCCACCGAGGCCGCGTTCGCGCGCGCCGCGCACCGCGTGGCGCTGGACATCGGCAACCAGCGCCTGGCGGCCTGCCCGCTGGAGCCGCGCAGCGTCGTGGCGCAGATGGAGGGCGGGCGCCTGGTGGTGCGCATCAGCAACCAGATGCCGACCCTGGTGCGCACCGAGCTTGCGCACTGCCTGCCGGACCTGAAGCCCGACGACGTGCGCGTGATCGTGGGCGACGTGGGCGGCGGCTTCGGCATGAAGACCGGCCCCTACGCCGAGGACCTGGTCGTGGCGCACGCCGCGCGCACGCTGGGCCGGCCCGTGAAGTGGGTGGCCGAGCGCGTGGAAGAGTTCCTCAGCGCGCACCACGGCCGCGACCTGCACACGCGGGCCGAACTGGCGCTCGACGCCGAGGGCCGCATCCTCGCGCTGCGCCTGCACAGCCTGGGCAACGTGGGCGCCTGGCCCACCTTCCCCGGTGTGCTCATCGTGCTGGCCATGGGCCCGTGGGTGACGACCGGCGTGTACGACGTGCCGCTGATCCACTTCCACTGCCAGGCCGTGCTCACCAACACCGCGCCCACCAGCCCCTACCGCGGCGCCGGGCGACCCGAGGCCGTGTTCATCATGGAACGGCTCATGAGCGAGGCCGCGCGCCAGCTGGGCCTGGACGAGACCGAGCTGCGCCGGCGCAACCTGGTGCGGCGCACGCAGATGCCCTACCGCAACCCCATGGGGCAGGTGTACGACGACGGCGACTTCGGCCACATCCTCGACCAGGGCCTGGCCCTGGCCGACTGGGCCGGCTTCGAGGCCCGCCGCGCCGAGGCCGCCGCGCGTGGCCGCCTGCGCGGCCGCGGCATCGCGACCTTTCTCGAGTGGACCGGCGGCCCCGTGCTCGAGGAGCAGGCCCAGGTGCGCGTGCTGCCCGACGAGCAGGTGGTGGAGATCGTCAGCGCCACCATGCCCATGGGCCAGGGCATCGCGACCAGCTACGCGCAGCTGGCGGTGGACGCGTTCCAGATCCCGCTGGAGCGCATTCGCATCAAGCAGGGTGACACCGACTTGGCCAACGGCTTCGGCAGCGCGGCCAGCCGTTCGCTGTTCACGGGCGGCGCGGCCGTCAGCGTGGCCGCGCGCCAGACGGTGGACGAGGCCAGGGCCCTGGCCGCCGAGGCGCTGGAGGCCGGCGTGGCCGACATCGAGTACGCCGAGGGCCGCTACACGATCGCCGGCACCGACCGCGGCATCGGCCTGTTCGAGCTGGCCGCGCGCCAGGCCGGCGGGCTCATCGCCCACCGGGCCAGCGCCAAGGCCGAGGCCGCGAGCTGGCCCAACGCCTGCCACGTGGCCGAGGTGGAGATCGACCCCGCCACGGGCGCCGTGCAGGTGGTGGCCTACAGCTCGGTGAACGACATCGGGCGCGTCATCAACCCGCTGATCGCCACCGGGCAGATCGAGGGCGGCGCGATGCAGGGCATCGGCCAGGCGCTGCAGGAGGCCGTGCGCTACGACCCCGCCACGGGCCAGCTGCTGAGTGCCAGCTTCATGGACTACACGCTGCCGCGCGCCGACGACTCGGTGGCCTTCCGCACCGTGTTCGACGAGAGCGTGCCCTGCAAGACCAACGCGCTCGGCGCCAAGGGTGTGGGCGAGCTGGGCACCATCGGCGCCACGCCGGCGGTGGTGAACGCGGTGGCCGACGCGCTGGCCCGGGCCGGCCGCGCCGCCGCCACGCGCACGCTGCAGATGCCGCTGACCAGCGAGACGGTCTGGAAGGCGCTGCAATGAACGCACCCCGCTTCCGCCCGGTGCGCTTTGCCGGCTGCACCGAGGCCACGGTCGAGACCCGCGCCGACGGCACGCGCCTGTGGCGCTCCACCGAGCCGCTGGGCGCGGTGCCGCGCACGCTGCTCGAACGCCTGGAGCACTGGGCCCGCGAGGCCCCGGACCGGACCTTCGCCGCGCAGCGCGGGCCCGATGGCGCCTGGCAGCGCATCGGCTACGGCGAGATGCGCGACGAGGCGCGCCGCATCGGACAGGCCCTGCTGCGCTTCGGCCTGTCGGCCGAGCGGCCGCTGATGATCCTGTCGGACAACAGCCTGGACCACCTGCGCATCAGCGTCGGCGCGCTGTGGATCGGCGTGCCGTTCGCGCCCGTCTCGCCGGCCTATGCGCTGGTGGCCACCGACCACGCCAAGCTGAAGCACATCGCCGCCACGCTGACGCCGGGCCTGGTGTTCGTGGCCGACGGCAGCGCCTACGCGCGCGCGCTGGCGGCTTGCGTGGGCGAGGGCGTGCCCGTGGTGAGCGCCGGTGCGCCCGTGCCGGGGCGCGAGACGCTGTCGTTCGCGGCGCTGCGCGAGGCGGTGCCGGGTGCCGAGGTCGATGCCGCGCACGCGGCCGTGGGCCCCGACACCATCGCCAAGTTCCTGTTCACCTCGGGCTCGACCAAGATGCCCAAGGCGGTGGTCAACACCCACCGCATGTGGTGCAGCAACCTGCAGATGATCCGCCAGTGTTTCCCCTTCCTGGCCGAGGAACCGCCGGTGCTGGTGGACTGGCTGCCCTGGAACCACACTTTCGGCGGCAACCACAACATCGGCATCACGCTCTACAACGGCGGCACGCTGCACCTGGACGGCGGCAAGCCCACGCCGGGCGGCATCGCCGAGACGGTGAGGAACCTGCGCGAGATCGCGCCGACCATGTACTTCAACGTGCCCAAGGGCTTTGAAGAGCTGTGCCGCGCGATGGACCACGACACGGCCCTGCGCGACAGCCTGTTCCGCCGCGTGCGGGCCTTCATGTACGCCGGCGCCGGCCTGAGCCAGGGCGTGTGGGACCACCTCGACCGCCACGCCGAGGCCGCCACGGGCGGCGAGCGCATCGTCATGACCACCGGCCTGGGCATGACCGAGACGGCACCCAGCTGCACCTTCGCCGTGGGCGCAGGCGTGCGCTCGGGCCACATCGGCCTGCCCTGCCCCGGGGTGGAGGTGAAGCTGGTGCCCGATGCGGCCAGCGGCAAGCACGAGATCCGCTTCCGCGGGCCCAACGTCATGCCCGGCTATTGGCGCAACCCCGGGGCCACGGCCGAGGCCTTCGACGCGGACGGCTTCTACCGCACCGGCGACGCCGCGCGGCTGATCGACGAGGCGCATCCCGAGCGCGGGCTGGCCTTCGACGGCCGCATCGCCGAGGACTTCAAGCTCTCCAGCGGCACCTTCGTGAGCGTGGGGCCGCTGCGCGCGAAGGTGACGATGGCCGGCGACCCCTTCATCCAGGACGTGGTGGTGGCGGGCATCGACCGCGACGCCATCGGCCTGCTGATCTTCCCGCGGCTCGACGACCTGCGGCGCCACTTCGCACTGCCGGCCACGCTGCCCGCGGCCGAGGTGCTGGCCGAGCCACGCGTGCGCGCGCACTTCCAGCTTCTCGCCGACCAGCAATGGCGCGAGGGCACCGGCAGCGCCACGCGCCCCGCACGCTGGCTGCTGCTGGCCGAGCCCCCCAGCATCGACCGCGGCGAGCTCACCGACAAGAACTCCATCAACCAGCGCGCCGTGCTCGCGGCCCGCGCCGCGCTGGTGGAGCGCCTGTACGCCGAACCGCCGCCACCCGACGTGATCGTGCCGGCCGGCGCCTGAACCCCATCGAACAAGGACAAGACACCATGACCCCACGCACCGTGCCGCCCTTCCGCGCCGACCACGTCGGCAGCTTCCTGCGCCCGGCCTACCTGCTGGAGGCGCGCGCCCAGAAGGCGCGCGGCGAGATCAGCGCCGCGCAGCTGCGCACGGTGGAAGACCGCGCCATCACCGAGATCGTGCAGTTCCAGCGCGACTGCGGCCTGCAGGCCATCACCGACGGCGAGTTCCGCCGCACCTACTTCCACATCGACTTCCTCGAGCAGCTGGGCGGCGTGCACACTGACATCCCCGTGACCGTGAAGCGCGCCGACGGCACCGAGGAACTGGCGCCGCCGGTCATCAAGGTGGTCGACAAGGTGCGCCACGTGAAGGACATCCAGCGCGCCGACTTCGAGTACCTGAAGGCGCAGATCGAGCAGCACGCGCCGGGGGCCACGCCCAAGGTCACCATCCCCAGCCCCACGATGCTGCACTTCCGCGGCGGCCGCGCCGGCATCAGCCGCACGGCCTATCCGGAGCTGGACCCGGTGTTCTACGACGACGTCGCCCAGGCCTACGCCGACGAACTGCAGTCGCTCTTCGACGCCGGCTGCCGCTACGTGCAGATGGACGACACCAACATGGCCTACCTCTGCGACGAGAAGATGCGCGAGGCGGCCCGCCAGCGCGGCGACGACCCCAACGAACTGCCGCACCGCTACGCCGCCTTCATCAACAAGGTCGTGGCCAAGAAGCCCGCGGGCATGACCCTGGCCATGCACCTGTGCCGCGGCAACTTCAAGAGCACGCACGCCGCGGCCGGCAACTACGAGCCCGTGGCCGAGGCGCTGCTCTCGGAGATGAACCTCGACGCCATCTTCATGGAGTACGACGACGACCGCTCGGGCGACTTCCGCCCGCTGCGCTTCCTCAAGCCCGGCCGCATCGTCGTGCTGGGCCTGGTCACCACCAAGTTCGGCCAGCTCGAGACCAAGGAGACGCTCAAGCGCCGCATCGCCGAAGCCGCCGAGTACGCGCCGCTGGAGCAGCTGGCGCTGAGCCCGCAGTGCGGCTTCAGCAGCACCGTGCACGGCAACAACATCGCGGTGGAGGACCAGAAGCGCAAGCTGCAGCTGGTGGTGGAGGTGGCGCACGAGGTCTGGGGCTGAGGTGGCCGGACCGCAGACCACCGTCCGCGAGGCCACCTGGGCGCTGATGCGTGCCCACGGCATGGGCACCGTCTTCGGCAACCCCGGCTCCACCGAGCTGGGCTTCTTCCTGGGCTGGCCGGGCGACTTCCCCTACGTGCTGGGCCTGCAGGAGAGCGTGGTCGTGGGCATGGCCGACGGCTACGCGCAGGCCACGGGCAACGCCGCCTTCGTGAACCTGCACTCGGCCGTGGGCGTGGGCCACGCCATGGGCGCCATCTTCACGGCCTTCAAGAACCGCACGCCGATGGTCATCACCGCCGGGCAGCAGGCGCGTTCCATCCTGGCCTACGACCCCTTCCTGCACAGCGCCGAGGCCACCACCCTGCCCAAGCCCTACGTGAAGTGGGCCGTGGAGCCGGCGCGCGCCGAGGACGTGCCGGCCGCCATCGCCCGCGCCTACCACCTGGCCATGACGCCGCCGCGCGGCCCCGTGCTCGTGAGCGTGCCGGCCGACGACTGGGCCCGGCCCTGCGAGCCGGTGGCGCCGCGCACCGTGACCCAGGCGTTGCGGCCCGACCCGGCCACGCTGGCGCTCATCGGCGAGGCGCTGGACCGGGCCGAGCGGCCGGCCTTCGTGATCGGCCCCGCGGTCGACCGCGACGGCGCCTGGGCGCTGGCGCGCACGCTGGCCGAGCGCCACCGCGCACGCGTGTTCGGCGCGCCCATGAGCGGTCGCGCGGGCTTTCCGGAAGACAACCCGCAGTTCAGCGGCTGGCTGCCGGCCATGCGGGACAAGATCGTCGCGGCGCTCGCCGGGCACGACGTGATCCTGGCCCTGGGCGCACCGGCCTTCACCTACCACGTGCAGGGCGAGGGCCCGCACGCGCCGCCCGGCGCGACGGTGCTGCAGATCACCGACGACCCGCAGGCCGCGGCCTGGGCGCCGCTGGGCACCAGCGTGGTGGCGAGCCTGTCGCTGGCGATCACCGACCTGCTGGCGCGGCCCGCGCCGCCGCAGGCCCGCGCGATGCCGCCGCGGCGCGAGCCCGCGCCGCGCCAGGCCGTGCCGGCGCCCGGCGAGCGCATCCCGGTGCCCTTCTTCATGCAGACGCTGACCGAGGTTCGCCCCCGCGACAGCATCGTCTTCGAGGAAGCGCCGAGTGCCCGCGCGGCGATGCAACGCCACCTGCCGATCTTCGAACCCGGCACCTACTGGACCATGGACAGCGGCGGCCTCGGCCACGGCCTGGCCGCGGCCATGGGCGTGGCACTGGCGCAGCAGCAGCGCGGGGGCGCGCAGCGCGTGATCGCGATGATCGGCGACGGCTCGGCCATGTACGCGATCCAGGCGCTGTGGAACGCCGCCCAGCTGAAGCTGCCGGTGACGGTGCTGATCCTCAACAACCGGCGCTATGGCGCGCTGCAGGGCTTCGCGCCGCACTTCGGCTTCGCGCCCGGAGCGCCGCTCGTGGGCACCGACCTGCCGGCGCTGGACTTCGTGGCCCTGGCCGCCGGCCACGGGCTGCCAGCCACGCGCGTGAGCGAGGGTGCCGCGCTGGCCGGCGCCCTGCGCCAGGCGCTGGCGGCGGATGGCCCCGTGCTGCTGGAAGTGGCCGTGGCCTGACGCGGCGGCGCGCCGGCCCTACTCGATGAGCTCGAGCGTCTTCACCCAGAGGTAGCGCCCCGTCAGCCCCATGTCGACCTCGGCCAGCAGCCGCACCCGGGTGTCCGGGCCGACGGGTCGCCCGCGCCAAACCGAGGGCTCGATCTCGACACGGATCTCGCCGCTGGCGTCGCGGAAGGTGTAGAAGTCCTCGCGCTGGTGCGCGACGATCTGGCCCGAGACCGTCACGTACCGGCCGGGCAGCGCCGTGCGCAGCTCGGCCACGGACACGGCGTTGCCGGTGACGCTGGGGCCGGTGAACTGCGCACTCGCCGGCATCGCGAGCAGCCAGGCCACCGATGCGGCCACGAGGGACCTGATCATGTCGGGAGGGCCGGCCGGACCGGCGGTCGTCGAGGGCCGTACTCTAGGCGGCCCACCCGAGGGCGCACACGGCGCCGGGGCTTGAGTCCCCATGCCATCATGGGACGATGCTGAAGACCCTGAGGCAACTGTTCGACCAGATCGCACCGCCGCCCGGTGCACCGGGCCCTGCGCACGGCGAACACCACCTGCGCCTGGCCACGGCCGTGCTGCTGGTCGAGGTCATGCGCGCCGACGCGCACTTCGGCGCCGCCGAGCAGGCCGCGGTGCGTGCCGCCCTGGTGGAGAAGTTCGAGCTCGGCGCCGACGAGGCCGAGCGCCTGGTGGAGCTGGCCACCTCCACCGCGAAGGAGGCCACCGACCTGTTCGGCTTCACGACGCGCCTGAACGAGCGCTTCTCCGAGGCCCAGAAGCTGCGCATGGTGGAGCTGATGTGGGCCGTGGCTTACGCCGACGGCGTGCTCGCCGACCACGAACGCCACATCCTGTGGCGCGTGGCCGACCTGCTGCACGTGCCGCAGGGCGCGTACGTGCTGGCGCGGCAGCGGGCGGCTGCCGCGGGGGGCCGTCAGAACGGGTAGTGCCGCTCGCCGGTCTGCACGGTCACCCAGCGCAGCTCGGTGAACTCGGCGATGCCGGCCTTGCCGCCGAATCGGCCCCAGCCGCTGCCCTTGACGCCGCCAAACGGCATCTGCGCCTCGTCGTGCACCGTGGGGCCGTTGACGTGGCAGATGCCCGACTCGATGCGCTGCGCCACCGTGAGCGCACGCGCCGTGTCGCGGCCGAAGACGCTGGCCGACAGGCCGTACTCGTTGTCGTTGGCGCAGGCGATCGCCGCCTCCACGCCGTCCACGCGCACGATGCACTTCACGGGGCCGAAGGTCTCCTCGTGGTAGATGCGCATCCTGGGCGTCACGTGGTCCAGCAGCGTGGCCGGCATCAGCGTGTTCTCGGCCTTGCCGCCGCACACCAGCTTGGCGCCCTTGGCCAGCGCGTCGTCGATCAGCGCGTTGCAGTGCTCCACCGTGCCCATGCCGATGACGCTGCCCAGCACCACGGGCTCGGGCTTGCGCGGGTCGCCCAGCGGCAGGCCCTTGGCCTTCTTGGCGAACATCGCCACGAAGTCGTCGGCGATCTTCTTGTCGACGATGAAGCGCTCGGTGCTCATGCAGATCTGGCCGCTGTTGGCAAACGCCCCGAAGGCCGCGCCGTTCACCGCCGCTTCCAGGTCGGCGTCGTCCAGCACCACCATCGGCGCCTTGCCGCCCAGCTCCAGCACGCTGGGCTTCAGGTGCTTGGCGCAGGTCATGGCGATCAGCTTGCCCACGCGCGTGCTGCCCGTGAAGTTGACGCGCCGCACCGCGGGGTGGGCCACCATGGCTTCCACCACCGCGCCCGCGTCGGCCGGGGCGTTGGTGACGTAGTTGACGACGCCCGCCGGGAAGCCCGCGTTCACGAAGGCCTGCACGATGAGCTGGTGCGTGCGCGGGCAGTTCTCGCTGCCCTTGAGGATGACGGTGTTGCCGCAGGCCAGCGGCGTGGCGATGGCGCGCACGCCCAGGATGATGGGCGCGTTCCAGGGCGCGATGCCCAGCACCACGCCCGCGGGCTGGCGCACGCCCATGGCCAGGCTGCCGGGCACGTCGGACGGGATCAGCTCGCCGCCGATCTGCGTCGTCAGCGCCGCGGCCTCGCGGATCATGCCGGCGGCCAGCATCACGTTGAAGCCGGCCCACATGCCGGTGGCGCCGGTCTCGGCCGGCACGGCCTCCACGAACTGGGGCGTCAGCGCCTCCAGCGCGTCGGCGGCCTTCAGCAGCAGCGCGCGGCGCTCGCTGGGGCCGGTGGTCTTCCAGGTCTTGAAGGCCTCGGCCGCGGCATCGGCGGCGGCCACGGCATCGGCCGTGCTCGCGGCGGGCGCGCGCGTGGCCACGCTGCCGTCCAGCGGGTTGCGGCGCTCGAAGGTGGCGCCCTTCTCGGCGCTGACGGCCAGGCCGTTGATGAGCATGCTCAGGTCGGACACGGTCTTCTCCTTGGAGTTGGCATTCGATGCGGTGTTCTTCTCGGCGCCCTTGCCGAGGTAGGCCTCGCGCACGACGCTGCTGCGCGCGAGCAGGCTGGCAGGCCCGTGCGCGACCAGCCGGCCGCGCTCCAGCACGTAGCCGCGGTCGGCCACGGCCAGGGCCTTCTTGACGTTCTGCTCCACCATGAGCACGGTCACGCCCTGGTCGGCGATGCGGCGCACGATCGCCAGCAGCTCGTCCACCATCTTGGGCGCCAGGCCGAGGGACGGCTCGTCGAGCATCAGCAGGCGCGGCGCGCCCATCATGGCGCGCGCCACGGCCACCATCTGCTGCTCGCCGCCGCTCATGGTGCCGGCCAGCTGCTGCTCGCGCTGCGCGAGCTTGGGAAAGTCCTTGAAGGCCTGCTCGATGCGCTTCTCGCGCTCGGCCTTGTCCACGAGCCAGCCGCCGAGCTCGAGGTTCTCGCGCACCGTCATCTGCGGGAACAGCTGCCGGCCCTCGGGCACCAGCACCAGGCCGCGCTGCACGAGCTCGCTGGTCTTGGCGTCGCGTGGGATCGTCTCGCCGTCCAGCACCAGCTTGCCGCCGCGCGGGATGAGGCCGTTGACGGCCTTGAGCAGCGTGGTCTTGCCGGCGCCGTTGGGACCCAGGATCACCGTGAGGCCGGGGCGTGCCTCCAGCGACAGCTCGCGCAGCACGAGAAACGGCCCGTAGCCGGCGCTCAGCTTCTCGAGCTTGAGGTGCGCGAGCTTCTGGTCGAGCATCTGCTCGACGTCGTTCTTCATGCCGCCTCCACCATTTCGTCGCCCAGGTAGGCCTCGATGACCTCGGCGTTGCGCACCACCTCGGCGGGCGTGCCGTCGGCGATCTTCCGGCCCTGGTGCAGCACGATCACGCGCTCCACGTAGCGCAGCAGCGTCGTCACGGCGTGCTCGATCCAGATCACGGTGAGGTCCAGTTCGTCGCGCAGGCGGCGGATGAGCTGGGCCATGCTGTCCACCTCGGCTTCGGTCAGGCCCGCGGCCACCTCGTCCAGCAGCAGCAGGCGCGGCCGCGTGGCCAGCGCCATGCCGATCTCCAGCAGCCGCTGCTGGCTGGGCGTGATGGCCGCGGCCGGCAGCTCGGCCTGCGCGGCCAGTCCGATGAGGTTAAGGATGCTGGCCTCGTCCTTGAGCAGCCAGCTGGCCTTGCGGTGGCGGCCGGCGAACTGCAGGCCGAAGTCGATGTTGGCGGCGACGCTCAGGCCGCCGAACACGCGCGGCGTCTGGAAGGTGCGCGCCACGCCCATGGCCGCAAAGCGGTGCGGCTTGGCCCCCGTGAGGCGCTGGCCGTCGGCGAAGAGTTCGCCGCCCGTGGGCAGCTGCACGCCCGAGAGCGCGTTGAAGAAGGTGGTCTTGCCGGCGCCGTTGGGGCCGATGATGCCCACCATCTCGCCGGCCGCGAACGCGGCGCTCACGTTGTCGACGGCCACCAGGCCGCCGAAGCGCACCGTCACGCCGCGGGCTTCCAGCAAGGGGTGGCCGTTCACGACAGCGCCTCCTTCTGCTTGTCGGCGTCGCTGCGGCGCAGCTCCTTCCACCAGGCCTTGGTGTCGTCGCGCCACTGGCGGAAGGTCTCCCAGCGCAGCGAGGCCAGGCCGCCCGGCAGGTACAGCACGCTCAGGATCAGCAGCACGCCCAGCGTCATCAGGTACAGCTGCGGTGCCTGCAGGCGCAGCGTCTCGGCCAGCAGGCTGAAGACGATGGCCGCGATCAGCGGGCCCCACAGCGTGGCCACGCCGCCGATCAGCGCGATGAGCACGGTCTGGAAGCCGATGAAGGGGTTGAAGACCGTGCTCGGGTCGATGTAGGTCCAGCGCACGCTCATGGCCGCGCCCACGGCGCCCGCGAAGGCCGCGGTGAGCATGAAGCCGCCGATCTTGACCCAGCGCGTGTTCACGCCCAGGGTCTGCGCGCGCTGCTCGTCGGCGCCGATGCCGGCCAGCGCCAGGCCGAAGCGGGTGCGCCGGATCACGATGCTCGTGGCCACGGCCAGCACGGCCAGCAGCAGCACCGTCAAGTAGATGGTGTCGCGCTCGGGCGCCACGGTGAGCACACGGCCCACGGTGCCGGTGACCTGTTTCTCCCAGTAGGTGATGGCGTGGCGGATGAGCTCCGTCATGCCGAAGGTGAGCACCGCGAAGTAGGTGCCGCGCAGGTGCAGCACGGCCGCGCCCATGACCAGCGCCACGAGCGCCGCCACACCCGCGCCGGCCACGATGACCGTGGCCCAGCCCAGCTGCTCGATGTAGATGGCGCTGAAGTAGGCGCCGATGCCGAAGAAGGCCGCCGTGGCCAGCGACAGGTAGCGCGTGGTGCCGCAGAACAGCGTCCAGCTGGTGGCCAGGGCCACGTACATCAGGCAGGTCAGCGCCATCGAGACGGCAAACTCGCTGCCCCAGTGCGGCACGGCCAGGGCCCAGCCCGTGAGCGCAAACAGCACCAGCACGTCGCGGCCCAGCAACTTCTTGTCGAGCAGCCAGCCGGTCAGGCGCTCGTTCCAGGTCTTGTCGCTCGTGCTCATGATCTCTTGTTGAACAGCCCGTTGGGCTTCCACAGCAGCACGCCGATGAAGACCGCGTAGCTCAGCAGGCTCTTCAGCGAGGGGTTGGTGAAGTGCATGCCCACGGCCTCGATCACGCCCAGGGCCAGGCCGCCGGCCAGCGCGCCGCCCATGCTGCCGAAGCCGCCCAGCGTGATGACGATCAGCGCCGTCACCGTGTAGGGCTCGCCCATGGCCGGCGTGATGGTGTAGGCCATGCTCAGCAGGCAGCCGGCCACGCCGCTGAGGCCCAGGCCCACGCCGAACATCAGCGGGTGCAGGCGCTGCGTGTCGATGCCCACGAGCTGCGCGCCCGTGGGGCTCTGCATCAGCGCGCGCACGCCCTTGCCGAGCAGCGTCTGCTTGAGCAGCACGATGAGGCCCACGCTGAACAGCAGGCTCAGGGCCAGCAGCAGCAGCTTGTTGCCCGCGAACTGCGCGCCGCCCTCGCCGCCCACGCGCACGGGGTCGGTCAGGTAGTCGTAGCCGCGCAGGTCCGCGCCCCACACGCTCTGGGCGAAGTTCTGCACCAGGAACATCAGGCCGAAGGCCACCATCAGGCCGCGGGCCTCGAAGATGTCGACGTTGGGGCTGGTGCGCGCCAGGCGCCGGAAGGTGAGCCGGTGCACCACCACGCCCAGGGCCATGAGCAGCGCGAAGCTGATGGGCACCATGAGCAGCGGGCTCACCCCCAAGGCGCTGTGCGCCATCCAGGTGATGAAGGCGCCCACCATCAGGAACTCGCCGTGGGCGATGTTCAGGATGCGCATGAGCCCGTACTGCAGGTTCAGGCCCAGCCCCACCAGCGCGTACACCGCGCCGGTGATCAGGCCGGAGGCGATGAGCTCGAACCAGGCACCGGCGCTCATGGCATCCAGGGGCGCGCGCTCAGACCCAGGCGGGCTTGTTGGGGTTCAGCGGCGCGGTGGCACGGTTGCGCGGCCACACCACCTCGAACTCGCCCTTCTGCCACTGGCCCACGGTGCCGGGCACGCCCACGTTCTCGCTGCCCTGGAAGCGCACGTCGCCCAGGATGGTCTTGTGGGTGTTGCCGGCCACGTAGTCGCGGATGGCCTTGCGGTCCAGGCCCACGCGCGCCACGGCGGCGGTGAGGATCTCCAGGCCCGCCCAGGTGGCGCCGCTGGCCCAGCGGTCGGGCTCCTTGGCCGCGCCGAACTTCTTCACGTGGGCGTCGAAGTAGGCCTTGGCGCCGGGGCTGGTCTTGCCGTTCCAGCTGCCCATGCCCAGCACGCCCTCGGCCCCCGCCTGCATGACGTTGCGGTACAGCTGGAAGGCCGTGCCCACGCTGGCGTAGAAGAACTTCGGGTTGAAGCCGATCTCCTTGGCCTGGCGGCTGGCCAGGATGGTGTCGGGCGGGTAGGTCAGGCCGATGAAGGCGTCGGGGTTCTTGTCCTTGAAGCCGCGCAGCACGGGGCTCAGGTCCTTCACGCCCAGCGGGTAGCTCTTGTCCTCGACGATGTTGATGCCGCTGCCGGCCAGCGCCACCTTGAGCGCGGCGTAGTTCTCCAGGCCGAAGAGGTCGTCGACGTAGATCACGGCCACGGTCTTGGCACCGTTGGCCTTGAGCATGTCGACCAGCGCGTCCATCATGGGCTTGGGCTGCTGCAGCAGGAGGAAGAAGTACGGCAGCTTCATCTCCACCAGCCGGCGGCTCAGCGCCGTGGGCGCCAGGAACGGGTACTGGAAGCGGTTGGCCAGCGGCGCCACGGCGAAGTTGGCGTTGCTGCCCCAGGGCGGCAGCACCAGGTCGACCTTGTCGCTGCCCATGAGCTTTTCATAGGTGCGCACGCAGGTCTCGATGTTGCTCTGGTCATCCGAGCTGATGAGCTCGATGCGGCGCTTGGTGCCCTTCACGTCCAGCCCGCCCGCGGCATTGACCTGCTCGGCCCACAGCAGGTAGTTGGGCTCCTGGCTGGTCTGCGCGCCCACGCTCCAGGGGCCCGTGCGGGCCATGGCGTAGCCGATGCGGACGGGGGCCCCGCCCTGCGCGAGCGCCGGCAGCGCGGTGGTGGCGGCGGCGGTGCCCAGGGCCTGGACGACGGTGCGGCGGTTCAGCGTCATGGCGTGTCTCCGGTGTTGGATGTGTGGGCCGGATTGTTCGCAGCGGCCGCCCGTGCGTCTTGCCCGCGCGTGCACGGCGCTTGCCGGCGTGTGCACGGGCGCTCCGGACTTTCCCGGGGCCATGACCCCTGGGCGTGGTCGGTGCCGGTGGCGGCGCTACGCTCGCGACCCGTTCGACGAGGCTCCCGGAGACAAGGCCCATGGCGACCCAGCCCGAACTGATGGACACCAACGCCGTGCCCGCGCCCGAGCGCGCGGGCCTGTGGGCCGACTGGCTGGGCCGCCTGTTCCAGGGCCTGAAGTCCGACCAGTACGGCGACACCGACTTCGACGGCCGCGCGCGCACGCTGCGCGCCGGCGAGGTGGTGCTCACGCGGCTGGAGGCCACGCGCCACCGCGTCACGCGCAGCCCCGCGGCGGCGCGCGCCACCGAGCTGCCCTACCTCAAGATCGTGGCCCCCTGGAGCGGCTGCGCCGGCGTCGAGCAGAAAGGCCGCGAGACCTGGGTGACGCCGGGCCAGTGGAGCATCTACGACACCACCGACAGCTACTCCGTGGCCAACCCCGAGCGCGTGGAGCACCTGATCGTGATGCTGCCCAAGCCGCTGCTGGCCGAGCGCGGCTTCTCGCCCTCGCAGCTGGATGCGCTGATGGCGCGCCGCCTGGGTGGCAGCGGCGGCATCTCGACGCTGGCGCTGCAGACCATGCGCAACGCCTTCGCCGAGCTGCCCAGCATGCCCGAGGCCGCGGCGCGCGGCGTGGGTGACGCCATCGCGCAGCTGGTGCACCTGAGCCTGCTCGACCTGGCCGGCCAGGCCACGGCGCAGACGCAGCGCGAGGCGCTGCGCGAGCGCATCAAGCAGCACGTGGCCCAGCACCTGGCCGACCCGGGCCTGAGCGTGGACGCCATCGCGCGCGCGCTCAACTGCAGCCGGCGCCAGCTGTACAACGCGTTTGCCGAAGAGCCCGACGGCGTGGCCGGCTACATCCTGGCGCAGCGCCTGGCGGCCTGCCGCCGCCTGCTGGCCGACCGCGGGCACGCGCACCGCAGCCTCACCGACATCGCCATCGGCCTGGGCTTCCAGAACATGGCGCACTTCAGCCGCGTGTTCCGCGCCCAGATGGGCGTGGCGCCGAGCGACTACCGCAAGGCGGCGTTCGGCTGAGCGCCGCGGTGCTTACGCGCGCTCGATGCGCGCGTAGGCCGAGTGGTTGTGGATGGACTCGAAGTTCTCGACGTCCACCGCGTACGCGCCGATGCGCGCATCGGCGTTCAGCGCCAGCGCCACGTCGCGCACCAGGTCTTCCACGAACTTCGGGTTCTCGTAGGCGCGCTCGGTCACCCACTTCTCGTCGGGCCGCTTGAGCATGGGCCAGATCTCGCTGGGCGCGGCGTCCTCGGCAAAGCGCACGAGCTGCTCCCAGGGCAGGCCACCTTCGACACCCTCGCGCACCTCGACGCGGATGGTCACCAGCGAGCGCTGGTTGTGCGCGCCGTAGTCGCTGATCTCCTTGCTGCAGGGGCACAGGCTCTTCACGGGCACCGCCACCTCGGCCCACACGCGGGTGGCGCCGGCGCGTGTTTCGCTGATCCAGCGGCCCTGGTAGTCGAGCAGGCTCTGCAGGCCCGAGACCGGCGCGCGCTTGCGCACGAAGAAGCTGAACGCGGCCTCGATGCGGCCCTCGGTGGCGCCCAGGCGCTGCAGCATCTCGGCGTGGCGCGTGCGCAGCTCGGCGGCGTCGAGCGCGGCGCCCGAGGTGGCGAGCTCGTCGAGCCAGGCCACGAAGCGCGACATGTGCGTGCCCTTCTTCTCGGCCGGCAGCGCCACGTCCAGCGTCCACAGCGCCGCGGTCGTCTGCACCTGGCCGGCCACGCGCAGGGCCAGCGGGTAGCGCACGTCCTTCACGCCCACGCGCTGGATCGCCAGGTGGCGGGCATCCGGCGCGCTTTGCGTGTCGGGGATGTGCAGGACGTCGGTGAGCTTGTTCATGCAGGCAGGTTCGGCGGCGGGCCGAGAGCATGCCACCACCGGCATCGCCGGGATGTCACGCGGGTGAACGGCAGCGTTGAAGCGGTTTGAGCGCCGCGCCGGGGCCGGCCCTCAGGCGTTGACGGCCGCCAGCGAGGGCCGCGCGCCGAAGCGCTGCACGATGCTGGCCTCGATGCCGGCGGCGTCCAGGCCGCACAGCGACAGCAGCTTGGCGGGGTCGCCGTGCTCGACGAAGCGGTCGGGCAGGCCCAGGTTGAGCACCGGCACGCTCAGGCCGTGCGCGGCCAGGCACTCCAGCACCGCGCTGCCGGCGCCGCCCATGGTGCAACCCTCTTCCACCGTGACGAGGGCCTCGTGGCTCTTGGCCAGCTGGAGCACCAGCTCCTCGTCGAGCGGCTTCACGAAGCGCATGTCGGCCACCGTGGCACCCAGCTTCTCGGCCGCGGCCAGCGCCGGGTGCAGCAGCGTGCCGAAGGCGAGCACGGCGATGCGCGAGCCCTGGCGCCGCAGCACGCCCTTGCCCCAGGGCCAGGCCTTGAGCTCGGGCTCGATGGTGGCGCCCACCCCCGCGCCGCGCGGGTAGCGCACGGCCACGGCGTGGTCGGCCTGGAAAGCCGTGGTCAGCGCCATGCGGCATTCGTTCTCGTCCGAGGGCGTGAGCATCGAGCAGTGCGGGATGCAGCGCACGTAGGCGATGTCGTAGGCCCCCGCGTGCGTGGGCCCGTCGGCGCCCACGAGACCGCCGCGGTCGAGCGCGAACACCACGGGCAGCTTCTGCAGCGCCACGTCGTGGATCAGCTGGTCGTAGCCGCGCTGCAGGAAGGTGCTGTAGATGGCGACCACGGGCTTGAGCCCCTCGCAGGCCAGGCCGGCCGCGAAGGTGACGGCGTGCTGCTCGGCGATGCCGACGTCGTGGTAACGCTTGGGAAAGCGCTTGTGGAACTCCACCATGCCCGAGCCCTCGCGCATGGCCGGCGTGATGGCGACGAGCTTCTCGTCGGCCGCGGCCATGTCGCACAGCCACTGGCCGAAGACCTGCGTGAAGGTGGTCTTGGCCGGCTTGGTGGCTTTCGGGAAGCCCTCGGCCGGGTTGAACTTGCCGCTGGCGGCGTGGTAGAGCACCGGGTCGGCCTCGGCCAGCTTGTAGCCATAGCCCTTCTTGGTGACGACGTGCAGGAACTGCGCACCCTTCTTGGCGCGCAGGTTCTCGAGCGTGGGGATCAGCGCGTCGAGGTCGTGGCCGTCGATGGGGCCCACGTAGTTGAAGCCGAACTCCTCGAAGATGGTGCCGGGCACGACCATGCCCTTGGCGTGCTCCTCGAAGCGGCGAGCCAGCTCGAAGAGCGGCGGCGCGTTCTTCAGCACCGCCTTGGCGCCCTCGCGCGCGGCGGCGTAGAAGTTGCCGCTCATCAGGCGCGCCAGGTACTTGTTCAGCGCGCCCACGGGCGGGCTGATCGACATGTCGTTGTCGTTGAGCACCACCAGCAGGTCGGGCACCGTGCCCTCGTGCGGCACGCCGGCGTTGTTGAGCGCCTCGAAGGCCATGCCCGCGCTCATGGCGCCGTCGCCGATCACGGCCACGGCCTTGCGCTGCTCGCCCTTGAGCTGCGCCGCCATGGCCATGCCTAAAGCGGCGCTGATGCTGGTGGAGCTGTGCGCGGTGCCGAAGGTGTCGTACTCGCTCTCGTCGCGCTTGGGGAAGCCGCCGATGCCGCCCAGCTGCCGCAGCGTGTGCATGCGGTCGCGGCGGCCGGTGAGCACCTTGTGCGGGTAGGTCTGGTGGCCCACGTCCCACACGATGCGGTCGTGCGGCGTGTTGAACACGTAGTGCAGGGCCACGGTGAGCTCCACCGTGCCGAGGTTGCTGCCCAGGTGGCCGCCGGTCTGGCTGACGGTCTGCAGCACGAACTCGCGCAGCTCCGTGGCCAGGGCGGGCAGCTGCTCGCGCGAGAGGCGGCGCAGGTCCGCGGGGCTGTCGATCTTGTGCAGCAGTCCGGTCATGTTCAATTCTCGCGCTCCACCACCTTGTCGGCCAGCACGGCCAGCCAGGCCGCCGCCGGCCCCAGGCCGCTGGCGCCCAGCGCCTCGTGCGCCTGGCGCCGCAGCGCCTGGGCGTGCGCACGCGCCGCCCCCAGGCCCAGCACCGACACGAAGGTGGGCTTGTTGTCGTTCTGGTCCTTGCCCGCCGTCTTGCCGAGCTTGGCGGCCGACTGCGTGACGTCGAGGATGTCGTCCACCACCTGGAAGGCCAGGCCGATCGCCCAGCCGTAGTCCGACAGCGCCGCCTGCGTGGCGGGGCGGGCCTGGCCGCAGGCTGCGCCCATCATGACGCTGGCCTGCAACAGGGCGCCGGTCTTGCGGCGGTGCATGTCGCGCAGCTCGGGCTCGTCGAGGCCGCGGCCGATGCTGGCGAGGTCGATCGCCTGGCCGCCGGCCATGCCGGCGTGGCCGGCCGAGCGCGCCAGCAGCGACACCAGCCGCGCCTGCAGTGCCGGGGCCACGCCCTCGTCGGGCGTGAGCACCTCGAAGGCCAGCGCCTGCATGGCGTCGCCGGCGAGCATGGCCTGGGCCTCGCCGTACTTCACGTGCACGGTGGGCTTGCCGCGGCGCAGCACGTCGTTGTCCATGCAGGGCATGTCGTCGTGCACCAGGCTGTACGCATGGATCAGCTCCACGGCCACCGCGGCGCGCATCGCGGCCGCGCGGTCGCCGCCCACGGCGCGGCAGGCCGCCAGCACCAGCAGCGGCCGCAGCCGCTTGCCGCCGTCGAGCACGCCGTAGCGCATGGCCTCGCCCAGGCCGGCGGGCGCGTCGGCCGGCACCCAGGCGTCGAGCGCCTGCTCCACCGCGGCCAGCTCGGCCGTGGCCCAGGCCTCGAACTCGGCGCTGCCGGGGCCGCTCATGCCGGGGCCGCCCAGGGCTTGAGCACGCCCTCGTCGAGCACCTTCACCTGGTCTTCCACGGCCTGCAGGCGGCCGCGGCAGAACTGCAGCAGCTCCGAGGCGCGGCGGTAGGCGTCGAGCAGCTGGTCCAGCGGCAGCTGGCCGTCCTCCATCTGCGCCACCAGGCGGTCGAGTTCGGCCAGCGCCTGCTCGTAGCTGGCGGGTTCGGTCGGGCTGGTCTTGGTGGCGCTGCGGGCCATGGGCGTGGCAGGGGCGGCATCCGCGGCGCGGATTCCGGGCTGTGAAATCAAAAGGTCATTCTAGACAAGCGCACCGCCGCTCCCGCCCGCGCCGACGGGGGGCCAGCAGCCCGGCCGCAACACCCTGGGGAGCCCTCCCGGGCGAAGGGCCACCCCCCCGGCTAGAATCCGCCCCCGCCTGGAACCCCCCGGGGTTCACAGCGCCGTCATCGCCGGGGGTTCTGCCACGC
>ERZ1066136.732-NODE-732-length-21435-cov-8.015295_pt1 | contig 21435 bp, 9 predicted proteins | sample MGYA00382783_ERZ1066136 | MGnify/ENA primary metagenome ERZ1066136 (study PRJEB33369, sample SAMEA5778366) | biofilm metagenome | biome: Industrial cooling water; feature: Water cooling tower basin; material: Biofilm | place: United Arab Emirates | collected... | reverse complement strand
GTTCAAGCCAGGTGCCGTCATCGCGATCAAGGCGGGCTACGGCGACCAGGAGACCCAGATCTTCGAGGGCGTGGTGGTGAGGCACGGTCTGCACATCGGTGACGGCAACGACGCGCGGCTCGTGGTGGAATGCCGCGACAAGGCCACGAAGATGACGATCGGGCGCAAGCACGCCAACTACGTGGACCAGAAGGACAGCGACATCCTCGCCACGATCATCGGCACCTACGGCGGTCTCACGGCGACGGTCACCGCAACCACCGTGCAGTACAAGGAACTCGTGCAGTACGCCGCCACGGACTGGGACTTCGTCGTGACGCGCGCCGAAGTCAACGGCATGCTGGTGGTGGTGACGGACGGGACGGTGACGATCGCGCCGCCGGACACCGCGGCGGAGCCCGCGCTCGGTGTCGCCTACGGCGTCGACCTCATGGAGTTCCACGCGGACATGGATGCCCGCACGCAGCTCCAGTCGGTACGGGCCACCGCCTGGGACCCGTCGAACCTCGCCATCGTCCAGGGCGCCGCCGCGGCACCCCCCACGCTCAACACGCAGGGCGATCTCGACGGTTCGACGCTCGCGCAGGTGGCGAGCCCGTCGAGCTTCGATCTGCGCACGCCCGCGATGCTCGACAGCAGCACGCTCGCGGCCTGGGGCAAGGCCCGGCAGGTGAAGGCGGGCCTCGCCCGCATCCGGGGGTCCATGCGCTTCCAGGGCAGCGCGCTTGCCGAGGTGGGCAAGCAGATCGCCGTCGACGGCGTGGGCGCGCGCTTCAACGGCAACGTGTTCGTGAGTGCCATCCGGCACGAGATCCGCGAGGGCAACTGGGTGACCGAGGCGCAGTTCGGGCTCGCGCCCGACTGGTTCGCCGAGCGGCCGGACGTGCACGAGCCACCCGCCGGCGCCTGGGTCCCGGCGGTGCAGGGGCTGCAGATCGGCGTCGTGAAGAAGCTCGACGCCGATCCGGCCGGCCAGCATCGCGTGCAGGTCAGCATTCCGGTCACCGGCGCCTCGACCGACGGCGTATGGGCACGGCTGCTCCAGTTTCACGCCTCCAACGCGTTCGGGGCCTTCTTCGTCCCGGAGATCGGCGACGAGGTGCTGCTGGGCTACCTCAACGACGACCCCTCCCAGCCGGTGATCCTCGGCAGCCTGTACGGCGCCAAGCATCCGCCGCCCTACACGCTGGCCGCCGAGAACAACACCAAGGCGGTCGTCACCCGCAGCAAGGTGAAGATCGAGATCGACGACAAGGACAAGGTCCTCACGATCACCACACCGGGCAACAACAAGATCGTGCTGAGCGACAAGGACAAGTCCATCCTGCTGCAGGACCAGAACAGCAACAAGGTCGAGCTCGGCACGGGCGGCATCACGCTGGACAGCCCGAAGGACATCAAGATCACCGCCAAGGGCGGCATCACGCTGGACGCAGTGAACGCGGTCAGCATCACGTCGAAGGCCGACGTGAAGGGTTCAGGCCTCAACGTGAGTTTCGAGGCGCAGGTGGGCTTCACCGGCAAGGGCAGCGCCACGGCGGAGCTTTCCGCGTCGGGCCAGACCACGGTGAAGGGCGCCATGGTGATGATCAACTGAGCCCGCCATGCCGCCCGCCGCCCGCATCACAGACATGCACACCTGCCCGATGGTCACGCCGGGGCTGCCGCCCATTCCGCACGTGGGCGGTCCGATCTCGGGCCCCTGCGCGCCGACGGTGCTCATCGGCAAGCTCCCCGCGGCAGTCGTCGGCGACATGGCCGTGTGTGTCGGCCCGCCGGACAGCATCGTCAAGGGGTCGTCGACGGTGATGATCTGCAAGAAGCCCGCGGCTCGCATCGGTGACACCACCGCCCACGGGGGCAGCATCGTCCTCGGGTTTCCCACCGTGATGATCGGCGGATGAGGCGCGCGCGATGAACGGCGACAAGACCTTCCTCGGCACGGGCTGGGGCTTTCCGCCCAGCTTCGACCCGTCCACGCGCCGCGCCGTGCTGGCCTCGCACGAGGAGGATGTGGCGCAGAGCCTGTGGATCCTGCTGTCCACCACCCCGGGCGAGCGGACCCTGCAGCCCACGTTCGGCTGCGGCGTGAAGAAGCTGGTGTTCGAGCCCATCACCGAGAGCACGCTCACCGAGATGCGCGACCTGATCCGCCGCGCGGTGCTGTTCTTCGAGCCGCGCGTGACGCTGGAGTCCGTGGAGTTCGACCTCGACCGCATGATGGACGGCGAACTGGGGGTGCGGCTCGTCTACCGCATCCGCTCCACCAACAGCCGCGCGAACCTCGTCTATCCGCTGTATCTCTTCGAAGGCCGGCAGCCGGCGGCCTTCGCGCCGGGAGGCTGAGGCCGTGGCGCGCAACGATCCGCCGCCCCGGCGTCCGCGCTGGCAGGCCCACCCCGGCACCGAGCGCGGCGACCGGTTGCCCGACGCGCTGGCGCCCGGCTACTTCGCGCCCGACGAGCGCAGTCTCGCGGCGCTCGCGTCAAATGCCGCGCGCTTCGCGAAGCAGATCGCGTTCTTCGATCTGCGGGACCGTCCCGACGGCACCTGGGAGCGCTGGTTCACGCACGACGAGGCGCTGGTGTTCGCGGCCATCGCCGATGCGGACGTGAAGGTGCTGCGCGGTTCGCAGTTCGAGTCCATGGACCTCGCCACCGACGAGAACGTGCTCGTTCGGATTCTCGCGGCCGCCCGCCGGCTCGACCGGTGGTACCGCCTGCTCGCCGTGATCGACCGGCCGGGGGCCCAGGCCCTGGTCGCCGAACTGCGGCGGACCATCGAGGCCACGCTCGCGCCGGAACTGCGCTGGGCGCTGGCCCACGTGCAGGCGAGCGACGTGGCCGAACGGCTGCGGGACGAGCTGGACACGGCCTGGGGCGACGTCTCCGTCGGCGGCGGGGGCGGCGACTACTCGTGGGACCGCGCGCGCGCGCGCTCGGCGCTGTTCGCCTTCCTGGACGCCATCGCGCATCTGCGCGGGGCCGCGGCCGCAAGGCTCGAGGCTTCGCTCACGGGCGACGGCCACGAGCCGTCCGCGGCGCTGTTCCTCGCCTTCCTGCAGCTCTATGGCCGTGTGCAGGCGAGGCTGAACGGATTCACCGAACGCCACCGCGACTTCTATCACCGGGACTGCCTGCGATTCACCGAGCGGCCCGCGCGTCCGGACCACGTGCACCTCGTGCTCTCGCGGACCCCGGCGTACGGACTCGAAGTCGGCGTGCCGGAGGGCGCGAGCTTCGCGCTCGGCCGTGAGATCGAGGGCGGTCCGCTGCGCTACCGTCTCGATGCGCCGGTCACGGTGACGCCTGCGAAGGTGGTGGCGCTGCACACCGTGCGGCTGGAGCGCGACCGGCTCATCTCTCCCGAACGTGAACTGCGTTACGTCACGCGAGTGAAGGCCGAGACCCTGGACGCCGGCCTCGCGCCGGAAGAGGCGCAGCGCACCGCCAAGTACTGGCCGCTGTTCGGCGGTTTCCTGCGCCGGCCGGGGGGCAGCACCCCGCTCGACGCGACGCTCGGGTTCGCGCTCGCCTCGCCGCTGCTCGCGCTGCGCGAAGGGGCCCGCGAGATCCGTGTGCGACTCGGGTTCGACCGGGGGGCGGCGACCGACCGCGGGGTCGCGGAACTCGCTGCGGAGTTCGCGCATGTGGGCACCCCCGACGAGCGCGGCGTGATGCGTACGGTGGAGGGTGTGCTCCGCCGGGTGTTCGACCGCTTCGCGCGCCTGGAAGGCCGGACCGGCGACGACCTGGATGCGATGGCCCGTTCCGCCGCGCTGCGCCTGGCCGCGCACCGGATCGCGCACGACGTGCACAAGCTGCCGGAGCCGATGCGGCTCGCGCTGCACGAGCGGCTGGAGCGCGCGGGGCGGCTGCTGGTGATGCGCAGCACCGTCCCGCTGCCCCGGGACGTGCGCGCCATCGTCGCCGACGCGCTGCAGGCGGTGGCCGGCCCCGGACTGCGCATGCGCAACGAGACGGCGGACGACCCTGCGGCCCTGTCGTTGCGCGTGGGCGGCGAGCCGATATGCGCCTACGGTGCCGCGGGTCCGTGGCCCGCGATTCCGCCTTCCGCGCTTCTCAACGCATACCGGCTCGAGCGTGTGCTGCAGGCCGGGTCCGAGAACGCGTTCTTCGAGGCTTTCGGCGAGCTGTTCCGCCGCTGGATCCTGCTGGACGAGCAGGCCATCGCCGATCGCGACATCCAGGCGATCAAGCGCAAGCTGCGCACCGTGCCGCGCCGCAGCGGCGTGCCGCGCGGGATCGATCGTCGTACCGGCAGCGTGTCGGAGGCCCCCGACCGTGCGGACATCCTGAGCTGCCTGCGCGGCCGCCGCCGTCCGGTGCGCGAGTTTCTCGTGAATCGTGTCCTCGCCGATCTGTTCGACGTGGCCGTCACCACGCCCGGCGGCTGGACCGTGCCCACCGACACCTTCCTGCTCGCCGCCGAGTCCGGCCGCGCCGGCGATCTCACGCTCGTCATCCGGCTGCGCCCGGATGCGCCGCCGGTCACGCCCTACGACGAGACGGTGCACCGGCAGGGCTGGCAGGTCACGCAGCCGTGCGCGCGCATCACGCTGCGCGCCGACAGCGCCGTGTTCAGCTACTCGATGTTCGCGGACCTCGCCCTCACCACGATCCATCTGGAAGTGGCCGTGACGGGGGCGCGGGACGCGCTCCTGCACAACCAGCTGGGCCGACTCGATCCGTCGAAGCCGTTCCAGCCCTTCGGTCCGCTGCCGGCGCGCGGGTCGTACCTCGTCTTCGGTTCCGACGAGCTGGCACGCAAGCCCCTCACGGAACTCGCGCTCACCTTCGAGTGGAGCGGCCTGCCCGAGGACGACGGCGGCTTCGCGGCGTACTACCGGGGCTACACCACCGAGCGCAACAACCGCTCGGTGCGGGTGGCCACGGAGATCCTGCGCGACGGCCAGTGGGCGGCGGGCAGCGACGACACCCAGCCGCTGTTCGGCCGTTCCGGCGAGGACCAGCGCCTGGCGCGGACCTCGACGCTCGCGATCGATGCCGGCGCGCTGCGCAACCACTGCCGGCCCCTGCGCGCCGTGGAGTCCGACGCGCTGCAGTACGACCTCGCCGCGCGTGCCGGCTTCTTCCGCCTGTCGCTCGCCGAGCCCGGCGATCCGTTCGGCAATCGCGAGTATCCGCAGCTGCTTGCGGACACCGTCGCTGCCAACGCGCGACGCAAGCGGCCGCATCCCCTGCCTAATCCGCCATACGCGCCCGCGGCGGAGCGCATGAGCTTCGACTACCGCGCGGCCACCTCGCTCAACCTCGCCGTGGAGATTCCGGGCGAGCGCGGCGGGTCCGACGCGCAGGTGCTGCTCGTGCACCCCTTCGGCCACGAGGAGGTGTACCCCGCCATCCGCGGCCGCTCGCGCGGACTCGTGCCGCGCTTCGATCACGACGGCAACCTGCTCATCGGGCTCTCGGCGGACACCCCGCCGGGCCTGCTTTCGCTCCTGTTCCACCTCCGCGAAGAGTCCGCGCGGCGCACGGCCGCCGGCGCCGCCCGTCCCGCGGTGCGCTGGGCGGTCCTCGCGGCCAACCGGTGGGTCCCGCTGCCGGCGGATCGCGTGCTCGCGGACACCACGCAGGGCTTCCTCACCTCCGGCATCGTGACGCTCGATCTGCCCGACATCCTCGATGGCTCGAACACGGTGCTGCCCGCCGGCTGCTTCTGGCTGCGGGTCGGCGCGGACGCCGGTTTCGACGGTTTCGCGGGCCTCTACGGAGTGCACGCGCAGGCGGTGCGTGCGACGCGCGAAAGCCCGGACGGCGTGGGCACGCTCGCGCCGCGCTGCGGTTGCGTGGCCGAACCGGCCGTGTCGGTGCCGGGGCTCGCGCGCACCGTGCAGGTCGGGGACGTGTTCGACGGCCGTCCGGCCGAAGCGGCCGCGGAGCTGGCGGTGCGCACCGGCGAGCGGCTGCGCCACAAGAACCGCGCGGTTACGCACTGGGACTACGAGCGGCTCGTGCTCGAGCGCTTCCCGTCGGTGTTCAAGGCGAAGTGCTTCGCCGAGGTGAACCGCGACGGCGCGCCCGGTGCGGTGACGGTCGCCGTCGTCGCTGCACCGCCTCCCGGCGCGCTCGACGACCTGCGCGCGCCCAGGCTGAATGCCGTCGAGCTTGAGCGCATCCGCGTCTTCCTTGCGGAGCGCAGCTCGCCGTTCGCGCAGCTCGTGGTGCGCAACGCCGTCTACGAGCGCATCCAGATCCGCTGCGCGGTGCGGTTCCATCGCGGCCACCAGTCCGGCGCGTCGATCCAGCGCCTGAACCGCGACATCTCCGAGCGGCTGTCGCCCTGGCATCCGCACGGCCTCGGGGCGCGCTTCGACTGGGTGCTGCGGCGCGAGGAAGTGGAAGGCTGGATCCGCGACCGCGACTACGTGGACTCCGTCGCGCGCGTCTCGCTGCTGCAGGTGGCGGAGGACGACGACGGCCGCTACGGACTCGGCGACTCGGCAGGCTGGGCCGAGACCCCTGCCGCGCACAGCGCCGCGGGCACGCTGCGTCCGCGCTCGCCCTGGAGCATCGCGATTCCCACGCGCAACCACGCCATCACGCTCATGGCGGACGACCGGCGCGCCGAGGCCCTTGCGGCGGGCGTCGCGGACCTCGAGGTGGGCAACACCTTCGTCATCCAGGGTGCCGGCCGTGGCTAGCCGCAACCGCGCCACGCTGCGCAACTACTTCAAGGCCGGAACACTGCCCACCGAGGAGCATTTCGGCGATCTCATCGACTCGATGCTCAACATGCTGGACGAGGGCTACCGCAAGTCGCCCGAGCACGGCGTCGAGATCTCCTCACTCGGCAGCACCAATGCGCTGGTGAGCTTCTACACGCAGCGCGAGCCGCAGAAGGTGCAGTGGTCCATCGCGTACGGCGCGGACGCCGGCGAGCGCGCGGGCAAGCGGCTCGTGTTCAGCGCGCGCGACGCGGGGGTGCCCGGCCCGTCGGTCATCAGCCTCGATCCGGCCGGGCGGGTGGGCATCAACACCGAGACGCCGCTGCATGCGCTGGACGTGAACGGCATCGTCCGCGCCGCCGGGCGGATCGGCGGCTACGAACCGGACAACCTGCTGCAGGGTCCGGACGGCAGGGAGTCCGAGGGGCTGAAGGGCCCGGTGCCCGCGGACGGCCAGTGGCACGATCTCACGGGCTGGCTCGAAGGCTGTCAGGGCTTCGAGGTGACGGCCGGCGTGGGCGACCGCGGCAAGGGCCGCTACGCGCTGCTCCACGCGGTGGCGCTCAACACCTTCCATCCGGCGCGGTCGCTGCTCGACTGGTTCCGTCCGCGCCGCCGCATCCGGGCGTCCGAGGCGTACTACGGCACGCGCTGCGACCGCCTCGAGCTCAAGTGGGACGGCACCGGCGGCAAGGACGCGCGCTATCGCCTGATGATCCGCACGCGCTGCCCGTACTCGGACGGCCTGCGCATCCAGGTCCACCTGCAGCGCCTGTGGTTCGACGCGCGCATGGAAGGCTCGCTGCCCCCGGACCCGGGCCGATGAGCGAGCCGAGCGGCGGCGCGCCGCGCGCCAACCACATCCCGCGGCACCGGGGCGATCCGGTGCCGACGGCCTTCGAGGGCCTGCGCGGCGAGGGCCTGCGCCTCGTGCAGGCGCTCGCGGGGGACACCTGGACCGACTACAACCTGCACGATCCCGGCGTCACGATTCTCGAACAGCTCTGCTACGCGCTCACCGATCTCGACTACCGCACCGACTTCCCGGTCGCGGACCTGCTGACCGGCCAGGACGGACGCATCGACTTCATGGCCCTCGGGCTGCCGCCGCCTGCGGCGGTGCTGCCGGCGCGACCGTCCACCGCGGACGACTATCGCGGTGCATTGCTCGACACGATCGCCGCGCTCGCCAACGTCTGGGTGCGTGCGGACGCCGAGGGTGGTGCGGGGCTGTTCCATGTCGCGGTGAAGCTCGCGGGCGAAGCGGCGGACGACGCGGCGCGCGCCGACGTGCTCGGGCGCGTGCGGGACGTGTACCGGGCCAATCGCAGCCTGTGCGAGGACCTGGAGACGGTGACGGTCGTGACGCCGCTGCGGGTCCTGTTCAGCGGCGACCTGGAGGTGGGCGGCGCGCGCCCGCCCGCGGACATCCTCGCGGAAGTGCTGGAGGTGTGCTCGCGTGCCGTGTCGGCTGGGGTCGCGTTCCGCTCCTTCGAGCAGGCGCTCGCGGAGGGCATGCCTCTGGAGGACATCCTGCAGCCGCTGCACACGCGCCACGGCGTGCTGCGTCCCGAAGAGCTCGCGCGGGCCGACCGCGAGGAGCTGTTCGTCGGCGATCTCATCGCGCGTGTGCGTGCCATCGAGGGCGTGCGGCACGTGCGTCACCTGGCCCTCGCACGCGAGGGCGGCGAACCCACCACCGGCGCGCTGCGCTGGGATGCGCGCACCGAGGCGCCGGTGCTGCACGTGCCGGACGACGACGCGGCGCTTGCGGGAATCCGCATCACGCGCGGCGGCATCGACGTGCGTGTGTCCGCCCGGGAGGTCCTCGCGCGGCTGCGCGATCTGCGCGGTATCGACCGGTCGCGCGCATTCGGGCGGCAGGACATCCAGGCGCTGCGGCCGCTGCCCAAGGGCACGGCGCGGGAGTTCGGCCGCTACACGTCGATCCAGACGCATTTCCCGGCGATCTACGGCATCGACGAGCGCGGCCTGCCGGAGGACGTGCCCGCGCTGCGCAAGGCGCAGGCGCATCAGCTGAAGGGCTACCTGACACTCTTCGACCAGTTGCTCGCGAACGGGGCCGAGCAGCTGCGCCACCTGCCGGACCTGTACGCCGCGACCGGCGCGGGTGCGCGCACCTATTGGTGGCAGACGCTCGACGAGCGCTCGGTGCCGGGTCTCGGCGCGCTGCAGGCGCGCGGTGTGCCGGTGGACGACGCGCACGGTGTCGCCGCGAACGGCATCGACCTGCACGTGGACCGGCGCTCGCGCGTGCTCGACCACCTGCTCGCACTGCACGGCGAGGTGCTGCCGCAGAACACGCTGCGCCAGTTCCTGCCCTACGACGATCCCGAGCAGCGCGACGCGCGGCTGGTGGAGAACAAGGCGGCGTTCCTGCAGGGCATCCTGAAGGCGGCCCGCGACCGGGGCGCGGGGTTCGACTACAGCCGTGACCCGTGGACTGGCGAGGGCAACGTGTCGGGCCTGCAGTGGCGCGCCACGGTGCTGCTGGGCATGGAACCGGTGCGGCCGCGCTCGCTCACGGCGTCGCTGCGCGCACTGCGAGTGGCACTCGTTCCGGACGATGCGGCAGGCCGGTCGCCGCATGGCGGGCCGGTGCTCACGCGCAGTTCGGTGCTGAACCAGTTCCGTCGGGTCGCGCCCGCGCCCGAGTCCGGTCCGGTGAGCGTGGACGAACTGCGTCAGGTGCATCGCCTGCGCCTCGGGCGCGACGGCGGGCTGAGCCCGACGCTGCTGCGCGACGGTGTCGATCCGGCCCGCTACCTCGTGGGGCAGGTGCCCGGCCGCGCCGAGCATCTCGTGGTCTTCCTGCCCGAGGGCGACGAGCGCGGCTGGGTGCTCGCGTCGCATGCCTCCGCCGACGCCGCCGTGCGCGCCGTGCGGCGCCTGCGCCGTTTCCTGATCGAGGCGAGTCTCGCGTCCGAGGGGATGCACGTGATCGAGCACGTGCTCCTGCGGCCGGCGGGCGACGAGGTGGAGGCGTGGGCTCTGCGCCGCCTCCCGCCGTCCTTCTTCGCTCTTCGGGCGACCGTCGTGTTCCCCGCGTGGACCGCGCGCACCGCGCAGCCGGCCTTCCGGCGTTTCGCCGAGGAGACGGTGGGACTGAACGCGCCCGCCCACGTGCGCACCGACTGCCTGTGGCTGGACTTCGCCGCGATGGCCGAACTCGAGTCAGCGCTCGCCGCGTGGCAAGAGGCGCGCGTCGCGGCGTGCGCATCCGAGCGGGAGCCCGGCACGCCCGCGCAACGCCGCGATCGCGTGGCGCTGGACGTGGCCTCGCTGGCGCTGGCCGATGCGCTGCGCCGGCACGCGGCCGCGGCCGAGGACGCGCCGGCATGAACGCCGAACCCGTCCGCACGCATCGCGTCGACGAACTGCGATTCGAGCTCGCCTTCCCGACCGAGCGCGCCGCACTCGACGGCACGGCGCGCTGGGAGACGTGGCTCGCGGACCGGCTGCTGCCGATCGCGTCGGAGGTGTTCGACGAGTTCTCGCGGCCCGGCGCGGTGCGCCGTCTCGCGGCGCTGTCGGTGGATCTCGGGGAGCTGCGCGCCTCGTCGAGCGACGCGGAGCTGGAGCGTCGCGCCCGGGAGGCGCTGCGCACCGCGCTCCAGCGCGCGTTGCGCGAGGCCGGGGCCACGGAGACCGATGCGGGAGTCGAGTTGACGCATCGCGCCGCGGACCTCGAGGCGCTCACACATTTCCTGCGTCACGGCACGCTGCCCTGGAGCGCGCAGGGCGGTGACCGGGGCGGCTTCGACGCGCTGTTCGCGCGCGTGCTGGAGGCCTCCGGACCCGCGTTCGTCGCGTGGTGGCGCGGGGCCGCGGACGACCCGCGTGTCGCAAGACGGCTCGCGCATCAGGCCCCGCCCGAGGTGCTGCACCGCTTCGCCGCGCTGCTGGCGCCCGGGCGCGAGACCTTCCTCGTGGCGGTCGTCGCCGCCGTGGAGCGGCTGCTGTCCGCCCCGGAGATCGCGCGCGGCCGCGACGGAGCGCGTGCCACCGCGTGGGAGGCCGTGCTCGGCGCCGTCACCGCCTCGGCGTCCGGCGTGCCTGCGCCGGGCGTGTTCGCGCGCCAGGTGCTGGTCACCGCGGCCCGGCTCCGGGCAGGCGAGGGCGAGGGTGCCGACCGCACCCTGGCCGCCATCGCCGCGCATCTGGAGCACGCTGCCGTGCCCGAGCCGGACCCGGGCGGCGCGCTGCATGCGCTCAAGGCTGCCGCGCGATCCTCGGTGGCGCCGGAGCCGGGTGCGACCGACCGGGACCGCACCGAAGCGCTATGGCACGCCACGCTGGATCGCGCGGTGACCCGCGGTGATCCGCGTGCGGTGCACAACGCCTGGCCCATGCTCGTCCGCGAGCAGGCCGCGCTGGTGCTGGCGGTCGTGCGGTTGCGCGGGCGCCTCGCGCGCGTGCGCCGGCGCCTCGCGGACGGATTCACCGAGCCGATGCTCGGCGACGTGGTGCGCCTGCTCGAACCGCTGCACGCGGGCTTCATCGTCGAGATCGTCCACCGGCCCGAACTGTTCCAGGCCGCGCCGCCGCCAGCACCGGGCCCGGAAGCCCTGCGGCGGCGCCTGTGGGAATTCACGCTCGGCTACCTGCTCGTGGAGCGCGGCGGCCGCTTCAACAAGCACGACTACCTCGCCAGCCTGCTGCGCCAGCGGGCTGCGCACGACAACATCGCCTATGGCGACCTCGTCCAGAGTCTCGTCGGTCTGCTGGAGGTCGTGACGGCGCCGAGCGCACTGCAGGGCGAGATGCTGGGACTGCTGAGGGAACTGCTGGAGCGACGCCAGGCCGTGCCGTCGTGGACCTCCGAAGGCGCGGTGCGATTGGCGGAGGCCGAAACCTACGACGTGCTCGTGAGCCGGGGCGGCGGTGCAGGGGCTCGCGAGGCCCGCCGCAAGGCGCTGACCGCGGCCGGCGATCTCCTTCCAGAAGCCTGGACGCGCTTTCGCGCGGCGCTGGCTGTGGCCGGCGAATCCGGCCTGCCGCCGATGCTCGAAGGGTGGACGGAGCGTGAGCTCGCAGCGCTCGTGGAGACCTTCGTGCGGTCCGCGCCGGGCGGTTCGGCCGCGAGCGCGCAGTTGCTGTGCGCCAGCGTGGTGTTGCGCGTGCCGCGCGGCGCGGGTCGGCGCCGGCGTGCGCTCATGCACGTGGTGAGCGCGCTCGCGCGCCGGGCACCGATCGACGTGGAGGCGATCGTTTCGTCGCTCGCCGAGCGGGACGCCGGGCTGTCCGCGCAGGCGCTCCGCGCGCGCGTGGCCGCGTGGCTCGAAGGCGCCGCCGATCCTGGCGTGCCGCAGCTGTGGTCCGCATGGCGGCAGCGCCGGGCGCGCGATCTCCGGGCGGTACTGCTCGACCGCGGACGCGATGCGTCGGTGCGCCAGACGCTCGCGGCGCGCGCACCGGAACCGCTGCTGGTCGACGTGGTGCATCTCGTGGCACCGGAGGCGGCGGGTTTCGTGACCGCGACGGTGCGCGACCCGGAGGCGTTCCGGACTCCGATGTCCGCCGGGCGGTCCGCGCACGAGACCCGGCGCGACCTCTGGCTGTTCACGCTCGGCTATCTGCTCGCCGAGCGCGGCAGCGGCTTCAATCGCCGCTCGTATCTCGCGAGCCTGCTGCGTCAGCAGGCCGCGCACGAGAACCGGTCCGTGCAGGCGCTGGCTCGCTCGCTGCTCGCCGTGCTCGACGCGCACCCGCGGCAGGATGCGATGCGCCGCGAACTCGCGGGCGTGCTGCACGCGCTCCTCAGCGAGGCGAGGCCCCGCATCGTGGACGATGCCGCGCCGCGCCGCGCGGTCGCAGACCGCGCCACCAACCGCGACGCACGTGCGTCGGCCCGCGCCGAGGCCCGGCAGGAAGCCGCCGAGCGGCCCGTGGACGCCGTCGCACGGTGGCTGAACGCGGCCGCCGGTGCCTCGCACCTCGACCGCCGCGCCGTGCGCGAGGCCTTCCAGCGCGCGCTGCGCGACCGTCCGCAGGCGCTGCTCGCGATGCTGCGTCCGCATCTGGAGCGGCGTGCCGCCATCCGCCGGCTCAGCACGCTGCTGCCCGAGTCCGTCCTCGTGGGTCTGCTCCTGCGGCTGCGACCGGAGGAGGCGCCCGCGATCCTGCGGCACGCCGACACGCTGACGCCTGCCATCGTGCGCGCGCTCGCGGAGCACGGGCGGGCGGGCGCGGCCGAGACCATGCGGGCTTCGCGCGTCCTGCGTGCATCGGCGCGAGCCACCGCGCGCCGCACGTGGCGCTTCCTGCTCGCACACCTGTTCCGGGAAGGCCGCGCATTCGATCCCGCGCAGTTCGCGCCCGCCCTCGTGCGCTGGTGGCATCGCCGCGCCGGGGTGGCCATGAGCGCCGGGTCGGTGACACGGCTGCTCGACGCACTTCGCGACGGACCCTTCACACGCGAGCGCCTGGATGCCCTCGCCGATGCTCTGGCTCTGCTGCACGTGCCTGGGCCGAATGGCGGCGCCAGTGCGGCGGGACGTCCGGAGGCGGCCGCCGGCATGCGCACTGGCCCGCACGTGAGCGCTGCGGAACTGCGCGCGCTCGACGAGGCGCGGGGCGATGGCGGGACGACCGGCGATGCGGCAGGCGATCTCGGGACGTCGGAACCAGGGCGTGCTCGACGCGAAGACCGCGATGGCGCGGCGGACCGCGATGCCCGGGCGGCGCGCGATGGAACGGCGCGCGACGGGGCCGTGGACCTGGACCGCACGCGAAGGCGTGCCGCCGCGGGTGATGCCGACCCGAGCGGCGACCGCGCGACGAAGGGCGACCGCGCAGCGAGCAGCGACGGCACGGCAAACATCGACGGCACGGCGAACAGCGACCGCACCGCGAAGGGAGAACGCGACCCGGCGCGCGCAGATGACCGTGCGACCGATCGCGATGCCCTGCGCCGGGCAGTGACCCGTGACGCGAAGAAGCGCGACGAGATGCGGCCACGCGATGCCACGCCCGTGAACGGTCCCGAGCCCGAGGCGATCACCGTGACCGACGCCGGGCAGGTGCTCGCCGCGCCCTATCTGCCGCGGCTCTTCTCCATGCTGGACCTGGTGGCCGACAACGCCTTCGTGTCGCCCGAGGCCGCACATCGCGGGGTGCACGTGCTGCAGTACCTCGTGTTCGGCACGAATGGCGCGCCGGAGTCCGAACTGGCGCTGGGCAAGCTGCTGTGCGGCGTGCCGCTCGACGAGCCGATCCCGCGGGACCTGCCGCTCGCCCCGCGCGAGACCGATGCGGTCGAGGGTCTGCTGCGCGGCATGATCCAGAACTGGAAGGCCGTGGGCAACACGTCCGTCGCGGGCCTGCGCGAGACCTTCCTCCAGCGCGAAGGCCGGCTCGTGCGCGAGGACGAGGCGTGGCGGCTCACCGTCGCGCCGCGCGCGTTCGACATGCTGATCGACCGCCTGCCCTGGGGCTACTCGATCATCCGCCATCCCTGGATGCCTGCGATGCTGCAGGTCGACTGGCGGTGAAGCCGTGGCCTCCGTCGACGTCAACGCCGCCCGCCTGCAGCGCGAACTCGCGTGGTTCGAGGCCGTGCTCCAGGCGCGGCTCAAGCTGCACTTCGGCCAGCCGTGCGAAGTGTCGGACATCCGCGAACTCCCGCCGCCCGAGCTGGACGACGACTCCGACTATGCGCAGGCCGTGGCCGAGTGCGCGCTCGGGTTCGACGAGCGCCTGCTGCTGCTCCTGGCGCTCGCGCCGCACGTCCGCCCGCAGCTGCTGGACCTGCTCTGGGTGCGCAACGCGAATCTCGACCGCGGCTTCACGGAGTTCGGCGGCTGGAAGGGACGCCATCACGGCGGCTTCCTGCCGACCTGCGAGACCGCCGTGTTCCTGATCGCCGGCGAGGACCTGCAGCGCCGGTTCGAGTGCGCGCGCCTGTTCGACGAGGAGCACTGCCTGCGCCGGCGCGACTGGCTTCGGCTGCAGCCGGTGGAAGCCGAGGAGCCCGCGCTGAGCGCACCGGTCACGATGCCCCCCGAGGCGCTGCATCGCCTCACCACCGGCATCCCGAAGAAGCCCGACTTCGGTCCGGCCTTCCCCGCGCGGCGCATCACGACCCCCTTGTCGTGGGACGACCTCGTGCTGTCTGCCGACGTGCTCGACGAGATCGATGCCATCCGCGTGTGGATCGCGCGCTCCGAGGAACTGCTCGACGGCTGGGGCCTGCGCCGCGCGCTGAAGCCGGGCTACCGGACGCTGTTCCACGGTCCGCCCGGGACCGGCAAGACGCTGACCGCGACGCTGCTGGGGCAGGGCGCGGGCGTGGACGTCTACCGCATCGACCTGTCGATGGTGGTGTCGAAGTACATCGGCGAGACGGAGAAGAACCTCGCCAACGTCTTCGACCAGGCGCAGCACCGCAACTGGATCCTGTTCTTCGACGAGGCCGATGCGCTGTTCGGCAAGCGCACCGAGGCCTCGTCGTCCAACGACCGCCACGCGAACCAGGAGATCGCGTACCTGCTCCAGCGCGTGGAGGACTATCCCGGCACGGTGATCCTTGCGACGAATCTGGAGGCCAACATCGACGAGGCGTTCTCCCGCCGGTTCCAGTCGCGTGTGTACTTCCCCATGCCGGACGCTGAGCAGCGGCTGCGCCTGTGGCGCGGCATGCTCTCCGATGCCGCGAGGCTCGATGCCGACGTGGACGTCGCGCAGCTCGCCGAGGAGCACGAGATCGCCGGCGGTGCGATCGCGAACGTGGTGCGCTTCGCGGCACTCGCGGCGCTGCGCGCAGGACGCGACCGCATCGCACGCGACGATCTCCTGCGCGGCGTGCGCAAGGAGCGCATCAAGGACGGGTGGACCGACTGACATGGCGAGCCGCTCCTCCCTGCCGCTGGTGATCGTCGTCGCGATCCTCGTGCTCGTGGCGATCTGGTTCGCGCCGCTGACGGCCGCGGCGGAGTCGGACGCGGCGTGCGTCGCCCGGGTCTCCGAGGAACTGCAGCCTCCGCCCGACGCCGGCGCCGGGCGCGCGGTGCAGGCCGCCCTCGCCGGGATCTACCACAAGGACGCGGCCTTCCCGGCGCAGGCCCGTGGCGCGCTGTCGGACGGCCGCATCGGGCCCGTCACCCGGCAGTGGCTCGTGCGCTTCTGCCGGGACTTCCGGCTGTCCGAGGACGGACCGAAGGTCCTGGATGCGGTGGTCTCGCTCGCGCGCCGGGTGGCGTCGCGACCGGACTGGCACGATCCGCTGCTGTCGCCCGACCTGGGCCGATGGATCGACGCGCAGCCCGCCGATGCGCGGAGCCGCGACCGGCGGGTCCGCGTGGCGGGGAGCGACGAGGAAGTGCGCGTCCTGCTCGAGAACTGGAAGCCCCGGCCGAAGGCCTCCCGCAGCGAGTCGAACACGCTGATGGTCTACTACCGCCTCACGCTGGCGAACCTGACCAATCTGGCCGCGCCGGCCCAGGCCCTGGCGGTGCTCGCCAAGGCGCGCGAGAAGCTCGCGCCCGATCGTGACGCGTTCACCGATGCCGTCGCCGCAGTCGTGAAGGGTGCCGGGCTCTCCCCGGAGCAGGTCACGCCGATCGTGGTGCGCCACGCGGAGGCCACACCCGTCTGGCAGATCACCGAGGACGCCGTGAAACGGCTGCGCGTGCAGAGAGTGCCCGCACCCGTCGTGGAGGTCGTGCAGTCCGTGGTGGGTCTGCCTTTCCCGGATCTCGAAGAACTCACCGCCGCGCTGGAGGACGCCGCCGGCGATGCGAACGACAAGGCCGCCGCCGGCGCACCGCCGCCGAGCCCGCCCGCGCTGGCGGCGGCAACCCCTGCGCCGCCCGTGCCGCCGCCTGCCGTCGATCTTGCGCGCCACCTCGGTGCGATCCGCGCGGTGGCGGTCGAGTCGCGCACGCTGCGACTCTCCGACGCCAGTCTCGCGAACCTGGCGGCCGATCCGGAATACAAGCTCATCCCGATCTTCGTGGTCGACGCGCTCCGCCCGATCGAGGAGGTGGAGTACCCGACACTGGAACTCTTCGAGGCCGCGGTGAATGCGCGGATCGCTGCCCGGTTTCTCGATCTGGGTGAGGAGGCCCGCCTGTCGCAGCGCGACGCGGAACACAACCGCGGCCTGAAGCTTCCCGAGCGCATCGCCGCCCTCGGCGCGCCACCGGAGTACGTGACGGCGGTCGACCGGGTTCGCCGCGATGCCGGAAAGGACGAGATCTCGCGAGCGCTGCGGGCGCGCCTCGTGTCCGAGATCGGCAAGGCGGCCGCGGCGCATCGGGCGGCGATCGTCGCCGCTGCGTGGAAGTCGAGCGATCTGCGTCAGCCCGGGCCGATCGACTGGAAGAGCAACGATTGCGGCTGCGTGCAGACCGATCGGCTGCCCGGGGGCTGGGTCGAAGCCGGCGGGCGCCGGTCCTCCGGGATCGTGTACGGCCTCTTCCCGCTGTGGCAGGCGGGCCGTGAACAGCGGGTGGACTTCAGCGTGCTGTCCACGGTGGGCTACTTCGCGATCGGGTTCAAGGATGACGGCACGCTGATCGACCCGCTCCCGACCGGCGATACCGATCGGGCGTTCATACGCGAAGCACGGCGTCACGGAACGCGGGTGGATTGGGTGGTCCGCCAGGTGGACTGGGAAACCTGGAGCGGCTTCGGGGCGGAAGACCTGAAGAAGCGATTCTCCGCACTGACCCGATCGCTCGCAACGATGCTGAACGAGCCCGAGCCGGGCTGGTTCACGAGCCTCGTCGACAGGCTGACGTTCGGCGCCATCCCCCACATTCGCCGCGGAGACGGCGTGACGCTCTACTTCGACCACTACCCCGAGGACGAGATGTTCGTGCAGGCCTTCGGCGACTTCTACCGCCAGCTGGAGACCGAGATCGCGAAGACGCACGGGTCCCGCGGTGCCGTGAACCTGCTCATTCCGCGCGGGGCGCTGGGCAAGGGCATCTTTCAGTGCGACCGGCTGGCCAGTTTGCTCTACCGGGGGGAGACGCGGCGGCCCGAGGCTAACGGCAAGTTCCTCGTTCTGCTGCCCGAGCCCACGATCGACACCAAGAAGGACCTTCGGCTGTACCTGGAGAACTGTCTCACCGGCGAGCACCGGCGCGTGGTGCAGCAGACCATCGTGCCGGTCGTCCAGTACGACGGCTACAGCAAGGACCAGCTGCAGGACGACATCGTCTACTTCGACTTCAACTTCGGCGGCGTCGCGCTGTGGCCGCACCCGGTCGGCATCGACGTCGCCGAGGAGGCGCAGAAGGCCGGAGACCGGGTCACGGCCGAGCGCATCGGCGGGGATGTCCGTGAACTGCTGCTGCAGGGGGGCTCGGAGCCGCGCACCGTCGACGCGCGTCTGGACCCGATATGCAACGTCGTGTGCCCGAACCGGGCAGTCTTCCGCGGCCTGTTCGAGGCGTTCGTGCTGGTCGTGTTCGTCTCGTTCATCGCACGCTGGGCGAGCTGCCGGCTGCGGTACGTGCTCGCGTCGCGGCCGCTCTACTTCGTGCTGTACATGGCGTTCGTGGCACTGCCGACGCTGGTGCTGTTCCTGGCGCTGCTCTATTGCGACCCCGCGTGGTCGAGAGTGCGCGAGGGCAACATCCCGTTCCTGATGCTCGCGATCGTGTTCTTCGTCTTCGTGGTCCGCCTGTACGTGAACGCACGGCGGGAGGCGCAGCGGCCGTGAGCGGGAGCCGCACCGGCGCGATCGCGCGGAACCGCGCCCCGTCGCGGGCGCCGGCGGCACGCGGGCCGCGGCGGGCGTCGCGGGCGGCACAGACTCCCGCGCCGGACGTGCCGCGCGTCGCCTCCGAGCGGACACGCATCGCGCAGTCGTTCGGCACGCCACCGGGCGGGCCGGCGCTTCAGGCCCGGTTCGAGGTGGTGGGGCACAAGACCGACGCGGCACAGGCGCTGCTGGAGGCCCTCTTCGCGAACCGGTCCGTGCTGAAGTCCGAAGACGCCGAGGCTCCCGAGGTGCTCGAGGACAGCCGCCTGAGCTCGACCGTGGCGACGATGGCCGGTCACGCCACGGACTACGGCGCGGTCGATCCCGCGAACCTGTCCCAGCTGCTGCAGTTCTACTACCGCGTGAAGCGCGAGGTGCGGCGAGGTGACGGCGCCGAGGAGAAGCAGGCGGTCGAGGCGGAGAACAGGCAGCGCGAAGCCTGGGACACCATCGTCGCGGCGATCGTGGAGAACGAAGGCGGCGAGGGCGCTCGCGCGCACGCCTATCCGACCATCCTCGTGGGCCGCGGCGCCAGTGCGGCCTACATGATCGAGAGCGGCGGCGTGAAGCGCGACGCGACGACGCTGGTGATCGGCCAGGAGCAGCCCTGGCGGGCGGAACGCGGCAAGGACGGCGTGATCAACCATCCGCACCGGATGATCGATCCGAAGCACTCGGGCAAGGAGACGGACGATGAAGGACTCGCGAGCCGCCAGACCTTCTCCGACCGGGTCGACGAGGTGATCCGGTCGATGGCGAACGCGCCGGTCAATGCCAAGGTCACCTCGGTGCAGAAGAAGGGAGCGGGCGCCGGGTCCTACTACGTCGTGACGTCGACCGAAGGCGTCTACTTCGCGCGGCGCGTGGTGGCAGCGGTCGGCATCGGCAGACACGAGAAGCCGAAGGGCATGCCCGGGAACGCGGCCGAGTTCAAGACCGGTACGAAAGGCGACGTGCCCCGGGTCATGGACATGGACCAGTTCCAGGTGGCGGTGGCGGAGGGGCGCCTCACGAAGGAGGACGCGCCGCAGGGCATCGTGGTGGTCGGTCCGAATGCCGCCATCGACGTCATGTCCACGGCCCTGCGCAAGGCGTTCGGACCCCTTTACTGGATCGCGGGCAAGCGGCCGTTCTTCCTGAAGGGTACCGACAACGAGTTCGTCGAGCAGAACTACGACGCGGCCATGAAGCAGCGGACCGATACCGGCGACCAGGCGGAGAAGCGCTTCTCGAAGGGCGGGTTCAGCGTGCTGCAGCACGACTTCCTCGAGGCCAGCACGGGCGCGGACGGTGTCACGGTGCACTTCGGAACGCGCGATGACCCCCGGGCCAAGCCCCCGGTGAAGGAAGCCAGAATCGGCTCGCAGAACGCGTCGCTGCTGGTCTATGGTGTCGGCCCCGATGTGTCCGAGGTGCAGAGCACGTTCAAGGATGTGCAGGGACCCGACAACCTCGAAGCGCAGTACGACCTCGGCCTGCACTTCAATCACGATCCGGAGAGGGCGCCGGACGTGGAAGAGGCGATCCGTGCGGCCGCCGGGCAGGACGCGGAGGGCATCCTCGGGCAGGTCCGCGGCATTCTGGGTTCGCTCGATCCGGTGGCGAGAACGGGAAGGCAGGAGGTGCCCCCGCGGAAGCTCCCGTCCGTCACGGGGCTGCGGGCGCGCAAGACGGATGCGGAAGACCAGACGTCGCTCGAGTTCGTGAGCGGCTCGGCCTTCCGGCTCGCGACGAAGCTGAAGACGCCCTATCGCTACATCACGCAGACCGCGTCCGACCTGGTGGAAACGGGTGTGAAACCTCTGCGCGTGAAGGCCATGCTGGCGCAGGGCATTCTCGGCGGTGCGGGCCAGACATCCCAGGCACTGTTCACGGCCGTCTCCGGACTCGCGATTGACCTTCGCCTGCTCGCGGAAACCGTGGAGACGCGCAACACCGGGGACAAGGTGCCCGAGCCCGAGCAGAAGCGGAGGGACGATTTCGTCGACGACCGGCTCCTCGCCCTGCAGGAGCGCTACGTGACCGTCCGGCAGCTTCTGACGGAGACCCTCGTCGCCCTCGGCAGCCTCCAGTCACGCTCCGAGACCGTGTCGTCGCTGTCCGCGGGCGCCTCGGACGTCACGACGCGTCTGGGCCAGCTCTTCGATCAGTTCGACGAGTTCATCGCGACCGTGCGGTCCGATGCGTACGGGCACCTGGCGTCGACCCGCATGGGCGCGGCCGCATCGACCCTGCCGGCCAACGTGGTGCTCGCCGACCAGCTCACGACCTCGCGGGCGCTGGTCGAGGCGCAAGGCAATGCCATGCCGTCGACGATCGGAGACGCCGTGGACTTCATCACGCACGACCACACCGCGATCGCCGCGCACATCGCGAGCACCTTCCAGGGTGTTCCGCCCGCGCTTGCCAACTACGTGACCGAGCGGATCGTGTTCGACCGGCGGCACCTGCCGCTCCCCAAGGCGCCTCTGCCCCGACCCACCGGTCCGCTCGGACCCGACAACACCTTCCATCTCGAGCAGCAGCGGAAGTTCCAGCAGGACTGGAGCGACAAGCTGAAGCGGCTCGACGGCCTCTTCCCGGGACGACGGTAGACGTCCCGCTCACTGGAGAATCCCCATGACCGTGACCAGAACGACGAAGACAACGCCGCGTGCACCCGGGACGGCCGCCTCCGTCCAGCGTGCGGACGCCCGGTCCGCCGTACCGGCAGGCGCCGCCGCTGCAGGACTGGCCTCGACGCCTCGCATGACCGCGCAGCGTGCGAGTGCCGAGGCGGCATTCGGTCCCGCGCTCCAACTCGCGGGGCCTGAAGAGGAGATGCCGCTCCAGGGCGCGGGACTGGAGGAGGAACTGCCCGCGCAGGGGAAGGCCGTCCAGCGCGCGGGTCCCGAGGAGGAAATGCCGGCCCAGGGCAAGGCCCTCCAGCGGGCGGGCATGGAGGAGGAAGAGCCCATGCAGGGCAAGGCGATCCAGCGGGCAGAGGAAGAGG
>ERZ1066136.730-NODE-730-length-21454-cov-7.400673_pt1 | contig 21454 bp, 23 predicted proteins | sample MGYA00382783_ERZ1066136 | MGnify/ENA primary metagenome ERZ1066136 (study PRJEB33369, sample SAMEA5778366) | biofilm metagenome | biome: Industrial cooling water; feature: Water cooling tower basin; material: Biofilm | place: United Arab Emirates | collected... | reverse complement strand
CCTGGCCAAGAGCGTAACGGTCGAATAGGGTGGCATTAGCCGCAAGAGGCTGTGATCTTCGGAATGTGGTCCGTCGACTTTTAATGTGGTCCGTCGACGAGTTTCACAATGTGAGAGGCGATCGGAGTTCCGGATCGATCCCGCCCTCCTACCGGTCCCCGGCCCTAGCAGGGGACTAGCCCGCAGTGACCCCGCCGAGGCCCTCCTTGGCCGCTGCCGACCCCGACGCGCCAGCTGCCGGCAGGCGGTCGGCCAGCGCTCCGCAGGCCGCGACCAGCCGCTCGGCATAGGCAAACGCTGCAGAGCGAACGCGATCCCTGGACACGCCAAGAGCCCACACGGCCGCGGCGGCGATGCAGACCGTCGCACCCGGTCGATGCGCAATGGGCATCGTGGCGAGTAGTCCGCCAACCTCGCCCCAGGTAGTCCCCCACCATTCGGGCTGAATCTGCCTTGCAGCTAGGTCGGGCGATCTTTGTCCGGGATTCGGAGCTCTCTCCGGCGTGGCTGTCCGCGGACTCCTCCGACTGTCAGCTGGAAGCGGAAGACTTTCGCTTCCGTCCACGTGACGAGTGCAGATGATCTTCTACGGCCGACAAGATGGCCGCGCCTGACTCGTCCAGAGCTGATGCGATGCGCAGGAGGATGGCCAGCGAAGGCTGACGCTCCCCACGTTCGAGCTTCCCATAGTAGGAACGGTCGATGCCGGCTGCAAGCGCGAAGGCGTCCTGGGCGACTTGCCTCGCCTCTCGCCTGCGCCTCACCACAGTGCCAAATGCCTGTGCAACTTCAGGGTCGAAGGAGGTGGCCCTTCGCTGGGGCTTGAGGACAGAAACGCGACGGCTTGGGGTAGCTTCGGGCACCCTCTACCATCGTTGCTATAGGGCCTTCCAGGCCACGGCATATGAACCGCGCGTTTTGAGTGTCGGTAGGCCGCGGTCAAGTGGCTTGCATGCGCACGCTCTTGGCGACGGACTCAGAGGAGTTTGGTATCGGTCGAACGGCGGCGTTGCCACGTCACCTCGCGAATCGCCCTAGCCGTGAGCGGCAATCGATCCAGAGCGCCAAGCTTGGCGCGCAGATCGGGTACGGCGACACAGATGGCGGCCACAGTGCATCGTTGCCGTCCTGTACTTGCACAGATCTGTTCAGCTGTTCTTCTGACGGCTGCGGCCAGAGCTTGGTCACGTGCGTCCCAGTCAACACGCACGGCTGACGACTGGGGCAGCGTACCGCGGGCAACGATCGAAGCGCTCAACCACGCCCTGTCGTTTCGGTAGAGCCATGCGTAGGCCCTCGCCGCCACCGCCCGCAGGATGGGCGTAGGAGAAAGGGGATTCTGTCCCATGAGGTCTTGCCATGCTTTGCGATGCTCGGCCCGTGTTGCCGACAGCTTGGCGTCGTTCCATCGGGCGCGTAGACCGGGCTGCGTTCTCAGGAGCTTGGTAACCGTGCTGGCGGAGACCCCGGCCTGACTTGCCACCGCTGCTTTGCTCGCGCCGGTCTCGAGTAGCCGAACTGCCGCTTCGAAGACAGGAGGCTTGAGCTTCTTGGGTCGTCGATTGGCGGCGATCCCCTCGCTGGCAAGCCATGCAACCACCGTGCTGACGTCGACGCCCAGTTCCTTTGCGACGCTTGTTGGCGATCGTTCGTGCTCCGTGACGGCCGTCGTCGCGATGGCAACTCGCGGGTCCCGCGCGTGGGCAGTCACGGTGGCTGAGTTCGCCTTCGGGTCGGCAGTCAATGGTCCACTTGCCGCTGCCAGCCCATCGTAAGCCTCCTCGAACTTGGCCCAGGTGCCGTGAAGCCAAATTGTCAGCAGCAGTTGGCGAAGCGGGTGCGCGCCGTCTCCTGGCCGATAGAACATCCTTGAGAGCTGCGTGCGGGCAGCGGCCGGGTCGCTCGGCACCGTGGCGAGTTCTGGAACCTCCTGCAGTCCCGTTGCGAAAGCTGCGTAAGCCTCGCCCAGTTCATCTAGGCGTAGTCTGTTTCCCGGGCCGAGGAGGCCCGTGAGGGCAAGCGCCCTGCTGTGGCAGTTCGCGACTATCGCAGTGTCGAGGTGGTACCCGGGCGGCATGCTGCCCAGTGCCTGTGAGGCGGATGCCAGTCGCTCAAGCCGATCCCTGATCTCAGGAGACCAATTGGTGGGGCCCTGCCGCTCAGGCAGGTCATCGGGCAGCACCCACTCAAATTTGCCCTGACCAGATACCTTGATCTCGTGACGGTGAAGGCGGCACCCGTCTATCGGGCATATCCAGACCCCGGGCAGTTGATGCTGACGATGCCAGTACGCAGAGTTGTAGGCGGCGATGTCGCGTTCGATGCAGGCGCGACAGGACTTGAGCGGTAGATCTGCCCTGAACCTGCTCGTGAGAAGGCCGAGCCGGAACTTGAGCGAGGCGATTCCTGATCCGCGCATTGCCGCTATGGCGTCTGCTGCGACCGCGGGGCTTCGGTACGGCAAGAAGAACGGCAGGATCGTGCGGCGCCAGACGATGTCGGTGGAGGTCCCAAGGCGCCCCCGTGTTCTAGCAGCGAATTCATCTATTCGCGCCGGCAGGTCATGAGCGCTTCCGATTCGTGGGTGACCGAAGAGTGCTTCGCACGTCGTCGATGCCCAACGGTTCCCGGCAAGCCGGTGATAGCGGCTGGCGATGCTGAATAGCGTCTCGTCCGGTAACCAACATCCGGTCGGCGCGCCGGCTTCGGCCAGCTCAGCTTGAGCTGTCACCCCATGCGCCGAGTCCGGCACGCTTGCTGATGCGGCCTATCGCCGATGCAGGCAACGTTGGGATTCGACTACTTGACTCGGCGCGGGCGGGCCTTCTTGGTCGATGCAGGCGCAACGTCCGCCCCTCGGGATGGAATGGTGTCACGCATAGACCGATCGATGTAGTAGGCGCCGATGAAGGCAAGCGCCACGGCAAACATTAGGAACATCACGCGCCATCCACCATCGGAGGGCAGCGGATAGCCGCCGGCCACGGCAGTGAACACGGCGAGCACCAGCATCGACACGCCGAAGCGAAAGTATCTGGTCCGCCTGCCGGGTGCCGGACCGTCTGGGTGCTCGCGTTGCATCACCTGCTCAAACGCTGCGCGCAGTGAGGCCTCTGACGGCCCCTTGGCGCGATCGTCATCCGTGTGGCCGTGATCAACAAGCTTCATGGTGAGAACTCGCTTCAGGCTGCAAGACGCACGGCGACCGCGACGGCACGGTCATCCACCACCCCACTGCGCGCTGCGCCCGGATAGAGGATCTGCATCAAGTCGATGAGTTGGTCCGGCTCGAGGTCGATGTTGTTGCTCTGGGCATAGCGGACGATCTTGTTCATGAGCGCGCGAGCCATGTCCCAGTTGAGCGAATCCGCGGCGGACTCGGTCTCGTCGACGCCAGACAAGACGTAGCCGGTGCGGACTCCAAGCTCCTTCAACTGATCCATGAAGCTCACGTCGAAGGGCGTACGACCGGACTCGTAGGTCACGATGGCCGCGCGGGAGACTCCCACGCGCGCGGCTAGTTCAGCCTGAGTCATGCGGAGCCGCTTCCGCTCCTCGCGCAGCCTGGTGCCGATTGCCTCTAGATCGAGCATTTGCTACTTTTTACGACGTATGGCAAGATGAAGACATCTTGGTGGAATAAACGCCAGAAGTCAAGAAGTCATGTCAAAGCCGTCAGGATCCATCCGGTCGCTTGAGGAGACCAAGCAGTGGTTCTTCGACCACGGTGTCAGCGTTAGCGATTGGGCCAAATCTCACGGGTTCCGCCCGAGCGAGGTCTACGCGCTCCTGAGCGGAAAAACACGGGGAACGCGCGGCTCATCGCATCGTGTCGCCGTCGCGCTTGGCCTCAAGGCCGTCCCGCGCCCCGAGCCAGGTCCGCCAGGAGATGCCGCCGCCTCACGGGGTCGTTCCGGGCGGGAACCCGGCAATGCCAGCCAAAGAGGTGCGCAGTGATGGCGACGATGGGTACGTGCAAGTCATCGGACCCACTCGCATGCGTGGTCGGACTGGCCCAGTCCCGGCAAGAGGGTTGGCAGCGTCCATCGCCGTCATGACGGGTGGGAGCTAAAGCACTCCCCGCCCTTGGCAAGTCGCCATTCGGCCTCCCTATGCCACGAAACGACACTCGGCCCAGCCCGGCCAGACTCGCGACGATTCTCTCCCGCCAAGACCCGCCGGCCTGGGGAAGCGATTACCTGCCTGGTCAGCTTGGGACCAAGGAGGAGGCGCCCGACGCCAGCAGACCTGGAACGTTCACCTGCGCGGAATTGGGCCGCGACGTTCACTACATGGGAACGCCTGAACGTGCAGCGCAACTCGTAGGGTTCTACAGCGGCATGGCAAAGGAGCTGCACGAAGGCAGGATGATTCCGCGGACCCCAACTCCAGGGCCACTGACCAACTACAAGCCTGCAATTGGTCAACCGGTCCTGGGCTTCTCCGGAACCATCGAAGTAGCAGATCGCCTCGGTTGCCTGAAGTGGCATCCCACCGTAAAGGTTCCCGACAAGGAGGGCTCTGGCAAACAGAAGACGGTTGCCTACCCGCTGTTGGGCGACCTGCTCTGGTTCTTTCACACTGGTGATGGCATACGTGCAGTGAACTGGACCGTCAAGGACGTCCCCGAAGCCTTCGATAGGCCATTTGCAGGCCAATGGCCGCAGAAGCCAGTCACCGCCGAAGACGTCGACGCGGCCAGCGCCAGGAGCCTGATCGAAGCAGAAGCCTATCAAGAAGTCGACATTCCTACGGTAAAGGTGACCCTCGAAGAGATCCCAAAGACGCTTCGCAACAACCTGCTTGCCCTCTACAAGCCTGTGCCGCACGCCTGTCGCCTTGATCCCGGGCTAAGGAAGGACTTCATTGACGAAGTGCGGGTGCGGACCCAGCAAGGGGGTCGTCCACTGGACGTCATGCTTCATCACTTGCGCCAGTACGGCTGGACAATGACTGACTACCACATGGCTCTACTACGCGCCATTTGGACACGCGAGCTCAAAGTCGATCTAACACGAGCAGTGTGTGTAGACGCGCCGTTGCAACCGGAAAGGAAGACCGTCATCGAGATGTTTCCTAACTGGTTCAGCCCGAAGCTCTAGATGGGTAGGCCTGCCGTCCGAATTGGAACGCAGCTGTTCGCACCGGAGGGACTTGGAACCATTCCAAAAGGCGAGCGACTCTTTTTCCTAGTAAACAATCGGATCGCTAGGCTCGTGCAGTTCGAGGAGCAGCCGGCAAAAGTGATCGGCAAAAAGCACAAGCGGAAAGAAAAGCCGCCACCGAAGGTCATCCTGCATTGGATGACGAGCCAACGGTTTGACCAAGCGCTGGAGGCCGGCCTGCTCGAGGTATGCGAGGACCAGATCAAGCTGCCGCCGTGGAGGGCCGGCTTGAAGGATCGAGACGTTGTCGCCCACGACAGAGAGAGACCAAAAGAGAAGGTCAAGTCCTCTCATGAGGCGACGCTCAACCGCAAACTCTCGGCGATGGCTCCAATCACCGACAACTTGATGGAGTTCTTGCTCTGCGAAGATCCAGTTCGATACGCAAAGCAAGTCGCGCGAAGCGCAAGCCCGGCCCTCAATGAAGGCAGATTCGTTGCCGACGTATTCCTGTATATCGCCTTCGGTCAGAACAGAAACGCAATCGCATACCGCATCGAAGCGCACGGAAAATGGGATCGGAGGAACCACCCTGGAGAAAAGCCCGGCGTGAAGCCTAAAGGCGAGGGCAAGGATTACGGCACGAAAGCCAACGACGATGATTCATGGAACTCGGTAAAGGAGGGGTGGGATCTGTTTTCCCTGCCCGGACGATCAATCCGCAAGGTGTACAGGCTTACACAGATACACGTGCGCAAGTGCACCGTGATCAAGATCAGTAAGCGAAGAAAACAGTTCGTGCTCCCGGATGGGAAGCCCGCTGAGACCTACGACCAGTTCTATTACAAGCTGATGGTACTCGTCGGTCGTGACGAAGTGCTGCGAAAGATTCGGGGTCGAGCTTGGCATCGCGAGAACAAGGCCCACTCGCATGGCAAGTTCTCGGAGGAGGTGAACTCCGTCGCTGAGACCGTCCAAGAAGATGGACGCTGGGTCGCCGAACTGGCCATCGGACCTGACGGCAAGACGCCCCTGCCTGCACTGCTGGTGGTGCGGATTGTCTGCGTAGCAACTGCGATGTGCCTCGGCATCGGCTTCGGACTCGGTGGCGAAACAGGGGCGGCTTACCGCATGGCACGCTTTTGTATGGAGGTCGACAAGGTCTTTTTCTGCTGGCTCTTCGGGATCGACATTGAAAAAGATGCTTGGCCCTCAGAGGGTGCCAACGACCACAGCATCAGAGATCGGGGCCCTGGACAGGGGAAGACTGGCAGGCCGAACGAGGGCGCGGCAAAGCCAACCTTCAACGAAATGCCGCCGACTGGATTCGGCCAAGGAAAGCCCAACGTGGAAAGCACCCACGACAAAGAGATCCATATCCACGACCGCCCAGCCTTTTTCACCACCAGAATCCCGCTGATTCATCTGACCCGGAGAGAGATCCAAAAGGAACTGATCCGGATGGATACAGGCTCCGTTCTGGGTCACATGGGGCCGGCTCGAATAGCCGAGGCGGAGAGCCTGACGCCCCTCGATCTGTACGAAAAGCTTGCGGCTAATGGGCGCACCTACGAGCGCGTGTGCGATCGTGACCAGGCTGTGCGTAGATGGCTAGACCCCCTGAAGTTCTCCGTGAAGCCAGACGGCGTCTACTTGGGGTATCAGCGTTACTACTCCGAACAGCTAAGGGCGACCGGAATTCTGGACGTTGATAAAGATGACGCCGAGGTCGACGGATACGTCGTGCACATGTGTGCGCGGTACGCATGGGTGGAGATCAACTCGAAGCTCATCATGGTTGCTGCCATGCTCCCGATGCGGGAGGACGAGGACCAGCTTTTCCTGAGTTCGTTGGAAATGCGACTGCTGCAGGAGAAGGTCGACACAATGAACTCCGACCTGCGGAGCCATCGCGATGCTGTCCACGGAGAGCACGAAGAAATCTTCCACGCTGAAACTGGCCGCAGCATGGAGGACAAAAGGATGGTTCCCGGTGCGAAGCCGAAGCGCACCGCACAAGCACGGGCGGCTGCAAAGGCCGCCAAGGAAGCTCTCACACCAAGGAGAGCTGCTTGAACGCTAAGCAAAAGCCTGTCCTGCAGGCGAAGAGCCCATGGATAGAGCGCTTTGACGGAATCACCAGCCGGGATGCCATCAAGAGCAGAGCTGCGATCGAGCCTGAACGGGCTGTCGATCTAGCAAAGTCACCTCCAAAGCATGCCGAGATTCGTCTCCGGACTGCATTGAAGGGGTTCTACTTACCATCAACGGCTGAGCTAGACCTCTTGTGTGCATGGACCGACCTCGCCTACGCATACTCAAAGGATACATATCCGACTCTGGCTCATTTCAATCAGATGCTGCACAGCCGCGAAATCAGCGGAGGGCAGTACCCTGCCATATGTCTCGCTTCTCTCGCAGGCGAGGGCAAGTCTTGCTTACTCGAAGCGCTCACAAGAGTTCTACCGGAAGACAGCGAGCTGGAGCTACCCAGCGACATCCTTCATGCAGTACCGATGAGGGCAGCGCAGCTGATTCGAGTCAACGCTAGCAGCACACTGCGTGATCTCATTGAGCCGCTGCTTCCACGTGATATGCGTCAGAGGATCAACAAGCAGGGACAACTGGAAAATGCGGAGAGTGGCATCCGGACGCCGCCAGCTGGACTTGCTAGGCGGGCCTCTCGGACATGCTTCAGCGAAGGCATCGCAGCCGTCCTGCTGGATGAAACCCAGTTTGCCAGCCACAGTCCGCAGGCTAGTGCGAGAGCCACTGGCTGGGTGCTGACATTTCAGCAACTGCCGCCGCCGACTGCATACGCCGTCAACTATCTTCTCTTGCAGCGGCTGTACGATCGGGCGGACTACGATAAGGATCGAATCCTTTCAGACGTCCACATACTTGTTCCTGACCCTCCGCAGTCCCAGGACATGGTGAATCACCTGTCTGCGTGCCAGCTTGTAATGGACGAAGTACTTGGGTTTCAGCTTGCCGACGAGTCTGATCTGATCTTTCAGTTGACTGCTAACGTTAAGCGAAAGGTCCGCGAATTGCTTGTTCTCGCCTACTTGCACGCTCGAAATAGTGGCTCCAAGAAGATCACGAAGGATTACCTGCTCGCGGCTTACAAATCCGAAAGATACAAGGCTATGCGGGAGGACGTAGCGGCCATCTTCACCCAGTCCATCACCGGCAAGCCGGTACCCAAGTACGCGCCCCTTTGGTGCCCTGTCGATCCAAAGTTCAACATTCTGCCCACTCGTTCAAACAACTTGGCTGCCGCAAGTCGACAAGCTGACTTCAGCGCATTCTTCTTGGGGCAAGGACTTCCGCGTGGACGTCGGAAGCCTTCCGATGGAACTGCACCGCCTCCGCCTCCGGCGCCGGCGCAGCCGTCACCTCCTATAGAACACGCCAACACGGCTCCATCATCCGGCAACCCCAAGGTTGTGAGCATCCGCCGCGGAAACACGCTCGACAAAGCGTCTCTGCTTTCCAACACCCTTGAATCACTGAAGCCTGACAAGCGGTGATTCGCACCCGGCGTCAGGTGATCTCACCGATCCTTCTTCTTGCGTGAAGGTTCATCTGCGCCCACAGCGCCAAGAAAATCTGCCAAGCTGCCGAACAGAAGCGGCAGTACCAAGCAATGTGCCTCGGTCTTGGCGTCCGCTCTTGACCCTATGGCAGTATCGATGGGCCTAAAGTACGTGCCCCTAATCTTCGCCCGTATCACCGGAAGAGCTCCGCTTAACCATGCTGCCGGATAAAGACCAAGCACATCATCGCTGATCAACTTGCCTGTTGGCCAACGCGGATCGCGGCAATAGCCAAGCTCCGCAGCCCTTCGGCCGACGGCGGACATGTATGTTTCCTGCGGTATAGGGCAATGCTGCTGCATGAAGTAACGGGCGAACTCTAGATATCTACTGACATGCGTGGTGGCTTTGAAGTGATCCTGCCCACAGTCGTAATTCAACTTGCTCGAACGATCCAACGCCTCTGAAGGAGTCAGCCCAAAATCTGACGGATCCTCTATTCGAACAAGGGGTAGTTCATGGGTGCTGCATACAACCGCACCAGGTAACTGGTGATTTCGACGCCAATAACTAAATCCCCGTTCAAGATCACGTTGCACGCACCGTTGACACAGAGCCATCCAGTGCTTTCGAAAAGTCAGTCCATATGCGCGGACGATGGGAACATACCAGCGATCTCCACTTTGTCCCGTGGTAGCGGGCGCGGTGTGAAAGGTGAACGGCACCAGAGAGTTCTCGCGTAGGACTTCGGCAACCGTTTTGCGATTCGCTTGGGCAATGAGTTCCACCAAGGTAGTTGCCGTGTCGTCTTCTGACAGCCCCAGCAATCTGCGAAGCCTCGCACGAAGTTGCTGATCCGACGTCCCGTCGTTGACGCGCCCCAAGCGAGCGAGGTAGTGCCTCACGAACTCGCCATCCTGCATACGAACGATCGTCACGACACGTCGCTCGATACGCGGATGCCAACGCCATCTCCCAGACCGATGAGGCAGAGATGCGTCGATCGGCTGTGGGTTGATTCGCTACGAGCACCATGGCTCCCGCGGCGGCTCTCCAGACAAAGCTGCATGCGGCAAGTTCGCAGGCAGCCTCCTTCGCCTCCACGGCATATATGCCATGTCCATGCGGCTTATGGATCCGAACCGGAGCGAGCCGGTATCTTGGCTTGCTTGAGCCAAGCCTTCACCGCCATACCAAGCGTCGCTCGCACTCGCTAGCCTCGCCACAGGAGCGAGGCCTGCCGTTCAAGGCATCGGGTAGGGCTGGTCGTCGGGTAGCGAGAGGGCAAGCTGGCGAATCTCTTCCCAACCCCGCCCAGGCGGGAAGCTCGCCGGATCGATCTCCGCCAGATGCCTGGCGATCTCCAGGTGATTGAGCTTGCGGCCCAGCGGCTCGGCCGGCCAGTGCGCGGTCCCTCGGATGTCCGACAGGATCGTCCGCGCGATCATCACGAACACCCACGATGTCGCCCCGGCCGCGTCCAGCCCTACCGCCGGGAAGTAGAGGTTCGGCACGTCCAGGCTGCGACACAGCCCCGCGCACCGCTCGGCCATCTGCGATAGCGTCTGCAGCCCGGCGATTCGCGCATCCTCGAACCAGCGCAGGTCCAACCCGTAGTCGTCCATGAAGAAGCCCCCGCCGATGTCGATCCGCGATTCGGCCGTGACCACGAAGCCCGCGCGTCGATACGCCGCGACGGCGGTGTCGTTGTGGCGGTTGACGTGCAGCACGATGGCGGTGCAACCAAGCCCGTCGGCGATCGAGCGGGCACGCCCGAGCAGGAGCTGTCCCAGCCCCGAGTGACGGACGCTGGCGTCCAGGTAGATTTCCGAGAGGTTCAGGATGCCGGGTTCGGCCTGCACGCAGCGCAGGAAGCCGCACAACCGGCCATGGGCACGGAGCACAGGCGTCGGAAGCTCGGCCGCAACGATCCGTGCCACTGCGGAAGCGGTCTCAAGTACAAGAAGTGTTGCTTGAACTAGGCCAGACACTTCATGCGAAGTGGAGACTACCCAATGACTGCTTGATGACGGACATTGTGAGTACGGAAGCCGAGAGTGAGTGACCGCAACCGCTGCATAGGCGCCCTAGATGTCTCAACTCGTGCAGGGTGGACCATACGACTTACGCGCAACCCCCCCAGCAAAGATCGGGTGTTCTGCGGAGCCCGCCGTGCCTACCGGGGAACCCTCCTGCTCGGCAATTTGCCTTCAGGGCGTTCACCACGTTGCTTAGTGAGTCGACGCATGGGCGGTGCCGGCACCAGGAGCCGCTGCAAGTTGCGGCGAACCTGATCCTGCGCAGAGGCCAACTGGACTGGGCCCAGGCTCTTCCACCCAAGATGCCGCATCACACCGGCCCGCCCTACGCGGAAGACCATCATCTGGCCCATCAGGGTCACAACGGTCAGCTTCGCATCCGACGCCGTACGCGTCGTGTCGGCGGTCTGCACGAGCTGAGTCATCGTGCCGAGCACCCGCTTCATGAAGCGCTCGTAGACGAGGTCGAAGGCCGGCGTGGGCGCCTGCTGTTCGCGCATCATCAGCGGGCCCCAGGGGCCGCTGGCCTCATCGGCCAATGTGGCCAGCATCGCGTCGCACAGCTGGCCGAGCAGGTCGATCGCGCGCTCCGCCATCGCCTCGGGCGCGGCCCGGCTGGCCAACGCAAGCTCGATGGCCGCCAGGGCCGGTTCCACCCGCTGGCTCATGGCGGTGGCCATGTGCTCGAACACCGCGAGGTACAGGCCTTCCTTGCCGCCAAAGTGGTAGCCGATCAACGCCGGGTGCACGCCTGCGGCCGTGGCGATCTCGCGGGTGCCGACGGCCTCGAAGCCCGAACGGGCGAAGACGTCGGTGGCGGCAGTGATGAGCGCCGTCCGGGTGGCGTCGCTGCGTGTCTGACCGGTTGCGCGGCTGCGGGGCATGGCCCGCATTACACCCGAGCGGCCGGGCGTTGGTCGTCGACCAGGCGGCCTTGTTCCATGGTGAGGATGCGGTCCGCCAGGTCGATGACCTTGCTGTCGTGCGTGACCATCAGCACCGTGGTGCCCCGCTCGCGGCCCAGCGCCTTGAGCAGGTGCACCACCTGCAGCGCCGAGTCGCGGTCGAGCGCCGCCGTGGGCTCGTCGGCGAACACCACGTCGGGATTGCCGACCAGCGCCCGCGCTATGGCCACTCGCTGCTTCTGGCCGCCCGACAGGCGCGCGGGTACATAATGCAGCCGCTCGGCCAGACCCAGCAGCCCGAGCAGGTGCTCGCCGGCCGCCTGCCACGGCCCGGACACGGCAGCGCCGTGCACGGCCAGGCCCAGGCGCACGTTCTGCAGCGCCGTCAGGCTGTCGTGCAGGTTGTGGGCCTGAAAGATGAACCCCAGGTGGCGCCGCATCCGCACGAGCGTGGCCTGGTCGGCGCCGAGCAACTCCTGGCCCAGCAGCCGGACCTGGCCTTCCTGCACGCCCCGCAGGCAACCCAGCAGCGTGAGCAGCGTCGTCTTGCCGGAGCCGGAGGCCCCCATCAGCACCGTGAGCTCACCAGCGTGGATGTCCAGATCCACGTCGAACAGCGCCTGCTTGCGCGCCTCGCCTTCACCGAAGCCATGCTGCAGCCCCCGCACGGCAATGCTGACCGGGCCGGGTGATGGTGTCGTGGCCATGCTCAGAACAGATCCGCCGGATCGGCGCGTGCCAGCCGCCGCGTGGCCAGGGCACCGGCCAGCGTGCACATGAGCACCGTGCCCACCAGCACGGCAGCGGCGCGGCCTGCCGTCAACGCCATCGGCAGGCCGGTCTGTGCAGCAACCACGGCGTACAGGCCGACGGAGATCAGCAGCCCCGGTACGAAGCCCAGCACGCCCAGAATGACGGCCTCCTCGAACACGATGCCCAGGAAGAAGCGGCCCGGGTAGCCGACGGCCTTGAGGGTGGCGTATTCGCGCAGGTGGTCGGCCACGTCGCTGGACAACACCTGGTAGACGATGACGATGCCCACGAGCACACCCATGACGACGCCGAAGCCGAAGATCAGTCCCACTGGCCGCTGCGTCTGCTGGAACCGCTGGTCGGCCGCGATGGCCTCGTCCAGGGTTCTCACCTTCACGTCGTCTGCCGGGCCGAAGCGCTGCCGGATCGCGGCGGCGACGGTGGCCGCGTCGGCCCCCGGCTGCAACGTGACGAGCCCGAGGTTGGGTGCGCCCGCGCTGCGGCTGGGGAACAGCCGCAGAAAGGTCTGGTCCGATGCGAGCAGGTAGCCGTCGGCCGAGAAGCCGCCCCCGATCTCGAAGTGGCCCGCCACCTGGATGCGCTGGCCCCGCAGTTCGAGAACCAGCGGGGTCTCGGGCGAGGCAGCGCGCAGCCTGGCGGGATCGACGCCACGCGTGCGCGCATCGATCATCACGGTGTCGGCCTCGGCCAGCGCCGCCTGCTGGTGGCGGATGCTCGCCGGACGCAAGGGTGTGGTGGCCGGCTCGAAGCCCAGCACATCGAGCGTGCGCAGGCTGCCATCGGGCTGACGCCAGTCGACGCGCCCCAGGTGGACCGGGGTGACGGCCTGCACGCCCGGCACCGACAGCGCCTGCCAAAGGCGGGCCCGAGCGATGGGGCTGGCGTCCGACAAGGTGTTCATGTCCGTGGCGCTGATCAGCAGTTGTGCATCCAGCGCCCGGTAGGGCAGGGCGATGCTGCCGACCAAGGCGCCCTGGAATCCGAGCTGCATCAGCACCAGCAGTCCGGCGAAGGCCACACCCCCCACAGCCGACAGCAGCCGCGCGCGGCTGTGGCGCAGCTGCAGCCAGCCGATAGGCAATCGGCCCAGCAGGCGCTCCAGCGCGTGAAGCAGCCACGCGTCTGCGCGCGCCACGGCGGTCGCAGAGCCCGCCCCCGTCATGGCGAGCCAGTCTCGATGTGCGCTCGCACCTCGAGGCCGACGAGCGACCGGGCCCGCGCGGAAGACGCCGTGTCGAGCGCGACCGTGGCCTTCACGACGCGGGCGTCGAGGTTGGCGGCCGGGCTGGTGTCGATGCGCTGCTGGCGGCCGACGCTCAGGCCCAGGTGGCTGATCTGCCCCACCAGCTCTTCGTCCAGGGCGGGCGAGCGCAACCGGACGCGTTGGCCCACCCGCACGCGCGCCACGTCGCCCTGGTAGAGCTCCAGCTCCGCGGTCATGGATCGCGTGTCGCCGAAGTCGAGCGCACCAGCCGCCCCGGGCCGCTCGCCAGGGCGCGTGTGGATGGCGACGACGGTGCCGTCGGCGGGCGCCACGAGCAGGGATCGTGTCCGGTCCTGCGCGGCCCGGTCGCGCTCGGCCATCGCCACGGCCACGGCCTGGCGGGCGGCTTGCAGCTCCGGCTGTGCCGCACCTTCACCGGCGTGGCGAGCCGCCACCGCATGGGCCCGGCGAAGCTCCTCGGCGGCCTCGTCTCGCAGTGCGCGCCGCTGGTCGGCGGCGGCGGGCGAGACGAAGCCCTGGCCCACCAGGGCGGCCCAGCGCTGGTACTCGGTCTCGGCCGCGCGAGCAGCCACTTCAGCACGGGCCAGCGCCGCACCGCTCTCGGCTTGGCTGGCGAGCACGTTGCGCTCCACTTGCGCCAGGGCCGCCCGGCGGCTGGCCAGCTGCTCGTCGGCCACCCGCCACGCGGCCTGCAGCGCGGCGGCGTTGTCGAACACCACCAGCGTCGCTCCGGCCGACACGTGCTGCCCCTCGGTCACCAGCACCTCGGCCACCCGGGCGTCGGCAGCACCGAACGGCGTGGCCAGCGAGCGCAGCTCGCCCAGAGGGGCCAGTCGGCCCAAGGCCACCACCCCGGGCGGTGCAGGCTGGGCGCGTGCCGCGTCGTGGGCGCGCGTTCCCGCACCACCTCCGGCGATCAGCAGGCCGGCAGCGCCCGCCGCCACTGCGAGCGCGAAAACGGCCGCCGTACGACGTCGGAGCACAGTGCGAGAAGTTGGGTGGACTGTCAGCGATGCGAAGCGGCGCCGATCGACGATGGGCAAAGGCAGTGCCGAGGCGGCTGCCGGGGGTTCTGCAATCACGGCGGTGGCTCAGAGTTGTCCAACTGCACAAATTGTACAGTCGGACAAATTTGCTGCAACTGCCGCTCCCGAGCAGCTATTGCGAGGATCAGCAGACGCCGTCAGCTACGGGCAGGCCTGCCGCGAGAGTGTCTTGAGGTCGTCGACTTCCAGTAGCAGCCTCGTTCGCTCCAAGCGTGCCACCTCTCGCCATGGCACACCGGTCAGCGCTCCTTCAAGGGCCCACAGCAGGTTCAGGCTGGGGCGCTGGCCGGCCGCCTGCACCCTGAGGAAGGCGCGGGCCGACCCCAGACGCCGCAGCTGCGCCACCGACCGGATGCCGGCTGACCGCAGCATGGCGGCCGAGGCTGGCCCCAAGCCGGGAAGCCCGGCCAGCCGCGCAGTGCCAGGCGGAAGGGCGCGGTCAGATCCGCTTCTCGAAGTGGCCGGCATTCACGGTTGCGGGGTCGATGAGCGCCATGACGCTGGCCAGCGCGGGCTCGCGCTGGCTGCGCGCCATCGCGGCGATGGCTTGGTCGAGGTTGCTCCATTCCACCACGTCGGTCCAGCGGGATTGCCGGGTGTCGAGGAAGCTCTGCCGCGACAGGAAGCCGGGCTGTGTGGCAGCCCAGGCGCCCAGGGCGTTCATGGCCTCGGTCTGGCGCGGCAGTGTCACGCTGGGCAAGAACGCGAAGTGGACGATTTCGAAGCAGGTGTGGGTCGTGGCCATAGCGGTGTCCATGGAGTTGAAGGAATCGCCATGCTCTCTGCGATAGGTGCCAACACGTGGCACCATTGAACCATGGGTTCGACAGCTACCGACCGGATCACGGCTCTCCTGAGCGACGGTCAGGCCTGGACCGGGCAGTTGCTGGCGCAGCGCTCAGGTTTGAGCCTGCGCACCGTGCGGCGGGCTGTGGCGGCCCTGCGCGAGGCCGGCGTTGCCATCGACACCGACGTCGGCCGCGGCGGCGGGATTCGCCTCGGCACCCGCAGTGCGCTGCCCAGCGTCCGGCTCTCTCACCGCGAAGCCATTGGCATGCTGTTCGCGCTCGCCGTCGCCGAATCGCTGGGCCTGCCCTTGCTCGGCGGCGGGCTCGCCGGCCTGCGCACGCGGCTGTCGTCCACCTTCGCGCCCACCGAACGAACCCGCGTGCAACGGCTGCGAGAGCGCATCCTAGTGGGTCGCCCGGCATCCGAAGCGGTTCGGAACACGTGGCGCGAGCCCGATGCACGCCAGGCGCACTTGCTGCAGGAGGCCTTCATCTCGTCGCGGGTCGTGCAGTTCCAGTACCGGGCCCGCGATCAACGCCTCTCCCGGCGCCGAGTTGAGCCGCACTACCTGCTGCTCAACCATCCGGCCTGGTATCTGCTGGGACTAGATCGCGACACAGCAGCCGGCCGGACCTTTCGGCTGGATGGCATCGGTCGGCTACAGGTGCTGGACGAGGGATTCGTCCAGCTTCCCCATCGACAGCTGGCACCAGAGGTCGAAGGCGTGTTCCGGCCCGTGTAGCTGGGTTTCTGCTTGCCAATCACAACGTAGGAACCGACCCTGCCAAAAGCTCCCGAGGGCAACTCAAGACTGATCGCAGTCACTCGGAGCCAGCGGTCCGGGTGGCCGCTGCTGCTGATACCGGTCACTCGGCATCCGATACTTCAAAGTTCAATGGGCAGGTTGGTCGTCGAATTGAGGCTGTCGATGCGCCCATCCACGGGCACCCGTCGGCCTAACCGCGCCACCACGTCCGCTTGCGTAGGCCGGACTACCTGCGAGTGCCAAGGGACAGCGGCGCACGACGCCGGTGGATGGTTGACAGGCGACAGATCAAAACCCAACGCCGATCCCGTCGGTCATCGCGAAACACTGGCGGCTGACTACGTGCCTTCCTGGTCAGGCACGCCCCAGTCGGCGGGCGAAGATGACCTTCGCCTCGCCCTCGCCGTAGAAGTCAGGCACCCGGCCGCACTCCGTGTATCCCTGCGCGGTGTAGAAGCGTCGGGCGCGCGCGAGCTTGTCCGATTCACTGGTCTCGATGACCAAAAGTCGCCCAGCGGCTGCCCGCACCGTCTCTTCGACGTGGTGTAGGAGCGCCCGGCCCACACCCGCTCCGTGACGATGGGGCGACACGCCGATCCACCACAGGTTCCATACGCCGGCAGCATGATCGTCAGGGGCGAAGTAGCACCAACCTCCGGGCGCTTGGTCGACTTGTGTTCGACAGCAAACGGCAGCATGACCCTCGGCCAAAACCGACGACGCGAGGCCGTCCAGCACGCCACCGAGCAGCGCACGCGCTTCCTCGTCGGTGAACAGTTCAGTGTCGACCGCGAGTTGAATCAGGGCCTCGCGGTCGGCGGGGGCGACAGGGGTGATCTCCATCGGCAGATCCGTTTCATCAGCAGGCCCTGGCAAGATTGGAGATCGATTCTGGCGTGGCCGTTCATGCTGCAGGACGCTTCCAGAGCATCAGGCCCGCACGCGTCAGCACCGCTGCCGCCGTCCCGCTCGACGACGCGACGATCTGGACGATGGACGCAGGTATCGGGACCCGCTCAACCCGGCCTTCCGCCCGCAGATCGACCACCGCGAGCTCGTCCCAACCCTGGGTCGCCAGCAGGATCCACGGCCCCACCCGCGCAGAATTGTCGAGGCGGCGCTCCCCGAGTCGATGGTTCGTTACGCCGCTCATGATCGCCTGGGAAACCAAGCCCGATCCCTCACGGGCGTAGCGTCGAAGAACGCCACCGATGTGCGGCGTGTGGATCACCAGCAGGTCCGGGTCGTTCTTGCGCGTCACGGCCGGTGACATCCATCGGTTGCGTTGGCCGATAGGCGCACCCTGAAGCTCGATCCTGAGCCTTCCGGGTTCCGTCAGTGCCGCGGCCAGGACCGCGATCTGCGCACCTTGCGGGCCCGCCTGCATCGTGACGAGGCCCAACCGACCGTTCGGGAGTCGCCAGGGCCTGAGCAGCCGGTCCTCGAACACGTAAGGCGCGTCCAGGTCGAGTTGGCGAAGGACCCGCAGGTTCCCACGGTCGAGCCACAAGACCCGGGTCGCCTCGATGGCGTCGCCCAGGACGCCGTGCCCGTAGCGGGCGGCATCGGGGCCCGCCAGAACGGCCAGGTGTTCGCCACTGTGCTGCCCGTCGAGGTCGACAAGCACCGGCTCGGCGTCGGGCAGCACGGCATCCTCGCTCGTCGTTCGGGCCGTCCAAGGTCCCGCAGGTGTAGCTTCGAACCGGGCAACGACGGTTCGTCCCGAACGGCTGACGAGTCCCACGATCGCCCCGGGAACGATCAGCAGGCCGCCATGGGGCGCCATGCGTTCATCGCCAAGGGACGGGCGCTCCGAAGGGGAGTCCCTCATGACCCACAGACGACCTTCCTGGGCGTGGCTGGCAATCAGACCATGTCGGGCATCCAGCGGAGCATCCGGGTGCAGCCCGTCCGCAATCGGTCGCGCGGATCCGTCCTCGCGGATGCGCCACATCCTGCCCCTGCGGTCGCGCGCCAGCCAGCCGTCAGCCTCGGCGGCGTCGATGCGAACCAGATCGGGCAGATCGACGGGATGCAGCCGCCGGTGGCTGTCGCCACTCGCGCCTCGGCCGATGGAGGGCAGCAGGGCCGAGACGGCAGCGACCGCGGTGAGAAGCCGCCTGCGAATCACCAGCGCAGAACGTAGGGTCCCAGAGCCGCGCCCAGGGCCCCGGTCAGCAGGATCCCCAGCGAGTACCAGACCGCGACGAAGGCGGCCGAGGCCTCGGGGCAGGACAACGAGTACCCGAATGCTCCGACGGCGCCGGCCAGCAGACCGGCGGCGAAGCCCGCCGCGCGAAGGCGTGTCGGTGCCATGCCCCGGACCGCCCACAGCGACCCTACCAGCGCGGGCAGCGACAGCACCAGGACACTGGGCGGGCAACTGAACCACGAATGACCCAGCAAGGCGGCCATGCGCTCACCGGCCGGCGCGGCGAACCATGACAGCAGCCCGATCGCCGCCATCGCGAGCACGACCACCGTCACCGCGCGTGTCGCGCTGCGAACCGGCGCTGCCGGCATCGACAGCCGCGCGGCCAGCCAACCCGCTGCAGCTGCCAGCGCGCCAGCGTAGGCCATCTTCATCCACGGCACGGCCGTGGCAAACATCTGCGCCGGCAGCGCGCCGAACCAGCCGATTGCGGCCACCGCGCTGACGAACAAGCCGGCAGCGGCGGCAGGTGACAGACGGCGCCACGCCAGCGCGCGCGGCGCGGGTCCCGCGTCCCGGGCCAGCAGATCGATGAGGGCATCGGTCTTCATTTCGAGCGCCCGTGTACGGGCTGGCTCATGCCCGCGTCCAGGGTGTCCATCCTTGACATCTTCTTGCCGGGCGTGTCAGCGCGGGCATCGGCGCGAACCAGGGCAGCCAGGCGCTTGAGCCCGCGGTGCACCTGCACCTTGATCGCCGACTCCGACGCTCCGGTGCGCGCCGCTGCCTCGGCCACCGACAGGCCCTCCAGCTTGGTCAGCTCGATCGCCTGGCGCTGCGCTGGGGGCAGCGCATCGAACAGCGTCTCGAGGTCCCGCCGCGCGCCGCCATCGTCGGGCTCCGCAGCCAGCGACTGCTCGTCCACGTCGTCGATAGCGTCGTGCAGGCTGTCACGCCGGCCGCGCCGGCGCCACAGGTCGACCAGCTTGTGGCGCGCGATGGCCACGGCCCAGGCGCTGACCGGCAGCGTCGGGTCGTAGGTGCCACGTTGCAGATGCAGAGCCAACAGCGTCTCCTGAACCAGGTCCTCCACCTCGTCGGGCAAGCCCGAAAGGCGGCGCTTCAAGTACGCGCGCAGTCGCGATGCCAGCAATCCCAGAGCCTGCCGGTAGGCCACGTCATCGCCTGACTGTGCGCGCAGCCACAGCGGCTTGAGGGCTGACTCGAAGTCGCCAGGGCTGTCATCAACAGGCATTTCGCGGCTCGGGGTCCTTTGGTTACACCGGCGCAGGACATCCTCTGCTGAAAGGGGCCGCGCTTCGCGGAGGCAAACACGATTGTGCCGGTCCGGTCGTTCACATTTCGATCGCGTTCGCTGTAACCGATCGGCGAGTGGGTGCGAATGGCTGCTGTTGCTGCTTCTCGACCCCGTCAGCCATGCACGCCACGTTGCCCTTGCTCGCCGCCACCGACTTCCCGCCCATCCGCCGCCGCTCGCTGGACACCCTGCAGGTGAACCTCGGCTACAAGTGCAACCAGAGCTGCCTGCACTGCCACGTGGCAGCCAGCCCCCAGCGCACCGAGATGATGGACGGTGACACCATCGCGCTGGTGATCGAGGTGCTGCGTGCACGCCAGGTCTCGACCCTGGACCTGACGGGCGGCGCGCCGGAGCTGAACGAGCACTTCCGCCACCTCGTGCGGCAGGCCCGGGCGCTGGGCGTGCGCGTGATCGATCGCTGCAACCTCACCATCCTGTCCGAGCCCGGGCACGAAGACCTGGCGGCCTTCCTGGCCGAGCAGGGGGTCGAGGTCACTGCCTCATTGCCTTGCTACTCGCCGGCCAATGTCGACCGCCAGCGTGGCGACGGCGTGTTCGAGCGCAGCATCGCGGGCCTGCGCCAGCTCAACGCTTTGGGCTACGGCGACCCAACCCGGGGCCTGGTGCTGAACCTCGTCTACAACCCTCAAGGGCCGTCGCTGCCGCCGCCGCAGGGCCCGCTGGAGGCCGACTACAAGCGCGAGCTGCTGCTGCACTTCGGCATCCGCTTCGATCACCTGTTCGCGCTGACCAACATGCCGATCCAGCGCTTCGGCAGCACGCTGGTCAGTAAGGGTACGTTCGGCACGTACATGCAGCTGCTGCGCGGCAGCTACCGCGCGGAGAACCTGGAGACGGTGATGTGCCGCAGCCTGCTCAGCGTGGACTGGCAGGGCTTTCTCTACGACTGCGACTTCAACCAGATGCTGGGCTTGCGCGCCGATGTGGGCGGGCCATCGCAACCGCACCTGCGCGACCTCCTTCAGAAGGATGCGGCCGGCACGCCGATCCGCGTGGCCGATCACTGCTACGGCTGCACGGCCGGCCAGGGCAGCAGCTGCGGCGGGGCGCTGGAGGCGGCTGCGCCCGCAGTCGCAGAAGTCGTGTCAATCGCGGCGATGCCCGCGACCGAGGGCGTGCGCTGATGGCCCGCCCCTCCAAACCGCTGCTGTGGGTGGCCGCGGCCGCCGTGGCGCTGCTGGCCGTCTGGGCCTGGCAGCACTTCGGTCTGGGTGCGCTGCTGACGCTGGACAACCTCAAGGCCAGCCGCGACGCGCTGCAGGCGCAGGTGCAGGCCCAGCCGCTGGCGACGGCCACGGTGTTCTTCGCCGTTTACGTGGCGGCGGCGGCGCTGTCGATCCCGGGCGCGCTGATCCTCACGCTGGCCGCCGGTGCGATGTTCGGCCTGGGCTGGGGCCTGCTGCTGGTGAGCTTCGCCTCCAGCCTGGGCGCATTGCTGGCCTTCCTGGCGGCGCGCTACCTGCTGCGCGACGGCATCCAGGCGCGCTTCGGCAAGAGCCTCGCACCGATCAACGATGGCGTGCGCAAGGACGGCACCTTCTACCTGCTGACGCTGCGCCTGGTGCCGGTGTTCCCGTTCTGGCTGATCAACCTGCTGATGGGCCTGACGCCCATGGGCGCAGGCCGCTTCTACCTCGTCAGCCAGCTCGGCATGCTGGCGGGCACGGCGGTGTACGTGAATGCCGGCACGCAGCTGGCGGCCATCCAGTCGCCGGGTGACATCCTCTCGCCGGGGCTGCTGGGCAGCTTCGTGCTGCTGGGCCTGTTCCCGC
>ERZ1066136.729-NODE-729-length-21458-cov-12.851376_pt1 | contig 21458 bp, 21 predicted proteins | sample MGYA00382783_ERZ1066136 | MGnify/ENA primary metagenome ERZ1066136 (study PRJEB33369, sample SAMEA5778366) | biofilm metagenome | biome: Industrial cooling water; feature: Water cooling tower basin; material: Biofilm | place: United Arab Emirates | collected... | reverse complement strand
GCGCTGGCCGCCCTGCCCGACTGGCGCGCCGCGCCGGCCCTGTTCTCACCCGCGCAGCAGCTGGCGCTGGCCCTGGCCGACACCATGACGCGCCAGGTGCAGGTGCCCGCCGAGCAGATGGCCGCGGTGCGCGATGCCCTGGGCGAGCGCCAGGCCGTGGAACTGGCTGGCGTGATCGCCGCCTACAACATGGTGTCGCGCTTCCTGGAGGCGCTCGCCATCCATCACGACGACGAGCGCGATCCCCCGCCGCCCTGAGCGGCGTCTGGCGGGGCCGTGTCGGGCGGCAGGTCCAGTGCCTGCTCGACGTGCGCGAGCAGCTGCCAGCCGCCCTGCTCGATGAGGGCGAGGTGGCGGCGCTGCTCCTCGACGCCGGCCCGCCCGAGCCGGGCCTGCAGCAGCTGCGCGAAGCCCAGCACGGCGTTGAGCGGCGTGCGCAGACCGTGCTGCAGCCGCGCCCGGGCCTGGCACAGCGCGGCCTCGTGCAGCCCGTCGAGGTCGGTGAGCGTGCCCACCACGCGCAGCGCGCGGCCGTCGGGGCCGCGGGCCACGGCCTGGCCGGCCGAGAGCACCCGGCGGTAGCCGCCATGGGCCGCGCGCAGGCGGAACTGCATGCGGTAGTGGCTGCTGCGGCCCTCGATGTGGGCCATGAGCGCGTCGCGCATGGGCACGAGGTCGTCGGGGTGCACGCGCTCGCGCCAGCGCTGCGTGGGGTCATACTCGCTGTCGGACTCGATGCCGATGCGGCACCTGAACTCCGGCTCGTAGCGCACGCGCTCGGCCAGGGGGTCCAGGTCCCAGGTGCCGATGGCCGGCGTGTGCTCGTCCCGCTGCATCGTCGCGCTTTCGGCTTGCGGGGCCCGAACTTGAGCTGCCCTTGGCAGGCCCGCACGGCTTGGCGCGCGCCCTCGGCAGCCGCACTGTGCGGGTGTCTTCGTGTGGCAAGATTTTCGCATGGCCAAGAAGGACAGACACGTCAGCGAGACGCCGGCGACCGCGTGGCTGCGGCAGCGGGGCATCGCGTTCACGGAGCACCCCTACACGTACGTCGACCGTGGAGGCAGCGAAGAGTCCTCGCGCCAACTCGGGGTGCCGCACCACCAGGTCATCAAGACGCTGGTGATGCAGGACGAGCGGGCCAGCCCGCTCATCGTCCTGATGCACGGGGACCTGCAGGTCAGCACCAAGAACCTGGCACGCGCGATCGGTGCGAAGTCGGTCGAGCCCTGCAAGCCCGAGGTGGCCCAGCGGCACAGCGGCTACCTGGTGGGTGGAACCTCGCCCTTCGGCACGCGCAAGCCGATGCCGGTCTACGTCGAAGCCTCGATCCTGGACCTGCCCAGGATCCTGATCAACGGCGGGGGGCGTGGCTACCTCGTCGGCATCGAACCCAGCGTGCTCACCGCGTCCCTGGGCGCCCAGGCCGTTCGATGCGCCGTCCCGGGCGGTGCGGCGTGACGCCAGCGTGACGGCCCCTTGCCTACAAGCTCTCCATCGCGGCCCGAAGGCCTCAAGGAGAGTGGCATGGATGTCAAGCAACACGCCCTGCTGGCGCTGATGGTGTCGCTGCTGGCCGCCTGCGGCGGTGGCGGCGGGGACGCACCGATCGGCGGTGGCGCACCGCCGGCTCCGGCACCGGGCCCAGCCCCCGCTCCGGCGCCACCGCCCCCACCGGCACTGCCGCCGCCCTCGGCCGCGCCGCTGTCGGGCGTGCTGCGCGGACCGGTGGGCGCGCAGGTGCTGCTGCGGCTGAACGGGGCCGACGAAATCCGGCCCAGCGTTGTGCAGCCCGGCAACGGCGCGCTCTTCGGCACCACGCCGTTTGCGTTCACGCAGGCGCTGGCCAACGGCACGAGCTACGTCGTGTCCATCAGCAACCTCAGCAGCGGCTTGCTGTGTGGCGTGCTGGACGGGGGCTTCGGAACGCTGCCCGTTCCCACCGGCACGCTGCGTGTGGGCTGCGAGTTCGAGTACGAGCACCTGGCCCGCAGCAGCGACGGCACGCGGCGCGCCGACATCCAGACCGGCACCGAGGTCGTCATCGGGGGTCGCGGGTCGGCCGAGGGGCGCTACGTCGCCTTCACCTCCACGGCCTCCGGCCTGACGGGCGCCACCGGGGGCTCGCGGCAGGTGTACTGGCGCGACCGCCTGACCGGCGAGACGCGCCTGGTCAGCGCCGCCCCCGGCGGCGCCGCGGGCGACAACGGCAGCAACGCACCGGCGATCTCGGCCGACGGCCAGACCGTGGCCTTCCAGTCGGTGGCCGGCAACCTCGTGGCGGGCGACACCAACGGCGTGAGCGATGTCTTCGTCTGGACGGTCAGCGGGGGGCTGCAGCGCGTGAGCGTCGGGGCGGGCGGCGAACAGGGCAACGCCGGCAGCTTTGCGCCCACGCTCTCGGGCGACGGGCGCATCGTCGCCTTCGCCAGCGGGGCCAGCAACCTGACGCCCAACGTGAGCAGCACCAGCCAGCCCAACATCATCCGGCGCGACCTGGCCACGGGGCAGAACCTGCTGGTCACCCGCGCCGCGGTGGGGGTGAACGCCGGCAACGGCACCGGCGGCCAGTCCCCCGCGCTGTCGGAAGACGGCCAGCGGCTCGCGTTCTGGTCCATCGCCACCGACCTGGTGGCCGGCGACACCAACGGCCTGTGGGACATCTTCGTGCACGAGCTGCCCGGCGGCACGCTGCGCCGCGTGAGCCTCACCGAGACCGGCGGCGAGCGCAACGGCGGCACCGAGAGCGGCACCCGCAACGTGCAGCCCGCGATCAGCGGCAACGGCCGCTACGTGGCCTACGCCACGACCTCGAGCAACGTGGTGGCGGGCGACACCAACGGCGTGCAGGACCTGTTCGTCGTCGACCTCGACGCCGCGGGTGGGCCGCGCGTGAGCCGCGTCACCGGGCCCGGCGGCGTCCAGGGCAACGGCGACAGCCCCAAGGGCCAGGGCGAGCGCCCGGCCCTGTCGTTCGACGGCCGCTGGATCGCCTTCACCTCGAACGCGTCGAGTTACGGCTTCCCCGCCGACCAGGTGCTGCTGGTCGACTGGCAGCAAGGCACGGTGCGGTCGGCCTCGCCCGCGGGCGTCGTCGGCACGGTGTACCCGGCGGCAATCTCGCGCGAAGCCGCCTACGTGGCCTTCGGCACCAACCGCGTGCTCGACCCGCGGTTCCCGGAGGCCGGCCTGTTCGGTTTCTACACGGGGCTGGCCGCGGCGTTCTCCTGGCGGGACTGACGGGGTCGGCGGCCCGCGCCGGCCCGGTGCGCGGCCCCGGCCTCAGTCACCCTCGACCCACTCCACCTTGGCGCCCAGCGCCGTGATGTTCTCGGCGAAGCGCGGGTGCGCCCGCCGCACCGGCGTGGCGTTGCGGATGACGCTGCGGCCCGGGATGCTGCAGGCCACCATCAGCAGCGCGATGGCCACGCGGATGATGTAGGGGCTCTCGACCTCGGCCGCGGCCAGCGGCTTGCCGCCGAAGGTGATGATGCGGTGGGGGTCGCTCTGGAAGGCGTGGGCGCCGAACTTCGAGAGCTCGCTGGTCCAGCCCATGGCGCCTTCGTAGACCTTGTTCCAGTACATCATGCTGCCCTCGGCGCGCACGCCCAGGGCCACGAAGATGGGCAGCAGGTCCACCGGCAGGTAGGGCCAGGGCGCGGCCTCCACCTTGGGCAGGATGTTCTGCGTGAAGGGCTGCTTCACGCGCAGCGGGCCGTCGGCCACGGCGCGGCTCCAGCCGCCGTCGTGGTGCACCTGCACGCCAAACTTGGCGAAGGTGCGGTCGATCAGCGGGAACTGCTCCGGCGCCGAGTTCTTGACCACGATCTCGCCGCCCGTGATGGCGCCCAGCGCCATGAAGGTGACGGCCTCGTGGAAGTCCTCCGCGAAGCGGAACTCCACGCCCTCGGGCCGGCCGAGCTCGGCCACGCCGTGCACGGTGAGGCGGCTGGTGCCGATGCCCTCGATCTGCGCCCCCAGCAGCGCCATGAACTGGCAGAACTCCTGCACGTGCGGCTCGCTGGCCGCGTTCATGAGCGTGCTGGTGCCCCGGGCCGTGGCGGCGCAGAGCACGAAGTTCTCGGTGGTGGTGACGCTGGCGTAGTCCAGCCAGTGCGCGTTGGCCTGCAGGCCACCGTCGGCGGTGCGCATCACCAGGGCCTCGCGGCGGCGTTCCACGCGGGCGCCGAAGCGCTCCATCACCTCGACGTGGGGGTCGATCTCGCGCACGCCCAGGGTGCAGCCCTGCACGTCGTTCTCGATGCGCGCGGCGCCGAAGCGCGCCAGCAGGCCGGGCACCAGCATGATGGAGCTGCGCATCTCCTCCGGCAGGTGGTGCGTGTCGGGGTCGAAGCGCGTCTCGGCGTGGTGCAGCTCCAGGGTGCCGGCGGGGTAGTCCACCTGCACGCGGCTGCCGAGCTGGCGGAAGATCTCGAGGATCTTGCGCACGTCGGTGATCTCGGGGATGCCGACCAGGCGGACCGGGTGGCGCGTGAGCAGCGTCGCGCACAGGATGGGCAGCACCGCGTTCTTGTTGGCGCTGGGCACGATGCGGCCCGAGAGCGGGTTGCCGCCGTGGACGATCAGGTGGGGCATGGAAGGGCGCTTCGAGGAAAAGTCCACATTGTCGCTGCGCGCTGCATCCGCTGGCGCGGCCCGGGCGTACAGGCGGGCTGGGCCCACCCGAAAACCCCGACCATGAAGCACTCCCTTTGTCTCGCTGCCGCGCTGCTCCTGGCCGGCGGCCACGCCCTGGCCGGCAACGGCAAGCTGCTGCTCACCGGCGGCGTCAGCAGCATCGACGGCGCCGCCGGCGGCGGCCTCACGCCCTGGGCCGTGACCGGCAGCTACGCCACCACGGGCGAGATCGGCGGCACCGCCTTCGCCACCCGCGTGCGCACGCAGGACTACGCGCTCACCACCCAGGGTGCCGCGCTGGCCTGGAACGACAGGCTGGAGCTGTCCTTCGCGCGCCAGCGCTTCGACACCGGCAACAACCTGGCGCCGCTGGGCCTGCCGGGCCTGAAGCTGCAGCAGGACATCGCCGGCCTCAAGCTGCGCCTGGCCGGCGACGCCGTGCTCGACGCCGACACCTGGATGCCCCAGCTGGCCGTGGGGTTGCTGCACAAGCGCAGCGACGCCGGCGCCCTGGCGCCCACGCTGCACGGCCCGCTGGGCGCGCGCGAGGCCGACACCGAGCTGTACCTGAGCGCGACCAAGCTATTCCTGGCGCCGCGCATCCTGGCCAACCTGACGCTGCGCGCCACGCGCGCCAACCAGGGCGGCCTGCTGGGCCACGGCGGCGCGCGCTCCGACCGCCGCGAGCTGCTGCCCGAGCTGTCGCTGGCCTGGCTGGTGAACCGCAGCGTGGCCGTGGGCGTGGAGGCGCGCGCCAAGCCCGACCACCTGGCCGACAGCGTGCTCGGCGCCGGCGCCCTGGCGGAGGACGACTGGTTCGACGCCTTCGTGGCCTACGCGCCCAACAAGCACCTGTCTATCACCGCCGCCTGGGTGGACCTCGGCCGCATCGCCCCGGCCGTGCAGCCGCGCCGCCAGACCGGCGCCTACCTCTCGGCCCAGGTGGCCTTCTGAACCCGCTGGAGACCCCGCATGCCCCGCACCATCCCCACCCGCTCGACGCCCGCCTGGCGCCGCCTGCCGTTCGTGCTGGGCGGCCTGGCCATCGCCACGCTGCTGCTCGGCCTCTCGCTCTCGGCCCGCGCGCAGGCGGAAGACCCGCTCTACCGCGCCTGGGGCGGCGAGGCCGGCATCCGCGCCGTGATGCAGGACTTCGTGCCGCGCCTGTACGAACACCCGCGCATCGGCCACTTCTTCAAGGGCGTCAACCGCGAGCACCTGACCAAGCAGCTCACCGCGCAGCTCTGCCAGGTGGCCGGCGGGCCCTGCGTCTACGAGGGCGCCGACATGAAGGCCGCGCACCGCGACATGGGCGTGGGCCGCGGCGACTTCAACGCCCTGGTGGAGGTGCTGCAGCAGAGCATGGAGGCCCGGCGCATCCCGTTTGGCGCGCAGACGGCCATGCTGGCGCGCCTGGCGCCGATGCACCGCGATATCGTCGAACCATGATGGCCCGCCACACCCCCGCCGCCCCCGACACCTGGAGCGAGCGCAACCGCCGCCTCGCGGCGCTGCTGGCGCGCGTGGCCCTGGGTGACCGCGGGGCCTTCGAGGCCGTGTACCGCGACACCGGCAGCTACCTGTTCGGCGTGGTGCTGCGCGTCGTGCACGACCGCGGCGTCGCCGAGGACGTGCTGCAGGAGGTCTTCGTGAACGTCTGGCGCGCCGCCGGCAGCTTCGACGCCGCGCGCGCCCAGCCGCTCACGTGGCTCACGCACGTGGCCCGCCACCGCGCCATCGACGGCCTGCGCCGCGCCAAGGCCGAGCCCGACACCGTGAGCCTGGCGCGCGACGACGAGGATGACGGCCCCGACGACGGCCTCGAGGCCCTGCCCGACCCCGGCGACGGCCCGCTCGAGCGCCTGCAGCGCTCGGCCGAGGCGCACGAGGTCACGCGCTGCATCGAGGTGCTGTCGCCCGAGCAGCAGCAGTGCCTGGCGCTGGCCTACTACCGCGGCTACTCGCACGCCGAGGCCGCCGAGCACCTGGCGCAGCCGCTGGGCACGGTGAAGAGCTGGGTGCGGCGCGGCCTGCAGGCCCTGCGCGACTGCCTCACGCGCGCCGGCATTGCGCAGGCTAGCTGAGGAGGCGGGACCATGGACTACGGAAGACCCGCCCTCGCCGACCGCCTGGCCGCCGAGTACGTGCTGGGCACGCTGCGCGGCCCGGCGCGCCGCCGCTTCGAGGCCCTGCTGCCGGCCCACCCCGCGCTGCGCGAGGCCGTGCGCGCCTGGCAGGAGCGCCTGGTGCTGCTGGCCGCCAGCGAAGAAGGCGTCGAGCCGCCCGAGCGCGTGTGGCAGGGCATCCGCACGCGGCTGTTCGCCGATGCGCGCACCGCCCCCCCCGCGGCGGGCAGCCCCGCCGGCACGGGCTGGCGCGCCCTGGCCTGGTGGCGCGGCCTGGCCGGCGCCGGCTTCGTGGCCACGCTGGCGCTGGTGGTGGCGCTCAACACCGCGCCCGAGGCCCAGCCGCCGGTGGTGGTGGTGCTGCAGGCCAACCCCGAGGTCGCCCAGGCCGCGCAGGCCGTGTTCGGCACGCAGCCGGCGTTTGTCGCCAGCGTCAGTGCCGACGGCCGCGCGCTGGTGCTGCGCCCGCTGGCCGAGCTGCCCGCGCCGGCGCAGAAGGCGCTGGAGCTGTGGGCCGTGCCGGCCCAGGGCGCCCCGCGTTCGCTGGGCCTGGTGCGCGCCGGCGAGCCCACCACGGTGCTGCGCGCGCAGCTGCTGCGCGACACCGCGGCCTTCGCCGTGAGCGTGGAGCCCGAGGGCGGCTCGCCCACGGGCGCGCCCACCGGGCCTATCGTGTCGCTGGGGAAGGTCTGAGCGCCGCGGCCCGCGCCTCCTCCTGCAGGCGCAGCACGCGGCGCTGCACCTTGCCGGTGGTCGTCATGGGCAGCGCGGCGATGAACTCGATCTCCTTCGGGTACTCGTAGGGCGCCAGGGCCCCGCGCACGTGGCGCTGCAGCTCGGCCACGAGCGCGTCGCCGGCCTCGAAGCCCGGCGCCAGCACGACGTAGGCCTTGACCACCGCGCCGCGCTCGGCGTCGGGCTTGGGCACCACCGCGGCGTTGGCCACCGCCGGGTGCTTGACGAGGCAGTTCTCGACCTCGCTGGGGCCGATGCGGTAGCCGGCGGCCTTGAACACGTCGTCGCTGCGGCCCTGGTACCAGAGGTAGCCGTCGGCATCCATCACCGCGGTGTCGCCGGTGCGGCACCAGCTGTCGGCCGGGCCGCCGGTGAACTTGGCCGCCGTGGCGCGCTCGTTGCGCCAGTAGCCGAGGAAGAACACCGGGTCGGGCTCGCCGTGCACGTCGAGCCGGTGCACGGCCACGTCGCCCGGCGTGCCGCGCGGGCACTCGCGGCCCTCGTCGTCGATCACGGCGACGCGGTGGCCCGGGTAGGCGCGGCCCATGCTGCCGGGGCGGGCCGGCCAGCCGGGGTGGTCCACGCCCTGCGCATCGACCCAGCGGCCGCAGTTGCCGACGATGTAGTTGATCTCGGTCTGGCCGAACATCTCGTTCACCGTCACGCCCAGGGCCTCGCGGCACCAGTGGAAGACGGTGTCGCCCAGGGCCTCGCCGGCGCTCATCACGGCGCGCAGCCGCAGGCGGTAGCGGTCGCGCGGCGCCGGCACGGCCTTCATGATGGCCTTCAGCGCGGTCGGGAACAGGAAGCTGTGCGTCACGCCGTGGCGCTGCATCAGGCCCAGGGCCGTCTCGGCGCCGAAGCGCCCCTGCCAGGCCACGATGGGCCGGCCGAAGTACAGCGTGGGCAGCAGGGCGTCCATGAGGCCTCCGGTCCAGGCCCAGTCGGCGGGGCTCCAGAAGACCTCGTCGCTGGCCTCGGGGCGGCCGAGGCCGAACCAGTCCTGGCTGCACACGAAGCCCGTGAGGTTGCCGATGAGCGCGCGGTGCGGGATCAACGCGCCCTTGGGCGGGCCGGTGGTGCCGCTGGTGTAGATGAGCACGGCCGCGTCGTCGGCGCGCGTGTCGGCCTGCGGCGGCGCGCGGCGCTTCGTGGCCAGGGCATCGGCCCAGTCGACATCGCCCTGGCCGGCGGCCGCGCCCACGGCCACCAGCGTGCGCAGCGCCGGGCACTCGGCACGCACGGCGCGCAGGTTGGCGATGGCGGTTTCGTCCACCAGGGCCAGCACCGCGGCGCTGTCCTGCAGACGGAAGGCCAGCGCCTCGGGGCCGAAGAGCATGGACAGCGGCATCGCCACCGCGCCCAGGTGGTACAGGGCCATGTGCGACACCGCCGTCTCGGGGCGCTGCGGCATGACCACGGCCACGCGGTCGCCGCGCGCCACGCCCAGGCCGGCCAGCGCCGCGGCCAGGCGCAGCGACTGCGCGTGCAGCTCGGCGTAGCTCAGCGTGCCCGAGCGGCCGTCCTCGTGCTCCCAGACGATGGCCGGGCGCGGCGCCACGGCGGGGTCGGCGGCCCAGCGGGCGCAGCAGGCCTGCGCGATGTTGAAGCGCGCCGGCACGTGCCAGCGCAGCCCGCCGTGCAGCAGGGCCCAGGGATCGGTGGGGGACGGGGGGTGGTGTTGTCGGCCGCTCATGGCGCGAGCTTAAGGCGGCCACAGGGCCGCCGGCCGGGGCAGGGGCGCCCTGGGCGCAGGCCGGCGCGCACGGATGCGGCGGCGGCCCTCGCGGCGGTCAAGTTCGGGGCCCGCGAGGCCGATGACACGGACGTGGGCCGCACGGGCCCGAGTTCCAACACCGACCGCACCATGCCCCTCGCTCCCCTTGCCACCGTCAAGCACCGCGTCCAGCTCGGCCAGCCGCTGCCCTTTGGCGTGCGCGACGCCGACGGCGCCCTGCTGCTGGCCCGCGGCCACGTCGTCGAGAGCCTGCCCCAACTCGAGGCCCTGCTGGCGCGCGGCGCCATGGTCGAGATCGGCGAGCTGATCGACGCGCCCACGCTGGCCCGCCAGGCCCCGCGCGATCAGCTGCCGCGCCTGTGGGGCGAGGCGCTCGCGCGCATGGACCAGACGCTGGCGGCGCACGCCGAGCACGGCTTCGCCGCCGCGCTGGACGAGGCCAGCGCGCCGCTGGCCGCGCTGGTGGCGCGCGACCCCGACCTCGCCATCTTCCAGGTGCTGAGCCAGCGCGCCAGCGAGGACACGAGCTACGGCGCGCGCCGCTCCCTGCAGACGGCGGTGACGGCGCTGCTCGTGGCCCGCCGCCTGGGCTGGGACGACGCCGACGCCGAGCGCGCCTTCAAGGTGGCGCTGACGATGAACCTGAGCATGCTCGAGCTGCAGGGCCAGCTCTCCCGCCAGGCCGCGCCGCCCACGCCGGCGCAGCGCCAGCAGCTGCAGACCCACCCCATGCGCAGCGTGCGCCTGCTCGAGCAGGCCGGCGTCACCGACGGCCTCTGGCTCGAGGCGGTGCTGCAGCACCACGAGCTCGAGGACGGCACGGGCTACCCCAGCGGCCGCAGCGACGTCAGCGACGTCGCCTCGCTGGTGCGGCGCTCCGACGTCTACACCAGCAAGCTGGCCTCGCGCTCCACGCGCGACGCGCTGGCGGCCGACATCGCCGGCCGCCAGATGTTCCTGCAGGACCCCGGCCACCCGATGACGGCGGCCCTGGTCAAGGAGTTCGGCATCTACCCGCCGGGCTGCCACGTGCGCCTGCACACGGGCGAGCTGGCCATCGTGGTGGCGCGCGGCGGCAGCATCAGCACGCCCGTCGTGGCCTGCCTGACCGACGCCATCGGCCGCGCGCTGCCGCGCCCGGTGCGCCTGGACACCGCCACCAAGGGCCGCGGCGTGGCCGCCGTCGTGGGCCTGGGCCGCGGCAGCCGGCCGCTGCCGCTGGAGCGCCTGATGGCCGCGCTGGCGGGCTGACGGGCTGACGGGCCGGACGCGCCCTAGCCGCGCGGCGCCGCGAAGGCGTCCAGCGCCGGCCCGGTGACGCGGCAGATGCGCCAGTCGGGCATCACCGTGGCGCCCATGGCCTCGTAGAAGCGGATGGCGCGCTCGTTCCAGTCGAGCACGCTCCACTCGAAGCGGCCGCAGCCGCGCGCCACGGCCAGCGCGCCCAGGTGCTGCAGCAGCGCCTTGCCCAGGCCGGTGCCGCGGTGGGCCGGCTGCACGTAGAGGTCCTCCAGGTACAGCCCCGGCTTGCCGAGGAAGGTGCTGAAGTTGCTGAAGAACAGGGCGAAGGCCACGACCGTGCCGTCGACCTCGCCGACCACGCACTCGGCCGCCGGGCGCGGCCCGAACAGGTGCGGGTGCAGCGACTCGGGCGTGACGACGACGAGGTGCTCGAGCTTCTCGAACACCGCCAGCTCGGTGATGAGGCCCACGATGGCGGGCAGGTCGGCGGGCGTGGCGGGACGCAGGGTGTGGGCGGCATTCATGCCGGCATTGTCGGCGGCCCTCGCGTCACCCACCCGACAGCCCGCCGCGCCGCCCTGCCCTACAGTGCCCGCATGACCCCGCCCTACGCCCCGCGCCGCCACGCCACCCCCACCACGCTGCCGCTGCGCGGCGTGCAGCAGCGGGTGTGGCAGTGGGGCGACGCCGCGCTGGCCACGCCGGAGCGCCCGCCGCTGGTGCTGGTGCACGGCTGGATGGACGTGGCGGCCTCGTACCAATTCGTCGTCGACGCGCTCGCCGCGGCCGAAGGCTTCGACCGCTGGGTGATCGCGCCCGACTGGCGCGGCTTCGGCCACAGCACGCCGCCTCCGGGCACCGACAGCTACTGGTTCCCCGACTACCTGGCCGACCTCGACGCGCTGCTCGACGCGCTGGCGCCGGCCGGGCGCTTCGCGCAGATCGACCTCGCCGGCCACAGCATGGGCGGCAACGTGGTCATGAGCTACGCCGGCGTGCGCCCGGCGCGCATCCGGCGGCTGGTCAACCTCGAGGGCTTCGGCCTCCCGGCCACGCAGCCGCAGCAGGCCCCGAAGCGCCTGCTGCAGTGGCTGGACGAGCTCAAGACCCCGCAGGCCCTGCGCGACTACGCCAGCGTGGCCGAGGTCGCCGAGCGGCTGATGAAGAACAACCCGCTGCTGCCGCCCGACAAGGCCGCCTGGCTGGCGCCGCACTGGAGCGAGCCGCGGGCCGACGGCCGCTGGCACATCCTCGGCGACCCCGCGCACAAGCGCGTGAACCCCGTGCTCTACCGCGTCGACGAGGTGCTGGAGACCTGGAAGTGCATCACCGCCCCGCTGCTGTGGGTGGAGGGCGACCAGACCGACGTCGCCAAGTGGTGGGGCCACCGTTACCCGCGCAGCGAGTTCGACGCCCGCCTGGCCGTGGTGCCCACGCCGGTGCGCAAGGCGCTGCTCTCGCCCGCCGGCCACATGCTGCACCACGACCAGCCCGAGGCCCTGGCCGCCGAACTGGCCGCCTTCCTGCGCTGAGCCCCCGGCCGGCGGCCGCCGGGCCCGCATGCAAAAATCGCGGGATGGACACCGAACAGATCAACGCCGTCGGCTCGCTGCTCGCCGACCTCAGCGCCCGCACCCAGCAGCTCCGGGGGTATCTTTGACTACGACCGCAAAGCCCTGCGGTTGAACGAAGTCAACGCCGCGCTCGAGAACCCCGCCGTCTGGAACGACCCCAAGCGCGCGCAGGAGCTCGGCAAGGAGAAGAAGGCGCTGGAGACCGTGGTCGAGACCATCGACCACCTCACGCGCAACCTCGCCGACAACACCGAGCTCTTCGAGATGAGCAAGGAAGAAGGCGACGAGGCCGGCATCCAGGCCATGCTGGCCGAGGCCGAGGCCCTGCGCGAGACGGTGGAACGCCTCGAGTTCCGCCGCATGTTCAGCAACCCGGCCGACCCCGGCAACTGCTTCGTCGACATCCAGGCCGGCGCCGGCGGCACCGAGGCCATGGACTGGGCGCAGATGCTGCTGCGCCAGTACCTCAAGTACTGCGAGCGCAAGGGCTTCACGGCCACCGTGGAAGACGAGACGCCCGGCGACGTGGCCGGCATCAAGAGCGCCACCATCAAGGTGGAGGGCGACCACGCCTTCGGCCACCTGCGCACCGAGACCGGCGTGCACCGCCTCGTGCGCAAGAGCCCGTTCGACAGCTCCGGCGGCCGCCACACCAGCTTCGCGAGCCTGTTCGTCTACCCCGAGATCGACGACTCCATCGAGATCGAGATCAACCCGGCCGACGTGCGCGTGGACACCTTCCGCGCCAGCGGCGCCGGCGGCCAGCACATCAACAAGACGGACTCGGCCGTGCGCCTGACGCACATCCCCACCGGCATCGTCGTGCAGTGCCAGGACGGCCGCAGCCAGCACAGCAACCGCGACGTCGCCTGGAAGCGCCTGCGCAGCCGCCTGTACGACCACGAGATGCGCAAGCGGCTCGAGGAGCAGCAGAAGCTCGAGGACAGCAAGACCGACGTCGGCTGGGGCCACCAGATCCGCAGCTACGTGCTCGACCAGAGCCGCATCAAGGACCTGCGCACCAACGTCGAGATCAGCAACACGCAGAAGGTGCTCGACGGCGACCTCGACCCCTTCATCGTGGCCAGCCTGAAACAAGGCCTCTGACCGAGGCCGGTCAGCCCGGGCCGGCGCCGCCGGCCCGCAAGAGAACACGGAGACCCCGCCCATGCGCGAAGGCACGAAGACCCTGGTGCGGCGCGAGGCCTACACGGCCCCGGCCTACTTCATCAAGACGGCCGAGCTGACGTTCGACCTCGACCCGGCCAAGACCATCGTCACGAGCCGGCTGCGCATCGAGCGCAACGCGGCCGCTGCGGCCGATGGCACGCGCCAGCCCCTGCGCCTGCACGGCGAGGGCCTGACGCTGCTGCGTGTGCAGGCCGACGGCCAGAGCGTGAGCTTCCGCCACGAGGGGGGTGATCTGGTCATCGACAACCCGCCCGAGGCCGACGCCTTCACGCTGGACATCCGCAACACCTGCAGCCCCGAAAAGAACACCGAGCTCTCGGGCCTGTACACCAGCGGCAGCCCGGCGATGTTCTGCACGCAGTGCGAGGCCGAGGGCTTCCGCCGCATCACCTGGTTCCTGGACCGGCCCGACGTGATGGCGGTCTACACCGTCACGCTGCGCGCCGACAAGGCGCGCTTCCCGGTGCTGCTGAGCAACGGCAACCTCGTCGAGCAGGGTGATCTCGACCAGGGCCGCCACTACGCGAAGTGGCACGACCCCTTCCCCAAGCCCAGCTACCTGTTCGCGCTGGTGGCCGGCCGCCTGGTGGCGCGCGAGCAGCGCGTGCTGTCGCGCAGCGGCAAGGAGCACCTGCTGCAGGTGTACGTGCGCCCGGGCGACCTCGAGAAGACCGAGCACACCATGCGCTCGCTGGTGGCCAGCCTGGTGTGGGACGAGGCCCGCTTCGGCCTGCCGCTGGACCTGGAGCGCTTCATGATCGTGGCGGTGGAGGACTACAACTCCGGCGCCATGGAGAACAAGGGCCTCAACATCTTCAACACGAAGTTCGTGCTGGCCAGCGCCGCCACGGCCACCGACGCCGACTACAGCTTCATCGAGAGCATCGTCGCGCACGAGTACTTCCACAACTGGACGGGCAACCGCATCACCTGCCGCGACTGGTTCCAGCTGAGCCTGAAGGAGGGCCTCACGGTCTTCCGCGACCAGGAGTTCAGCATGGACATGGCCGGCAGCGCCAGCGCTCGCGCCGTCAAGCGCATCGACGACGTGCTGCGGCTGCGCGCCAGCCAGTTCCCGGAAGACGCCGGCCCCATGGCGCACCCGGTGCGGCCCGACAGCTACGTCGAGATCAGCAACTTCTACACCCCCACCGTCTACGAGAAGGGCGCCGAGCTCGTGCGCATGATGCAGACGCTGGTGGGTCGCGACGGCTTCCGCCGCGGCATGGACCTGTACTTCCAGCGCCACGACGGCCAGGCCGTGACCTGCGACGACTTCGCCCAGGCCATCGCCGACGCCAACCCGGGCAGCGAGCTCAGCACGCGCCTCGACAGCTTCAAGCGCTGGTACGCGCAGGCCGGCACGCCAAGGCTGGCGGCGCGCGGTGTCTACGACGCCGAGGCCCGGCGCTACACGCTCACGCTGAGCCAGGGCGCCGAGCCCTCGCCGGGCCAGCCCGAGAAGCAGCCCTTCGTGATGCCCGTGCTGGCCGCCCTGCTGGGCGCCGACGGTGCCGAACTCGCGCCCGAGCGCCTGCTGGTGCTGGAGCAGGCCGAGCAGAGCTTCGTGTTCGAGAACGTGGCCGCCGCGCCCGTGCCCAGCCTGCTGCGCGGCTTCTCGGCCCCGGTGCGGCTGGACGACGGCCTGTCGGACGCCGAGCGGCTGGTGCTGCTGGCCCACGACACCGACCCCTTCAACCGCTGGGAAGCCGCCCAGCAGCTGATGGTGAACCGTCTGCTGCCCGCCATCACCGAGGGCCGCGAGCCCGTGCTCGACGAGGCCCTGGCCCAGGCCCTGGCCGCCGTGCTGGCCCACCCGACGCTGGACCCGGCCTTCAAGGCCCTGGTGCTGAGCCCGCCCAGCGAGACCTACCTCGCCGAGCAGCTGGCCAGCGCCGACCCGCAGCGCGTGCACACCGTGCGCGAGCAGTGGCGCGCCCAGCTGGCGGCGCGCCTGCACGAGGGCTGGCAGGCCGCCTGGGCCGGCCACCAGGTGGCCGAGGGCTACGCGCCCACGCACGAGCAGGCCGGCCGCCGCGACCTGGCCAACCTGGCGCTGGCCATGCTCACGCTGCACGCCGTGCGCACGGGCGACGCGGTGCAGCAGGGCCGCACCTACCAGCGCTTCAAGGACGCGACCAACATGACCGACCGCATCGGCGCCCTGCAGGCGCTGGTGCACGCGCACTCGCTGCTGGCCGACGCCGCGCTGCAGCGCTTCCACGCCCTGGCGCACGGCGACGCGCTGGTGCTCGACAAGTGGTTCACGCTGCAGGCCCTGGCGCCCGAGCCCGTGCCCGGCGTGCACGAGTCGGCCCCGGGCACGGTGGTGCCGGGCAGCGTGTTCGCGCGCTTCAAGGCGCTGCTGCAGCACCGCGACTTCACGCTGCGCAACCCCAACCGCGCGCGCAGCCTCATGGCCATCTTCGCCGGCAACCCCGCCGCCGTGCACCGGCCCGACGCCGCCGGCGTGGTGCTGTGGGCCGACAAGATCCTCGAGGTCGACGCGATCAACCCGCAGCTGGCCGCCCGCATGGCGCGCGCCATGGAGCGCTGGGCGCGCCTGGCCGAGCCCTACCGCAGCGCCGCGCGCGAGGCCGTGGCCCGCGTGGCCGCGCGGCCCGACCTCAGCGACGACCTGCGCGAGGTCGTCACCCGTGCCCTGGAGCCCACCGCATGAACAGCCCCCGCCGCATCAGCCTGACGCAGTACCTCGTCGAACAGCAGCGCGAGCACGGCCGCATCCAGGGCGAGCTGCGCCTGCTCATCGAGGTGGTGGCGCGCGCCTGCAAGCGCATCGCCATCGCCGTGAACAAGGGCGCCCTGGGCGACGTGCTCGGCAGCACCGACCAGAGCAACGTGCAGGGCGAGATCGTCAAGAAGCTCGACCTCATCGCCAACGAGGTGCTGATCGAGGCCAACGAGTGGGGCGGCCACCTCGCGGCCATGGCCAGCGAGGAGATGGACTCGATCCACGTCGTGCCCAACCGCTACCCCCAGGGCGAGTACCTGCTGCTGTTCGACCCGCTCGACGGCTCGAGCAACATCGACGTCAACGTCAGCATCGGCACCATCTTCAGCGTGCTGCGCAAGGTGGGCCACGCGCGCGGCGTGTCGGAGGAGGACTTCCTGCAGCCCGGCAAGCAGCAGGCCGCGGCCGGCTACTGCGTCTACGGGCCGCAGACCACGCTGGTGCTCACGCTGGGCGACGGCGTGGCCATGTTCACGCTGGATCGCGAGACCGGCTCCTGGGTGCTGACGGCCACCGACGTGCGCATCCCCGAGGAGACCAAGGAGTTCGCGATCAACATGTCGAACCAGCGCCACTGGGCCCCGCCCGTGCAGCGCTACATCGGCGAATGCCTGCAGGGCCGCGAAGGCCCGCGCGGCAAGGACTTCAACATGCGCTGGGTGGCCAGCATGGTGGCCGACGTGCACCGCATCCTCAGCCGCGGCGGCGTGTTCCTCTACCCCTGGGACCAGCGCGAGCCCGACAAGCCCGGCAAGCTGCGCCTCATGTACGAGGCCAACCCCATGGCCTTCATCGTCGAGCAGGCCGGCGGCCTGGCGACCAACGGCCACGAGCGCATCCTCGACATCGTGCCGACCAAGCTGCACCAGCGCGTGAGCGTGATGCTGGGCTCGGCGGCCGAGGTGCGGCGCGTCACCGACTATCACGGCAGCGAGGGCTGACGCCCGAACGGAGCGGCAGCGCGCGCCGCTTGTCCCCAGCGGCCGAAAGGCCGGCGGGCCCCGGGGCCTAGGCGGCACGGGGCTGCTCAGGCCCAGGGGCCGCGGGGGCGTGGCGGCTTGGCTATGGTCGCGCCCTTCAACGCACCCTGGAGGCCGCCATGACCTTGTTCCGCACCCCCCTCGTCCTGGGCGCCGCCGGCGCTGCCCTGCTGCTGGGCGCCTGCGCCACGCCGTCGCCTGAAAGAACCGGCGCCGCCGGCCAGGCCACGCCCGCCGTGGCCGCCGCCAGCACCGCCCCGGCCGCCGCCGCCACGCCCGCGGCACCGGCGGCCACCAGCGAGTCGGCCGTCGCCTCGGTCGACCTGGCCAGCACGCGCAGCGCCGCGGCCGACGCGCTCGCCGGCAAGGCCCAGCCCTTCGTGTACTTCGACTTCGACAGCGCCGTCGTGCGCAGCGAGTTCAACGAGAGCATCGACGCCCACGCGCGCCAGCTGCTGGCCATCACCGACAAGCGCCTGCGCATCGAGGGCCACACCGACGAGCGCGGCGGCCGCGAGTACAACCTGGCGCTGGGCCAGCGCCGCGCCCAGGCCGTGGCGCAGAAGCTGCAGCTGCTGGGCGTGCCCGACAGCCGGCTCGAGGTGGTGAGCTACGGCGCCGAGCGCCCCAAGGCCGAGGGCAGCAACGAGGAAGCCTGGGCCAAGAACCGCCGCGCGGCGCTGATGAGCGAGCGTGGCGACCGCATGGCGCAGGCCCCCGCGCCGCGCTGACGCGGCGCTGCCGTGGAGCCTGGCCGCTACGATGCCGGCATGGCATCCCCGATCCGGCTCCACGGCATCCCCAACTGCGACACGGTGAAGAAGGCGCGCGCCTGGCTGCAGGCGCGTGGCCTGGCCCACGAGTTCGTCGATTTCAAGAAAGCCGCGCCCGATGCCGCGCTGCTGGCCCGGTGGGCCGCGGCGCTGGGCACCGAGCGCCTGCTCAACCGCAAGGGCACGACCTGGCGGGCCCTCGACCCCGCCGCCCAGGCGGCCGCGGCCGGCGAGGCCGGCGCCCTGGCGCTCATGGCCGCGCAGCCCAGCGTCATCAAGCGCCCGGTGGTGCAGTGGCCGGATGGCGCGCTGAGCGTGGGCTTCGACGAGGCCGACTGGCGGGCGCGCACCGGCGGCTGAGGCCGCCGGCCGGGCTCAGGCCGCCGGCCGCCAGCGGTTGACCAGCGCCACCAGCGACAGCATCACCGGCACCTCCACCAGCACGCCCACCACGGTGGCCAGCGCGGCCGCCGAGTGCAGGCCGAACAGCGAGATGGCCACGGCCACCGCGAGCTCGAAGAAGTTCGAGGTGCCGATCAGGCAGGCCGGCCCGGCCACGGCGTGGGGCAGCTTCAGGCGCCGCGCCGCGAGCCAGCCCAGCGCGAAGATGCCGTAGGTCTGCAGCAGCAGCGGCACGGCGATCAGGCCGATGAGCAGCGGCTGCGCCACCAGTGTGGGCGCCTGCAGCGCGAACAGCAGCACCACGGTGGCCACCAGGCCGGCCATCGACGCCGGCTTCAGCCGCGCCAGCAGCGCCTGCAGCGCCGCCGGCCGCGCCGCCAGCGCGCGCCGCACGGCCACGCCGGCGGCCAGCGGCAGCACCACGTACAGCAGCGTCGACAGCAGCAGCGTGCCCCAGGGCACGTGCAGCTCGGTCACGCCCAGCAGCAGCCCGGCGATGGGCGCGAACGCCAGCACCATCACGAGGTCGTTCACCGACACCTGCACCAGCGTGTAGGCGGGGTCGCCCTTCACGAGCTGGCTCCACACGAACACCATGGCCGTGCACGGCGCCACGCCGAGCAGGATCATGCCGGCGATCACCTGCTCGGCCGTGGCCGCGTCCACCCAAGGGGCGAACAGGTGCTGGAAGAACAGCACGCCCAGGGCCGCCATGGTGAAGGGCTTGACGGCCCAGTTGATGACCAGGGTGAGCGCCAGGCCTTGGGGCCGGTCGCCGACGCGCCGCACGGCGCCCCAGTCGATCTGCACCATCATCGGGAAGATCATCAGCCAGATGAGCAGCGCCACGACGAGGTTGACGTGCGCCAGCTCCAGCGCCGCCACGGCCTCGAAGACCCCCGGCGCCACCAGGCCCGCCGCCACGCCGGCGGCCATGCCCAGGGCCACCCACAGGCTCAGCCAGCGCTCGAACAGGCCCATCGCGGGGCCGGCTCAGGCGCGGCCGATGGCGCGCACCTCGCGCTGCAGCGCCATGCGGTCGAGCGACGCGAGGGGCAGCGCCAGCATCAGCTCGATGCGGCGGCGAAGCGTGGTGGCGGCGTCCCAGTAGGCCGCCGCGCGCTGCTCGTCGCTGCCGGCCACCTCGGCCGGGTCGGGCACGCCCCAGTGCGCCGTCATCGGCTGGCCGGGCCACAGCGGGCAGGTCTCGCCGGCGGCGCGGTCGCACACGGTGAACACGAAGTCCATCTGCGGGGCGCCGGGCTGCGCGAACTCCGCCCAGTCCTTGCTGCGGAAGCCGTCCACCGGCACGCGCAGGCCGCGCAGCGCCTGCAGCGCCAGCGGCTGCACCCGGCCGCTGGGCTGGCTGCCGGCCGAGAACGCCCGGAAGCGCCCGCCGCCGATGCTGTTGAGGATGCCCTCGGCCATGATCGAACGGGCCGAATTGTGGGTGCACAGGAAGAGGACGTTGTAGACCTTGTCGCTCATGGCGGGGCTCCGGGTGGTGGGTCGCTCAGCAGCAGCCGCCCTGGGTGGGCGCCGCCGTCACGGCGATGCCGACGGGCCGGCCCCGGGGCCGCTCCACGGCCGGCGTGCAGCAGGCGGCCTCGGCCGCGAGGCCCGGGCCCGCAGCGGGCGCGGCCTCGCGGAACACGGGGATGTCGCCCAGCGTGTGGAAGTGCTCCCAGGCGATGCCCTGGGGGTCGGTGACCCAGTGCTTCTCGCTCTTCGCGTAGCAGCAGGTCGTGGCGCCCTCGTCGAGGATCGCGCCGCGGTCGGCGGCCTCGGCACGGGCCTTCAGCTCGGCGAGCTCGGCCTCGTCGTCGACCTGGATGCCGAGGTGGTCGACACCGGGCGTGCTGCCGCGCGTGGAGATCGCGAAGTTCACGCGCGGGTCGTCGAGCATCCACTTGGCGTAGTCGGCCTCGCGCCGCGTGGGCTCGGCGCCGAACAGGCGCGTGTAGAAGGCGATGCTGGCCGGCAGGTCGGCCACGTGGGCGTGGACATGGAATCGCTTCATGGCGGGGCTCCTTCAGCAGCGTCAGCAGGACGAGCAGCCGCCCGCGCCGTCGGCGGCGGGCAGCGGGGCCGCCAGGCCGCAGTCGGCGCCCTGGCAGCAGTGGTCGGTGAGGTAGCCCAGCAGCGCGTTCATGCGCGCCACGTCGGGCCGGTAGACGAGGTGGCGGCCGTCGCGCTGCTGCGTGACGAGGCCCGCGCGCACCAGCTCCTTCAGGTGGAAGGACAGCGTCGAGCCCGGCAGGCCCAGCATGGGCGCCAGCGCGCCGGGCGTCAGCCCCTGCGGCGCGGCGCCCACGAGCGCGCGGAACACGCGCAGCCGCTGCGCCTGCGCCAGCGCCGCCAGGGCCGTCACGGCATCGGCCTCATCCATGCTGGGCCCTCCCTTCGAGCTGAAGCTGCCGGGGCAGCGCCAGCGTGGCCCCCCAGCACAGCGCCAGCATCACGGCCGAGCCCGCCAGCGCGCCGGCGATGCCGCCCCACTGCACGAGCAGGCCCGACAGCAGCGTGCCGATGAAGCGGCCCAGCGCGTTGGCGGCGTAGTAGAAGCCCACGTCCTCGGCCGCCTTCTCGCTGCCGGCGTAGGCCAGCACGAGGTAGCTGTGCACCGAGGAGTTGATGGCGAAGGCGACGCCGAAGGCCGCGAGGCCGCCGACCACGATCCACACCTGCGGCTCGGCCCCCGACAGCACCAGCGCGGCCAGCGCCGCCGGCACCAGCGCCAGCAGCGCCGACCACAGCCGCGCCGCCGGCACCTCGGCCGAGAGGCCGTCGTCACTGCGCCGCACCAGCGCCGGCGCGGCGGCCTGCACGGCGCCGTAGCCGATGGTCCAGAGCGCGAGGAAGCTGCCGATCATCGTGAAGGTCCAGCCCGCGCCGTACAGGAACACCGGCACGCCGACGACGAACCACACGTCGCGCGCGCCGAACAGGAACACGCGCGCCGCCGCCAGCGCGTTGATGCCCGGGTTCTTGGCGAACAGTTCCTTGGCGCTCTTCGAGGCCTTGGCCTTGCCCATCAGCGGCGGCACGAAGGCCAGCACGCCCAGCAGCACCAGCGCCAGCGCCGCGGCCATGGCCCACAGCGCGGCCTGGAAGCCCAGCGCCTGCAGCAGCACGCCGCCGAGGAAGAAGCCCACGCCCTTCATCGCGTTCTTGCTGCCGGTGAAGAAGGCCACCCACTTGAAGAGCCGGCCCGAGGCGCTGCCCGCGGTCAGCTTGATGGCCGACTTGCTCGCGGTCTTGGTGAGGTCCTTGGCGACGCCGCACACGCCCTGCGCGAGCACCACCCAGG
>ERZ1066136.728-NODE-728-length-21515-cov-12.041752_pt1 | contig 21515 bp, 17 predicted proteins | sample MGYA00382783_ERZ1066136 | MGnify/ENA primary metagenome ERZ1066136 (study PRJEB33369, sample SAMEA5778366) | biofilm metagenome | biome: Industrial cooling water; feature: Water cooling tower basin; material: Biofilm | place: United Arab Emirates | collected... | reverse complement strand
TCCTCACGCGGCACCCGGTGCACCGGGCGCTGCTGGCGCTGCAGCAGGCGCTGCCCGGCGACGCCGCCGCCCCCTGATCGCGTGGCCGGGTCCGGAGTGACGGCGCCGTGACGCCGCGCCTTGCACGATGACGGCGAGTCCATGACCCGCCACACCAGGAGGCCGCATGCGCAACGTCCCCTTCCCCCCGTGCTCGCGCGCCGGGCACCGCAGCCTATTCGCCGCGGTGGCCCTGGCCGTCGCTGTCGCCTGCGCCGCCGGGCCCGCCTTCGGCGCCGAGGCGGCGCCCACGCCGCCCACGGCCCCCAGCTGGGCCGAGGCCGCGGCACCCGAAGCCATGACCACGTCGAGCTTCACCGTGACCTTCGACTCGCCGGGCAACGTCGGCTGCTTCGTGACGCCCACGCCCTGCGACAACGGCAACACGGTGCTGGGCGTCACCGCGCCGCTGCCGACGGGGCTGCAGTTCGTCACCATCGGGTCGGGGCGCTTCTGGGGCACCGGCTACACCGGCGCCACCAACGTGCTGTCGATCTCGGTGCCGCGGGCCGACCTCTGGCTCGGCTTCCAGGCCGCGCCGGGTTACGCGGTCCGCGTCGTGGAGTTCACGCTGGCCCCGCGGCCGGGCGTGCAGGCCTCGCAGCCCTTCCGCGCGAACGGGGTCCTGGGCTGGACCGGCGACCTGTCGACCGCCACGACCTTCGCCGCCGCGCCCGGCGGCGAGGACCGCAGCACGACCTTCACGCTCTTCTCGTCCTTCAACAGGGCCGACATCGCCATCGACGCCATCACCGTGCAGGTGACGCCCATCCCCGAGCCGGGTACCGGTGCGCTGATGGCCCTGGGCGCGGGCCTCGTGGCCTGGCTCAGGCGCCGCCGGGGCCCGGCGGCGCGAGCCATGCCCTGAGCGCCAGGCCCGGCCGCGCGCCCAGCGCCGCGGCCGCGGCGTTGGCGTGCGAGACCACGCCCGTGGCCAGCGTGGACGCCGCCTCGCCGATGCGCGCCGTGTCGTGCGCCACCGTGCAGGCCGCGATGCCGTGGGCCTGCAGCAGGGGCAGCGCCGCGATGCCGGCGCCGTCCAGCCCCACGCCGGCGTCGTTGAACACCGCCAGCGCCACGCGCGCCTGCAGCGCGAAGCGGCCGGCGCTCACGCCACCGTGCGAGCCGCTCACCACCACCTGCCCCGGCGGGCCGCCCAGGGCCTCGGTGATGCTGTCGAGCACGCGGATCGGCGCGCCCAGGAAAAAGCCGCCCGGGTGGGCGGCTTGTTCGTGTGCCAAGGGCGTGACGCTCAGTCGGCGTACTGGCCGGCGGCGCGGATCACCGGGCCCCACTTGTTGATCTCGGCCTCGACGAAGCGCTTGTGCTCGGCCGGGTTGTTGCTGGCGTCGTTGATGATCACCGCGCCCAGCGAGTTCATGCTGGTCACGAAGGCCGGGTCCTGGATGGCGGCCTTCAGCGCCGTGTTCATGCGCGTCAGCACGGCGGCCGGCGTGCCCTTGGGCGCGTACAGGCCGTGCCAGACGCCGACGTTGAAGCCCTTGAGGCCGGACTCGTCCAGCGTGGGCAGGTTGTTCAGGCCCGGCGTGCTGAGGCGGCGGCTGCTCGTCACGGCGAAGGCCTTGACCTTGCCGCCGGTGATCTGCGCCGTGGTGTTGGTGGTCTGGTCGCACATCAGGTCGACCTGGCCGCCGAGCAGGTCGGTCATGGCCGGGCCCGTGCCCTTGTACGGGATGGTGGTCATGTCGATCTTGATGGCCTGCTGGAACAGCAGCCCGCACAGGTGCGAGGCCGCGCCCAGGCCGGCGTTGGCCAGGTTGATCTTGCCCTTGTTGGCCTCGAGCCAGCGCACCAGCTCGGCGTAGTTGTTGGCCGGCAGCGTGGAGCGGCCGATCAGCGTCATGGGCACGTCGTTGATCATGCCCACGTACTCGAAGTCGTCGAGCGTCTTGTAGGGCAGGTTGCGGTACAGGGCCGGGCTCGTGGCCATGCCGATGTGGTGCAGCAGGAAGGTGTGGCCATCGGGCGCAGCCTTGGCCACGCGCGCCGCACCCAGCGTGCCGCCGGCGCCGCCGACGTTCTCGATGATGACGGTGGAGTTCGGGATCTGCTTCTGCACCGCCACGCCGAAGTCGCGCGCGACCTTGTCGGTGGGGCCGCCGGCCGCGAAGGGCACGACGATGGTGATGGGCTTTTCGGGCCACGCCATCGCAGCGCCGCTGATGACGACGGTGGCCAGGGCAACGAGGGTCTTCTTCACGGGCTTGTCTCCACAGGTGGACGGGGTCGGTGGCCGCGGATGGTAGGCAAGCCGTTCGCGGGCGCCGCGTGGAAACTACCTATGTCCCGGGCCGGGCCAGGGTCGGCCTCAAGTTCGGGCGCGCGGCGCCGATAGATCGGACGCACCCCTTTTCCGCTGTCGGCCATGGTCACCCCCGCCCCCGAATCCTTCCTGGCGAGCCAGCGGCGGATGCAGGCCCTGTCCGAGCGGGGCGAGGGCACCGCCCTGGGCGAGGGCGGGCAGCCCCAGGTGCAGCGCCTCGTGCGGCTGCTGGCCACGGCCTTCCGCGTTCCGGTGTGCCTGGTGTCGGGGTTCTCGGACGACGAGCAGCAGGTCTACGCCGGGTGCGGCCTGGATGCGGGCGCCACCCTCTCGCGCGGCGACAGCTTCTGCGCCGGCGTGTTCGACGCCGACCAGCCGCTGCTGCTGACCGACGCCCGCGACGACCCGCGCTTCGCCGCCAACTCGCATGTCACCGGCGCCTTCGGCCTGCGCTTCTACGCCGGCGTGCCCCTGCGGGACGCGGGTGGCGGGCGGCTCGGCACGCTGTGCCTCATCGACACGCGGCCGCGCCCGGACCTCGGCCCCGAGGTCGTCGAGGCGCTGCAGGACATCGGCGCCTCGGTGTCGCGCGACCTCGCGCAGCGCCTCTGGCACGACTCGCTGCTGGCCGAGCGCACGCTGCTGCTGCGCGGGCCGACGGCGGCCATGGTCTGGGACTGCGGCAACGCCTTCGAGCTGCTCTACCGCAGCCACAACGCGGTGGCCGTGCTGGGCGAGGCCGCGGTGCGGCGGCTGGACGAGGGCGGGACCTTCGAGAGCCTGATCCCGCCGGCCGACCGCGACGAGTTCCGCAACGCGCTGCGCAGCCACCAGCTCACGGGGCTGGCCGCGCTGGAAGTGAGCTTCCGCATCGCCGATGCCGACGGCGCGCTGCGCTGGGTGCGCCAGTCCAGCCGGGTCGTGCACCGGGCCGAAGGCGGCTCGTGCCGCGTCCACGCCTACCTGACCGACGAGACGCGCCAGAAGCGGCTCGAGGCCAGCGTCGCGGCCGCCAAGGACCGCCTGTTCCTGGCCATCCAGTCGGCCCGGCTGGGCACCTGGGACCTCGACCTGCGGACTTTCGAGCGCGTGCTCAGCGCGCGCTCGGCCGAGATCATCGGCTTCCCGCTCGAGGAGATCGACACCCACCAGGACTTCTGGCTGGACCGTGTCCACCCCTTCGACCGCGCCGCGCTGCAGGCCCTGGCCGAGCGCACGGGCCAGCCCGGGCACGACGCGACCAACATGCTCGAGTACCGCGTGCGCCACCGCGACGGCCACTACGTCTGGGTGCAGTCGCACGCCAAGGTGGTGGAGACCGAGCCCGACGGCCGGCCGCGCCGCGTGGTGGGCACCCTGAAGGACATCACCGAGTCGCGGCGGCAGGAGTCGCAGCGCCAGCGCCAGCGCCAGCTGCTGGACGTGCTCAACCGCGCGCAGGCCGGCTTCCTGCTCACGCGCGACATGCACGACGCCTGCGAGGACCTGTTCGAGCCGCTGCTGCGCCTGACCGAGAGCACCTTCGGCTTCATCGGCATCATGCGGCAGGACGGCGACGGCCCGCCCTACCTGCTGGTGCCCACCATCTCCAACATCAGCTGGGACGACGGCAGCCGCGCCCTGCACGAGCGCCACCGCGACCGCAGCCAGGGCCTGCGCTTCCACGACCTCGACAACCTGTTCGGCCACGTCGTCACCGCCGACACGGTGGTGTGCACCAACGACCCGGCCAGCCACCCGGCCAGCCGCGGCTTCCCGCGCGGGCACCCGCCGCTGCACAGCTTCCTGGGGCTGCCGGTGCGCTTCAACGGGCGCGTGGTCGGCATGATCGCGCTGGGCAACCGGCCCGAGGGCTTCGACGCCGACCTCGTCACCCTGCTGGAGCCGCTGGCGGCGACGCTGGGCGCGCTCATCCACGCCCGCGACCTCGACCTCGCGCGCCAGCGCGCCGAGGCCGAGCTGCAGCGCCGCGCCACCACCGACGAGCTCACGGGCCTGGCCAACCGCCGCAGCTTCCTGGAGGCCGCCGCCGCGGCGATGGCCCGCTCGGCCCGCGACGGCACCGCGCTGGCCCTGGCCGTGCTCGACCTGGACCACTTCAAGCGCGTCAACGACGTGCACGGCCACGGTGCCGGCGACGAGGTGCTGCGCCGCTTCGCCCAGCTGGCGCAGGCGCTGATGCGCGACGTCGACCTCGTGGCCCGGCTGGGCGGCGAGGAGTTCGCCGTGCTGCTGCACGGCAGCGACGCCGAGGCCGCGGCGCAGCCGCTGCACCGCCTGCGCGCCGCGCTCGAGGCGACGCCCGTGGCGCACGCCGGCGGCGTCGTCCACGTCACGCTGAGCACCGGCGTCGCCACCTGGGGTGGGCCGGGCATGGACATCCGCGAGTGGCTGGCCGCGGCCGACCGCGCGCTCTATGCCGCCAAGGCCGGCGGCCGCAACGCCGTCTGGCTGGACGGCACGCCGCCCAGGCCGGCCGAGGCCGAGGTCAACGCCGCGGCGGAGCCGGCGCCCGCTCAGCGGTAGCTGCGCGCGTCCTCGATCACCTTGCCGTCGTTGGGCAGGCTGCCGGGCTCGAGCAGCTCGATGTCGGCGCGCAGCTTGGTCACGTCGCGCACGCTCGCGGCCACGGCCTCGGCCAGGCCGGCGGGGCGGCTGGAGGCCTCCACGCGCAGCGTCATGGTGTCGGCCGCCATCTCGCCGGCCACCACGAGGCGGCCGCGCGCCAGCTCGGGGTGGCGCCGCAGCACCTCGGCCACCTGGCTGGGGTGCACGAACATGCCGCGCACCTTGGCCGTCTGGTCGGCGCGGCCCATCCAGCCCTTGATGCGCAGGTTGCTGCGCCCCGTGGGGCAGCGGCCCGGCAGCACGGCCGAGAGGTCGCCGGTGCCGAAGCGCACCAGCGGGTAGTCGGCGTGCAGGGCGGTGACGACGACCTCGCCGACCTCGCCCTCGGGCACCGGCTCGTCGGTGCCCGGGCGCACGATCTCCACGAGCACGCCCTCGTCGACCACCAGGCCTTCGCGCGCGGCGGTCTCGTAGGCGATGACGCCGAACTCGGCCGTCGCGTAGGCCTGGTAGCCGGCCACGCCGCGCTCGGCCAGCCAGTCGCGCAGGCTGGGCGGGAAGGCCTCGCCGCTGAGGACGGCCTTCCTGAGATGGGGCAGGGTGATGCCCATCTCGGCCGCCTTCTCGAGCAGGATGCGCAGGAAGCTGGGCGTGCCGGCGTAGGCGTCGGGGCGCAGGTGCTGCATGGCCTGCAGCTGCTGCTCGGTGTTGCCGGTGCCGCCGGGGAACACGGTGCAGCCCAGGGCCAGGGCGCCGCTTTCCATGATCCAGGCGCCGGGCGTGAGGTGGTAGCTGAAGCTGTTGTGCACCAGGTCGCCGGCCTCGAAGCCCGCGGCCTGCATGGCGCGCGCGCAGTGCCAGTAGTCGCTGCGGTCGGCCTCGGGCTCGTAGATGGGGCCGGGGCTCTGGAACACGCGGCGTGCGCGGCGCGCGGCGCCGATGGCGCGCCAGCCGATGGCGCTGAAGCCGCCGAAGGGGTCGTGCGCGGCGCCGGGCGCGGGCTCGCGGCCGGCCTGCTGGCGCTCCAGCAGCGTGTGCTTGCGCGTCACGGGCACGCGCGCCAGCGCGGCGCGGGTGGTCACGGTGTCGGGGTCGATGCCGGCCAGCGTGGCGGCCAGGGCCGGCTGGGCCTGGGCGGCGCGCAGCTGCGCGGGCAGGGCGGCCATCAGGGCGGCCTCGCGCTCGGCGGGGTCGCGCAGGGCGAGCGGGTCGATGCGGTCCATGGGTGCGGTGTTCACAGCAGTCCGAGTTCGCGTTGCGCCTTTTTCGTGAGCCCGGCCGCGACGAGCGCGTGCGAGCGGCGGATCAGCGCGTCCAGGTCGGCGGCCGCGAGGCCGTGCGGGTGCTTCACCTGCACCCACTTCGCGCGGGCCAGGTACGGGGCCGGCGTCACGCCCGGCACCGCGGTGAGTTCGAGGAAGCGGTCGGCGTCGACCTTGAAGCTGCAGCTGCGCGCCACGCCGGCGTCGTCGAGCAGGTAGATGACGAACATCTTGCCGCCCACGCTGTGCACGAGGTCGGCACCCCACTTCACGTCTTCGGTGGCGGCGGTCAGGGCCGCCGAGAGCGCGCGCTGCGCGTCGAAGCCGGCGGGGGCGCGGCGCGTGGGCATGGCCGCTCAGTCCTCGCCGGATTCCCAGCGTGCGAGGCGCTTCTTCAGCTCGTCGAGCCACTGGCGCTGCTCGGCGGCGTTCTTCAGCGTGCGGCGGTCCCACTCGGGCGTCATCGCGAGCCGGCGCGCCAGGCGCGCGTCGATGGCGCCTTCGTTCACCACGAGTTCGGCCACGCGCTTGCCGCGCAGCTCGAATCCCGGGCCGCGTTCGGCCAGCTTGCTGTCGCGCAGCGCACGCTTCATCGCCGCCAGCGCGTGCTCGGCGTTGAAGGGCGGCGGCGCGAAGCCGAAGTCGTCGTCGCTGCTCACGACAGCCAGCGCTTGCGGCGCTTGTAGCTCTTCACGTCGCGGAAGCTCTTGCGATCACCACCGCCCATGCCGAGGTAGAACTCCTTGACGTCCTCGTTCTCGCGCAGCGCCTTGGCCTCGCCGTCCATGACGATGCGGCCGTTCTCGAGGATGTAGCCGTAGTCGGCGTAGCGCAGCGCCATGTTGGTGTTCTGCTCGGCCAGCAGGAAGGTGGTCTTCTCCTTGGTGTTGAGGTCGCGCACGATCTCGAACACCTCCTCCACGATCTGCGGCGCCAGGCCCATGCTGGGCTCGTCGAGCAGCACCATCTTGGGGTTGGCCATCAGCGCGCGGCCGATGGCGCACATCTGCTGCTCGCCGCCGCTGGTGTAGGCGGCCTGGCTGGTGCGCCGCGTCTTCAGGCGCGGGAAGTAGTTGTAGACCTTCTCGAGCGTGGCGGCCACCGCGGCCTTGCCGTCGCGGCGCGTGTAGGCGCCGGTGAGCAGGTTCTCCTCGATGGTGAGGTGCGCGAAGCAGTGCCGGCCTTCCATGACCTGCACCACCCCGCGCTGCACCATCTCGGAGGTGCTGAGCTTCTCGATGCGCTCGCCGCGCAGCTCGATCGAGCCCTTGGTGACCTCGCCGCGCTCGCCCGCGAGCAGGTTGCTCACGGCGCGCAGCGTGGTCGTCTTGCCGGCGCCGTTGCCACCCAGCAGGGCGACCACGCCGCCCTCGGGCACCTGCAGCGAGACGCCCTTGAGCACGAGGATCACGTGGTTGTAGATGACCTCGATGCCGTTGACGTTGAGCAGGATGTTGCTCATGCAGATGCCCTCGGGTCAGGGGTCAGGACTGGCAGTCCTTGGGGTCGCGGCGGGTGATCTTCTTCTCGGCCGCGTAGCGCTCGGCCGAGCTGCGGACCATCGGCTTGATGATCTGCTCGTCGGCCTGCAGCCAGTCGGAGGCCCAGGTGAACTTGGCGCCGTCCCAGGTGTGCACGCGCGCCCAGGCGCTGCCCATGTGGTCGAAGCAGCTCGTGGACACCGGGCGCATCACGCCCTTGAAGCCCAGCGCGTCGAGCTTGGCCTGCGTGAGGTTGAGGTTCTCGTAGCCCCAGCGCGCCTGCTCGCCCGTCATGACCTTGCCCTTGCCGAAGCGCTCCTGCGCCGCGCGCACGCCTTCCACGGCCAGCATGGCACCGACCACGCCGCGCATGTACAGCACCTGGCCGACCTCGTCGCGCGGGCCCGTGCCCTGGCCCTTGGCGTGCACCTTGTCGAGGATCTCCTTCACCACCGGGGCGTTGGGCTCGGCACCGTGCTGCATCATCACCGCGCTGTAGCCCTTGGCGGCCGCGCCGATGTCGCGCAGGTCGGGCTCGGCGCCGCTCCACCAGGTGCCGAACATCTTCTCGCGCGGGTAGCCCGTGGCCACGGCCTCCTTGATGGCGGTGGCCGTCATCACGCCCCAGGTCTGCATGATCACGAAGTCGGGCCGCTGCTGGCGCACCTGCAGCCAGATCGACTTCTGCTCCACGCCCGGCGCAGGCACGGGCAGCAGCTGCACCTCGAAGCCGTGCATCTTGCGGCGCTCGTCGATGATGGGCAGCAGCTCCTTGCCGAAGGGGCTGTCGTGGTAGACCACCGCGATCTTCTTGCCGCGCAGCTTGTCCCAGCCGCCTTCCTGCTTGGCGATGTGCTGCAGCACCACGTCGCCGGCCACCCAGTAGTGGCCGATGAGCGGGAAGTTCCACTTGAAGACACCGCCGTCCTGGCTGTCGGAGCGGCCGTAGCCCGAGGTGATCATCGGGATCTTGTCGTTCGGGATCTTCTCGGTCAGCGCGAAGGTGATGCCGGTGGACAGCGGCTGGAACACCGTGGCGCCGCCGTGCTTGCCCTTCAGGCGCTCGTAGCACTCGACGCCGCGGTCGGTGGCGTAGGCGGTTTCGCATTCCTCGACCAGCGTCATCACGCCGTTGATGCCGCCGCGCAGGTTGACCAGCTTCATGTAGTCGGCGTAGCCGTTGGCGAACGGCGTGGCGTTCGGCGCCACGGGGCCGGTGCGGCCGGTGAGGCTGGGGAAGAACTGAACCTTGTTCTGTGCGTGCGCGATCGGCACCAGGGTGCCGGCCAGCGCCAGCGTGGCGGCCAGGGCCAGGGTCTTGAACTTCATGGGGCTTGTCTCCGTGGTGGGGTCAGTGGGACATCAGTGCGGCGTCAATGGGGGAACGGCCACAGCCGCATCTTTTCCTTGGCGGTGGACCACAGTCGCGCCAGGCCGTGCGGTTCGACGATCAGGAAGAACACGATCAGCGCGCCGAAGATCATCAGTTCGGCGTGCGCCACCCCTGCGGTGCTGATGGAGACGCCGAAGAGGCCCCCCAGCGCCGGCAGGAACTGGTTCAGGAAGATCGGCAGCACGACGATGAACGCGGCGCCGAAGAAGCTGCCCATGATGGAACCGAGCCCACCGATGATGATCATGAACAGCAGCTGGAAGCTGCGGTCGATGCTGAAGGCGGCGGGCTCCCAGGAGCCCAGGTGCACGAAGCCCCACAGCGCACCGGCCACGCCCACCATGAAGCTGCTGACGGCGAAGGCCGTGAGCTTGGCGTACACGGGGCGGATGCCGATGACCGACGCGGCCACGTCCATGTCGCGGATGGCCATCCACTCGCGGCCGATGTGGCTGCGCACCAGGTTCTTGGCGATCCACGCGAACACCACCAGGAAGCCCAGGCACAGCAGGTACTTCTCGTGCGGTGTGTTCAGCGGGATGCCGAAGACGTTGAGCCCGCTCACCGACACCGAGCCGGAGGTGGAGTTGTTGGTGAACCACGAGATGCGCAGGAATGCCCAGTCCACGAAGAACTGCGCCGCCAGCGTGGCCACCGCCAGGTACAGGCCCTTGATGCGCAGGCTGGGGATGCCGAACAGCACGCCCACCACGGTGGCGCAGACGCCGCCCATCAGCAGCGCCAGCAGCAGCGGCATGCCCTCAATGCGCACCATGAAGTTGTAGGCCGCGTAGGCGCCCACGGCCATGAAGGCGCCGGTGCCCAGCGACACCTGGCCGCAGTAGCCGACCAGGATGTTCAGCCCCAGCGCCGCCAGCGACAGGATGAGGAAGGGGATGAGGATGGCGCGGAAGGCGTACTCGTCGGCCAGCAGCGGCACGCCGACCACGGCGAAGGCCAGCAGCAGCGCGATGCCGATGCGGTCCTGCGCGATCGGGAAGACGCGGCTGTCGGTGGTGTAGCTGGTCTTGAACTGACCGTTTTCGCGGTAGAGCATGGTTCAGACCCGATCGATGATCTTTTCGCCGAAGAGACCCTGCGGGCGCACCAGCAGCACGAACAGCACGAGCACGTAGGCGAACCAGATCTCGATGCCGCCCCCGAGCACGGGGCCGAGGTAGACCTCGGACACCTTCTCGCCCACGCCGATGATCAGCCCGCCCACGATGGCGCCGGGCACGCTGGTGAGGCCGCCCAGGATGACCACCGGCAGCGCCTTCAGCGCCAGCAGGCTGAGGCTGAACTGCACGCCGAGCTTGCTGCCCCAGATCATCCCGGCCACCAGGGCCACGAAGCCGGCCACGCTCCAGACGATCACCCACACGCGGCTCAGCGGGATGCCGATGCTCTGCGCGGCCTGGTGGTCGTCGGCCACGGCGCGCAGCGCGCGGCCGGTGGGCGTCTTCTGGAAGAACAGGCTGAGCGCGATCACCAGCGCCGCGGCGATGCCCGCGGCGTAGAGGTCTTCCTTGTTGACGAGCACGCCGCCCTGGAAGGTGCTCTCGAAGAGGAACAGCGGGTCCTTGGGCAGGCCGATGTCGATCTTGTAGATCTCGCTGCCGAACACCGTCTGGCCGAAGCCGTCGAGGAAGTAGGTGATGCCCAGCGTGGCCATCAGCAGCGCGATGGCCTCCTGGTTGACCATCTTGCCCAGCACCAGGCGCTCCACCAGCCAGGCCACGATGATCATCACCACGAGGGCCGCGGCAAAGGCCAGGATGTTGGCCAGCACCTTGCTGTCGAAGCCCATGAGCGCCGGGAACCATTCGGAGAAGCGCGCCATGGCCAGTGCCGCGAACAGCACCATGGCTCCTTGGGCGAAGTTGAAGACGCCGCTGGCCTTGAAGATGAGCACGAAGCCCAGGGCGATGAGCGAGTAGAGCATCCCGCTCATGAGCCCGCCGATCACCGTCTCGATGAAGAATCCCATGTGCGTGGTCCTTCGTGCGCTCAGTGCGAGGTGCCGAGGTAGGCGCTGATGACGTCGGGGTTGGCGCGCACCTCGTCGGGCGTGCCGTCGCCGATCTTCTTGCCGTAGTCGAGCACCACCACGCGGTCGGAGATGTCCATCACCACGCCCATGTCGTGCTCGATGAGCACGATGGTGGTGCCGAACTCGTCGTTCACGTCGAGCACGAAGCGGCTCATGTCCTGCTTCTCCTCCACGTTCATGCCGGCCATGGGCTCGTCGAGCAGCAGCACGCTGGGCTCCATGGCCAGGGCGCGGCCGAGGTCCACGCGCTTCTGCAGGCCGTAGGGCAGGCGACCCACGGGCGTCTTGCGGTAGGCCTGGATCTCGAGGAAGTCGATGATCTTCTCCACCACCTCGCGGTGCTCGGTCTCTTCCCGCTCGGCGGCGCTGAACCAGGGGTTGCGGAAGGCCTGCTGGAAGAGGTTGGTCTTCATGCGCAGGTTGCGGCCGCTCATGATGTTGTCCAGCACGCTCATGCCCTTGAACAGGGCCAGGTTCTGGAAGGTGCGCGCCACGCCCATCTCGGCCACCTGGCGGCTGTTCATGCCCTTGAAGGTCTTGCCGCGGAAGGTGATGGAGCCCTCCTGAGGCTGGTACACGCCGTTGATGCAGTTGAGCATGCTGCTCTTGCCGGCACCGTTGGGGCCGATGATGGCCCGCACCTCGTGCTCGCGCACGTTGAAGCTGATGTCGGTGAGCGCCTTCACGCCGCCGAAGCGCAGGCTGATGTTCTGGACGTCGAGGATGACGTCGCCGATCTTCCGCTCACCCATCACGCAGCCTTCCCGCCCACCGCCGCGAAGGTCTTCGCGTCGATGATCTTCAGCGTCGCACTCACGCTTCCCGTGCGCCCGTCCTCGAACTTCACGGCCGTCTCGATGAACTGCTCGGTGCGGCCGCCGTACAGCGCGTCGACCAGCACCTGGTACTTCTCGCCGATGTAGCCGCGGCGCACCTTGCGCGTGCGCGTGAGCTCGCCGTCGTCGGCGTCGAGCTCCTTGTGCAGCACGAGGAAGCGGCTCACCTGGCTGCCGGCCAGCATGGCGTCGGCGGCGAGGTCGGCGTTGACCTTCTCGACGCAGTCCTTCACCAGCTCCAGCACCTCCTTCTTGCAGGCCAGGTCGGTGTAGCCGGCGTAGGGCAGGTTGCGGCGCTCGGCCCAGTTGCCCACGGCCTCGAAGTCGATGTTCACGAAGGCGCAGACCTTCTCGCGCTTGTCGCCGAAGGCCACCGCCTCCTTGATGAACGGGAAGAACTTGAGCTTGTTCTCCACGTACTTGGGCGCGAACATGGCGCCGTCGGCCGGCCCGCCCATCAGGCGGCCCACGTCCTTGGCGCGGTCGATGATCTTCAGGTGGCCGGTCGCATCCAGGAAGCCGGCGTCGCCCGTGTGGTACCAGCCGTCGGGCGTGAGCACCTCTTCCGTCGCCTTGGGGTTCTTGTAGTACTCCTTGAGCAGCCCCGGGCTCTTGACCATGATCTCGCCGTTGGCCGCGACCTTGATCTCCACGCCCTCGATGGGCACGCCCACCGTGTCGGCCTTCACTTCATGGTCGGGCTGCAGGCACACGAACACCGCGGTCTCGGTGCTGCCGTACAGCTGCTTGAGGTTGATGCCGATGGAGCGGTAGAAGGTGAAGAGGTCGGGCCCGATGGCCTCGCCGGCCGTGTAGGCCACGCGCACGCGCGAGAAGCCCAGTGTGTTGCGCAGCGGGCCGTAGACGAACAGGTCGCCCAGGCGGTACTTGAGGGCGTCGAGCGCGCCGACCTTCTGGCCGTCCATCAGCGCCGGGCCCACGCGGCGCGCCACGTCCATGGCGGCGTGGAACATCCAGCGCTTGATGCGGCCGGCGTCCTCCATGCGGATCATCACGCTGGTGAGCAGGCCCTCGAACACGCGCGGCGGCGCGAAGTAGTAGGTGGGGCCGATCTCCTTGAGGTCGATCATCACCGTGGCCGCGCTCTCGGGGCAGTTCACCACGTAGCCGCAGGCCAGCCACTGCGCGTAGCTGAAGATGTTCTGGCCGATCCAGGCCAGCGGCATGTAGGCCAGCACCTCCTCGCGCTCGGTGAGCTTGTCGAAGGCCTGGCCGGCGCGCGCGCGGTCCAGCAGCGTGGCGTGCGTGTGCACCACGCCCTTGGGGTTGCCCGTGGTGCCGCTGGTGAAGAACATCGCCGCCACGTCGCCGGGCTGGCACTGCGCCACCTCGTCGTCGAACAGGCGCGCGTTGCTGCCGTCGTGCGCCTGGCCCGCGGCCACCAGGGCGTCCAGGCTGTCGAGGCCGTCCTCGGCGTAGTTGCGCAGGCCGCGCGCGTCGTCGTACCAGATGTGGGCCAGCTGCGGGCACTGCTCGCGCAGCTCCAGCAGCTTGTCGACCTGCTCCTGGTCCTCCACCACCGCAAAACGCACCTCGGCGTTGTTGATCGGGAAGACGTACTCGGTGACGGCCGCGTCCTGGTACAGCGGCACCGGGATCGCGCCCAGGCTCTGCGCCGCCAGCATGGTGGCGTACAGGCGCGGGCGGTTGTCGCCCACCACCACGATGTGGTCGCCGCGCTTCAGGCCCGCGTGCGCCAGGCCGCAGGCCAGGCGGCGCACCAGCTGCGCCAGCTCGGCCCAGGTGGTGGTCTGCCAGATGCCATAGACCTTTTCGCGCAGCGCCGGCGCGCTGGGGCGCGCCTTGGCGTGGTCGAGCATCAGACGGGGGAACGTCGTCGGCACCGTGTGTCTCCTGGGGTCTCGATCGGACCGTGCTGCGCATTCTGGGCGGGACTTTGACGCCGGGTTGTCGTTCCGACGACAATTGCCGGGTTCCCACGGAGGGGTGTTTCCCCGATGACGCCACCATGGCCACGCCTGCCTTGCCGTCAGCTTCGAGTGCCAGTGCGGTGCGCAGCTCGCAGTCGCGCGCGGCCACGCGCGCCGACCTCGAGGCCGTGCCCTGGCTGGCGCGCATCGAGCCCGAGCACGCCGGCCGCGTGACGGCCGAGTTGCGCGTCATCGAGCTGCAGCCCGGCGAGGTGCTGTGCCGCGTGGGCCGCCCGGCCATCTGGTGGCTGGGCGTGGTCGACGGCCTGCTCAAGATGAGCAACGACAGCGCCGAGGGCCTGCCCATCACCTTCACGGGCGTCACCAGCGGCGGCTGGTTCGGCGAGGGCACGCTGCTCAAGCGCGAGGTCTACCGCTACAACATCCAGGCCCTGCGGCCCAGCGTGGTGGCGGGCATCCCCATGGACTGCTTCCACTGGCTGCTGGAGCGCAGCATCGCCTTCAACCGCTTCGTGATGAACCAGCTCAACGAGCGCCTGGGCCAGTTCATCGCCGCGCGCGAGATCGACCGCCTCACGCACCCCGACGAGCGCGTGGCGCGCAACCTCGCGGCGCTGTTCCACCCCGTGCTCTACCCCGGCGTGGGCCAGCGGCTGCGCATCACCCAGCAGGAGCTGGGCTACCTCGTGGGCCTGAGCCGCCAGCGCGTGAACCAGGCCCTCACGGCGCTGGACGGCGCCGGCGTCATCCGCGTGGAGTACGGCGGCGTGCGCGTGCTGGACCTGGAGCGCCTGCGCCGCTACGCCGCGGACGCCTGAACAAGACTGAACAAAAAAGAAAAGGGGCCCTGGCGAACCAGGGCCCCCGTCCGGCCGATCGGTCGATCAGCGACGGCGCGCGCGCGCCACCAGGCCTGCCAGGCCCAGCGCCATCAGCGCCCAGGTGCCCGGCTCGGGCACGGGCGCCGGCATGCTCGCCAGCGTCATGAGCACCGGGTCGTGGTCCGACACCTGGCTCAGGAACTCGGCGTTGGCGTGCACGATGTCGTAGGCCGCCCCGGCCGACAGCAGGTTGGCCGAGACCCACATGTGGTCCAGCGCCTGCAGGTTGCCCTCGAACGCGTAGGTGTAGCGCTCGTTCTCGGGCAGCGTGTCGGTCAGGTTGGTCAGCCCCGCGGCCGCCAGCGGCGCCAGCGTGCCGGCGAACTGGAAGTCGTTCAGGTCGCCCGTCACCACGATGTTGGCGTTGGGGTTGATGGCCAGCAGGCCCTGAACGAAGCTGCCCACCGCCTGCGCCTGCGCCAGACGCTGCGCCTCGGTGCCGCGCACGGGCGGCTGCGTCGGGCCGTACAGCGGCTGGTCACCGCCCTTGGCGTTGAAGTGGTTGGCGATGACGATGATCTGCTGACCGTCGACCGTGAACTCCGTGACCAGCGGCTTGCGGCTGTTGGTGAACGCGGGGTTCGTGGGGTCGATGCGGCCGGCGCCGAGGTTCAGCATGATCTGGCCCGTGGGGCTGGCCACGGCCGTGACGGCGTCGAGCGCGCCGCCCACCACGCCCGCGAAGCTCACGCGCGCCGTGTCGTACATGAAGGCCTGGCGGATGTTGCCGCCGGGCTCGCCGCCGTCCGTGTTGTTCAGCGGGTTCACCGTCACGAAGGCGTAGTTGCGCCCCGTGGCGCCGTTGAGCGCGTTGGCCAGGTTGGTCAGCGTGAGGTCGGCCGCGACGACGCCGTTGTTGGTGTTGCCGTTGTTGTCCTGGATCTCCTGCAGGCTGATCAGGTGCGGCGCGCCCACGTTCACGGCCAGCTGCGTGGCGATGGCCGTGAAGCGCTCGGGCGTGGCGTTGCCGCCCAGGTTCTCGACGTTGTAGCTGGCCAGGCCGAAGTGGCCCGTGGGGATGCTGCGCACCTCGGGCACCAGGCTGTTGCTCACCACCGTGGGCGCGGCGGTGACCAGCAGCTTGTAGTTGCCGAAGGAGTAGTCCATCACGCCCACGGTGTTGCTCAGCAGCGCGCCGCTGTTCACCTGCGGGGTGGCGGCCAGGCGGTCGTCGATGAGCAGCCGCGTGCCGTTGAACTGGTCGGGCCCGATGACGACGCCGCCGCGCGGCGACTGCAGCACACCGGGCTGCGACAGCGCCGCCGTGGGCACCAGCGCCAGCTCGCCGAAGCCGCTGGTGGGCCCGCTGCTCACGGCGCTGGGCAGGGCCACGCGCATGCCCTCCAGGCTCTCGTAGAAGTCCATGCTGTAGAGCGACGGGTTCAGCGTGTAGCCGGGCGCCGTCTCCACGTTGCCCACCAGCGGCGCGATGGCCGAGGGCGGCAGGAAGCCGGGGCCGATGGTCACGGCTGCCGGCAGGGCGTTGCCGCTGCTCTGCACCGTGAACGCGCCGCCGAAGGCGCTGGTGGCGTTGATCTGCGTCGTCGTCAGGTTGGTCGCGGTGTTGCCGGGGCGGAACTCCTGCACCTGGCCGGCCACGAGCACGGCCTGGCCCACCAGCGGCTTGGTGCCCGCGCTGCCGCGGAACACGTACAGCGCGTCCGACGTGAGCGGGTTGCCGTCGCCGCCGTCCTGGAACCAGAAGCCGTTGGCGTCGACCGCCGTCACGATGCCGGCGATGTTGCTCACGCTGGTGCCGGCAAAGGTGGAGCGGTGCGCGGTGCCCTGCAGCGTGCCGATGGATTGCGCCCAGGCGCCGGCCGCGGCCAGCGCCAGCACGGCGGCCAGGGCCGGTGCGCGCAGCTTGAATCGTTGTTGTGCCATGGGGGTGCTCCCGGCTCAGGCGCGGCGGCGCGCCACGAAGCCCATGAAGCCCAGGCCGGCCAGCATCAGGGCCAGTGCGCCGGGCTCGGGCACGGCGGTCACGGTGAGGCTGAAGTTGTCGATGGCCAGGCCGTGGTCGTTGCCCACGTCGTTGCGGTCCACCCAGCGCAGGAACAGCGTCTGGCCCGGCGCCCAGCCATCGATGGTGGCGCCCAGGCCGCCGATCAGGCCGGCCACGTTGCCGTCCACGGCGGCGGCGGTGGCGCCGATCACCGGCGAGACCACGTCGCCCGTGGGCGCGGCGATCCAGCTCGCCACGGTGCCGAAGTTGGCGCCGAAGCCGTACTCGAAGGCCAGCGACTGCGCGGCCGTGTTGCCGCCGTTGCGCCACTGCTCGCCGCTGAAGGCCACCACCGTGCCATCCAGCGTGCTGCCCGTGCTGTTGGTGAAGGCCACGCTGATGTAGCCCGCGATGGCGCCGCTGGCCGGGCTGCCGAAGTAGGCGCCGCCGCTGGACGTGACGCCCAGCGCGCGCTCGCTGCTGCCGGTGGTGCCGAAGCTGTAGAAGCTGCCGGCGTTGCCGCCGCCGTTGCCGCCCAGCAGCGTGGGCGCGTCGGCCAGCGTGCTGGTGAACAGGCTCCAGCCGGGCAGGGTGCTGTTGTTGGCCCAGGGCGTGGCCGTGGTGCTGGTGGTCAGCGTGTCGAAGCTCTGCGTGTAGCTGAAGCTGTCGCTGCCGACGTCGATGGCGGCGTGCGCGCCGCCGGCCAGGGCCAGGGCGGCCAGGGCGATCAGGGTCTTGTTCATCGTGGTTTCCTCGGTGGGTGGGTGTCTGTGGGGGGTGTGAAAACGCAGAGGCGGGACACCCGCCCGCCGCATGCACGAATCATGCTTGCGCCCGGTGACAGGCCCGTTCCAGCCACCCCCTCGGCCCGGGGGCCTGACTCCGCCAGAATCGGTGGCATGCGCGAACTCCGTCCGAATCCGTCCTTTGCGCCGGTGCGGCGCGCCCTGGCGCCGCTGCTGCTGGCCGCCTCGCTGGCGCTGTCGCCGCTGTTCGTGGCGCCCGCCGCCGCGCAGGCCCCGGCCGCCGCGGCCGCACCGGTCAAGGTCACCACCGTCGAGGGCATCACCGAGTACCGCCTGGCCAACGGCCTGCAGGTGCTGCTGGTGCCCGACGACAGCAAGCCCACGACCACGGTGAACGTCACCTACCGCGTGGGCAGCCGGCACGAGAACTACGGCGAGACCGGCATGGCCCACCTGCTGGAGCACCTGGTCTTCAAGGGCACGCCGACCACGCGCAACGCCATGGCCGAGTTCAGCCGCCGCGGCCTGCGCGCCAACGGCACCACCTGGACCGACCGCACCAACTACTTCGCCAGCTTCGCCGCCGACGACGACAACCTGCGCTGGTACCTGGGCTGGCAGGCCGACATCATGGTCAACAGCTTCATCGCCAAGGCCGACCTCGACACCGAGATGACGGTGGTGCGCAACGAGTTCGAGAGCGGCGAGAACAACCCGGGCCGGGTGCTGTTCCAGCGCCTGCTGGGCACCATGTACGACTGGCACAACTACGGCAAGAGCACCATCGGCGCGCGCACCGACATCGAGAACGTCGACATCTCGCGCCTGCAGGCCTTCTACCGGAAGCACTACCAGCCCGACAACGCCACGCTCACCATCGCGGGCAAGTTCGACCCCGCCCAGGTGCTGGCCTGGGTGCAGCAGAGCTTCGGCGCCATCCCCAGGCCCACCCGCGTGCTCGAGCCCACCTACACGCTCGACCCGGCCCAGGACGGCGAGCGCCTGGTCACCGTGCGCCGCGTGGGCGGCGCGCCGCTCATCTACATGGGCTACCACGTGCCGCCGGGCCCGCACCCCGACTTCGGCGCCGTGCAGCTGCTGGCCCTGGTGCTGGGCGACACCCCGGGCGGGCGCCTGCACCAGCGCCTCGTCGAGAAAGGCCTCGCGGCCCAGGCCTTCAGCGCCACGCTGGCCTGGGCCGAGCCCTCGGCGCTGCTGGTGGGCGCGGCCCTGGCCCCGGGGCAGGACGCCGCCGCGGCGCGCGCCGCCATGGTGGCCGTGCTCGACGGCGTGGCCACCGAGCCCGTGACGGCCGAGGAGCTGCAGCGCGCGCGCCAGACCTGGCTCAACGACTGGGACAACGGCTTCGCCGACCCCGAGCGCATCGGCGTGGCGCTGTCCGAGGCCATCGCCCAGGGCGACTGGCGCCTGTACTTCCTGGCGCGCGACCGCGTGCGCCGCGCCACGCTCGACGACCTGAACCGCGTCGCGCGCAGCTTCCTCAAGCGCGACAACCGCAGCATCGCCGTGTTCGAGCCCGTGGCCACGCCCGACCGCGCGCCCACGCCCGCCAAGGTGGACGTGGCCGCGCTGGTGAAGGGCTACCAGGGCGACCCCGCCGCGGCCGTGGCCGAGGCCTTCGACCCCACGCCCGCGGTGCTGGACGCGCGCACCGTGCAGGGCGCGGTCAGCGGCCCGGCGCGCCTGCGCTACGCGCTGCTGCCCAAGGGCACGCGCGGCCGCGCGGTGCGCTTCCGCCTCGTGCTGCACCACGGCACGGCGCAGAGCCTGGCGGGCCAGCGCGCCGTGGCCCAGCTGGCCGGCGCGCTGCTTGACAAGGGCGGCGCCGGCCTCACGCGGCAGCAGATCGCAGACCGCTTCGACGCCCTGCAGGCCCAGGTGTCCATCCAGGGCACGGGCGAGTCGATCTGGGTGAACGTGACGACGCGGCGCGAGCGCCTGCCCGAGGTCATCGCCCTCATCGGCCGCCTGCTGCGCGAGCCCGCCTTCGAGGCCGGGCCGCTTGAAGAGGTGCGCCAGCAGTGGCTGGTGGGCCTGGAAGACGCGCGCCAGGACCCCGGCGCCGTGGTCGAGCGCCGCATCGAGCAGCACGGCAACCGCTGGCCCGCGGGCGACCTGCGCCACGTGCCCGGCTTCGACGAGGAGGCCGCCGCCGTGCGCGCCGTGACGCTGGAGCAGGTGCGCGCCTTCCACCGCCGCTTCGTCAGCGCGCAGCGCGGCGAGTTCGCGGCCGTGGGCGACATGGACGTGGCCGCCGTGCGCGCCGCGCTGCAGCAGGCCTTCGGCACCTGGCGCCAGCCCGCGGGCGGCGCCGAGCCGCAGGCCCGCGTGCCGCGCCCGCTGGAGCCGGCGGCGCCGGCGCGCTTCGTCGAGGCCACGCCCGACAAGGCCAACGCCCACCTCGCGGCGCGCCTGGTGCTGCCCATCGACGACAGCCACCCCGACCACGCCGCGCTGCTGCTGGGCGACCAGGTCTTCGGCCGCGGCACCGACTCGCGCCTGTGGACGCGCATCCGCGAGACCGAGGGCCTGAGCTACGACGTCGGCAGCTGGTTCGTGTTCCCGGTGCAGGACAAGGGCACGGTCTGGAACCTCAGCGCCATCTTCGCGCCGCAGAACCAGTCGCGCGTGGAGAAGGCGCTGCAGGAGGAACTCGCGCGCTCGGTGGCCGAGGGCTTCACGCATGCCGAGCTCGAGCAGGCGCGCGCCGGCCTGCTGCGCCGCCGTGCGCTGGCGCGGGCGCAGGACGGCGTGCTGGTCGACCGCCTGGCCGGCAACCTGTTCCACGAGCGCCGCTTCGCGCGCGACCAGCAGGTCGACGAGGCCCTGGGCCGCGTCACGCTGGCGCAGCTCAACGCGGCCTGGCGCCGCCACATCGACCCGGCGAAACTCGTGCTCGCCTGGGGCGGCGACTTCCGCGCCAAGCCCTGAGCCCACCACCGGACCGCCCCGTGACCGACCTCGACCCCACCCAGCCGCCGCGCCCCGATCCCGGCCCGGGCACCACGCCCGGCGCGCTGGAGCGGGCCGAGCAGAAGACCCTGCTCGTGCCGCGCCGCGAGCGCGACGCGAACCTGCCCGCGGGCACCCTGCTGCAGGAGTTCCGCGTCGAGCGCGTGCTGGGCGTGGGCGGCTACAGCATCGTCTACCTGGCCTACGACACCAAGCTCGACCGCCGCGTCGCGATCAAGGAGTTCCTGCCCGCCACGCTGGCCGCGCGCACCGACGGCGGCGAGGTCGCGCCGCGGCTGCCGCGCTTCGAGGCGGCCTACGCCAAGGGCCTGGAGAGCTTCATCAACGAGGCGCGCCTGCTCGGCAGCCTGGACCACCCCGCGCTGGTGAAGGTCTACCGCTTCTGGCAGGCCGGCGGCACGGCCTACATGGTGATGCCCTACTACGAGGGCACGACGCTCAAGAAGTGGCTGGCCGACCTGGGCGCGCCGCCCTCGGAGCGCTGGCTGCGCCAGCTGGCCACGCCGCTGATCGAGGCGCTGCAGGTGCTGCACGACCAGGCCATCGTGCACCGCGACGTCGCGCCCGACAACATCGTGCTGCTGGTCGACCGCAGCGCCCCCAACTACCTGGAGCAGGCGCCGCGCCCCGTGCTGCTGGACTTCGGCGCCGCGCGCCGCGTGGCCGCCGAGGCCACGCAGCAGCTCACCGCCATCCTCAAGACGGGCTACTCGCCCGTGGAGCAATACGACCAGGGCCACGCCATGAAGCCCGGGCCCTGGAGCGACATCTACTCGCTGGCCGCGCTGCTCTACGCCGCGGCCATGGGCCGGCCGCCGGGCCCGTCGATCGCGCGGCTGGTGCGCGACGAGCTCGTGCCCGCCAGCGTGGCCGCGCGCGGGCGCTACGGCCCGGCCTTCCTGGCCGCGGTGGACGCCGGCCTGGCCGTGCGGCCCGAGCAGCGGCCGCAGACGCTGGCCGAGTTCCGCGCCTGGCTGGAGCGGCCCGACGCCGCCGAGCCCGACATCACCCTGCCCGTGGGCGAGCCCGCCGCGGCCGTGGACCTGGCGCTGGAGCCCACGCCCGCCGACGCGAAGCCGCAGACGCGCTGGTGGTACGTGGCCGGCGCGCTGGCGCTGGG
>ERZ1066136.724-NODE-724-length-21605-cov-15.784316_pt1 | contig 21605 bp, 21 predicted proteins | sample MGYA00382783_ERZ1066136 | MGnify/ENA primary metagenome ERZ1066136 (study PRJEB33369, sample SAMEA5778366) | biofilm metagenome | biome: Industrial cooling water; feature: Water cooling tower basin; material: Biofilm | place: United Arab Emirates | collected... | reverse complement strand
GTTCCTCAGCCGTCACCGCCCGGCCGAGCGGAGGGCTATGCCTGGACCCGGAACCGACGACGATCCCCCTTCGCCGGAAGCTCCCCGCCCTCGGAGGCTCGTCGAAAAATCGGGTCTTCCGGGAATCCGGGATTTTCGCGTGACAGGCGGTGGCCTGGGCGGCATCGTGCAGGCATCGGAGGGCGACAATGTCGACGGCAGATCTGCACGGTGTGATCCGCTTGCTCGAGACGGTCGGCGGCTGGGACGGCTTCGAGGTCGCGGACGTCGCGACCGAGGACGCACCGCAGCCGGATGTGCTGGGCGATCCGGCGCCGCGCCTGGTGATCACGCTCCGGCCTGCCGCCGGCGTCGTGAAGCGCTGCAGTCAGTGCGGCACGCCGGTCGCCTGGATGCACGAGACGACCGTGCGGCGCGTGCGCGACCTGCCGGTGATGTACCTGAATGGTGGCCGGAGTAATAGCTGGACCGCACCCTCTCAGATAGCAGCCTTACAGGAAGCGCCTTGCGACGCGCTAGGCTTTAGAACCACTTGAAGCACGGTCACTTATCAGGTCGGATAACTGATCCACGAGCGCGGTGAACTCGGCGGTACCCGAGCTATCGCCGCTCGCAATTAGCGACAGGTTGTATGCGGCCGAAAGCAACCCGCTCGACTTGAGGGTCTTCAGGCCAGCATGCTGAGTTCCACCTTCGGTATGCCCGCTAATCATCTCCTTCGTAACGATAGTTCCAAAGAACAGACGCGGTGCATCGGGCGCTTCCATGGTCCAGGTTCGGAAGTGACCTGCAATCTGCGGCATCCAGCTTTCCCAAAGGTTCGCGAGATCCTTCCTTCCCTTAATCTCTCCGCTCGCAACGAGAACTCCGTCTATTGCTATCCGAATATCGGGACGGTTCCCTCCCGGAGTAAACTCGCAAGTGAGCCACTCCCCAAAGCGAAGATGCGGAAGCGAAAGCGCCTCTATTCCGCGCGCGCGTGCGGACTCGACATCCTCCCACTTTTCGAAGTCGCGGCTTACCTCTACCGAGTGCCCTCTTTCAGACATCGCAGCAACAAGCAATGTCTTCAACAGTAGGACAGCGTCATTGCCGGCTTCGTTCTGCACTGAGCCCTGAACGCGGGCTCCATGAACGATGAGCACCGTGCCGACTGCGACATCGAACGTCCGTGAGTCAACGGGGAGGACTGCAGCGATTTGATCATTGACAAATCGCGCAAAAGCACGAATGTCGTGACTGTTGACTGTTCGACCGCAACCGAGATTGTTGGCTATAGTCTCAGGCTTAACCGAGAATTCGTACTCGCCGACCTGACCAGTAATCTTGTCGAGTGTCTTGGGGCTAAGTGCCAACAAGTCGAGATAGAAGCGCGCTGCGTGAGGGAAACGGGTGAGTACTTCAGGTGTACACCGGAATAGCGCGCCGGCCGCCTCAAGTTCTCGTGCAGTAATAAAGATTGTAGGAACGCTCTCGGCTGCTTTAGCCAACTTGCGCCCTCTCGCGGCAAGCCAGGCTTCGGCGGACTCGTCTCCCCCAACGAGAGCCGCCCAATCAGGTGCCGGCAGGTTGAGGAAGGTCACAACCGAGGCTCCATCGTGAGCGCGGAACTTCGCTCCGCTTCAGACTCGATCAATTGAACTTCACGCAGGAGTACCTGTCGTGCCCAAGTAGACGGTTCGAGATGCACTGCGGCGGCAACTCTCTCGACACGGCGTCGGTCTTCTGGCGTCAGTCGCACCTGCAAGAACTCTGTTTTCGGCACCGCCCCCCCACAGATTCTTTGCCGTGATACATCGTCACACAGCCCACGCTACACTAGCGCGCCGTCTCGCGCCGTCACACATTGTGTGACAACGAGTCTGCGGCCGCCTTTACCTTATTCAGTTCGAACATGCGCACCCTGAGCGTGCTCGATTTTTTTTCGGGAGCCGGCGGAACCGCCTGCGGCTTCCGCCGCGATGGGCGTTTTGAGATCATCGGTGCCGTCGATAAACAGGTGGCAAAACCGGGGCGCGGCAGATCCGGGGGATCGAGCACCAAGTGCAATCCAACCTACGCCCGAAACATTGGCGTTGAGCCAGAAGATTACGACCTCGCCACGCTGGACCCACGCGAGTACCGACTCAAGAAGGGGCTGCAGCAAGGTCAGCTTGACGTACTGATTTCGTGCGCCCCATGCACGGGATTCAGTCAGAAGAACGCCCAGAACCACCTCGTTGACGACAGGAGGAATACGCTCGTTCGTCGAACGGGCGCGTTCGTCGAGGAGTTGATGCCACGATTCCTAGTTATGGAAAACGTCAAGGAACTCATTGTAGGGAACTTCGCAGTTCATTTTAGGGCGCTTAGACGTCAGTTGTCGAGTCTAGGCTACTCAACATGGGCCGATGTGCACGACCTCGCTGAGTACGGGCTCCCCCAGCGTCGTATACGCGCTTTGGTAATTGCTTCGCGCGATGGAGTCGTGACGGGGCTTCCGCCTGCCCGGAGTGCACCTCGACGTACTGTTCGTGACGCGATCGCACACCTGCCTCCACTAGAAGCTGGTGAGAAGGATGCTCATGACCCGATGCACCGCAGCCCGCGTATGGGAGCACAAGTGCTTGATCGCGTGAAGGCGGTGCCGAAGGATGGCGGAAGCTGGGGCGACATCATGAGCAACCCTTTGTTTTCGGACGAAAGAAAGCGTTATCTATGCACACCAGCGATGTTCCGCGCGCGTCCCGGCAGTTTTCCTGATGTCTACGGCCGCATGTGGTGGGATCGTCCGGCTCCAACGATCGTCCGGGAGTGCGCCCATGTTGGAAATGGCCGATATGCACATCCTGATCAGGATCGCATGCTGACAGTGCGAGAAATGGCGCTGTTGCAGGGATTCCCAGAGGACTACGAGTTCGTTGGCCCGTTGACGGCCCAATACAACCAACTGGGCGACGCCGTTCCCCCGATCGTTTCCGCGCAGATCGCGGCGCACATTGCGCAGCTTGCAGCAGCGGAAGTGACTGATGAGCAGATTGCTACTCAGCAAAGGGTCGCTTGATTTTGCTGAGGACTTCAGAGTCTTGCGACGTTCGAGTGGCCCGATAGCACCTTTGGTGGATTCGGTGCCGCCAGCGTGGCCCGATGGGCGATCGGGGGGTGTACGAGTTGATCTTGGGGCTGACGGCCCGGTAGACGGTGGACCGCGTCGTGCTGCGCGAGGCCGACGAGGCGGTCGATGTGTGGGTCCGCACGGCGCTGGGTACGCCCGCATCGACCTGCCGCACGGTTTCCACCTCGCGGTCGTGCGCACGGTGCGCGACATGCCCGACCACGTCGCCGTCGCGGCCTTCCACCTCATCGAAACACATGCGACGGAGCTGCACGACGCATCGAGACGCTACCATGGCTGACCACCGCACCCCGACCGCGGCGATCCTCGCCCAACTCCCCGCTGCCCGCCGCCGCGAGCGTGGTGCGCGGCGCGCGGGCCTGCGCGCGACGGCGGTTCGCCTCGAGCGCGGCACCGACCGCATCGTCCTCGAACTCACGAACGGCTGCACCTTCGCGTTCCCCGCGGCACTCCTCCCGGCGGTCGCCGCACTCCCGAGGCCCGTACGTCGTCATGTGACCCTCGATCCGTCGGGCATCGCCCTCCGTTGGGCCGAGTTCGATCTCGATTACAGCGTCCCCGGGCTGCTCCTCGCCGCGCTCACGCCCGCGGAGCGTGCCCGCGAACTCGCTGCGATCGCGGGTCGTGCGACGTCGCCCGCCAAGGCACGCGCCGCGCGCGAGAACGGTCGCAAGGGCGGCCGCCCCCGCGGCACCACCGGCAGTGGGCGCCGGGGCGCCTCGTCGGCCGCCGCGCCACCACCGAGGTGACCGCGCGTGGCGGGCCGGGGACGGCGGCACCGTGGCAGCAGCACCGGTCGCACGCCCCGTCCAGTCCCGCCTCAGCGTTCCGCTCGGGTCTCCGCCGCACGCGGCGCCCCGCTCGCCCCCGCCAGGATCCCCCCGTCGATCGTGAACTCGGTCCCGGTGATGTAGGTCGCCTCGTCGCTCGCCAGCAGCACCGCCACCGCCGCCACCTCGTCCGGTCGACCGAAGCGCTGCAGCGGGCAATCGGCGGTGATGGCGCGCATCGCCGCCTCGCGCGTTGCACCGGTGCCGAGCATCGGCTCCCACATCGGCGTCAGGATCGCCGCCGGATGAAGCGAGTTGCACCGGATCGCCCACCCCTGCTGCGCGCAGTACAGCGCCACGCTCTTGGTGTGATTGCGGATCGCCGCCTTGCTGCTCGCGTAGGCCGCGGCACCGGGAATGCCGACGACGCCGCTCCGCAAACTGATGTTGACGATGCTCCCCGTCCGCGTGCGCTTCATCGCGCGGATCGCCTCGCGGCAGCCGAGGAAGGTGCCGTCGAGGTTGACCGCGTGCACGGCGCGCCACGCCGTGAGCGACGCATGCTCGGGATCGTGCGCGACCACGCCGTCCTCGAAGCCGGTGATGCCGGCGTTGTTCACCAGCACGTCGAGGCGCCCGTGGGTCGCGAGCAGGGCGTCGATCACGCGTGTCCAGGCCGGCTCGTCGCGCACGTCGAGCGTTTCGTACGACGCACGCGTGCCCAATCGCGCCGCCGCCGCGCGTCCCTCCGCGTCGCGGATGTCGGTGAGCACCACCGTCGCCCCCTCGGCCACGAACGACTCGGCGATCGACAGGCCGATGCCGCGCGCGGCGCCCGTGACGAGGGTGACCTTCGATTCGAATCGTGGCATCGTGGCTCCTGTCGTGCTGCGGTGTCGAGGTGTCGTGCGTCGCGTGCACGCGACCGTTCGTGCAAGCCTCCGTTCGCGGGGGTGTCACTCGGGCGGTCGTGCAGCGCGTGCAAACCACAAACAGCAATCTTTTGACGAGCCTCCGCTCGCGGGGGACTTCCGGTGAAGGGGGATCCGCGTTGGTTCCGGGTCCAGGCATAGCCCTCCGCTCGGCCGGGCGGTGACGGCTGAGGAACGACAGGACGGCCACTCCCCTGCGCGAGCGGGCGCAGGCCATCGCACGGGGCCCATCCAAAGTCTTTTGGGGGTGTTCGGTCGGCACCGGTGCGCACCACGCGCGCCGTCGCTGCCCGAGCACCTGGTCTGATCTGTCGCAGTTGCAGTCCTGTGGTTTCCTCAGCCGTCACCGCCCGGCCGAGCGGAGGGCGATGCCTGGACCCGGAACCGACCACGATCCCCCTTCGCCGGAAATCCCCCGCGAACGGAGGCTCGTCCAAAAAATTGCCGTTGGCGATGACGGCGTAACACGAACGCCCGCTGAAACGACAGGAACGGCAGGCTACGACAGGAACGGCAGGCAACGACAGGAACGGCGGGCCCGGTCACACCCACACGTCGTTCGCGGCCGTCAGCGGCCCGCCCGCGTCGCCGGTGTTCACGACGCCGCGCGGCTCGATGATCATCGCATGGCACTCGGCGTCGGCGAGCGTGCGATGCTCGACGCCCCTCGGCACCACGAACAGCTCGCCCGCGCGCAGCGTCACGCGACGATCGCGGAACTCGATCGCCATCTCGCCCTGCACCACGTAGAAGGCCTCGTCGGTGTCGGCGTGCGCGTGCCACGGGAACTCGCCCAGCAGCTTCACCACCTTGAACTGGTAGTCGTTGAGCTCCGCGATCACGCGCGGCGACCAGTGCTCGGTGACGGCGGCCAGCTTGTCGGCGAGGGCGATGGGGGCGGTGGAGGCGGGCATGGCAGTGGGAGGATGACGGGTGCGTGAAAACGATGGCGTTTGTGCGATCGCACCAGTGGCACCCCGGTCGAGTGCTCCGCTACGTCCATCCAGCTCGCACCGGCACAGGTGGACAGCGCGGTATTACCATCGTTATACTACGGTATGAAAACCGCGATCTCCTTGCCCGATGAGCTGTTCCAGGTTGCCGATGCGCTCGCGACCCGACTCGGAGTCTCGCGATCGGCGTTGTACGCGACCGCCTTGGCCGAGTATGTCGCGAGGCACGAGGAATCGCAGGTCACGGCCGGACTGGATCGCGTGTACGAGCGGGAGCGCATCATCGACGACGGCGTGCAGCGTGCCTCGCGCCGCACCATCCTTCGACAGGAGTGGTGATCCGACGCGGCGAGATCTGGTGGGCGGATCTCGGTGAACCGATGGGATCGGAGCCGGGCTTTCGCCGCCCGGTCCTCGTCGTGCAGGCCGACGCATTCAATCGGAGCGCGATCGGCACGGTCGTCGTCGTGGGGCTCACGTCCACATTGCGACTGCTGGACGCTCCCGGCAACGTCTTGCTGTCGCGCCGCTCGAGCGGACTAGCGAGGGATGCGGTGATCAACGTGAGCCAACTCGCGGCGCTCGACCGGGGGGCGTTCGACGAGCGCGTCGGCATCGTCTCGACGGCCACCATGCGACGCGTCGAGGACGGCATGCGTCTGGTGCTCGCGCTCGCCTGACGACGCCCGCACGCCGTCTTCGAGGGAATCACGGCACCACCACCACCTTCCCCCCGCGCGCCGTGCTCGCCGCCATGGCGATGGCGTCCTTGATGCGCGCGAGCGGGATCGTCGCGGCGACGCGGGCCTTGAGGGTGCCGGTGGCGATGCCGCGCACCAGTTCACCGATCACCTGCTGCTGCGCGGCCTGCGGCGCCTCGCGGAACCAGCGTGCGAGCCAGAAGCCCTTCACGGTGATGTCGCGGAAGATGCAGCTGGCGGGCGAGATCTTCGCGGCCTCGCCGCTCATCGCGCCGTAGACGACGACCGTGCCGTGCGTGGCCAGCGACTGGGCGAGCCGTTCGGTCGCGCCGCCGCCGACCGCATCGATGCCGAGCCGGATGCGGGCGCCGCTGGTGGCCTGCGCGACGCGCTGGGCGAGGTCGGGGCCGTCGACGAGGGCGACGCTCCCCTCGGGCAGCTCCAGCTCCTCGAGCGCGGCCTCGCGCCGGACGACGTTGACCGTGCGGAGCCCTCGGCCGTGCGCGAGCTGCGTGAGGTAGCCGCCGACGGCGGAGTTGGCGGCGTTCTGGATCACCCACTCGCCGGCGTCGAGCGCGACGATGTCGGTGAGCATCAGCAGCGCGGTGGCCGGATTGACGGCGACCATCGAGAGCTGGACCGGGTCGATGCCGGCGGGGAGCGGGACGAGATCCCGCGCCGTCGCGTTCAGGTGCGAGCTCCAGGTGCCGGCGCCGAGCGGGAGGAAGACCACCGTGCCGACCGCGGGGTGCGTGACGCCGGGCCCGAGGGCGACGACGCGCCCCACCCCCTCGTTGCCGCCGATCGCGGGGAGCGGCGGGAGGATCCCGTAGTGCCCGGTGATGGTGAGCACGTCGCTCGGATGGATCGGCGCCGCGAGCATCTCGAGCCGCACCTCGCCATCGGCCGGGGGCGGGAGCTCGAACGGCACGCAGGCGATGTGGTCCTGCGGCACGGGGCCACGGGTGGCGTATACGGCGCGGTACATGGGCGGGGGCGGGTGGAGGGACGGAGCGCCCCGCACGAACCGCCCGAAACGCGGGGTGCGCAAGGGGCGCGTGGTTGGCTCCGCGTTCTTGGCTCCGCGCGGCCGATCTCGGTGCTGCCCGAACCGCTGAAACTGCTGGAAATTGCTGGAAACTGCTGGAAACGCAGGGGGCGCAGGGGGCACAGGGGAATTCGCTGGCATTCTCGACGGCGGTGGACGATGACTGCTGCAATCGTGGTGGTGGACGCGCGTGGCAGTCGTGAAGGTCTGTCAGTTCCCCCTGCGCCCCTCGCGCCCCCTGCGCTTCCAGCGGTTCAGGCGGTTCCAGGCGGTTCAGGCGGTTCAGGCGGTTCAGGCGGTTCAGGCGGTTCAGGCGGTCCAGGCGGTCCAGGCGGTCCAGGCGGTGCGGGCGGTGCGGGCGGTGCGGGCGGTTCGCGTCATGGCGATCCGGACGCGTGTCACCGAAGCGAACCAGACCGCGAACCGTCGCTTGCGCTTCGGCGTTTGTTCGGTATCGTCCTCCCCCCGCCCTGTCCCGGTGCGGGACCGCACGGAGCTTCCCGCATGCCGCCAGCCGCCCTCGACCAGCTCCGCCGCCAGCTCGACGACGCGCAGCCGCTGGCGCGGCCGCCGGCGGACGGGATCGTCGCCTTCCCGACGGGGATCGCCGCGCTCGACGCGGTGCTCCCGGCCGGCGGGATCCCGCGCGGGCGGCTCACCGAGCTGCGCGGGGCGCCGGGTCAGGGGCGGACGACTCTCCTTCGCGAGGTGGTCGGGACGACGCTCTGTGCCGGGCGCTGGGTGGCGGTCGTGGACGCGACGCGTACGCTGGCACCGGCCGACTGGGCGCCGCTCCTCGACCGCGCCCGACGGGCCCGCGCCGCCACCGGGTGGAGCCCCGGGCGCGACGATCCGGCGCTCCCGCGCCTCGCCGTCATCCGCCCGCACGAGCCGGAGCGCGCCGCCTGGTGCGCCGACGTCCTGCTGCGGGCGGGGGCCTTCGCGCTCGTCGTCCTCGACGGCGCCGCCGCCCTCCCGCGCGCGACCGTCGTCCGCCTCGCCCGGCTCGCGCACGACCGGCAGGTCGCCCTGATCCTCTCCGGCGACGACGCCCCCGGCACACCGCCCCCGATCGGCGCCGCGCTCCGGCTCGGCGTCGCGCTGGCCTCGGAGCCGGCGACTAACGGCGCCTCACGCCGCCGCCGCCCCGACGGCGGACCATCGACACCCGTGCTCGCCCTCGTGGACGCGCCGCCCCCGCCACGCCCGCGCCGCCGCCGGCAGTCGCTCCTCGTCCAGGTCACCAAGGGCGCGACCCCCGCCACCGTCCGCCTGCCGTACGTCGTCGGCACACCGCGCCACCTCGCGACGCACCCCCTCCCCCCCGACCGCCGCGCCGCCGCCCGCACCATCGCGCCACGTCGCTGACCTCGCGTGGGTTCGTGCAACACGGGAACGGCAACAGCTGGGATGAAGCAGGCAACAACAGGAACGACAGGCAACGACAGGACAGCCGAACAGCCACGCGCTCGGCGGGCGTCCGTGCACGGGGCGAATCCGCAATTCCTTTGTGGGCTCCGTGAAACGCCGACGTCCGCTGCGCGCCACGATCGCCGCGGCAGTCCTGTCGTTGCCTGTCGTCCCTGTCGTCGCCTGCTTCACCGCAGCGGTTCAGCGATCCGGAACGCACACGAACGCCCGCTGCGCGCGACGATCGCCGGGCACGTGCTGTCCGACACGGCGCACTCAGCGCACGAACCGATCGCGCAGCTCGAACCCGGCCGCGAGAACGAAGAAGACGAGGACGACGACGTAGCCGGTGAGGGCGAGGGGGCCGTGGCGGCCGGGGCGTCCGCGCAGCGCGCGCGTGCCGACGAGGAGGAGCGCGAGGGCGAGCGCGGGCATGAAGACGGCGCCGACGATCGCGTACCAGCGCTGCATCGTCGCGAACTGCCGGAAGAGGCCGAGCGCGGGGATCGTGGCGAGCGCGTAGAGCGCGATGCGATACGGGCGCGACGCGACATCGACCGCGCGGCGCCCGTCGTCCGTGCGGCGCAGTTGCGACCACGCGTCGGCGAAGAGATACGGCACGCTCTGCCAGACGCCGAGGAGCGAACAGGCGACCGTCCCCCACGCACCGACGAGGAAGGCCCAGCGTCCTGGGGTGCCGAGGCGTCCCTCGAGCTGGTCGGCGACGGCGAGGATCACGCCGGTCCCTTCGCCCTGGATGTCGATCGTGCTGCCGATGACGACCATCGCGACACCGAACAGCGCGGTCATCGCGTAGCCGATGGCGAGATCGGTGCGGCAGGCGCGCAGCGCGTCGAGCGACTCGCGACCCTCCTCGCGGATCCAGTAGCCGTACGAGAGGATCGTCACCGTGCCGCCGACGCCGCCGATGAGCGCGACCGTCCACGCGAGCCCCGTCCCCGCGAGCACCGGCTGCCGATGCGTCCCCAGCTGCGCGGCGATCGTCGGCCAGTCCTGCACGAGCACGAGGATGCCGGTCAGCACGACGATCGCGAACATCACGCCGATGCAGGCCTTCATCACGCGCTGGAAGAGCGCGTAGCCACCGCCGCGCACGAGCGCCACGCCGATGACGGACGTGGTGATGCCGTAGACGATCTTGCCCGTGCGCGCATCGGTGCCGCCGAGCACCGCGTGCGCCGTGACGCCGCACGCGCCCATGAGCGCCGCCCCGACGAAGAAGCTCCACGCGAGCATGTAGACGAGCAGCACCACCAGCACGCCGCGTCCGGCATGTCGTGCGACGCTCTCGAGGGGCGTGTCACCGGTGGCGAGCTGCCAGCGTGCGAGCCCCTCGCTGAGCACGAACTTGAGCCCCGCGCCCGCCAGCACCGCCCACGCGACGGTGACGCCGAGCTGGTGCCCGGTGAACGCCGCCGTGATCAGGTCCCCCGCGCCGACACCGGTGGCGGCGACGAGGATGCCCGGGGCGATGGTGGCGAGGGTCGACTGGCGCACGATAGCTGTGAGGAAAGCGGCGAGCCGCGGGAACGAACCCCGGCCCCCGGCCACCGTCAACTCGGTGCATTGCCCGACATGCGCAGTGCGCGGCCCCGGAGCCCGCGGGACGCACGCGACGCACGCGACACACGCGACGGGCGCGACGAACAGACAAGACCTGAACGCGACGGCCGCGACGGCGCGACGGGGACGGTGCGGGCGGCGCGACATCGGTGTGATGGCGTGCCGAACGGCAACCGATAGGTACGGCAGGAACAGCAGGGTACGGCAGGAACGGCAGGAACTGCGGCTCCTGGTCAGCTCGTGGCGCGCGCGGGCGCCGTCGCTCGCCGCGAACCCATCAACAGCTGTGGATTGGTCCCGTGTGCACGACGGCTGACGGTGCGCGTGGCTGCTCGCGCCGTCCTGCCGTTCCTGCCGTACCCTGTGGTTCCTGCTGTCCCAAGCAGTTGCCGTTGCTTGCAAGCCGCCCCGGCGCCGCAGCAGACGCGCCGCCCCCGTCGCGTCGTCGCGTCCGTCGCGTTGACGGCAGTGGCCGTTCGTCGCGTGCGTCGCGTGCGTCCGCGACCTGGGTGCTACGGGAAAAACCGTTGACAACGCCGCTGGCGCACGCGATACTACGGGAACTCCCGTAGCGAGGACGATGACCGAGATCCAGTTCACCCCGCGCGAGCTCGACGTGATGGCGATCCTCTGGCGGCGCGGGTCGGCGACGGTGGCCGAGGTCCGCGATGGACTCGAGGAGCCGCTGGCGTACACGTCGGTGCTCTCGGCGCTGCAGACACTGACCGAGAAGGGCTTCGTGCGACACGAGGCCGAGGGGCGCGCGTACCGGTACTTCCCGACCGTGGCGGCGGAGGCGGCGGGGGGGAGTGCGATCGCGCGGATCCGCGAGGCGATCTTCGCGGGATCGGCGAGCCGGCTCCTCGCGCAGCTCGTCCGTGACGAGGCGTTGCCGCGCGCGGAGCTCGAGCGCATGCGCCGGCTGCTCGACGAACGGTTGCGTGAAACGGGCGACACGGCGGAGGGCGCCGCATGATCGCGACCTGGATGCTCGCCACACTGGTGCTCGGCGCCCTCGTCGCCGGCGCGGCGTGGTGCGCGGCGACGCTCGCGGCGGGACGACGCTGGCCCGAACGGTGGGCATGGGCCACGGGGCTCGCACTCCTCGTCGTGCTCGCGGCGGCGACGCCATGGCGAAGTGCGACGCGCAGCGAGATCGTGCTGCCGCGCGCGACCATCACGACGACCGTCCGCAACGTCACCGACGTCACCACACCGGGACTGTTCGATCGCGTGACGACGGCGGTGGCCGAGTCGCGCGACATCGTGCAGGCGACGCTCGCGCGCGCCGCCGCACTCCCGTCGCCCGTGCAGCGTGCGCTCGCGGCGGCATGGATCGTTGCGTCGTGCGCGGCGCTGGTGACGCTCGCGTGGGCGTGGCGACGCATGGTGCGCGTGACACGTGCGCTTCCCGTCGCGCAGGTGGACGGCGTCGCGGTGCACGTCGCACCGACCGGCGCACCGTCGGTGATCGGCGTGCGCAAGCCGGCGATCGTGCTGCCGGCGTGGGCGATCGCGCTGCCCGCACCGGCACGCGCGATCGTCGTCGCGCACGAACGCGCGCACCGCGACGCGCACGACACCGCGCTCCTCGCCGCCGGCGCGCTGGTGGTGACGCTGCTGCCGTGGCATCCCGTCGCATGGTGGCTCGCCGCGCGACTCGCGACCGCGATCGAGACCGATTGCGACGCGCGCGTCCTCAAGGCCGGCGTCGCGGTGCGCGACTACGGCGCACTCCTCCTCGACGTCGCGGCCACGCGTCGCCTCCCGTCGCTCCTCGCGCCCTGGCCCGCACTCGGCGGGCGGCGCTCCACACTCGAGACACGGATCCGTGCCATGACTCCCGATCGCCCGCGTTTTCCCCTGCTCCGCTCCGGAGTGCTCGGCACGGCCGCGTGCGCCCTCGTCGTCGTCGCGTGCGACTCGTCGCGCATGCCGACGTCGGCCGAGGTCGAGAAGATGGACGCCCGCGGCGTGCAGGCACGCCTCGTGACGACGCTCCCCGGTGTGGACACCGCCGGCATGACGTGGATCGTGGACGGCGAGACCGTCGCCGCCGCACGTGCGCAGGCGATTCCCGCCGACAGCATCGCCTCGATCGACGTGCGCCGCGAGAACGGCAGCGGCACGATGCGCATCACCACGCGCCGCGCCGCCATCGCATCCGGTGCCGTGCCGGGTGACAGCGGCGTGCGCGTGACCGTCATGCGCCGCGAGGGCGCACCCGCCGGCGCGATGGACACCACGAAGCGAGTCGCGTTCATGGTGGTCGGTCCCGACAGCGGCGCACCGCGCCTCGCCACCGGCGCCCTCCTCCCCCTCCCCGCGTCGTCGTCGGCCGCGAAGCCGATCATCTTCATCGACGGCACCCGCGCCGACGAGAAGGCGATGCAGGCGCTGACGCCCGACCGCATCCTCTCCGTCGAAGTCCTCAAGGGCCCCGCCGCCGCGACGCGCTACGGCCCCGACGGCGCGAACGGCGTGATCCGCATCACGACCCGCAAGGCCCCCTGAGGGCGCGACGCACTGCGCGACGGGCGCGAAGAACCGCGAACCGCTCCAACGCGACGGCCGCGACGACGCGACGGGGTCGGCGCGCGGCTACGGACTCCGGTGCGGCGCGAACATCAACGGCAACAACACGGAACGGCAGGAACCGCAGAAACAGCAGGAAAAGCGGGGCCGCGCGAGCATCCACGCGCGCCGGCAGCCATCCGTGCACGGGACCCATCCCATGCTTTGTCGGGTTCGCGGCGAGCGACGGCATGCATGCGCGCCACGGACTTCCACGGCCCTGTCGTTCCTGCCGTTTCTGGGGTTCCTGCCGTCCCGTGTCGTCGCCGTAGATCCGGCGGCCGCGCAGATGCCGGCAGGAGCGCGCCGACACCGTCGCGTCGTCGCGCCCGTCGCGTTGGAGCGGTTTTCGGTTCGTCGCGCCCGTCGCGCGGTTCATCGCGTCCGGGGGCCACTTGCCAGCGGCGGGGCGGGCCGCGAGCGTAGGGCGCCGCGGGAGCCCGACGCCGAGCGATCCGCGTGGACCGGTCACGACCCCATGCCGCCCTCGGAGCCGTCATGCTCGACTCGACGATGATGGATGTGCCGCTCACGATCCCGATGCTGCTCGAGCGGGCGAAGCGGCTGCACGGCGACACCGAGATCGTCTCGGTCGTCGCCACCGGCGTGAACCCGGAGACGAAGGCGCCGATTCCGGGCGTGCATCGGATCACGAACCGGCAGCTCCATCCGCGCGTGATGCAGCTCTGCAACGCGCTCGTCGCCGCCGGCGTGAAGCCGGGCGACCGGGTGGGCACCTTCGCGCTCAACACGTGGCGGCATCACGAGCTGTACTTCGGCGTGCCGAGCATGGGGGCGGTGTGCCACATGATCAACGTGCGGCTCCCGCTCGAGCAGATCGCGTACATCCTGAACCACGCCGACGACCGCATCGTCTTCGTCGAGAACGTCTTCGCCGGCATGATCCCGCTCATCCGGCAGCATGCGCCGCAGGTCGAGCGTGTCATCGTGCTCGGCCCCGTGCCGGGCGGGTTGCCGCCGGGCGTCGAGGACTATGAGCAGTTCATCGGCGGCCACCCGACGACGTTCACCTACCCGCACATCGACGAACGGCAGGCGTGCGGCATGTGCTACACGTCGGGCACGACCGGTGAACCGAAGGGCGTGCTCTACAGCCATCGCGCGATCGTGCTGCACAGCATGACGGCGATGAATGCGGATGGCGTCGGCCTCCGCAAGCGCGACGTGGTCATGCCGATCGTGCCGATGTTCCACGTCAACGCGTGGGGCATGCCGTACGCAGCGGCGCTGTGCGGCTATCGGCTCGTCTACATGAGCGTCTTCACCGACGGCCCGACCGTCGCGACGTTCCTGGCGGACGAGCAGGTGACGGTCACCGCCGGCGTCCCGACGATCTACATGGGGCTCCTCGCGGAACTCGATCGCGCGGTGCAGGCGGGAACGCCGTACGCGCTGCACGCCCTGCGGCAGATCCTGATCGGTGGCAGTGCGACGCCACGTGCACTGGCGGAGGGCTTCGCGGCGCGGCACCGGTTGCACGTGACCGCCGCGTGGGGCATGACCGAGACGACGCCGATCGGCACCGTCAACCTGACACGTCCCGACGACTTCGGCGATGACGTGTCGCGTCGCGTCGATGCGCAGATCAAGTCGGGGACGATGGCGACGCTGGTGGACATGAAGCTGGTGGACGACGCGGGTGTCGAACTCGCGTGGGACGGCGCGACGAGCGGACGCCTCCTCTGCCGCGGTCCGTGGATCACCGGCAGCTACTACCGCAACGAGGCCGCGACGGCCGCGACGCAGCACGACGGCTGGTTCGACACGGGCGACATCGCGGTGATCGAGCCCGATGGCACGATGATCATCCAGGATCGCGCGAAGGATCTCATCAAGTCGGGTGGCGAATGGATCTCGAGCGTCGACCTCGAGAACGAACTCATGGGCCACCCCGCCGTCGCCGAAGCCGCCGTGATCGCCGTCCCGCACCCCCGCTGGGACGAGCGCCCACTCGGCGTGATCGTTCTCCGCCCCGGCGCGCAGGTGACCAAGCCGGAGCTCGACGCGCATCTCCTCTCCCGCGCCGTCGCCAAGTGGCAGCTCCCCGACGCGTACGAATTCGTCGACGAGATCCCCAAGACCACCGTCGGCAAGTTCCTCAAGCGCGCGCTGCGCGAGCGGTTCAAGGACTATCAGCTCGTGTCGTGACGGAAGGGACGGCGAAACGGCAGACCGCGGAGATGCGGGGGCGCGCGAAGGGACGCGGAGGAATGCTTTGGAAAACGACGTCTCCGTCCTCCGGTTCCCTCCGTTCCTCCGAAGTTCCAGGCAGTTCGAGATCCTGAACAGACAAGTAAAATCGGAGGAACGGAGAGGACCGGAGGACGGAGACGGCAGTTTCCAAAGTCGGTTCTCCGCGTACCCTCGCGTCCCCCGCATCTCCGCGGTCGTCAGTCCGGGATCCTCCCCCAACCGACCGGCCGACGCCGAGCGCCGTTGCCGGCCGACCGACGCGGCGTGATCTTGACGGCCTCCGTCAACAGGGAGCCGTCCTCGTGCCGATCAGCATCATCGTCAATGGCAAGTCGCGCACGGTGGACGTGCCGGGCGACAAGCCGCTGCTCTGGGTCCTGCGCGACGAGCTCGGGCTCACGGGGCCGAAGTTCGGGTGCGGGATCGGGCAGTGCGGGGCCTGTACCGTCCACCTGAACGGCAGCGCGACGCGCTCGTGCGTCCTGCCGGTGTCGGCGGTCGCGGGGGCGAAGGTGACGACGATCGAAGGGCTCTCGCCGGACGGGATGCATGCGCTGCAGCAGGCGTGGCAGGAGCTCGACGTGCCGCAGTGCGGCTACTGCCAGGCGGGGCAGATCATGCAGGCGGCGACGCTGCTCGAGAAGACGCCGCGCCCGACCGATGCGCAGATCGACGCGCACATGAACGCGAACCTCTGTCGCTGCGCGACCTACACGCGCATCCGCGAGGGAATCAAGCGCGCGGCGGAGATCAATGCGTCCGCCAGGGCCAGGCGTGCCGCCACGTCGACGTCGCGCGCGACGAGCGCCGCCGGCAAGGGAGGTGACGAATGACCGCTCCCGTCGCATCCACCCGCCGCGACTTCCTGCGCGTCACCGCGCTCGCGGGCGGCGCGCTCCTCCTCGGCACCTGGGTCGACCTCGGCGCGCCACTCGAGGCCGCGGTGCCGGACGACGTGCTCGCCGATGTCTTCGCGCCCAACGCCTTCATCCGCATCGCAGCGAATGGCGAGATCACGATCCTCGCCAAGAATCCCGAAGTCGGACAGGGCATCCGCACGATGCTGCCGATGCTCGTCGCCGAGGAACTCGACGTCGAGTGGCGATCGGTGCGCGTCGAGCAGGCGATGAGCGACGAGTCGAAGTACGGGCGCCAGATCGCCGGTGGCTCGACGGCGACGCCGGTGAACTGGGAGCCGCTGCGTCGCGCCGGTGCCGCCGGGCGGCAGATGCTGCTCGCCGCCGCCGCGGCGGAGTGGAACGTCCCCGTCGGCGAACTCACCACGACGCCGGGCGTCGTTGTCCATGCCGTGAGCGGACGCAAGGCACCGTACGGCACGCTCGTCGCACGTGCGGCGACGATCCCGGCGCCCGATCTCAAGACGGTTGCCCTCAAAGATCCGAAGTCGTTCCGCATCATCGGCACCGCGATCGGCGGCGTGGACAACCGCAAGATCGTCACCGGGCAGCCGCTCTTCGGCATCGACGTCTCGGTGCCCGGCATGCTGCACGCGACGTACGAGAAGGCGCCCGTCTTCGGCGCGAAGGTCGCGAGTGCGAACCTCGACGAGATCCGTCGCCTCCCCGGTGTACGCCACGCGTTCACGATCGAGGGCGGGACACAGCTCGCGGGGCTGCTCCCCGGTGTCGCGATCGTCGCCGACACGTGGTGGCAGGCTAAGCAGGCACGCGCGAAGCTGAAGGTCGCGTGGGAGACGCATCCGACGGCGACACAATCCACCGCCTCGCTGAACGCACGGGCGCGCGAGCTGCTCGCGGGCGCTCCGCACCGCGCGTTGCGCACCGACGGCGACGTGTCCGCAGCGCTCGCATCGGCCGCACGCACGGTCGAGGCGACGTACGAGTATCCGTTCCTCGCGCATGCACCGCTCGAGCCGCAGAACTGCACGGCCAAGTGGACCGGCAACACGGTCGAGATCTGGGCGCCGACGCAGAACCCGCAGGCCGGCCGTCAGCTCGTCGCGCGCACGCTCGGCGTGGCCGAGGGCGACGTCGCGATCCACATCGTGCGATCGGGCGGCGGTTTCGGGCGTCGACTGAACAACGACTACATGGTCGAGGCGGCCGCGATCGCGAAGCAGGCGGGCGTGCCGGTCAAGCTGCTCTGGACACGCGAGGACGACACGCGCCACGACTTCTATCGTCCCGCCGGGTGGCACGCGTTGCGCGGCGGGACCGATGCATCGGGGAAGCTCGTCGCGTGGGCCGATCACTTCGTGACGTTCGGCGAGGGGACGAACTTCGTTCCCAGCGCCGGCATCGCACCGACGGAGTTCCCGGCGATGTACGTGCCGAACTTCGCCCTCGGTGTCTCGAGCATGCCGCTCGGCGTGCCGACGGGCTTCCTGCGCGCACCGGGAAGCAACGCGCTGTCGTGGGTCTTCCAGTCCTTCCTCGACGAGCTCGCGCACGCGGCGGGCCGTGATCCGGTGGAGTTCCGCATCGAACTCCTCTCGCGCACGCCGCTCGACGAGGGCAAGGGCGGCATGGACGCGTCGCGCATGCTCGGCGTGCTGCGGCTCGTGGCCGAGAAGAGCGCGTGGGGCAAGGCGACGCTGCCGAAGGGGACGGGGCGCGGCGTCGCGTTCCACTGGAGCCATCGCGGCTACTTCGCCGAGGTCGTGCAGGCGACGGTGAGCCGGCGCGGTGGGCTCACGGTGGACAAGGTGTGGGTCGCCGGCGATGTCGGCAGCCAGATCATCAACCCGTCCGGTGCGCTGAATCAGGTGCAGGGATCGGCGCTCGACGGCATCTCCGAAGCGCTCGCGCAGGAGATCACCATCGAGAGCGGCGCGGTGCGACAGTCGAACTTCCACGACTTCCCGCTGCTCCGCATCGCGCAGGCGCCGCCGGTCGAGGTGCACTTCCGCACCACCGACTTCCCGCCCACCGGCATGGGCGAACCGGCGCTTCCGCCCGTCGTTCCCGCGCTCTGCAACGCCATCTTCGCCGCGACCGGCAAGCGCGTGCGCTCGCTGCCGCTGTCGAAGCACGATCTGTCGTGGGGGTGAGTGAGTTTCCCGAACTGCAGACCGCGGAGATGCGGGGGCGCGCGAGGGGACGCGGAGGGATGCCTTGGGAAAAGTCGTCTCCGTCCTCCGGTTTCCTCCGTTCCTCCGATGTTCCTTGTCTGTTCGAGGTCTTGAACCACTGGGAACTTCTGAGGAACGGGGAAAACCGGAGGACGGAGACGACTTTCGCGAGGTGAACTGACGACCGCGGAGATGCGGGGGCGCGCGAAGGGACGCGGAGGAATGCGTTGGAAACTGCTGTCTCCGTCCTCTGGCCCCCTCCGTTCCTCCGAAGTTCCGTGCAGTTCGAGATCTTGATACGACAGTGAAACTCTGGGGAACGGAGAAAACCGGAGGACGGAGACGGCTGTTTCCGAAATCCGTTCTCCGCGCCCCCTCGCGTCCCCCCGCATCTCCGCGGTCGTCGGTTCCCTTCACCACCACGAACACGACTCGATGAAGCACTGGAGCGAAACGCACACGGTTCTCCGACGCGCGGCGGCGTTGCGCGCGGAGTCGGTCGCGTGTGCGCTGGCGACGGTGATCCGGGTGCGGGGGTCGGCGTATCGGCACGAGGGTGCGAAGCTGCTGGTCGATGCGCGCGGGGCGCATGTGGGGAACGTGAGCGGTGGCTGTCTCGAGGCGGACGTGCGGGCGGTGGCGGAGCGCGTGATGGCGACGGGGATCGCGGAGCGGCGGCGCTACTGCGGCGGGAGCGACGAGGTGGCGACGTGGGACCTCGGCATCGGCTGCGAGGGGGTCGTCGAGGTGCTCGTCGAGCCGGTGCGCGCGGCGCATGACGAGCTGCGATGGCTGGACGCAGGCGTGGCGTACGTCGCGGTGTCGCGGTTGGGGCGCGACGACGAGGGCGCGCTTGGCACGAGCGCCGTACCGCGAATGGCGCTGGCGCCGAGTGCCGGCGATGACACCTGCGGATCGCTCGGCGACGCGACGCTCGACGCGTGGGTCGAGCGTTCGGCGGCGACGTGGATCGCGGCGGGGCGATCGGGGATCGTCGTGCACGACGGGGACGAGTACTTCGTCGACGTGCTCGTACCGTCACCCGCGTTGCTCGTCGTCGGGGCGGGTGACGACGCGCAGGTGCTCGCGCGGCTCGCGCACGAGACCGGGTTCCGCGTACGCGTCGCCGACCGGCGTGCGGGGCTGCTGACGCCGTCACGATTCCCGTTCGATACGCGGCTGCTCGTCGCCGACGCCGACGGACTCGCGGTGCACCTTGACGACACGACGACCGGCGGCATCGCGCCGTCCGCCGACGACGCCGCGGTCGTCATGACGCACGACTTCGCGGACGACCTGGCGTACCTGCGCGTGCTCCTCGACACGCCGCTGCGCTACATCGGCGTGCTCGGGCCGCGCGCGCGCAGCGAGCGTCTGGTTGCGGCGATCGAGCGCGATGGGGTCGTCGTGGACCGCGCGCGTCTCTACGCGCCGGTGGGGCTCGATATCGGCACCGATGGTGCGGAACAGGTGGCCATCGCGGTGATCGCCGAACTCCTCGCGGTGCGTTCCGGCCGAGCGCCGCGGTCGCTGCGCGAGCGCGACGTCCCCATCCACGCCGGAGCCTGATCGATGGTCACCCCGACGCACCCGCCCGCCCCGGCGCGACCCGATGTCCCGACGGGGACGCACGTCGCCGGCATCGTCCTCGCCGCCGGTGCGTCGACGCGCATGGGGACGAACAAGCTGCTGCTCCCCGTCGATGGCGTGCCGATGGTGCGGCGCACCGTGCAACGCGTGGTGGACGCGGGCGCGTGGCCGGTGGTCGTCGTCACGGGACACGAGGCCGCGAGCGTGCGCAACGCGCTCACCGGCCTGCCGGTGATCTTCACCGAGAACGACGCCTTCACCGGCCCGACCAGCGGGTCGCTCCACGCCGGCCTGCGCAAGCTCGGCAACGACGTCGAGGCGACGGTGGTGATGCTCGCCGACATGGTGCACGTCACCACGGCGATGATCGCGGAACTCGTCGGTGCGGTGCGCACGGGCGATGCGCCGCTCGCGGTGTCGCGCTACGGCGACGTGCTCGCCCCACCGCTCGCGTTCCGTCGCGCGCTCTGGCCCGAACTGCTCGCGTGGCACGGCGAGGGATGCGGCAAGAAGGTCGTACTCGCGCACCAGGAGCACGCGATCGTGCACGACTGGCCCGCCGCCGCACTCCGCGACATCGACACGCCGGACGACTACGCGTCGCTCACCACCGCGGCCGGCTGACCGGTCACGTCGACGCGACGCGGAACACCGGGGGGCCGAGCGGACTCGGGGCGCAGTCGCGCCGCTGGATCGTGTAGGCGATCGACGCGATCCGCCAACGACCGTCCTGCTCGACCAGCGTGAAGACGTCGGTGCCGCAATGCGAGAAGCGGTCGTTCACCCAGAAGTCGTACGGTGCGGTGACGATCGCGATGATCGGCGTATCCGCCGGCGTCGGCGCCGTGGCACCACGCGAGCGTGTCGCACAGCCGACGTGCGTGATGGCGGACGCAGCCACGAGCAGGAACCGGAACCGACGCGACTTGGCAGTGGGAGCGGGAGACGGACGACAACCGCGGCGAGCGGCCATCGACCCCGACATGCTTGCGTCCGTCGCTTGATTGCGCAACATGCCCCGCCACGACGATCACGACGATCACGACGACGACTTCGACGACGACCCGTCGCTCGACGAGGACTTCCCCCTCGGCGACGGCACGGCCGACACCACCGCCACCGTCACCTGCCCCTACTGCGCCGAGTCCGTCGACATCGCCCTCGACCCCGGCTCAGGCTCCGCGCAATCCTACGTGCAGGACTGCGAAGTCTGCTGCAACCCGTGGCAGCTCTTCGTCGAGTACGACGCCGAAGGCGCCGCGCACGTGTCGGTCATTGCGCTCGAGCAGTGAACGGCAGACCGCGGAGATGCGGGGGCGCGCGAAGGGACGCGGAGAAATGCCTTGGAAACTGCCGTCTCCGCTCGAGCAGTGAACGGCAGACCGCGGAGATGCGGGGGGACGCGAAGGGGCGCGGAGAACCGATTTTGGAAAAGTCGTCTCCGTCCTCCGGTTCTCTCCGTTTCTCCGAAGTTCCCAGCAGTTCAAGATCCTGAACGGACAAGGAAAATCGGAGAAACGGAGACGACCGGAGGACGGAGACATGGGTTTCCACAGTCAGTCCTCCGCGTCGCTTCGCGTCCCCCCGCATCTCCGCGGTCTGCCGTCGACCGACTTCCCTCACTCACCCATCCGCCCCGTCACCGACGCGACGTGCGCGACC
>ERZ1066136.721-NODE-721-length-21667-cov-7.781325_pt1 | contig 21667 bp, 20 predicted proteins | sample MGYA00382783_ERZ1066136 | MGnify/ENA primary metagenome ERZ1066136 (study PRJEB33369, sample SAMEA5778366) | biofilm metagenome | biome: Industrial cooling water; feature: Water cooling tower basin; material: Biofilm | place: United Arab Emirates | collected... | reverse complement strand
TCCACCGGCGCGCCCGGTGTCGCGATGGACGCGTGGAACCCGCCGCGGCTGACGGGTCCCGCACGGCGGAAGATCGTGCCCCCGATCCCGGCCAAGGTCCGGTTGCCGACGTTCAGTGCGGGCCGCATGCGCGGCTTCTGCGGGGTGCGGGACACCATTCCCCCGGAGTTGCGCCTGCCGACGATCCCGGTGGCGGTCTTCTTCATCGCATTCTCCTTGTCGAGTGAGGGCGGCCGCGATCGCACGTCGCGCGCAGGGGACGCCGTTCCCGGTCTCCGTTCATCGGCACGCCGCCGGTTGCGGCCCGCCCGCCAGGCACAGCTCGCGCGCCAGCCAGATCTCGAAGGTGTCGTTGGCCGGGTTCACCTTGCGCAGCGAGCGAGACTTCACCTCGCCCGCGCCGAGCTTATCCAGGGCCTGCGTCATCCAGCGAGCGAGTTCGCGATCGCTGCGGCCCTGGATGCGGATCTCCGAACTGCCCGAGGGCGCGCGCGAGCCCACCACTTCGAAGGCTGGCACGTCGTAGCCGGCGGCGCGCAGCTTGTCCGTGAGCGCGTTCGCGAACGGGCGCTGCGCCTCGTCGGCGATCTGGACATAGGCAAGCGGCTTGCGGCCCTGTGCGGCGCGCAGCGCCTGCGCCACCTTGTCGGCCTGCGCCGCCGTCTGGCCGCCGTTGTCGCGGGCCCGTGCGAGCAGGGCCTCGATCTCCCGGCGGTTCGCGTTGAGCGTCGCGGGCGTCGCGGACTGCAGCAGCACGAGCGCATTGATGACGCCCGACATCTCGTCGCGATCCGGCGCGGTGCCCGACGCCTCGATGCGCGAGGCCTTGGTCACCGCCAACGGCACGGCATCGGAGACGGCCTCGGCGTCGACCACGAGGCCCGTGGTGGCGGCGATGCGGCGGTCCTTGTCCGCGCCGAAGGCGGCATCGACGGCAGCCTCGAGCGCCTGGGTCTTCGGCGCAGGCGGCGCGATGCGCGTGCGCGGCCTGTCACCGAGCCCGAAGGACGGACGGAAGACTTCGGTGGGACGCGTCCCCGCGCCGCTGCCGGTGCCGGAACCGCTGCCCGTCCCGATCTCGCCGGAGGGCGCCGGTACGGGGGCGACCACGGGTTCCTCGACCGGCGCAGGCCCTTCCGCCACGGATGGCGTCCGCGCGGGGAGCGGTGCGGGTTCGTCGTCGGCGGATTGCAGGTTCGCCAGCCAGTCGCGCATCCTGCGCAGTTCACCCGCGTCGACGCCGCAGTCGGTCTGCGTCCCGACCTCCCGCAGCACCTGCGCGAGCAGGTCACGCGCGATCTCGTTCTCGCGCGTCTGGATGAGGACCTGCGCGAGGTAGAACTGAGCGCGCGCGAATGCCTTTTCGCCGGAGAGGATGCGATTGAAGGTCGAGCGCGCGGTGGCGAGGTCACCCTTCACGAACAGGCCGTAGCCCTGTTCCAGTTCCGCCCAGACGGGCGCGTCGGAGGGCGGCGCGCAGCGGCTCTCCTCGGACTCGCCGCCGCCCGCGAAATACCAGAGCGCACCTGCGACGGCCGCTGCCAGAACGGCGCCGCCGCCGATCCAGGCGCCGCCGCCGCGCCGGCGTCCCGTGCCATCGAGTCGCGGCCCCGGGACGGGCGGCGTGTCCACGCCGTCGAGACGTTCGGCAACCTGGCGCAGCACCTCCGCGAGGTCTGCGCTATCGGGCGCCCCATCCCAGTCCACGAGCGACAGCGCATGCGTCTCGCCGAAACCGAGCGGCGGCTCCACGTTCGCGATGAAGACGGGCAGCAGCTTGCCGGCCTTCATGGCGCGGCGGGCCTCGTCGCGCACGAAGTCGGAGGCAACCGCGTCGCGCGACCACAGCACGACGGCGAGCCGGCAGGCCGTCAGCGCCTTCTCGATTTCCGTGGAGAAGGCGGCGCCGCCCTGGAGCTCGCGGTCCCACCAAACCTTGCGCCCGGCCGCGGCGAAGGCGTCCGCCAGGGACTGCGCCGTGGGGCGGTCCTCGCGGGCGTAGCTGATGAAGATGTCGGGGCCGGCCATGACGGTTGGGTAGGAGGGCTGGTGTGTCCGCGATCGGAGACAATCGTCGGGACGGAGCGTGCTGCGCTGAATATGCGGGATGTTATAGCGCGCACGGCAGGGGTGCTCGTTTCCGGACGCGCGGGCGCACGAGGGACGGCGCGGTTGCGGTCGGGTGCGGCCGCGCGGAGCGGCAAGGGACGCCCGCCGCGGCCGAAGCCGCAGGGCGCGCAGGGAGGGCGCAGGCCGGACGACCGCGCCCCCGGTCGAAGGATCAGAGCGAGTGCAGGCCGGTGCGCGTCGAACGCACGGCAGCGCGCCGGGCGGCGGACGTCAGCGCGCGCCCTGCGGCGCCGATCGATGCGAGGATCGAAGACGTCGGGGTCCGCCACTCGAGTTCGCGTCTGCGACGCCCCGGCGCGCCGTCGAGGCGGACGAGCGCGGGCGCGTCGAGCGCCTGGATCACGGCGACGCCTTCCCGGTCGAGCGCGTACTCGTCCCCGGCGCCCAGCACGCGGTCCAGGTCGTCGCCTTCCTGTGTGAGCCAGAGATGCCCGGTGAGGACCGTGACGACGGTACCGCGAGCGGACTCGATCCGCCGCGCCTCGTCGGCGCCGAGATCGATCACTTCCACAACGTTGCGGTTCGATTCCATGTTCCACTCCTTGACGCATGCGCGGCAAGCATGTGGAATTTCCCCTGCTCTCCATGCATCCTGCCGCTGGGATGCATACTGATCCTGGGAGTGCGTTGCAACAAACGGTGAATTCGCATGGAATGCATGAAAGCACGTCATGCGTAGCAGGCGTTACGCGGTCCCGCCGCTGGACCCTCTGCTCGCGTTCGAGGCCGCAGCCCGCCACCTGTCGTTCACGCGCGCCGGGGAGGAACTGCATCTCACGCAGTCGGCCGTCAGCCGCCAGATCCAGTCGCTGGAAGATGATCTCGGGGTGAGGCTGTTCGAGCGGAAGACGCGCGCGCTTGCGCTCACGGACGCGGGCCGGGCGCTTCTGGTCAGCACCCAGAATGCGCTCCAGTCCCTGCACGACACCGCGGAACGGTTACGGCAGTCCGGCGCTGCGAAGACCGTGACGGTCACGACGACACCGGGGCTCGCCGCGTTGTGGCTGATTCCCCGCCTCGCGGACTTTACCCGGCATCACCCCGGCATCGACGTGCGGCTGTCCGCCGGTCACGACCTCGTGAAGCTGGAGCGGGCAGGCGTCGACCTCGCGATCCGCTACGGTCCCGAGGACGCCGCGCGGGGCCACGACAGGCTGCTGGGAGAGACGGTGTTTCCCGTGTGTGCGCCGCAACTCGTGGACGACGCGGAGCATCCGCTGCGTGTTCCGGCGGATCTTGCGGGACAGGTGCTGCTCCACCTCGACGATGCGGGGTCGCCCTGGCTAGACTGGGATCTGTGGATTCGCGCGCTGGGCCTCGAGGCCCTCGTACCCGCGGGCCATCTGCGCTTCGGGCACTACGACCAGGTGATCCACGCCGCCGTCGCGGGACAGGGCGTCGCGCTCGGGCGGGACCCGCTGGTCCGCGCGCTGATGGATGAAGGCCGGCTGGTGGCGCCGTTTCCGCAGGACCGCGTGTCCTCGCGCGGGTACTACCTCGTGCGGTCGGCGGTCACGCGGGACACGCCGCACGTGCGCGCCTTCGCGGACTGGCTGCTGGCGGTCTCGCAGTCGGAACGGCAGGCGGCGTTTCCCCCGGGAGGGAACTCGCGCAAGTGAGGGCCGGGGGCGCCCGCCCGGGGCCGAGGCAGCGCCTGGTGCCCGCCACGCGCCCGCCGGGCCGGCAGCATCGTGGTCCGGCGCGGCAAGGTGCGGGCAGGCGTCGCCGTTCAGGCGAGGCTCACGGCTCCGTGATCGTCGCAGTGTCCGCCGTGCGGGTGGTGCAGGTGACCGTTCACGAGATAGTCCACGTGATCGCCGTGCGGCACGGTCTCGTGACCGCATCCGGGCCCGTGCACATGATCCGCCGCGTGGCCGCCGCACGCATGCTGCGGCGTGCACTGGGCGGGATTGGCGGCCGACACCGCAAGCACGTGCTCGTCCACATGATCGCCATGGGGGTGATGCAGGTGACCGTCGTGCAGGTAGTCCACGTGGCCGTCATGCTGGATCGCGACGTGGTTGCAGCCCGGACCGTGCTGGTGGGCGTGATCGGCGTGGTGGGCCTGAGTGCAGTTCGACATGGCGGGGCTCCGCTTGAGGGGGAAAAGGTCACGCGGATGGTTCTGCCGCGTGGGTCAGGATGTTGCCGAGCAGATCCCGGACGTGGTCGTCCGCGAGCGCGTAGAACACGTGCTTCGCATCGCGGCGGCGTGCCACGAGCCGGGCTGCATGCAACGCCTGGAGCCGGGCCGAGACACTGCTCAGCTTGGCCTGCTCCAGTTCCACGAGTTCCGACACGCAGCGCTCGCCTTCGGTGAGCCGGAGGAGCAGGCGCAGGCGGGACGGGTCGCTCAGCGCATGGCACATCGCCGCCGCCGCCTCGAGTTCCGTGAGGGCGTACTCGCGAGGCGGCGGATGCTGGGCGGCATCGTGCTCGCACGCCAGCCGCGTTTTCGAGGTCATTCTTTCATTCCAAGAATTGATGGAATGTTAGGCGCGTCGTCGGATGGACGCAAGCGATTTCTTCGGGGGGGCACGCGGCCCGGCGGGACGCGCGACGGCCAGGCCGGGGACGGCGCTGGAGTTAGAGCACCCGGCCCGGGGCGAACCGGGACAGCATGCGCTCGAACACCTGGGGTCCGCGTGGCGGGGACAGCGCCCAGCCGATCAGCACGCCGGTCGTGTTCGCGGCCATGTCGGCGTAGGAGTAGGAGCGGTAGCCGGTGAAGCTCTGCGCGACCTCCAGACCCACGCCGAGGATCACGAGCAGCAAGCCCGAGAGCCGGCGTGAGGGCGGGGTCGTCATGACCTGGCCGAACCACAGCATCAGACTGCCGTAGGCAAGGAAGTGCTGGATCTTGTCGCCCTGCTCGATGTCGAGTTCGGGCGGCCGGGGGATGAGCGAGAAGTACACGACGACGCCCACGCCGATCCAGCCGATGACGATCCAGATCCGGCGCAGCCGCGCACGAGCGGCGGACGGCGTCATGGAGGTGAGGCGAGAGCGTCTTCGATGAGGCGGCGGGCGATGCTCAGGCGGTGCGGCAGCACGGGCAGCCGATCACGCGAGAACCAGTCGGCCGCCTCGATCTCGCCTTCCTGCGGGACGATGGCGCCCGACACGTAGTCGCAGTGGAACGCGATCATCAGCGAGTGCGGGAACGGCCAGGGCTGGCTCGCGAAGTAGCGCAGGTTGTCCACTTCGACGCCCACCTCCTCGCGCACCTCGCGCACGAGACATTCCTCGATGCTCTCACCGGGTTCCACGAAGCCTGCAAGCGCGCTGAACATGCCGGGCGGGAAGTGCGGCGATCGGGCGAGCAGCAGTTCGGGGCCGCGCCGCACGAGCGCCATGGCCACCGGCGCGAGTCGCGGGTAGTGGGTCTGGCCACAGGCAGGACACACGCGCGAGCGCTCGCCGGCCTTGCGTTCGGTGGGCGTGCCGCAGCGACCGCAGAACTGGTGCGAGCGGTCCCAGTCCATGATCTGCACGGCACGGCCGGCGAGCAGGAAGGTTGCGTCGTCGATGATGCCGAAGAGGCTGCGCAACCCGGCCCACCTGAGGTGGTCGACCGGATCGGCGGCCTCGTCGCATTCGGCCGAGAAGCAGTGCCGTCCGTGCAGCATCCCCAGGTACTGGGTCCGCAGCGGTTCCACGCCGAGATCGCGCGGCTGCGCGGTGAACGGAAGCTTCACTTCCGTCTCGTCGCGATGCACGAGCAGGGCGTTGCCTCGGAACACGAACCACCAGGCGTCACCCTCGTGCGCCTCCGGCGGAGCGATGAGCGGGACGAACCCCGGGGCCTGCAGCAGGGACACGATCAGCGCTTCGGCATGTAGAGGTCGGTGATGGAACCCTCCGCGATCTCGGCCGCGAAGAACACGGTCTCGGACAGCGTCGGGTGCGGGTGGATGGTGAGACCGATGTCTTCGGCATCCGCGCCCATCTCCAGCGCCAGCACGGTCTCGGCGATGAGCTCGCCGGCGTTCGGACCCACCATCGCGGCGCCCAGCAGGCGGCGCGTGGTCTTCTCGAACAGCAGCTTGGTCATGCCCTCGTCGCGGCCCGTGGCCAGCGCGCGGCCGCTGGCGGCCCAGGGGAACACGGCCTTCTCGAACTCCACGCCCTGGGCCTTCGCCTGCGTTTCGGTGAGACCCATCCACGCGATCTCGGGATCCGTGTATGCCACCGAAGGGATGGTGCGCGCATCGAAGGCCACCTTGTGGCCGGCAATGACTTCGGCGGCGAGCTTGCCTTCGTGCGAGGCCTTGTGCGCGAGCATCGGCTCGCCGCACACGTCGCCGATGGCGTAGATGTGCGGGACGTTCGTGCGCTGCTGCTTGTCGACGGGAATGTAGCCGCGCTCGTTCACGGTGACGCCCGCGGCGTCCGCGCCGATGTCGCGCCCGTTGGGCCGGCGGCCCACGGCCAGGAGCACGCGATCGTAGGTCTGCGGTTCGGGCGCACCGTCGCCTTCGAACGTGGCGCGCAGACCGTCCTTCGTGGCTTCCAGCTTCGACACCTTCGTCTTGAGCAGGATCGATTCGTAGCGCTTCTCCAGCCGCTTGTGCAGGGGCTTCACGATGTCGCGGTCCGCGCCGGGAATGAGACCGTCGGCGAGTTCCACCACGGTGATGCGCGAGCCGAGGGCGTCGTACACGCAGGCCATCTCCAGGCCGATGATGCCGCCGCCGATGACCAGCATGCGCTTCGGCACTTCCTGCAGTTCCAGCGCGCCGGTGGAGTCCATCAGGCGCCTGTCGTCGTAGGGGAAGCCCGGGATGCGCGCGACCGACGAGCCGGCGGCGATGATGCACTGGTCGAACGAGACGCGCTTCTTTGCGCCGTCGGCGCCGGTCACCTCGATCATGTGCGGCGAGGTGAACTTGCCCGTACCCGCCACCACCTCGACCTTGCGCTGCTTGGCGAGGCCTGCGAGGCCCTTCGTGAGACGGCCGATGATGCCGTCCTTCCACCCGCGCAGCGCGCCGATGTCCACCTCGGGCTTGCCGAACTTCACGCCGAAGTGCGCCATCTCGTCGGCCTCGGAGATCACGCGCGCAGCGTGCAGCAAGGCCTTGGACGGAATGCAGCCGACGTTGAGGCACACACCGCCCAGCGAGGCATAGCGTTCGATGAGCACCACCTTCCTGCCGAGGTCTGCGGCACGGAACGCGGCCGTGTAACCGCCTGGGCCGGACCCCAGCACGACGACTTCCGCGTGCACGTCACCCTTCTCGACCGGGCCGGATGGCGCAGGCGTCGATGCAGCCGGGGCAGGCGCGGCGGCAGGCTTCGGAGCCTCGGCCTTCGGGGCCGGGGCCGCCGGTGCTGGGGCGGCCGCGCCCGCGCCTGCGGTTTCGAGCATGGCGATGAGCGTGCCCTGGGCCACCTTGTCGCCGACCTTCACCTTGATCTCGCGCACCACGCCCGCCGCGGGCGAGGGGACTTCCATCGTGGCCTTGTCGGACTCCAGCGTGATCAGGGAATCCTCGGCCTTCACGGCGGTGCCGGGCTGGACCAGGATCTCGATGACGGGCACATCCTTGAAATCGCCGATGTCGGGGACGCGAACTTCGACCAGGTTGCTCAACGGGTACTCCTGTGGAAAAAGGATGACGACGCTATCGGACGAGCGTCAGGACGAGGGCGCCGCCGGCCAGCACCAGCGCGAGACCGGCGATCCAGGTCAGCAGCCGCAGACGCGCGGAGATCGCCTGGAAGCTCTCGGTCAGGGCCTTCGCCTGATGTTCCTGCGCGGCGGCCTGCGATTCGGAATGCGCCCGCAGGCGCTCAAGGTTGGTCTTGACGAGTTCGAGTTCGAACTTGAGTTGTGCGACGTCGGGCGGGGCCTCGGCGGACGCTGCCGGTCGGGCCGGCTGGGCGTCATCGTCATCGCCGCGGCGCAGGTCGCGCACGAGACCCGGCACCCGGGCCGCGGCGGCCTTGGCGATCTCGCCCCACGGCGCGTGTCGGAGCCATCCCCAGGCGGCCATGGCGCGTCAGCTCCGCACGTGGCCGTCGCCGAGGACGACGTACTTGAGCGACGTGAGGCCTTCCAGGCCCACGGGTCCGCGGGCGTGCAACTTGTCGGTGGAGATGCCGATTTCGGCACCCAGTCCGTACTCGAAACCGTCCGCGAAGCGGGTGGAGGCGTTGACCATCACCGAGCTGGAATCCACCTCCCGCAGGAAGCGGCGGGCGCGGGTCACGTTCTCGGTCACGATGGCGTCGGTGTGCTGCGAGCCGTAGGTGTTGATGTGCCCGATGGCGGCATCGAGGCCGTCCACCACGCGCACGCTCAGGATGGGCGCGAGGTACTCCGTGTACCAGTCTTCCTCGGTGGCGGGCTTCATCGCCGGGACCACCGCACGGGCGCGCTCGCAGCCGCGCAGCTCCACGCCCTTGTCGGTGTAGATCTTCGCGAGGGGCGGCAGGGCACGGTCGGCGACGGCCGCGTGCACGAGCAGCGTCTCCATGGTGTTGCAGGTGCCGTAGCGCTGGGTCTTGGCGTTGTCCGCCACGCGCACGGCCTTGTCGAGGTCCGCCTCGTCGTCGATGTAGACGTGGCAGATCCCGTCGAGATGCTTGATGACCGGGATGCGCGCCTCGTTGCTGATGCGCTCGATGAGGCCCTTGCCGCCGCGCGGGACGATGACGTCCACGAACTCCTTCATGGTGATGAGCTCGCCCACGGCGGCGCGGTCGGTGGTCTCGATGACCTGCACGGCGGACTCGGGCAGGCCGGCCTTGCGCAGGCCCTCGTGCACGCAGGCGGCGATGGCCTGGTTGCAGCGGATGGCCTCGGAGCCGCCGCGCAGGATCGCGGCATTGCCGCTCTTCAGGCACAGGGCCGCGGCGTCGGCCGTCACGTTGGGGCGTGCCTCGTAGATGATGCCGATGACGCCCAGCGGGACGCGCATGCGCCCCACCTGGATGCCCGTGGGCCGGTAGCGCAGATCGGTGATCTCGCCGATGGGGTCCACGAGCTGGGCCACCTCGCGCACCCCCTGCGCCATCTGGCGCACGCCCTTGGCGGACAGGGTGAGGCGGTCGACCATCGCGGGGTCCAGTCCGCGGGCGCGGGCCTGGGCGACGTCCTCGGCGTTGGCTTCGAGCAGCCGCGCCTCCTCGCGCTCGATGGCCTCGGCAATCGCGACGAGGGCGGCATCCTTCGCGCGGGTCTCGGCCCGGGCCATCTCCCGCGAGGCTGCACGGGCTGCGCGGCCGATGCCGTGCATGTAGGTCTGGACGTCCATGATCAACTCTGAAAGCGCATAAGCCCCGGATTCTAGCCCGGAAGGCGTGCGTGGTCGCGCGAGGGAGACCCCGGCCGGACCGGGCAGGTCAGCCGGCGGGGACCGGCAGGCGGCCCGCCGTCTCCGGAGCGGCGATCCGCAATCCGAGCTGGCGCAGTTCGTCCCAGACGTCGCCGCGTGCGAGTCCCTTCGCCATGCGGTCGATGCGGGCTGCATGTGCCAGGGCCTGGGCCAGCTGCGCACTGCTGCAGCGGCGCAGGGCCTTGGGCATGACCCGGGCGCGCTCGCCCCAGACCCGGGCGTCCCGCAGGGCCTGCTGCACGGGGGCCCCCGCGGCGACGGCCGCCTGGACCCGGAGCAGGCCGCGCGCTTCCTCGGCAATGGCCCACAGCACGAGCGGCGGCCCCGCACCCTCGCCGCGCAGCCCGTCGAGCATGCGCACGAAGTGCAGCGCGTCGCCGGCGAGCAGGGTCGGGCCCAGATCGAACGCGTCGAAGCGGGCCACGTTGGCGACGGCGGACTTCACGTCTTCCAGCTCGAGCGGACCCTCGGGGAACAGCAGCCGGAGCTTCTGCACTTCCTGGTGCGCCGCGAGCAGGTTGCCCTCCACCCGCGCCGCGAGGAACTCCAGCACCTCCGGCGGGGCGCTCTGACCCTGCGCCCTGAGCCGTCCGGCAAGCCAGGCGGGCAGCTGCTCGAAGGCCACCTTCTGCGCCTGGACCGCCACACCGGCGGATTCCAGCGCCGTGAACCACTTCGTCTCCTTCGCGCGGCGGTCGAGCTTGGGCAGGGTGACGAGGGTGAGCGTGTCGGGTGGCAGACTGGCCGCGTACTCGACCAGCGCCTCGCCGCCCTGCGCACCGGGCGAGGCGGTGGGCAGCCGCAGTTCGATCATCCGCAGGGACGCGAACAGCGACAGGCTGGCTCCGCTCGCCCACAGCCGCCGCCAGTCGAAGCCGGCCTCGACGATCATCACTTCGCGCTCGGCGTAGCCCTTGGCCCGCGCCGTGGCGCGGATGCGGTCGGCGGCCTCGATGGCGAGCAGAGGCTCGTCTCCATGCACCACGTACAGCGGCGCGAGCTGGCGTTCCAGGTGGCGGGCGAGGTGTTCGGCTTCGATCTGCATGCGGAATCAGAGCGCGTTCATCTTCGCGAGCAGCGTGCGGAGCTTCTCGGGATCGTCGGTCTTCAGCATGCGCTTCGCGAGATGGGTGACTTCCTCGAGATCGGTCTTGAGCACCATCTGCTTCACCGCGAGCAGATTCGCCGGGTGCATCGAGAACTGCCGCAGGCCGAAGCCCAGGAGCAGGCGCGTCAGCGAGACGTCGCCGGCCATCTCGCCGCACACCGCGACGGGCGTCCCGGCCTTGGTGGCCGTCTGGATGATGGAGGCGACAAGATTCAGGACGGCCGGGTGCAGCGGGTCGTACAGATGCGCGACCGACTCGTCCGTACGGTCGATGGCAAGCGTGTACTGGATGAGGTCGTTGGTGCCGATCGACAGGAAGTCCAGCTTGCGCGTGAACATGCCGAGCGAGAGCGCCGCGGCGGGCACCTCCACCATGCCGCCTACCGGCACCTCGCGGTCGTAGGCGATGCCATCCTTGTCCAGACTGCGCTTCGCCTCGGCGACGGCGTTCAGCGTGAGGTCCAGTTCGGTGAGGGAGGACAGCATCGGCACGAGGATCTTCACGCGGCCGAAGGCGGACGCCCGGAGGATCGCGCGGAGCTGTCGGTGGAACATCATCGGCTCCGCCAGGCAAAGGCGGATCGCACGCAGGCCCAGCGCAGGATTCGGTGCCACCCGCTCGGCGCCGTCCAGTTCCTTGTCGGCGCCCAGGTCGAAGGTGCGGATTGTCACGGGCAGACGACCCATCTCGGTGACCGCCTTGCGATACGCCTCGAACTGCTCGTCCTCGCCCGGCAGGTCGCGCCGGTTGAGATACAGGAATTCCGTGCGGAACAGGCCGACGCCCGCCGCGCCGTTCGCGCGCGCGAGATGGACGTCGTCGACCAGCTCGATGTTGGCGTGCAGCTCGATGCGGGTGCCGTCGAGGACGGCCGCGCGCGTGGTGGTGAGTCGGCGCAGCTTCTGCTGTTCGAGTTCCCACTCGTGCCGCCGCAGCCGGTACTCGCCCAGCACGGTCTCGTCGGGGTCGACGATGAGCACGCCGTGGGCGCCATCGACGATGAGTGTCTCGTTCTCGCGGATCAGGCGCCGCGCGTGGTGCAGGGCCACGATGGACGGGATGCCCAGGCTGCGCGCGACGATGGCCGTGTGGGACGTCGTGCCGCCGAGGTCGGTGATGAAGCTCGCGAACCGGTGCTGCTTGTACAGGATGACGTCGGCGGGCGAGAGATCGTGCGCGACGAGGATGCTGCCTTCCTCCGGCGGGACGATGGACAGCGTGGCCGGCGTGCCGGTCATCAGTGCGCCGAGGACGCGCTCCACCACCTGCTTCACGTCGGTCTTGCGCTCGCGCAGGTACGGGTCGTCGATCTGGTCGAACTGCGCGAGCAGCGCTTCCATCTGCTGCTTGAGCGCCCACTCGGCGTTGCAGCGCTGGGCCGCGATCATCACCTTCGGCGCTTCGGCGAGGGTCTCGTCGCCGAGGATCATCAGGTGGACGTTCAGGAAGGCCTCGAACTCCGCGGGCGCGTTGTCCGGGATGTGCGCGGCGAGATCGGACAGCTCCCGGCGGACCTTGTTGAGGGCGTCGTCGAAGCGCGCCTGCTCGAAGATCACCTGGTCGGCGGGAATCTCCAGGTGCGCGACCTCGAGCTGCGCGTGCGATACGAGATGCGCCCGGCCGATCGCGATGCCGCCGGAGACGCCGATGCCGTGGAGGGTGAAGGACATGGACTCGTCGTGGGAGAGTGGGGCGTCGCGGCGGCTCGGGGGACGTCGCCGGCGATGGGCGGGCCGTCACGTGGAGCCACGCGGCGCGGGGAGGGCGGGGCCCTCGTGCCTGGGTCGGTCCGCGCGTGCGGCGCGGCTACTCGGCCTCCCCGAAACGGTCGGTGATGAGGGCCACCAGCGCGGCCATGGCATCGGCCTCGTCCGGTCCTTCGGTCTCGATGTCCACCTTCGCGCCCTTGGCGGCGGCCAGCATCATGACGCCCATGATGCTCTTGGCGTTGACGCGCCGCCCGTTGCGGGCGAGCCACACTTCGCACTGGTACTGCGCGGCGGTCTGGGTGAGCTTGGCGGAGGCGCGGGCGTGAAGCCCGAGCTTGTTGACGATCTCAACTTCCTGTCGCTGCATTTTCGTGGGCCGGTGGCATCTTGTAGACGCCCTCCACACCGCCTGACATGGCCTTGGCCACGACGGTGCGCAGGGGTTCGTTGCGATAGGTGAGGGCCCGGACCAGCATCGGCAGGCTCACGCCCGCGATGCCTTCCACGTGCCCCGGAATCAGTGCGCGGGAGGCGATGTTGCTGGGCGTGGCGCCGTAGACGTCGGTCAGGATGAGCACGCCGTCGCCCTCGTCGAGCTGGCGCACGAGCTTGAGTACCGTCGGGTGGAGCTTGACCGGGTCGTCGTGGATGCCGACCCCCAGTTGCAGCAGGTGCGACGGGCGCGTGCCCATCACGTGGGAGGCGCAGTGCACGAGGCTTTCCCCGAGGGTGCCATGCGCAATGATGAGGATGCCGATCATCCCGCCCCGCCGATGCTGAAGGAAACCGGATTCTAGCCCGGATGTCAGGCGGCTTCGTGCGCGGGGAAGGCGTCGCTCACGCCGTCGGCAGCCGGTCGAACCGGTCGAACGTGCCTTCGACGTCCGCCTCCTCAACACGCAGGACCTTGGCGGCAGGCGGACCCCGATGGATCCAGCTCATCATCGCGGCGATCTGCGCGGCGTCACCGTGGATCACGGCCTCCACGCTGCCGTCCAGCCGGTTGCGCACCCAGCCCGTCACGCCCAGGCGCTGCGCCTCGTGGCGCATGGTCTCCCGGAACCCGACGCCCTGGACGCGCCCGCGGATCGACAGGTGGCGGGTGATCCGCCGCTCGTCCACGGCGGCCTACTTGGCGCGCATCCCCGGCTCGGCGCCGCTGTCCACGTCGAGCAGGTAGACGCCGGTGTCCTCGCCGCTGGCCGCGAGGATCATTCCCTGCGATTCGCCGAAGCGCATCTTGCGCGGCTGGAGGTTGGCGACCATCAGCACGAGCCGTCCCTCGATCTTCGCGGGGTCGTAGTGGGCCTTGATGCCGGCGAAGACCTGACGGGTCTCCGAGCCGATGTCCAGCGTGAGCTTGATGAGTTTCTCGGCGCCTTCCACGTGCTCGGCCTTCGCAACGCGGGCGACGCGCAGGTCGATCTTCATGAAGTCGTCGATGGTGATCGTGGGCGCGATGGGCGCGGGCACGAACTTGCCGGGCTCCGGGGTGGCGGGTACGGCGGCGGTGTCCTGGGTCAAGGTGTTCTCCTGGTGTTGGGCATGGCGCTGCGGCGAGTGGGTCTCGGCGGTGGCCTTGAGCGATTCGCGGTTGGCGTCGAGCAGCGCCTCGATCTGTTTCGGGTCGATGCGGGTCATGAGGTGGCGGTAGGTCTCGATGCGGTGTCCGGCGGTGAGCGGCGAGGCCGCATCGGCCCACGACAGCGGCGCAATGCCGAGGAAGCCCTCGACGCGCTGCGCCACCGAAGGCAGCACCGGCTTGAGGTACAGCGTGAGCAGCCGGAATGCCTCCACCGCCTGCGAGCAGACCCAGTGCAGGCGATCGGACTGGTCCGGCTGCTTGGCGAGGTCCCAGGGCTTCTCGTGGTCCACGAACTGGTTCACCTCGTCGGCGCCCGCCATGACCTCGCGCAGGGCCTTGGCGTACTCGCGCTGGTCGTAGAACTGCGCGATGGCCTCGGCCCGCGCGCGCAGGTTGCGCACGGCCGGGGCTTCGTCCCCGCCGCCCAGCCGGCCCTCGAAGCGCTTCACGAGGAAGCCGGCCGCGCGGCTCGCGATGTTTACGTACTTCCCGACGAGATCGCTGTTCACCCGCGCCACGAAGTCGTCGAGGTTGAGGTCGATGTCCTCCATGGTCGGCCCCAGCTTGGCCGCGTAGTAGTAGCGCAGCCATTCGGGATCGAGCCCGAGCGCGAGGTAGCTCTGTGCCGTGATGAAGGTGCCGCGGCTCTTGGACATCTTCTCGCCGTTGACCGTGAGGAATCCGTGGGCGAAGACGCGCGTGGGCGTGCGGTAGCCGGCGAACTCCAGCATCGCGGGCCAGAACAGCGCGTGGAAATACAGGATGTCCTTGCCGATGAAGTGCACCATCTCCGTCGGGTGCCCCGGCCGCGCGAAGGCGTCGAAATCCAGTCCGCGGGCGTCGGCGAGGTTGCGGAAGCTGCCGAGGTAGCCGATGGGGGCGTCCAGCCACACGTAGAAGTACTTGCCCGGGGCGTCCGGGATCTCGAACCCGAAGTAGGGCGCGTCGCGCGAGATGTCCCAGTCGTTGAGACCCTGGTCGAACCACTCGCGGATCTTGTTGCGCGCCTCTTCCTGCAGGTGGTCGCCGCTCTGGGTCCAGTGCTCCAGGAAACGGCGGCACTCCTCGTGGGACAGGCGGAAGAAGTAGTGGTCGGACGCCTTGCGCACGGGGGCCGCGCCCGAGACCACCGAGTACGGGTTCACGAGGTCCGTCGGCGTGTAGGTGGACCCGCAGACCTCGCAGGAGTCGCCGTACTGGTCCTTGGCGTGGCACTTGGGGCACTCGCCCTTGATGAACCGGTCGGGCAGGAACATGGCCTTGACCGGGTCGTAGAACTGTTCGACCGAACGGACGTCTATCAGTCCCCGGTCGCGCAGGCGCCGGTAGATGTCCTCCGACAGGGTACGCGTCTCGTCCGAGTGGGTGGAGTAGTAGTTGTCGAAGCCCACCAGGAAGCCGTCGAAGTCGCGCTTGTGCTCGGCCCACACCCGGTCGATGAGCGCCTGCGCGCTGATGCCCTCCTTCTCGGCGCGCAGCATGATGGCCGTGCCGTGCGTGTCGTCGGCGCACACGTAGTGCACTTCGTGGCCGCGCAGTTTCTGGAAGCGCACCCAGATGTCCGTCTGGATGTACTCGACGAGGTGGCCGAAGTGGATGCTGCCGTTGGCATACGGCAGGGCGGACGTGACGAGCAGGCGGCGGGACATGAAGGAACGGCTCTCCGGAACGAGCCGGCGATTGTAGCAAGGCATGTACAATCCCGGGTCCCCTTTCGGGGCTCGAAATGCAAGATGAATCAGTGAGGTAGGTAACGATGCCGAGTGTCGACGACGTCCGCGGAAAGCTCTCCACCCTGACCGATCCCTGGACCGGGAAGGACTACGTGACCGGAAAGGAAGCGCGCAACGTCCGCGTGGACGGTGACACCGTGTCGGTGGACATCGTTCTCGGGTATCCCGCGAAGAGCCTGCTCGACACGGTCCGCACGCAGGTGACCGAAGCCCTGCAGGCGCTGCCCGGTGTCGCGCGGGTGACGGTGAACGTCTCCAGCCAGATCGTCGCGCACCAGGCGCTGCGGGGTGCCCAGCGGGTCGAGGGCGTGCGCAACATCATCGCCGTGGCCTCGGGCAAGGGCGGTGTGGGCAAGTCCACCGTCGCGGCCAACCTGGCGCTGGCCCTTGCTCAGGAGGGCGCGAAGGTGGGCGTGCTCGACGCCGACATCTACGGGCCGTCCCAGCCCATGATGCTGGGCATGCCCGGCAAGCCCCGCGTGGCCGAGCAGGGGGACAAGCGCAAGCTGATCCCGCTCGAGAACCACGGCGTGCGCGGCATCTCAATCGGCATGCTCATCGACCCCGACCAGGCGGTGGCGTGGCGCGGCCCCATGGCCACGGGCGCCCTGGAGCAGCTGCTGCGCGATACCCAGTGGGAAGACCTCGATTACCTGATCGTCGATATGCCGCCCGGCACGGGCGACATCCAGCTTACGCTCGCCCAGAAGGTGCCCGTCACGGGCGCGGTGATCGTGACCACACCCCAGGACATCGCGCTGCTGGACGCCCGCAAGGGGCTGAAGATGTTCGAGAAGGTGAACGTGCCCATCCTGGGCGTGGTGGAGAACATGGGTCTGCACGTCTGCTCGAACTGCGGGCACGAGGAGCACGTCTTCGGCGCTGGCGGCGGCGATCGCATGGCGAAGGAATACGGCGTGGACCTGCTGGGCACCCTGCCGCTGGACATTCGCATCCGCGAGCAGGCCGACGCAGGCCGGCCCACCGTGGTGGCCGAGCCGGAGTCCCGCGTCGCGGGCCTGTACCGGGACATCGCTCGCCGTGTCGCGGTGAAGGTGGCCGAACTGTCGAAGGATTCGAGCGCCATCTTCCCCAAGATCGTCATCCAGAACACCTGATCCGTCACGGCGCGGGGCTATACTGCGCCACATTTTTCCGGCTGCCGGCGGGTCTCCGCCGCGGCCCCGCCCGGGAGTCCGATGAGCATCAAGTCCGACCGCTGGATCCGCCGCATGGCCGAGGAACACGGCATGATCGAGCCGTTCGAGCCGCGCCAGGTGAAGGAGGTGAACGGCCAGCGCGTGGTGTCCTTCGGGACGTCGAGCTACGGCTACGACATCCGCTGCTCGGACGAATTCAAGCTCTTCACGAACCTCAACTCCACCATCGTCGACCCGAAGAACTTCGACCCGAAATCCTTCGTCGACGTGAAGGCGGACTCCTGCATCATCCCGCCGAACTCCTTCGCGCTCGCGCGCACCGTCGAGTACTTCCGCATCCCGCGCAACGTGCTCACCGTGTGCCTCGGCAAGAGCACGTATGCCCGCTGCGGGATCATCGTCAACGTGACCCCCTTCGAGCCCGAATGGGAAGGCTACGTGACGCTGGAGTTCTCCAACACCACGCCGCTGCCCGCCAAGATCTACGCGAACGAGGGCGTGGCGCAGGTGCTGTTCTTCGAGTCCGACCCCGACGACGTCTGCGAGACGTCCTACCGCGACCGTGGCGGCAAGTACCAGGGTCAGAGCGGTGTCACCCTTCCCAAGATCTAGACGCCCGTCGCCGCGCACGCATCCGCGTCCGGGGGCCGGCTGGAGCACGCGCCCATGAAGTTCCGCTTTCCCGTCGTCGTCATCGACGAAGACTTCCGTTCCGAGAACGCCTCGGGCCTCGGCATCCGCGCGCTCGCGAAGGCCATCGAGGGCGAGGGCATGGAGGTGCTCGGCGTCACCAGCTACGGCGATCTGTCGTCGTTCGCGCAGCAGCAGTCGCGCGCGTCGTGCTTCATCCTGTCCATCGACGACGAGGAACTGTCCTCGCCCGAGGCTGCCGACAAGGCCATCGCGGACCTGCGCAAGTTCGTGGGCGAGATCCGGTTCCGCAACGCGGATATCCCCATCTTCCTGCACGGCGAGACGCGCACGTCGCGGCACATCCCCAACGACGTGCTGCGGGAGCTGCACGGCTTCATCCACATGTTCGAGGACACGCCGGAGTTCATCGCGCGCTACGTGGTCCGCGAGTGCCGCGCCTATCTCGATTCGCTGGCGCCGCCGTTCTTCCGCGCGCTCACGCACTACGCGGCGGACGGCTCGTACTCGTGGCACTGCCCCGGCCATTCGGGCGGTGTCGCCTTCCTGAAGAGCCCGGTGGGCCAGATGTTCCACCAGTTCTTCGGCGAGAACCTGCTGCGGGCGGACGTGTGCAACGCCGTGGACGAACTGGGCGCGCTGCTGGACCACACGGGGCCCGTCGCGGCGTCCGAGCGCAACGCCGCGCGGATCTTCAACTGCGACCACCTGTTCTTCGTCACCAACGGGACGTCCACGTCCAACAAGATCGTGTGGCACTCCACGGTGGCCCCGGGGGACGTGGTGGTGGTCGACCGCAACTGCCACAAGTCGATTCTCCACGCCATCACCATGACCGGCGCGGTGCCCGTGTTCCTGACGCCCACGCGCAACCACTACGGCATTATCGGCCCGATTCCCATCGACGAGTTCCGCATCGAGAACATCCAGAAGAAGATCGAGGCGAATCCCTTCGTGCGCGGCAAGAACAAGAAGCCGCGCATCCTGGCCATCACGCAGAGCACGTACGACGGCATCATCTACAACGTCGAGACCATCAAGCAGATGCTCGACGGTCATCTGGACACCCTGCACTTCGACGAGGCGTGGCTGCCGCACGCGGCGTTCCACGACTTCTACGGCGACTACCACGCCATCGGTGCGGACCGCCCCCGCTGCAAGGACTCGATGGTGGTGTCCACGCAGTCGACGCACAAGCTGCTTGCGGGGCTGTCCCAGGCGTCGCAGATCCTCGTGCAGGACTCAGAGAACCGCAAGCTGGATCAGGACGTGTTCAACGAGGCCTTCCTCATGCACACGTCCACCTCGCCTCAGTACGCGATCATCGCGTCCTGCGACGTGGCCGCCGCGATGATGGAACCCCCGGGCGGCACGGCGCTGGTCGAGGAGTCCATCCGCGAGGCTATCGACTTCCGGCGGGCCATGCGCAAGGTGGACGAGGAATTCGGCGAGTCCTGGTGGTTCAAGGTATGGGGCCCGGACTTCCTGACGCCCGAGGACATCGGCACCCGCGAGGACTGGATGCTTGCGTCGGACGACCGCTGGCACGGCTTCGGAAACATCGCGCCCGGCTTCAACATGCTGGACCCCATCAAGGCTACGGTGATCACGCCCGGGCTCGACGTGGACGGCGGCTTCACCGAACCCGGCATCCCGGCCGCCATCGTGACCAAGTACCTGTCCGAGCACGGCGTCATCGTGGAGAAGACCGGCCTGTACTCGTTCTTCATCATGTTCACGATCGGCATCACAAAGGGCCGGTGGAACACCCTCGTGACGGAGCTGCAGCAGTTCAAGGACGACTACGACAAGAACCAGCCCCTGTGGCGTGTCCTGCCGGAGTTCGTGGCCAAGCACCCGCGCTACGAGCGCGTCGGTCTGCGCGACCTGTGCGTGCAGATTCACGACATCTACCGCCGCAACGACGTGGCGCGCCTGACGACCGAGATGTACCTGTCGAACATGGAGCCGGCCATGAAGCCCGCGGATGCCTTCGCGAAAATGGCGCATCGCGAGATCGACCGGGTGCCCATCGACGAACTGGAAGGGCGCGTCACGGCGGTCCTGCTCACACCCTATCCGCCGGGCATTCCGTTGCTGATTCCCGGCGAGCGGTTCAACCGCACGATCGTGCGCTATCTGCAGTTCGCGCGGGAGTTCAATGCCGCCTTCCCCGGCTTCGAGACGGAGATTCACGGCCTCGTCGATCAGCGTGAGGGCGACCGCGTGACCTACCACGTGGACTGCGTGCGCCGCTGACGGCAGGTTCCGTCAGCGGTTCGCCTGCCGCTCGCTCGACTGCTCCTCCACCAGCTTGTAGGCGATGTAGTACTTCGCGATGTTCGCGACGTACTGCGTCGTCTCGCGGCCGATGCGCTGCGCCGCGACCGTCTCGACGTGATGGAACCACCGGTTCGCGTCCAGCCCCGCGCGGGCAGCCTCACGGCGAAGCGACGCGATTCGGCCCGGCCCCGCGTTGTAGGCTGCGAACGCGAACAGCGTCCGGTCCAGCTCGCCGATCTGCGGGTCGCTGAAGTAGGTGTCGATGAGCCGGCGCATGTACTTGGCGCCGCCGTGGATGTTGCTTTCCTCCACGCGGATGTCGCCCACCTTCAGCTCGCGGCCGGTCGCGGGCATCAGCTGCATGACCCCGACCGCACCGACGCGGCTACGGCGGTTCTGGTCGAGACCGGATTCCTGGTAGCCCTGCGCCGCGAGCATCAGCGGGTCGAAGCTGTATTGCGGGGCATAGCGCCGGAAGAAACCGATGGTGCGCTCGAAGCGCGCCAGCTCGTCGGGGTGCGTGGCACTCTTCACCCAGCGGGTGCCTGACAGGTAGTGGCGCAGCACCGTATTGCCGGTGGCCGTGCCCGCCCGGTGGGTTTTCATGTACTCGTCCACCAGGGCCTTCAGCACCGGCGTGTCCTTGCGCAGCGCCCAGGCGATGTTCTGTCCGCCCGCGATGGGGATGTCCGGGTGCAGCCGCATCCGCCGGAAGATGCCGGCCCAGGCCTCGCCGATGTGCTGGTCGATGACGGTGTAGTCCACGAGGCCGGCATCCAGCATCTCCAGCAGGTCCTCCGGCTCCAGGTGATCGTCGGCCTCGACGATGCGGATCGGCTCGAGGCCGCGCCGGGCGAAATCCTCGTTCACGTCTTCCATGTGCGCATGAAACGACGTGGAGCGTCGCAGGAACACCTTGCGCCCGGCCAGATCCTCCAGCTTGGCGATCGGCGGAGCGTGCGGTGCCGACGCCACGATCTCGCGCACGTTCTCCAGGAAGGGCACCGAGAAGTCCGCGTAGGCCTCACGCTCCGGCGTGTGCGTGAGATTCGCCACGGCGATGTCGCCCCGGCCGTCGCGCAGCCGCGTGAAGATCTCGTCCCGGTGCACGGGGATGAAGACCGCCGGCACGTACTGCTTCGTCTTCTTCGGGAAGTCCGCGTTGAGCCGCTTCTCGAACTCGCGAACCATGTCGTGGGAGATGCCGTACTCCCGTCCGCGATCGACGAGGTAGTGGGTCTTGTTGTGCACGACCAGCACGCGCAGGAAGCCGCGCTTGCGGATCTCGGGCAGATCACCGAAGCCGCGTTCGCTGGCGAGACGCAGGAAGGCGTTGTCGCCAGGGCGGGGTGGGGCGGCAACTGCCGGCAGGGAGCCAGCGACGACCATGGCGGCAAGCACAGTGGCGCTCGCCAGTAGCTTCCTTGCGGCAACGATCCGGTCCGGGGCGATGCGCATGTCGGTTTCTCGCAGGGCTCCTGGCGGCGATGGTGGCGATCCGCGAAAGAGTACCGCAGGTCGGCGGTTCATCCGCCTGTTCCCGTCGGATCCGATCCTGCCGCGCTCGGTCTCGGAATGCCGGTATGCAAGGCCCGCCGTTCCGGCACGCAGGCGTCCCGCACGTCACGCCGGGCACGGTCCGTTTGCGTGGCGGGTCGAAAGCAGCCCGCCACGCTTCAAGCACCTGCGCATCCGTCCCGAGGCGGGTGACGACGTCAGGTCGCCAGCCTCCACCGCGGCGATCCTCTCGTAGTCCGCGAACGCGGCGCGAGTCCGTTCTTCCGTCCGCTCTTGCTCCCGGTCTACCTCACGCCATCGCCTGAGGTCCACCGCCGGAAAGAACGCATCCCCCTCCGGCGCGAGATCCACTTCCGTGACGAGCAGCCGGTCCCCGAGCGGCAGGGCCAGCGCGCAGATCTCTCCACCCCCCACCACGCACACTTCGGACCCGCCGGCGGCCGTCG
>ERZ1066136.720-NODE-720-length-21686-cov-12.716888_pt1 | contig 21686 bp, 19 predicted proteins | sample MGYA00382783_ERZ1066136 | MGnify/ENA primary metagenome ERZ1066136 (study PRJEB33369, sample SAMEA5778366) | biofilm metagenome | biome: Industrial cooling water; feature: Water cooling tower basin; material: Biofilm | place: United Arab Emirates | collected... | reverse complement strand
GCGCCGCGGCCACGGCCCGCTCGCGCTCGGCCGCCGTGGCATCGGGCAGCGTGGCGATGGCGGCCTGGGCGCGGGCGCGCTCGTAAGGCATGTCGTGCGCCTCGGCCAGGCGCAGGGCCTCGGCCAGCGCGGCGCGCGCGGCCGCGCCCGTGGCCAGGCGTGCCTTGAGCCAGCGGCTGCGCGGCAGCACGTTGCGGAAGCGGCCCGACAGCTTGAGCAGCGCGCGCACGCCGCGCCGCGCGTCGGCCGCGGCCTCGGGCCGCTGCGCCGCGGCGTCGACGAGCACCTCGGTGGCCACGGCCAGGAAGTGCACCCAGTGGTAGCCCGAGGGCGGCTGGCGCGTCACCAGCTGCAGCACCTCGCGGGCCGCCGCCAGGGCCTCGTCGACGCGGCCCTGGCGCCAGCGCACCACGGCCAGCGCCTGCGCCTTGTCGGCCGTGCTGCTGCCGTCGTTGGCGGCGGTCGGCGTGGCCAGCGCCTGCTCGAGCGCGCGCGCGGCGCCGTCGTCGTCGCCGGCGCCCAGCAGCGCGTCGCACTCGTCGAGGTGGCTCCAGCACAGCACCTGCGGGTTGCGCCGCGCCAGCGCGAGCTCGCGCGCGCGCGGCCAGTCCTGCGCCAGCGCGGCGTAGTCGCCGGCGCAGTCGTGCACGGTGCCGCGCACGATCCAGACCTCGGCCTCGAGGTTGTGGTCGCCGATCTGCTGCACGAGCTCGAGCGCACGCTGGTTGGCCGCCAGCGCCGCGCCCCAGGTGCCGCGCTGCGCGCGCGTGAGCGCGGTGATGTTCCACACGTAGGCCTCGGCGCCGCGCTGGCCGCCGTCGCCGGCCATGCGCGCGGCGGCGCCGAGGTAGGCGTCGGACCAGCGGTCCAGCCCCAGCCAGCCCATCATGCTGCCGGCGTTGGCCAGCACGCGCGCCAGCGCCGGCGACGGCCCCGCGCGCTGGCCCACGTTGACGCCGCGCAGCGTCACGTAGGTCACGCGGTTCATGGCGTCGCCGTCGAGGTAGTAGATCTGGCCCAGCGTGCGGTAGATGTCCACGGCGGTGTCCAGCGCCGCCTTGCGCGCCGCCTCGCGGCCCAGGAAACGCTGCGGCGCCAGCGCGTGCAGCGCCTGCACGGCCAGCTCGCGCAGGCTGCCGCCACCGGCGGCCGCGCCGCCGGGCACGGGGCGGTCGATCACGGCCACGGCGCGTTCGAGGCTGTCCTGCGCGCCGGGCATGTCGCCCAGGAAGTAGCGCGCCGTGCCCTGGCCCTTGAGCCACTGCGCCGTGCGCTCGGGCGTGGCGCCGCAGCGCGCGCCGGTGTCGAGCGCGCGGCCGAAGAAATCGAGCGCCTCGACGAAGGCGCCGCCGCGCAGCGCCTGCTCGCCGGCGCGCTCGAGGTGCTCGAGCGCGCGCAGCGGCTCGCCGGCGCGGTCCCAGTGGTAGGCGAGCACGGCGTGCGGCGGCGTGCTGTCGCGGCCGCGCGCGGACTCCAGCGCCTCGAGCGCCTGCGCCACGCTGGCGTGCAGCGAGCGGCGCTGCACCAGGCTCATCATGTCGTAGGCCACGTCGCGCGTGATCTGGTGCTTGAAGCGGAAGCGCGGGTCGTCGCCGTCGGCGGCGAGCTCGGGGCCGGCCTCGGCCAGCGTGAGCTCGGCACGGCACAGCGCCTGCAGCCGCTCGGCGATCTGCGTGCGCTCGTCGTCCAGCGGGTGCGCCTGGGCCAGCGTGCGCAGGTTGAACTGGCGGCCGACCACGGCGCCGAGCTTCAGGCACAGCTGCTCGGGCTCGCGCAGGCCGTCGATGCGCGCCACCAGCGTGCCCTCCACCGTGGTGGGCAGGTCCATGGCCTCGAGCTCGCCGACGACGCAGCGGCCGTCCTCCACGCGCAGCGCGCCGCACTGGCGCAGCGCGAGCAGGAACTCCTCGCAGAAGTAGGGGTGGCCGCCCACGCGCGCCAGCACGAAGGCCTCCAGCGCCGGCGGCAGCTCGGGCACGCCCAGGCGGCGGGCCATGAGGGCGCGCATCTCGGCCTCGGCCAGCACCTGCAGCTCGAGCAGCCGCGCCGGGTTGGCCTGCTGGCACAGCGCCCGCAGCTCGAGCCAGGTGGCGTCGGCCTGCGGCTCGGCGACGCTGCGGCTGGTGGCCACCAGCAGCAGCGGCAGGCCCTCGCGCGCGAGCGCCAGCAGCAGCGCGAGCGACGAGGAATCGAACCAGTGCAGGTCCTCGAGCACCAGCAGGGTGGGCCGGCGCTGCGCCGCGGCGCGCAGCAGCGCCAGCGCGGCGGCGCGCGTGTTGCCGGCGCGCACCTCGCCGCGCAGCTGCGCCGTGTGCGGGGTGTCATCGAGCGCGAGCTCGAGCAGGTCGCCGATGAGCGGCGCGCTGTCGCCGAGCTGCTCGTGCAGCAGCCCCGGCCAGCGCGAGCGCGGCACGCCCTCGTGCAGCCCGAGCAGGCGCCGCAGCACGGTGCGCCACACGAAGTACGGCGTGCTGCGCTCGATGGACGCGGCCTGGCCGTGCAGCAGCTCGATGCCGTTGCCCTGGGCGCGGCGCATCAGCTCGGCCACCAGGCGCGACTTGCCCAGCCCGGCCTCGGCGCTCACCAGCGCCAGCCCGCCCTGGCCGCGGGCCAGCGCGGCCAGGGCCTCGTCGAGCACGGCCAGCTCGGCCTGGCGGCCGACGAGGCCGATGTCGTCGGCCGGCAGGCCGCCCACGCCGGGCTCGGCCGGCGCCACGGCGGCCTCGGCGCGCCACACGCCCACGGGCTGCGCCAGGCCGCGCAGCGGCCACTCGCCCAGGGGCTCGAACTGCGCCGCGCCGCGCGCGCCCTGCACGGTGGCGCGGTCGCAGAGCACCTCGCTCTCGCGCAGCAGGCTCAGGCGCGAGGCCAGGTTGACGACGTCGCCGCGCATCATGTACTCGCGGCGCAGGTGGTTGCCGAACACGCCGCAGAAGGCGCGCCCCGTGGTCACGGCCACGGCGCCGGGCAGCCCGGCCTCGCGCAGCGCCGCCACGAGCTCGAGCGCGCAGCGCACGGCGCGGCCGGCGTTGTCCTCGTGCGAGCGCGTGGGCAGGCCGAACACACCCAGCAGCAGCAGGCCCTTGTCGTCGGCGTCGACCTTCAGCGTGCCCTGGTAGCGCGCCAGCACGCGCTGGAAGGCGCCGATGCCGGCGTGCAGCTGCGACAGTGATAGCGGGTCGGACGGCAGCAGCGGCGGCAGGCTGGCCAGCATCACCGAGACGTTGCGGAACTCGGCCATCCAGGCCTTGTCGGTGATGAGCTCGCGCTGCAGCACGATGGCCGGCACGTAGGGCCGCAGGCGCTCGGGGTCGATGGCCGGGGCGGGGGCGTGCGGCGCCGGTGGCGCGCCGTCGTCCAGCGCCAGCAGCAGGCCCGGCGCCTGCAGCCGCGCCACGGGCGCCAGCAGCGCCTCGCAGCCGGGGCACAGCCTCACGCCGCCGGGCGGGCAGGCGCGCTCGGCCACGACCACGCGCTCCAGGGCCGGCCCGCCGAGGACGAGGTCCCAGCGCTGGCCGTGGCCGCCCACCTGGCCCAGGGCCAGCGGGCCGCAGGCCACGCCGATGCGCGTGGGCATGCCCCCGTCGGCCAGGGCCTGCTGCACGCGCAGCGCGGCACGGGCGGCGCGCTGCGCGGCCCCGGCGACCGTGGGTTCGCCGGCCACGGGCAGGAACAGGCACAGGAAGGCGTCGCCGGCCACCGAGAGCACGTCGCCGCCCTCGGACAGCACGATCTCGGCCAGGCCCGAGAAGTAGGCGTTGAGCTGCATAGCCAGCGCCTCCAGGCCCACGCGCCCCTGCTCCACCGCGCCCTGCACCAGGCCCGAGAAGCCCTGGATGTCGGACAGCAGCAGCACGGCCTCGAGCTCCCGGCTCTCGGGCTCGGCCTGCGGCGGCGCCGACGCCAGGCGGCGCAGCAGGTACTCCGGCAAGTAGCTTCGCCAGTGGGCTTGGGACAGGGTGATGCCGCTCACGTCGGTCTGGTCGCCCGCACCGGCATCCGTGGCCCGACCCGGGGCTTCGAAGTCGGCGCCGGCGGTGCGTTCCACGGGGCTGTTCCCGTATGCTACGGGCGGGCCTGGAGCCCCACAACCCGACAAGACCCTGCGCCGGCCATCCCGCCGCCCAAGGGCCCGCGGGCCACGCGAAGGAGGAGCATGCATCCCCGATTGCACTTCACGGCGCCGGCACCAGGCCCCCAGGGCCCTGCACGGCCCGCGGCGGCCTCGGCCGATCCCACGGCCTTCGACCTGGGCCTGCAGGTCGAGCAGCAGGTGCAGTGCGGCCTGTTCCTCGTGCTGCCGCTCAAGACCCCGGCGCAGATGCCGGCGCTGCTGAAGGCCATTGCCGACGTCGCCCCCGACGTGCACGCCGCGCTGCGCAACCTGCACTACGTGCACTTCGCGCGCTTCGTGCCCGCGCCCGACTTCTCGGCGCTGTACGTCGTCACCGAGTTCGACGGCGACCCCGACCCCGCCGCCTACAACCAGTCCATGGAGTCCTACCTGATGGACTTCGTGCTCACGCTGGGCAAGGTGTTCGACGCCATGCTCGACTTCGTGGCCGGCGCGCCGCGCCTGCCGGTGCAGCAGTACCCGCGCGACTTCATCGACTTCGTCAACCGGCACAACCTGCCCATCCCGGTGTGGTCGGCCGCGCCCGACGTGACCGTCATCGACATCCTCGCGCGCCGCCGCGTGCTCTGAGGGCCAGCGCCATGGGCATCGACTTCTCCGACGTGCAGGCCAACATCCTGCGCGGCTTCAATGCGCGGCAGGCGCGGCACTTCATGCTCGCGGGCACCCGCGCCTCGGGCACGGCGCAGTTCATCGGCGCGCTGCTGCAGGGCACGGGCCCGCGCATCAGCACGGCCGAGGCCTGGACCGAGCGGCCGCACTACGCGCTGACGCTGGGCCTCACGGCCCCGGGCCTGGCGGCGCTGGGCCTGCCGCCGGCGCTGATGGCATGCTTCCCCGCGGCCTTCACGGCCGGGGCGGCCGCGCGCGCGGACACGCTGGGCGACGTCGGGCCCGGCGCCCCCGCAGGCTGGGCCTACGGCGGCCGCGGCGCCGAGCACCTCGTGCTGTCGCTCTACACCGACGAGCACCGCCACGCGCGCCTGCACGAGCTCACGCGGCAGCTGCGCGGCCTGATGGCGCAGCACGGCGTGGCTGAGCTGGGCGCCTTCGACGCCGAGGCCTTCCCGCAGGGCGAGGTGCACTTCGGCTACCGCGACGGCATTGCGCAGCCGCGCATCGAGGGCGTGCCGCGCAAGCGCGCCGACGACGGCCCCGACCTGCAGCCGCCGGCGCCGCCCGGCGACTTCCTGCTCGGCCGCGGCTACCGCAACGCCTTCGCCGGCAACTGGCTCGGCGACCTGCCGCCCGAGCTGGGCGACAACGGCAGCTACGGCGTGCTGCGCATGATCCGCCAGGACGTGGCCGCCTTCGAGGCGCTGCTGGACGACGTGGCCGGCCGCTACCGCGTCGACCGCGAGTGGGTGGCCGCCAAGCTCATGGGCCGCTGGCGCAACGGCGTGCCGCTCACGCTGGCGCCCACGGCGCCGCCCGGCCAGGCCCAGCCGGCGCCGCTGCCGGCGCACGGGCTCAACCGCTTCGACTACGCCCCCACGGCCGCGCACCCCACGTTCTACGACGACGCCCAGGGCCTGCGCTGCCCCATCGGCTCGCACATCCGGCGGCTCAACCCGCGCAGCGCGCTCGTGATGGGCCAGCCGCACACGCGCCGCATCATCCGCCGCGCCATGCCCTACGGCCCGCGCTGGCAGCCCGGGCAGCGCGACGACGGCGTCGAGCGCGGGCTGCTGGGCTACTTCGTCTGCGGCGACGTGGCGACACAGTTCGAGTTCCTGCTGCAGACCTGGGCCAACCGCGACTTCGCCACCCACGGCCTGCGCGGCACCACCGAGCCCATCCTGGGCCTGCAGCCCCCGGGCGGCGGGCGCTTCGTGATCCGCACCGACAACGGGCTCGACCCCATCGTCATCGACCGGCTGCCCCAGCTCACGGTCACACGCGGCTGCGTGTACGCCTTCCTGCCCGGCATCGGCGGCCTGCGCCGGCTGGCGGAGCTGGCATGACACCCGCTGGCGCAGCCGGCCGGCCGCTGGCCGGCGGCCCGGCCCCGGCACCCGGCGACGGCGTCGCGCTGCCGGGCACCTGGGCCTGGCCCGACGGCAGCGACGGCGCGCCGCCACTCTGCGGCGAGCTGCTGGGCCTGCAGCTGCTGCGCGTGGCCATGGCGGCGCCCGGCACCGTGTGGCTGGCGCGCGCGGCCGGCTGGCCGGGCTTCGTGCAGCAGCGCCACGCCGACGAACCCGTGCCGCTGGCGCTGGCCGACTTCGCCTACCACCTGGCCGACGGCGCGCCGCGCCGCGCCTTCGCGATGGCGCCGCTGCTCGCGCCCACCTTCGGCAGCGCGGCCGCGCAGCTGCGCAGCCGCGTCGTGCGCTGGTGGCTGGACCCGCGCTTCTTCGTCGGCGACACGCCCTTCCCCGGCACGCTGCAGCTCGATGCCGGCGACGGCCGCGGCCCGCGCCCGGTGCCGGCCGACGGCGTCGTCACCGCGTTCTACGGCAGCGCGGTCGACGCCGTCACGCTCACGCTGCACGACGGCGGCCGCGTGGCACGCGCCCGCGTGGGCCTGGGCCCGCCGGCCCCGCCGCGGCCCGACCAGCGCCTGGCGCTGCCCGGCGCCACGGCCTGGGTGTACCTCGCGCCGGGCCGCACGCAGCCCCTGCGGCCGCTCATCGTGTGCGAGGGCTTTCCCGGCGGCTGGCCCTGCGACTGGCTGCACGACATGGTCGCGCAGTGCGGCCTGATGGCCGCGCTGCACGCGCGCGGCCACGACGTCGTGCTGCTGGGCTTTGCCGACGGCATGCGCACCATCGACGACAACGCCGCGGCGCTGATCGCGGCCATCGCGCAGCTCGACCCCGCCGTGGTCGGCGGCGTGAGCATGGGCGGCCTCGTGGCGCGCCAGGCCCTGGCCACGCTCGACGCCCAGGGCCGGCCGCACGGGGTGGAGCTGTTCTTCACGCTCGACACGCCGCACCAGGGCGCGTACACGCCGCTGTCGGTGCAGTGGTTCGCCCACGCCTATGCCGGCCGCGTGGCGGGTGCGGCCGAGGCGGCGGCGCAGATCGACAGCCTGGCCAACCAGCAGTTCATGAGCCACTGGCTGCGCCGCGAGGGCGACGGCTGGGCGGCCGGCCCGAGCCCGCAGCGCACGGCCTGGCTCGGGCGCCTGGCCGCCGTGGGCGGCTACCCCACGCGCCCGCGCAAGCTGGCCCTGGCCTGCGGCCGCGGCGACGGCCAGCGCCGCGCCGCGCCCGGCGCGCTGCAGCTGCAGTGGGACGACGGCGCCGGCTTCCAGGGCACGCTGCACGCCCTGGGCGGCGCGGGCGACGCCGCCAGCGGCACCCAGGCCGGGCAGCCGCCGCTGCCCGCCGCCCTGGAGCCCCTGCCCTGGGACGGCCTGCCCGGCAGCACCAACACCTACGTCGCCCAGGCCTGGGCGCTGCTCGCCGCCCAGGGCCTGCAGGCCGAGCTGGCGCTGCCGCTGAACCTGTCCATCCCCACCGTGAGCGCGCTCGACATGGCCTGGCCCGCCGACCAGCCCATCCCGCCCGACGCGCCCACGCCCTTCGACCACTGGTGCTGCGCCGACACCGACCTGCCGCACCTGGCGCTCACGCCCGCGCTGCGCGACGCGCTGCTGGCCGCGCTGCCCCCCGCGCCCACCCCCGAGGCCCCGACATGACGCCGTTCGACCCGCACGCCGCCGCCTACTCGAAGGACCCCTACCCCTTCTATGCCCAGGCGCGCGAGCTCACGCCCGTGCTGCAGGTGCAGCCCTACGGCAGCTGGTGGGTGTTCCGCCACGACGACGTGCGCCAGGTGCTGCTCGACACCGAGGGCTTCACCAAGGCCAACCCGCTGCAGGACCACCTGCCCGACCCGCCGATGGACGCGCTGGCCAACCTGGGCCCGGGCGTCTTCATGATGGACCCGCCGCGCCACGACGTCGTGCGCCCGCTGCTCGACGGCCTCTTCGAGGACGCCATCGCGGGCATCGACCGCGTCGTCGAGCGGCAGGCGCGCCAGCTGCTCGACGACACGCGCGGCAGCGCGCGCTTCGAGTTCGTGCAGGCCTTCGCGCGGCCGCTGCCGGCGCAGGTGCTGTTCCAGGTGATGGGCATGCCGGACGCCACGCGGGCGCTCTCGGGCTGGGTGGACGGCTACATCGCCGGCCACGACCCGACCGCGCCCCTGGGGGCGCGCCTGGGCGCGCTCACCTGCACCTTCGCGCTGCAGGCCTACTTCCTGGCGCAGGCCCAGGGCGGGCCGGCCTGCCCCCACGCCGGCCTGTTCAAGGGCATGCTGGACAGCGTGGACACGCAGGGCCTCAGCCGCAACGAGGTGGCCACGAGCGCGCTGAACCTGGCCATCGCCGGCTATGCGTCGACCACCTACCTGCTGGCCACCGGCCTGTACCGGCTGCTGACGAACCCCGACCAGCTGGCCGCGCTGCGCGCCGACCCCGGCCTGGCGCTCAACGCCGTGTGGGAGATGCTGCGCTACGACGCGCCGGCGCAGCTGGTGGACCGCTTCGCGGCACGCGACGTGACGCTGGGCGGCGTGAAGATCCGCCGCGGCGATGCCGTGACGGCCGTCATCGGCTCGGCCAACCGCGACGAGCGCGTCTGGAAGGACGCCGACCGCTTCGACATCCGGCGCGACACCCAGGGCCAGATCGGCTTCGGCGACGGCATCCACCGCTGCCTGGGCGCGCCGCTGGTGCACCAGGTGGCGCCCACGGCGCTGAAGGTGCTGCTGGGCGAGTTCCCGGTGCTCAGCCTGGCCGGCCAGCCGCAGTGGCAGACCGACCCCTACCTGCGCTCGGTGGCCAACCTGCCGGTGGCGACGGCCTGAGCGCCCCGCGGCGCGCCGGCCTCGCGGGCCGGCCGCGGCGGCCCTAGAAGCGGTAGCTGACGCCGATGCCGAGGTGGTTGCCGTCGATCTTCTCGCGGCCCAGCGAGTACTTCTCGCCGACCACGCGGCCGAACACGCTGCCGGCACCGAACAGGCGCTCGACCTGCAGCACGAGGCCGAGCTCGCTGTCGAAGTCGGCACCGCCGACCGGGCCGCGCGCCGCGCCGCTGCTGGTGATCCGCGCGTTGAGCGCCTTGCGCAGGCCGCCGCCGAGGCGCCAGTGCTCGCCGACCTTGGCCAGGCCCAGCAGCTCGACGGGGTAGCGCGAGAACTTGACCGAGCCGTTGCTCGCGTTGGTGTCGTTGACGTGGTAGCCCAGCGTGGCCTGCACGACCATCGCGCCGGTGTCGAGCTCGCCGCCGGCAAACAGCTGCAGCAGGCCGCCGCTGCTGACGTTCTGGGTGCTGCCGTCGGTGTAGCGCACGGTGACCAGCGTGTCGCCGCCGGCGGTGACCGAGGCGCCGAACACGGGGCGCAGGCCGCCGGCCGCCGGCACGGTGGGCTGGGCCAGGGCCCCGAGCGGGGCGAGGGCCAGTGCGGCCGCCAGGGTGCGGAGCGTGGTGTGCATGCGGGGGGGCCGGTCAGGCGCGCCGGGCGGCGCGGAAGGCTGGCGGAGAGGGAGGGATTCGAACCCTCGGTACGGGAGGACCCGTACGCCGGATTTCGAATCCGGTGCATTCGACCACTCTGCCACCTCTCCGGGTAAACGTGGTCTCGCGCTGAGCGAAGCCGCGCATTCTATGCCGACTCCGCCCGGGCCCGCGTGCGGTCAGGCGCGCAGGAATTCCGCGCCGCCCAGGTAGGGCCGCAGCGCCGTCGGGATGCGCACGCTGCCGTCGGCCTGCTGGTGGTTCTCGAGCACCGCCACCAGAGCGCGGCCCACGGCCAGGCCGCTGCCGTTGAGCGTGTGCACGAGCTCGGGCTTGCCCGCGGCGTTCTTGTAGCGCGCCTGCATGCGGCGGGCCTGGAACGCGCCCATGTTGCTGCACGAGCTGATCTCGCGGTAGGTGTCCTGCGCCGGCAGCCAGACCTCGAGGTCGAAGGTCTTCACCGAGCCGAAGCCCATGTCGCCGGCGCACAGCAGCACCACGCGGTAGGGCAGCTCCAGCGCCTGCAGCACGGCCTCGGCGTGGCCCACCATCTCGTCGAGCGCCGCGAAGCTGTGCTCGGGCGTGGTGATCTGCACCATCTCGACCTTGTCGAACTGGTGCTGGCGGATCATGCCGCGCGTGTCGCGGCCGGCCGAGCCGGCCTCCGAGCGGAAGCACGGCGTGTGCGCCGTCAGGCGGATGGGCAGCTCCTCGGCGGCCAGGATGCGCTCGGCCACGGTGTTGGTGAGCGTGACCTCCGAGGTCGGGATCAGGTACCACTTGGCGCCCGCGGCGTCGCCGTCGCCCGAGCCGACGTGGAACAGATCCTGCTCGAACTTGGGCAGCTGGCCCGTGCCACGCATGGCCGCGGCATTCACCATGTAGGGCGTGTAGCACTCGGTGTAGCCGTGGCGCTGCGTGTGCAGGTCGAGCATCAGCTGCGCCAGCGCGCGGTGCAGCCGCGCCACCGGCCCGCGCAGGAAGCCGAAGCGCGAGCCGGCGAGCTGCGCGCCCGTCTCGAAGTCCAGGCCCAGGGGCGCGCCGAGGTCGACGTGGTCGCGCGGCGTGAAGTCGAAGCGGGGCGGCGTGCCCCAGCGGCGCTGCTCGACGTTGCCGGTCTCGTCCGCGCCATCGGGCACGCTGGCGTCGGGCAGGTTGGGCACGCCCAGCAGCATCTGCTGCAGCTCGGCCTGCACCTGCTCCAGGCGCTCGGCGCCGGCCTTCATGGCGTCGCCGATGCCGCTCACTTCAGCCATCAGGGCGCTGGTGTCCTCGCCGCGGCCCTTGAGCTGGCCGATCTGCTTGCTCAGCGCGTTGCGGCTGGCCTGGTGCTGCTCGGTGGCGGTCTGGATCTGCTTGCGCTCGGCCTCGAGCGCGCGGAAGCGCTCGACGTCGAGGAAGGGCTGCGGGTTCTTGCGGCGCTGCAGCTGCGCGACGGCGGCGTCGAGGTCGCGGCGGAGGAGCGTGATGTCGAGCATGGCGGTGTCCTGGTGTCGGTTCCGGATGCGGCGACGGCGCCTGGGGTGGGCGCCGTCGTCTTCGGGGAGGGGGGTGCGAAGGCGGCGGTGGTCAGGATCGGGAGGACTCGGACGCGGCCCCCGGCAGCGCCACGCCGGCCTCGGCCATGCTGCGGTCGCCCAGGCCGCGCGGCAGCGGGAAGCGCACGTTCTCGACCACGCCGTCCATGCGCCGCACGCTGGTGGCGCCCAGCTCGCGCAGGCGCGCGATCACGGCCTGCACCAGCACGTCGGGCGCGGAGGCGCCGGCCGTCAGGCCCACGCGCTGGCGGCCCTCGAACCACTCGGGCTTCAGCGCCTGCGCGCCCTCGATCATGTGGGCCTCGGTGCCCAGGCGCTCGGCCAGCTCGCGCAGGCGGTTGCTGTTGCTGCTGGTGGGGCTGCCCACGACGATGACCACGTCCACCGAGGGCGCCATCACCTTGACGGCGTCCTGGCGGTTCTGCGTGGCGTAGCAGATGTCCTGCTGCTTGGGCTCGCGCACGTGCGGGAACACGCGCTTGACCTCGGCCAGGATCTCCGCGGCGTCGTCCACGCTGAGCGTGGTCTGCGTCACCACCGCGAGCTTGTCCTTGCGCGGCTGGACCTTGGCGACGTCCGCCGCCTCCTCGACCAGGTAGATGCCGTCGCTCAGCTGGCCCATGGTGCCCTCGACCTCGGGGTGCCCCTTGTGGCCGATCATGATGAACTCGTAGCCTTCCTTGGCCAGCTTGGCGACCTCCACGTGCACCTTGGTGACCAGCGGGCAGGTGGCGTCGAAGACCTGGAAGCCGCGGCGCGCGGCCTCGGCGCGCACGGCCTTGGGCACGCCGTGGGCGCTGAACACCAGCGTGGCGCCCGGCGGCACGTCGGCGAGGTCCTCGATGAAGATGGCGCCCTTGGCGCGCAGGTCGTCGACGACGTAGGTGTTGTGCACGATCTCGTGGCGCACGTAGATGGGCGCGCCGTACTTCTGCAGCGCGCGCTCGACGATCTCGATGGCGCGGTCCACGCCGGCACAGAAGCCGCGCGGCTCGGCGAGCAGGATCTCGCTCAGGCTCGTGTCTTGGGCCATGGTCACAGAACCCCCAGCAGCTTGACGTCGAAGCGCACGGCCTGGCCGGCCAGCGGGTGGTTGAAGTCGAACAGCAGCCAGCCCTCGCCGACCTCGCGCACGACACCGGCGTAGCTGCCCTGGCCGTCGGGCGTGGGGAACTCCACCACGTCGCCCACGGCGTACTCGGTGTCGCGCTCGCCCAGCTCGTGCAGCAGCGCGAGCTTCACGCGCTGCAGCAGCTCGGGGTTGCGCTCGCCGAAGGCGGCGCCCGCGGGCAGTTCGAAGCGCGCCTCGGCGCCCTCTTCCAGGCCCAGCAGCCGCTGTTCGATGGCCGGCGCGAGCTGGCCCGTGCCCAGCGACAGCGTGGCCGGCTTGTCGGCGAAGGTGTCCACCACGGCGCGGCCGTCGGGGCCGGCGAGGCGGTAGTGCAGCGTCAGGAAGGATCCGGGCGCAACGCGCGGGGGCTCGGTGTTCGGCACGGGAGGAGGGGCGGCTGGTCTCTCGGGTGGCCCGTCCGGGTGCGCCCGTCGGGGTGGGCAATCGGGGTGGGCCCAGGGGTCGGGGCCCCTCGCATAGACTGCCCGCGGATTCTAAGTCTGCCCCCATGAAGCACCTGCCCGCCGACCAGCGCCCGCGCGAGAAGCTGCTGGCCCGCGGCCCCGCCGCGCTGGCCGACGCCGAGCTGCTGGCGCTGCTGCTGCGCACCGGCACCGCCGGCCACGGCGTGCTCGACATGGCGCAGACCGTGATCGACCGCTGCGACGGCTTCGCCGGCCTGCTGCAGCCCGAGGCGCGCGCGGCCCTGGCCGAGGTGCACGGCCTGGGCCCGGCCAAGCAGGCCGAGCTGCTGGCGGTGGCCGAGATCGCGCGCCGCGCCGTGAGCCAGCCGCTGCGCGAGCGGCCGGTGTTCGACAGCCCGGAGCGCGTGAAGGCCTTCCTCGCCCTGCAGCTCGACGGCCACGGCCAGGAGCACTTCGGCGTCATGTTCCTCGACGCGCAGCACCGGCTGATCCGCTTCGACATCCTGTTCAGCGGCACGCTCACGCAGACCAGCGTCTACCCGCGCGAGGTCGTGCGCCTGGCGCTGCGCCACAACGCCGCCGCCGTGGTGCTGGCGCACAACCACCCCAGCGGCGTGGCCGAGCCCTCGCGCGCCGACGAGTACCTGACGCAGACCCTGGCCAACGCGCTGAAGCTGGTGGACGTGCGCGTGCTCGACCACATCGTGGTGGGCCGCGGCCACACCGTGTCGCTGGCCGAGCGGGGCCTGGTGTGAGCGGCCGCGCGCGCTCGTTCTCGGAGCTGGGCCGCCTGCGCGACACGCTGGCCGAACGCCAGCGCCAGCAGCGCGAGGCCGCGGCCGCGGCGCTGGCCGCGCAGCGCGCCGCCGAGCGGGCGCGCCGGCTGTTCGCCGACTCGGTGGGCCCGGTGACGCCGCTGCCGCCGCACGGCCTGGCCCGCGCCGTGCTGGAGGGCGAGCGCCCCGAGCCGCTGCCCCGCCAGCGCGAGGCCGACGAGCGACAGGCGCTGCTCGAGGCCATGTCCGACGAGGTCGACGTCGAGAGCCTGCTGCTCACCGACGACGGCCTGAGCTTCCGCCGCGAGGGCGTGGGCCCCGAGGTCGTGAACCGCCTGCGCCGCGGCCACTGGGCCATCCAGGCCGAGCTCGACCTGCACGGCCTGCGCCGCGACGAGGCCCGCGACGCGCTGGCCCTGTTCCTGCGCGAGAGCCGCCAGCGCGGCTGGCGCTGCCTGCGCGTGGTGCACGGCAAGGGCCACGGCTCGCCGGGGCGCCAGCCCGTGCTCAAGGGCAAGGCGCAGCGCTGGCTGGGCCAGAGCGCCGAGGTGCTGGCCTTCACGCAGGCCAGCGCGCCGCAGGGCGGCGCCGGGGCGCTGATCGTGCTGCTCAAGGGCTGAGGCGCCGCCGGGCGGCGCGGGCTCAGCGCGGCGCGGGTGCGGGTGCGGGTGTCGGGGGCAGGGGCGTGCCCGGGGGCTTGGGGCAGCCGGCCTGGCGCTCGGCCCAGGTCAGCACGTTGCCCACCAGGGCCACGCTGCCCGACACCACGGCCGAGGCCACCGTCACCACGCCGGCCGTCACCATCAGCGCCACGCAGCCGTCGCCCTGGCACTGGTGGAAGCCGGGCAGCACCGCCATCTCGAGCGTGATCTGCCGCATCGCCACGCCGCAGCGCGGGTCGTAGACCTGGTGCCACTGCGGCACCACCACGCAGCCCGCCAGCAGCAGGGGCGCGGCGAGCGCCCAGGCGGTGCGCGCGGGTGGTGTGCGTCGTCGCATGTCGGTGGCGGTGGGGTGCGCGGCGCGGGGCTCAGCCCGGCCGGTTCCGCATCCAGTCGGCCGTGCCGTAGAGCGCCTCGGCCAGGCGCTGCATGAGCGCCGGCTCCACGCCCTCGTCCTGCATCGCCTGCAGCATGCAGCCCATCCACTGGTCGCGCTCGACGCTGCCGATGGGGTAGGGCAGGTGCCGCGCGCGCAGCCGCGGGTGGCCGAAGCGCTCGATGTAGTGGTTGGGCCCGCCCAGCCAGCCGCAGAGGAACCAGAACAGCTTGTCGCGCGCGGCGTCCAGGGTGCTGGGGTGCACGGCGCGCAGCTGCGCGAAGCGCGGCTCCAGGTCCATCAGGTCGTAGAAGCGGTCGACCAGGGCGCGCACGCCGGGCTCGCCGCCCAGGCGCTCGAAGGGCGTGGGGCCGGCGTCGGCCGGGGTGTCGTCGTCGGCCATGGCCACGGCGCGCTCAGGGCGTGACGAGCTTCTGGGCGACGCCCAGCAGCGCAATCGCCGGCGGCGTGCCGGGCAGCATCTCCAGCAGCAGCTGGCGGCGCAGCACGGCCTCGCGCACGGCGGGGTCGGAGGGCACCTCGCCCACGAGGTCCAGGCGCACGGGCGCCTCGAGCCCGGGGTTCACGTAGCGGTCCACCACCTGCTGCAGCTGCTGGCGCACGACGCGGCCCTCGCCGGCCTTGCGCACCTGGTTCACGAGCAGCCGGATGCGGCGCCGGCCCTGCGTGGTGGCCAGCACCTTGATGGTGGCGTAGGCGTCGGTCAGCGAGGTCGGCTCGGGCGTGGCCACCACCAGCACCTCGCCGGCCAGGCTCACGGTGTAGAGCACGACGTCGGAGATGCCGGCGCCGGTGTCGAGCAGCACGTGGTCGTAGCGCGGCGCGACCTCGTCGATCACCTGCTGCAGCTTGTCGCGCACCTCGGGCGTCATGCGCGAGTACTCGACCATGCCCGAGCCCGCCAGCAGCACGTGGAAGCCGCCGGGCGCCGGCAGCACGGCCTCGGCCAGCGTGGCCTTGCCGGTGAACACGTCGTGCAGCGTGATCTTGGGGAACAGGTTGAGCACGACGTCGAGGTTGGCCAGGCCGAGGTCGGCGTCGAGCACCAGCACCTTGCGGCCGTTGCGCGCCAGCGCCGCGGCCAGGTTGGCCGAGACGAAGGTCTTGCCGACGCCGCCCTTGCCGCTGGTGACGGCCATGATGTGCGGCTTGGGCGTGGGCGGGCTGGCCGGCGCGGGCGGGGCGGTGCTCATTCGGGGTCCTGGATCTGGAAGCTGTCGAACAGCAGGCGCTTCTCTTCCGTGCTCACCACCGACAGCGCCGAGGGCTCCAGCCGCACGAGGTTGCGGCCCTGGGCCTTGGCCACGTAGAGCTGCTGGTCGGCGCGCTCCTTCCACAGGCCGGGCGTGGAGCGCACCCACTGCGGCGCGAAGGCGCCGCCCACGCTGATGGTGACGGCCAGCTCCAGGCCCGAGGGCTGCAGCAGCACCGGCATGCGCTCGACGCGGCGGCGGATGCGCTCGGCCACCGTCTGGCCGAAGGTGCTGGCGCAGTTGGGCAGGATGATGGCGAACTCCTCGCCGCCCACGCGGGCCACGAGGTCCATGGGGCGCACGCTGTCCATCAGCGCCGCGGCCACGGCGCGGATGACCTGGTCGCCGGCGGCGTGGCCCTGGGTGTCGTTGACGCGCTTGAAGTGGTCGATGTCCAGCGCCAGCAGCAGCGCCGGCTCGCCGCTGCGCGCGACGCGGTCGACCTCGCGCTCCAGCGCCATCTCGAAGGCACGGCGGTTGGCCAGGCCCGTCAGGGCGTCGCGGCTGGACAGCTCGACCAGGCGGTCGATCATGGCCTGCTGCCAGGCGGCCGAGTGGGGGTCGCCGGGCGGCGGCGCCTGCCCGGCGTGCGCCAGCAGCTGCAGCGCCTGCTCGAAGCGGAGCGCGGGCGGGGCAGCGGCGGCGGCTGGGCGGCTACGGGTCAAGGTTCGCGGGCCCTGGTGGTGCGCCCGGACTTGTAACAATGGGAGGCAGTCTATCAGCGGCCCCGCGGCGCACCGAGCCCGCAATTGCGGCCGATCGCACCCGCAATTCGGCCCACCACGGCGGCGGCGGCTCGCGACACTGCGCAGCGTGACACCCGCCGCCCTCCCCCCCCTGCCCCCCGCCACGCCCATGCCGGCGGACGCGGAGTTCACGCTCACGCCCGCCGACTTCGAGCGCATCCGCAAGCTCATCTACGAGCGCGCGGGCATCAGCCTGCACGCCGGCAAGCAGGCCATGGTGTACAGCCGCCTGTCGCGCCGCCTGCGCGAGACGCGCCACGGCTCGTTCGCGCAGTACCTGGAGCAGCTCGAGCGCGGCGGCAGCGAGGCCGAGTGGCAGGAGTTCGTGAACTGCCTGACCACCAACCTCACGGCCTTCTTCCGCGAGGAGCACCACTTCCAAGCCCTCGTCGACGACCTGCGCGCGCTGGCCGCGCGCAACGGCGGCAAGCCGCTGCGCATCTGGTGCAACGCCGCCAGCACGGGCGAGGAGCCCTACTCCCTGGCCATGACCGTGATCGAGACGCTGGGCGTGTCGGCGCAGGCGCGCCTGGTGTGCAGCGACATCGACACCAAGGTGCTGGCCACAGCGCAGCGCGGCGTCTACTCGGCCGACTCGCGCGGCCTGAGCCCCGAGCGGCTGAAGCGCCACTTCCTGCGCGGCACGGGCGCCAACAGCGGCAGCATCCGCGTCAAGCCCGAGCTGGCGCGGCTGATCGAGTTCCGTCCCTTCAACCTGATGAGCACGAGCTGGTCGGCGCTGGGCGATCCCTTCGACATCGTGTTCTGCCGCAACGTGATGATCTACTTCGACGCGCCCACGCAGCGCCGCGTGCTCGAGCGCATCCACGGCATCACGCGGCCCGGGGCGCTGCTGTACGTGGGCCACTCCGAGAACTTCACCGACTCGCGCGACCTGTTCCGCCTGCGCGGCAAGACGATCTACGAGCGGGTCTGAGCGGGCCGGCGCGCGGCTCAAGCCCGCGGCACCCCACGCCGATATGCCTCTTGGAGCTCCCATGTACGCCGCCACACGCCCCACCCTGCCCAGCCCCGGTGCACCGCCCACGCGGCCCGGCGCCCCGAGCCGCCTCGAGCGCCTGAAGGCCCAGCCGCGCAAGCCCGGCGAGGCCGGCTTCTTCTTCTGGGACGCGCACTTCAAGAACGACGCCGTCAAGGTGCTGCCCGGCGAGTTCTTCGTGCACGACGAGGACATCCTCGTCATGACGACCCTGGGCTCCTGCATCGCCGCCTGCCTCTGGGACCGCGAGAAGCGCGTCGGCGGCATGAACCACTTCCTGCTGCCCGACGCCGGCTCGGGCGCCGGTGGCGGCGCCGACGGCGGCCGCTACGGCAGCTTCGCCATGGATCTGCTGATCGGCGAGCTCGTGAAGCGCGGCGCCACGCGCGCCACGATGGAGGCCAAGGTCTTCGGCGGCGGCGCGGTCATCAGCGGCATGAACAGCATCAACGTCGGCGAGCGCAACACCGCCTTCGTGCTGGACTACCTGCGCACCGAGCGCATCACGGTGGTCAGCAAGGACGTGATGGACATCTACCCGCGCAAGGTGTGCTTCCTGCCGGCCAGCGGCAAGGCCATGGTCAAGCGCCTGGCCAGCGCCAACACCGAGGCGCTGGCGGCGCAGGAGCGCGCCGCCGCCCAGCGCGCCACACCGGCCGTCAGCGCCGGCGGCAGCGTCGACCTGTTCTAAGAACCCGAGCCCGGAGTGCCGTGATGGCTGGCCCCAAGACCCGTGTCGTCGTCGTCGACGACTCCGCGCTGGTGCGCGGCCTGCTCGCCGAGATCATCGACCGCCAGCCCGACATGTGCTGCATCGGCGCCGCCGCCGACCCGCTGGTGGCGCGCGAGATGATCCGCAACCTCAACCCCGACGTCATCACGCTCGACGTCGAGATGCCGCGCATGGACGGGCTGGACTTCCTGTCGCGCCTGATGCGCCTGCGGCCCATGCCGGTGGTGATGGTGAGCACGCTCACCGAGCGCGGCGCCGACGTCACGCTCAAGGCGCTGGAGCTGGGCGCCATCGACTTCGTGGCCAAGCCCAAGATCGGCGTGGCCGATGGCCTGCGCCAGCTGGGCGCCGACATCACCGAGAAGATCCGCACCGCGGCCAAGGCCCGGGTGTCGCGGCTGGCGGCGGCCCCGGCGGCCGCGGGCGCCGCCCCGGGTGCGGTGACGCCTCCGCGGCCCTCGCCCATGGCGGCGCTGGGCCGGCTGTCCACCGAGAAGATCATCTTCATCGGCGCCTCCACCGGCGGCACCGAGGCCACGCGCGAGCTGCTCACGGCGCTGCCGGCCGACAGCCCCGCGGTCATGATCACGCAGCACATGCCGCCCGGCTTCACGCGCAGCTACGCCGCGCGCCTGGACGGCCTGTGCCGCATCCGCGTGGCCGAGGCCCGCGACGGCGAGCGCGTGCTGCCCGGCCATGCCTACATCGCGCCGGGGGGCTTCCACCTCAGCGTCGAGCGCTCGGGCGCCAACTACGTGGCCCGCGTGCAGGACGGCGAGCCCGTGAACCGCCACAAGCCCAGCGTGGAGGTGCTGTTCGACAGCGCCGCCAAGGTGGTGGGCCGCAACGCCCTGGGCGTGATGCTCACCGGCATGGGCGCCGACGGCGCGCGCGCCATGAAGACCATGCGCGACGCCGGCAGCTTCAACCTCGTGCAGGACGAGGCCAGCTGCGTGGTCTTCGGCATGCCGCGCGAGGCCATCGCGCAGGGCGCGGCGCACGAGGTGCTGCCGCTGGCGCGCATCGCGCCGCGGCTGCTGGAGTGGCTGCGCGCCAACGCCGGCGTGGCCACGCGCGTCTAGCGCCCCGCGGCCGCGGCTCAGCGCCAGCGGCCGAACTCCCAGTCGGTGCGCGGCAGCGTCGGCGCGTCGCGCACGCAGTCGGCCAGGCCGATGTCGCGCAAGGTGCTCGCCGGCAGGCCGCGCATCGCCGCCACGCAGCGCGCGTGCTGCGCTTGGCGTCGCCAGCGCCGGTGCGCCTGCACCAGGGCCTCGGCGACGGACTCCCAAGCGCGCCGGTGCCAGGTCGCGCGGGTGGGGATGACGGTGGGCAGGCAGCAGCTGGCGGTGCTCATGGGGTGCTCCGGTGGAATGGCTGGTCAGTCTCCATCCACGGAACCGGGCAGAAAAGCGATACTTTCTGGCCCGACCGTTCAGCCCAGCTGACCAATGCCCAGCCCGCACCGCCTGCCGCTGCACACCCTGCCCACCTTCCGCGTGGCCGCCCGGCGCCAGAACCTGCGCGCCACCGCCGAGGAGCTGCACCTCACGCACAGCGCGGTGAGCCAGCAGATCGCGCTGCTCGAGCAGCAGCTGGGCGTGCCCCTGTTCGACCGCCGCGGCCGCGGCGTGGTGCTCAACGCCGCCGGCGAGGCCCTGCTGCGCGCCGTGGAACCGGCGCTGGACGGCATCGCCCAGGGCGCGCAGGCGGCGCGCCTGGCCGGGCGCGTGGAGCAGCAGCTGATCCGGCTGACCGTGCTGCCCAGCTTCGCGCAGCGCTGGCTGCTGCCGCGCATGGGCCGCTGGCGCGAGCGCCACCCCGAGCTGCAGCTGGAGGTGCATGCCAGCCACCGCGTCGTCGACCTCGTGCAGGACGGCTTCCACGCCGCGCTGCGCGTGGGTGCCGGGCCCTGGAAGGGGCTGGTGGCCGAGCGGCTGGTGGAGTCGCCGCTCATCGCCGTGGCCGCGCCCGCGCGTGGCGCGCGGCTGGCGGCGCTGGCCGAGCCCGGCGCGCTGGCCGCGGCCCTGGCGGCCGAGCCGCTGCTGGGCCCCACGGCCTGGTGGCAGCGCTTCCTGGCCATGGGCGGGCAGGGGCTGGTGGGCCAGAGCGTGGCCGACTTCAACGACGCCGGGCTCATGCTGCAGGCCTGCGAGGCCGACCTCGGCATCGCGCTGGCGCGCGAGCTGCTGGCCGCCGACGCGCTGCAGGCCGGCCGCCTCGTGCGCGTGGCGCCCTGGTCGCTGAAGACCGGCGAGGAGAACACCGGCTCGACCTATTGGTTCGTGCACCCGCCCGAGCTCGGCGACTGGCCGCCCCTGGTGGCGCTGCGCGACTGGCTGCAGCACGAGATGGCGCTGTCGCGCGCCGCGCTCTCGGCGCCCTGAGGCCACCGCGGGCTCAGCCGCGGGCGGGCACGAACAGCGCGGTCAGGTCCGAGAGGAAGTCGAAGCCGCGCAGCGTGGGCTGCAGCCACTCGTCGGCCGTGCCCTCGTCGCGCCAGTCCACGAGGCCGCACTCGCGCGCACGCTGCAGCGGCGCCAGCACCGCCGACACCGGCAGGCCCGTGCGCTCGGCGAACAGCCGCAGCGGGAAGCCATCCTTCAGCCGCAGCGCGTTCATCATGAACTCCAGCGGCAGCTCGGCGCGCGCCGGCTCGTGCTGGTTGCTCACCGCGCGGCCCTCCAGCGCGCGCGCCATGTAGGTGGCGGGCTCGCGCCAGCGCACCTGGCGCAGCACGCGCTCGGGGAAGCTCAGCTTGCCGTGCGCGCCGGCGCCGATGCCGAGGTAGTCGCCGAAGCTCCAGTAGTTGAGGTTGTGCAGGCAGCGGTGGCCCTCGCGCGCGAAGGCGCTGACCTCGTAGCGCGCCAGGCCGGTGGCCGCGGTGCGCGCGGTGATGAGGTCGAGCATCTCGCTGGCCAGGTCGTCGTCGGGCAGCTCGGGCGGCTGCACGGCGAACAGCGTGTTGGGCTCGATGGTGAGGTGGTAGATCGACAGGTGCGGCGGCTGGAAGGACAGCGCCACGTCCAGCTCGGCCGCCAGCTGCGCCGGCGTCTGGCCGGGCAGCGCGTACATGAGGTCGAGGTTCCAGGTCTCGAAGGCCTCGGCGGCCTCGGCCACGGCGGCGCGGGCCTGCGCGGCGTCGTGCACGCGGCCCAGCGCGTGCAGCGCGGCGTCGTCGAAGCTCTGCACACCGATCGACAGCCGCGTGACGCCGGCCTCGCGGAAGGCGCGGAAGCGCTCGCGCTCGAAGGTGCCGGGGTTGGCCTCGAGCGTGACCTCGCAGCCCGGCTCCAGCGGCAGGCGTGCGCGCACCGCCGCCAGCAGGCGGTCGATGACGGCGGGCTCGAACAGGCTGGGCGTGCCACCGCCGATGAACACGCTCACCACGCGGCGGCCCCACACCAGCGGCAGGCTGGCCTCGAGGTCGGCCACGAGCGCGTCG
>ERZ1066136.719-NODE-719-length-21689-cov-10.391837_pt1 | contig 21689 bp, 22 predicted proteins | sample MGYA00382783_ERZ1066136 | MGnify/ENA primary metagenome ERZ1066136 (study PRJEB33369, sample SAMEA5778366) | biofilm metagenome | biome: Industrial cooling water; feature: Water cooling tower basin; material: Biofilm | place: United Arab Emirates | collected... | reverse complement strand
GCGCGGCCCGGGTGGCGCGCCCGGGGGTGGCTATCGCGGGCCGGGCGGACCCGGTGGCCCGGGCGCCGGGCGCGGTGCGCCGCCAGCCGCCGGCGCTGGGCTCGCTCCGCGCTCGGGTGGTGACCCGCGTCGTGGTGGCGGCAAGAAGGGGCGTCGCGGCAACGTCGATCAGGCGGCCGTCGACGCGAACATCGCGAAGACGATGGGTGCGCTCCGCGGGCCGGCGGGGCGGCGGCGTCGCTTCGACGATTCGTCGTCACGCGAGGCGCTCGAGGCACTCCGCGCCGCCAACGCGGAGCGCGAGCGCACCACGGTGCGCGTCAACGAGTTCATCACCGTCTCGGAACTCGCGCAGATCCTCAAGGTGCCCGCGACCGACATCGTCGGCTTCGCGTTCAAGCACCTCGGGCTCATGGTGACCATCAACCAGCGCCTCGACTTCGACCAGATCGAGCTGATCGCCGGCGAGTTCGGCTTCCAGGCGGTCCGCGAGGAAGAGTACCAGGTCGAGGTGGACGGCGTCGTCGATGCACCGGACGATGTCGCCGATCTCGTGCCGCGTCCGCCGATCGTGACCATCATGGGTCACGTCGACCACGGCAAGACGTCGTTGCTCGACTACATCCGCAAGGCCAACGTCGTCGCCGGCGAGGCGGGCGGCATCACGCAGCACATCGGCGCGTACCACGTGTCGTTGCCGGGTGGCCGCACGATCACCTTCCTCGACACGCCGGGTCACGAGGCGTTCACCGCCATGCGCGCCCGCGGCGCGCAAGTGACGGACATCGTCGTCCTCGTCGTCGCGGCCGACGACCAGGTGATGCCCCAGACCATCGAGGCGATCTCGCACGCGAAGAACGCCGGCGTGCCGATGGTCGTCGCGATCAACAAGATCGACGTCGCCGGCGCGAGCCCGCTCAAGGTCCGCCAGGAGCTCCTGCAGCACAACGTCGTGCTCGAGGACTTCGGCGGGACCGTGCTCGCCACCGACATCTCGGCCAAGAAGGGCACGAACGTCGATCAGCTCCTCGAGCAGGTGCTGCTCCAGGCCGAACTGCTCGATCTCAAGGCCAACCCCGACCGCCGCGCCACCGGCACGGTCGTCGAGGCGCAGCTCGATGCGGGCAAGGGTCCCGTCGCGACGGTGCTCGTCCAGAACGGCACGCTCGACGTCGGCGACGACTTCATCTGCGGTGTCTACTCGGGACGCGTCCGCGCGCTCCTCGACGAGCGCGGCAAGCAGGTGAAGAGCGCGGGCCCCGGCATCCCGGTGCAGGTGCTCGGCATGACCGGCGTGCCCATGGCCGGCGACCAATTCCTCGAGGTCGAGGACGCCCAGGCCGCGCGTGAGATCGCGCAGCGCCGCGAGCGGCTCGAGCGCGAGGCGCGCAGCCGTCGCACCACCAAGTCGTCGGTCTCGCTCGAGGACTTCATGGCCGCCTCCGCGGGCGGCGAGAAGCGCACGCTCAAGCTCCTCATCAAGGCCGACCAGGGCGGGCCGGCCGAAGCCCTCGCCGACGCGTTGCAGCAGCTCAGCAACGCCGAAGTGCAGGTCGAGGTCATCCAGCGCAGCGTGGGCGCGATCTCCGAGAGCGACATCCTGCTCGCGAAGGCCGCCGGCGCGATCATCATCGGCTTCCACGTGCGCCCCGACACCAAGGCGCGGTCGGCGGCCGAGCGTGAAGGCGTGGACATCAAGCTCTATCGCATCATCTACGAGGCGGTCGCCGACGTGAAGGCGGCGCTCGAGGGGATGCTGCGTCCGGAACAGCGCGAGGTCGTCTTCGGCGAGGCCGAGGTGCGCGAGATCTTCCGCGTGCCGAAGTTCGGCGTCATCGGCGGCTGCATGGTCCGCAGCGGGATCATCAACCGCCAGGGTCGCGTGCGCGTGATCCGCGACGGCATCGAGGTGTACGAGGGGACGATCGGCTCGCTGCGTCGCTTCAAAGACGACGCGCGCGAGGTCAAGGAAGGGTTCGAGTGCGGTATCGGCATCGAGAACTTCAACGACCTGAAGGTCGGTGACATCCTCGAGTGCTATCGCACGGAGCAGGTCGCGCGCACGCTCGAGTCGGCCTGAGTCACGACGTCTCGCGCGTGGCCCCCCGGCGCACCCCGCCGCGGGGGCCACGCGTGTCTGCAGGTGGGGCCTCGTGCCCCGGAGGAAGCATGGCACCGAATTCCCGCCGCCCCGATCGGGTGGCCGAAGCGATCCGCGAGGAGGTCGCGCGCTGGCTGCAGCGCGACGTCCAGGATCCGCGCATCACGGCGGCGCTCGTCACGGTCACCGCGGTCGAAGTCTCGCGTGACCTGCGGAGCGCGAAGGTGTTCGTCACCACCATGGGCGACGACGAGCAGCGGGCGCAGGTGATGAGCGCCCTCGCCGAACTCGCCCCGTCGCTGCGCGGTCCGATCGGTCGCGCGTTGCGCCTCCGCTCGGCGCCGGAACTCTCGTTCCGCACCGACCAGAGCGTCGCCTATGCGGCGCGCATCGAGACGCTCCTCTCGCAGCTCCGGGAGCCCGCGCCCGACACCGGTGACGCCGCGTCGGACGACTGACGCGGCGGGCGTCGACGGACTCGTCCTCCTCGACAAGCCCGCCGGTATTTCGTCGCACGACGCTGTCCTCGCCGCGCGGCGCGCGTCGGGCGAGTCGCGCATCGGACACGCGGGCACGCTCGATCCGTTCGCCACGGGGCTGCTCGTCTGCCTGCTCGGCCGTGCCACACGGTTGCTGCCGTACCTGCCCGGCGAACCCAAGGTGTACGACGCGGTCGTGCGATTCGGCAGCGAGACCGATACCGAGGATCTCCTCGGTGCTGTCGTGCACGAGGCGCCGCTCCCGGACGAGGCGACGGTGCGCGACGCACTCGCGCAGTTCACGGGGCGCATCCGGCAGGTGCCACCCGCTTATTCGGCCAAGCGTGTCGATGGCCGGCGTGCGTATGCGGCGGCCCGCGCGGGTGTCGCGGTCGACCTGCCGCCCGTCGAGATCACCGTGCACGCGCTCGAATTGCGTGCGTGGCACGGCGAGACGTGCGAGCTGCGGGTGACGTGCGGCGGCGGCACCTACGTCCGCTCACTCGCCCGCGACATCGCCCGCCACGCCGGGAGCGCGGCGCACCTCGTCGCGTTGCGCCGCACGCATGCGGGCCCGTTCGATGTCGCCGACGCGGTGACCGTGCCGTCACGCGGTGAGCGCATCGCCGTGCGTCCTGCGCTCGACGCGCTGCCGCATCTGCCGCGCGTCGCGATCGATGCACAGGACGCGGCACGGGTGCGTGGCGGCATTGCCATCAGGGGCGACGATGCGGGCGGGACGACGCACGCGGCGCTCGTCACCGGCGAGCCGCCCCACCTCGTGGCGCTCGCCGAACGGGGCGACGATCGCTGGCAGCCGCGCGTCGTGATGCGCGACGGGGTGGCGTGATCGTGCAGGCGGACGACGAGTGCGGGCTCCCCGCCACCGTGCATGGCGCCGCCGTCACCGTGGGCACCTTCGATGGCGTGCACCGCGGGCATCGGGACGTCCTCGAACGGCTCGTCGCCCTCGCGCATGACGAAGGGCTCGCGAGCGTCCTCGTCACCTTCGCCCCGCATCCGGCCGAAGTGGTCAAGCCGAGCGCGGTGCCCATGTTGCTGACGCCCGACATCGAGAAGGTCGAGGCCCTCGCCGCGATCGGCATCGACTACTGCGCCGTGATGCCCTTCACGCGCGACCTCGCCGCACTCGATGCGGCGGCGTTCGTGCGCCGGGTGCTCGTGCCGCGGTTCCGATTGCGCGCGCTCCTCATCGGCCATGACCACGGCTTCGGGCGCGATCGCGCCGGCGGTCGCGACCAGCTCGTCGCGATCGGCGCCGCCGACGGCTTTCCGGTGGTGCCGGTTGACCCGGTGACGCTCCCGGACGGTCGCATCGTCTCGAGTTCGCTGATCAGGCGCGCCATCGCCGATGGCGACCTCCCGCTCGCGGCGCGTGCCCTCGGTCGCCACTACACGCTCAGTGGCGTGGTGCAGGGGGGCGACCGGCGCGGGCGGACGCTCGGCTACCCCACCGCGAACCTCGGCACGCTCCACCCGCGGAAGCTGCTGCCACCGGCGGGCGTCTACGCTGCCATCGCGCAGACGCCGCTCGGGCCCTTCGGTGCGATGGTCAACCTGGGTACGCGCCCCACCGTCGGGGACGTGGCGCACACCGTCGAGGCGCACCTCTTCGACTTCTCGGGCGATCTGTACGGCGCACGGATCCGGCTGGATCTGGTGGCATGGCTGCGTCCGATCGTCCGTTTCGACGGGCTCCCGGCGCTGGTCGCGCAGCTCGGCCGCGATGCGGTGGCGGCCCGGACCGCGTTGACCCGTTCCAACCGGGACGGCTAGGTTTCCCGGCTGCACAGTTCCGGGCTTCTCCCTATCCCTGCAGTAGATGAACAGTCTGCGGTCGCGACTCCTGCTCATCGGCGCCGCCGTCGCGGCGTCGGCGTTCGCGCTCTTCCCGCGCTCGGCCACCGAGCGTGTGAAGCGCGGTGACGCCTTCGTCCTCGATACGGTTCGCCGCGTCCCGCTCAAGTACGGTCTCGACCTGCAGGGCGGCATGCACATCGCCCTCGAGATCGACGAGTCCAAGGGCGCCGTCGCGGACAAGAAGGAGGCGCTCGATCGGGCGCTCACGACCGTGCGCAACCGCATCGACCAGTTCGGCGTCGCCGAGCCGGTCGTGCAGCGCGTGGGTGACGACCGGATCATCGTGGAGCTGCCGGGCATCGACGACCAGCAGCGCGCGCAGGATGTCGTGCAGCAGTCGGCGTTCCTCCAGTTCCAGATCACCGACGAGTCGAACGCGCTCGATCGCGCCCTGCCGCGCCTCGATGCGGCCATCCGCGCGCGTCGCCTCGACGTCGCCACGGCGATGCCGGCTGGCGGCCCTGCCGGCACGAAGGCCGCGTCGCCCGCATCGCCGCTTTCGGGGCTCCTGAACGCCGATACGACGAAGAAGGGCGACAGCACCACGAAGCGTGGCGACAGCACGGGGGCGGTGACCGCGACGACCGACAGCGCCGCGCCCAAGGCCGACGCGAACGGGCCGATGACGCGCCTGCTCCAGAAGGGGCAGATCCCCGGTCAGTACTACGTGAAGGAAGGCGACGTCGCGACGCTCCGTCGCTGGCTCGCAGATTCGGCGCTCCGTGCGCTGGTGCCGCCGGGCAAGGTGCTCCGCTTCGGCGCCGACACGATCGCCGTCGCACCCGGCCAGTTGCTGCGCGAACTCTACGTGCTGGACGCGCGCCCGATCATCACCGGTGAGTACCTCACCGACGCGCGACCCAACCGCAACACGCTCGAGCCGGGCTACGTCGTCGAGTTCGAGCTCAACGCCGAAGGCGGCCGTCGCTTCCGGAGCGAGACGGGCAAGCACATCCGCGACAACATGGCGGTCGTCCTCGACGATCGCGTGATCACCGCGCCGACCATCAACAGCGCGATCGGTCGCAATGGCCAGATCACGCTCGGCGGCGGCAACCTGCAGTCCGCGCAGGACCTCGCACTCGTGCTCCGCGCCGGTGCGCTCCCGGTGCCGCTCAAGGTGGCCGAGATCCGCAACATCGGCGCCTCGCTCGGCCAGGACTCGATCAACAAGGGCGTCGTCGCCTTCACGATCGCGATCGGGCTCGTGATCGCGATCATGATCGGCTACTACCGCTTCAGCGGCATGCTCGCCGTCGCGTCGCTCGCGCTCTACCTCTTCTTCACGCTGGCCATCCTGTCGGCCTTCGGTGCCACGCTCACGCTCCCCGGCCTGGCCGGCCTCGTGCTCGGCGTCGGCATCGCGGTGGATGCGAACATCCTGATCTTCGAGCGCATCCGTGAGGAGCTCGATCAGGGCCGCTCGCCGCGCCTCGCCATCGACGAAGGCTTCAAGCACGCCTTGAGCGCCATCGTCGACACGAGCGTCGCCACGATGCTCTCCGGCGCGGTGCTCTACCAGTACGGCACGGGTCCCGTCCGCGGCTTCGCGGTCACGCTCGTCGTCGGCGTCACGGCCTCGCTCTTCACCGCGATCTTCGTGACCCGCACCCTCTACCTCCTCTGGCTCGACCGCACCGGCGGCACGAAGCCCCTGAGCATCTGATGCTGCGCATCTTCCACAAGACGTCGTACGACTTCATCAAGTGGTGGAAGGTCGCCGCCATCGCCACGGTGGTCTTCATCCTGATCGGCCTCGCCTCGTTCGCGGTCACGGGGGGGCTCAACAAGAGCATCGAGTTCACCGGCGGCACGCAGGTGCAGCTGAGCTTCCCGCAGCCGCCGGACGCCGCACGTCTCCGCGCGGCGCTCGAGAAGGCGGGGGTGCAGGGTGCCGAGGTCCAGCAGTTCGGCGCCGCGACCGAGTACGTGGTCCGCGCGCAGAACGAGGCCGCCGTCGCGCAGCAGGGTGACAACGGCAGCGCCGTCGCGGACAAGGTCCGTCAGGCACTCGCCGCGGAGCTCGGGGCGAACGCCTTCACCGTGACCGGCACGGCGGCCGTCAGCGCGCGCGTCGGTGACGAGCTGACGCGCAACGCGATCATCGCCATGGTGCTCGTGTCGCTCGCGACGCTGGCCTACCTCGCCTTCCGCTTCGAGTGGCGCTTCGGCATCGCCGCCGTGGTCGCGACGCTGCACGACGTGCTCGTGACGATGGCGTTCATCAAGCTGATGCATCTCGAGGTCTCGCTCACCGTGGTGGCGGCGATCCTCACGCTCCTCGGCTACTCGATGAACGACACGATCATCATCTTCGATCGCGTGCGCGAGAACCTGAAGGGTGCCGGTCGCATGCCGCTCCGCGACGTGCTGAACAAGTCGATCAACGAGACGCTCCCGCGCTCGATCATGACGCACGCCACGACCTTCGCGGCGTCGCTCGCGCTGCTGTTCTTCGCGGGCGAGGTGATCCGTCCGTTCTCGTGGGTCATGGCCTTCGGCGTGCTCGTGGCGACGTTCTCGTCGATCTACGTCGCCGGCCCCATCCTGCTCTGGATCGAGCAGAAGTACCCGCGCACCGCCGGCGCCGCACGGTCGAGCGGTGCGGCTGCCGACAAGGCGGCGATGCGCCCGGCCCGCGCCACCCGCTGAAACGCGTGAGCGTGCCGCCGCGCACACGGACCGCCGTCGCCGTCGTGGCGCGGCGGTCCGCTGCGTTTTCGCCTTACGCATCCCCGTCATCGCGTCGTCGCCCGTGCTGATCGACAGCCACGCCCACCTCGCCGGCGACGCGTTCGACGACGATCGCGACGCGGTCCTGGAGCGCGCCCGTGCCGCGGGCGTCGGCCACGTGGTCGTGATCCAGTCGCACGGCCGGACCGACGTCGCGCGCGCCATGGTCGCCACGCACCCGACGTTCTGCTCGTTCACCGCCGGCGTGCATCCGCACGAGGCGGACACCTTCGAGGCGACGCGCGATCTCGCGGCGATCCGTGCGGCCGTCGCGAACGGCGCAGTGGCCATCGGCGAGTGCGGCCTCGATCGCTTCTACGATCACGCGCCGCGGGCGAAGCAGGTCGCCGCGTTCGCCGCGCAGTTGTCGCTCGCCGCCGAACTCGCGCGACCCGTGGTCGTCCACACACGCGAGGCCGAAGCCGACACCGGTGCGATGGTGCGCGAGGCCGGCGAGGCCGGCGTGCGCGGCGTGCTGCACTGCTACACAGGATCGGTCGCCCTCGCGGAGATCGCGCTCGCCGCAGGGTGGTACGTCTCGTTCAGCGGCATCGCCACCTTCCGCACGTGGGAGCGCGACGACGTCGTGCGCCTCGTGCCCGAGGATCGGCTGCTCGTCGAGACCGATGCGCCCTATCTCGCCCCGGTCCCGCACCGCGGCCGTCGCTGCGAGCCGGCGTTCCTGCCGGCGACCGTCGCGCGCCTCGCCGGTGTGCGCAGCACCGACGCCCCGCGGCTCGGACGCACGATGGCGCGGAACGCCGCGGCGCTTTTCGCGCTTCCGGTGACGTTCGCCTCGGACGACGCCTGACCCGCACGGTGCACCACATGCTCTCCGACCTCGACATCGCGCAGGCCGCGACGCTCCGCCCCATCCGCGACGTCGCCGACGAACTGGGCGTGCCGGCGGACGGCATCGATCCGTACGGGCGCTTCATCGCCAAGCTTCCGCTCGACTACGCGTCGCGGCCCGCGCGCGGGAAACTCGTCCTCGTCACCGCGATCCATCCCACTGCGGCCGGCGAAGGCAAGACGACAACCTCCGTCGGCCTCGCGCAGGCGTTGCGCCGCCTCGGCACGCGCACCGTGCTCTGCCTCCGCGAGCCCTCGCTGGGGCCCGTCTTCGGCGTCAAGGGCGGTGCGGCCGGTGGCGGTCGTGCGCAGGTGCTGCCCATGGAGGAACTCAACCTCCACTTCACCGGCGACTTCCACGCGATCACGAGTGCGCACGCCCTGCTCGCGGCGTTGCTCGACAATCACCTGCACCACGGCAACGCGCTCGGCATCGATCCGCGGCGCATCACGTGGCCGCGCACCGTGGACATGAACGATCGGGCGCTGCGCGACGTCGTCGTCGGACTCGGCGGGGCCGCCAGCGGCGTGCCGCGGCAGGAGCGCTTCGTCATCACGCCGGCGAGTGAGGTGATGGCCGTCACCGCGCTCGCCTCCGATCTCGCCGATCTCGAGACTCGTCTCGGTCGCATCATCGTCGGCAGCACGCGCGATCGGAAACCGGTAACCGCCGCCGATCTCGGTGCCGCGGGTGCGATGACGCTGCTGCTCAAGCAGGCGCTCCGCCCCAACCTCGTGCAGACGCTCGAAGGCGGCCCCGCGCTCGTGCACTGCGGGCCGTTCGCCAACATCGCGCACGGCTGCAACTCGCTGGTGGCGACCCGCACCGCCCTCGCGCTCGGCGACGTGGTCGTCACCGAGGCCGGCTTCGGCTCGGATCTGGGCGCCGAGAAGTTCTTCGACATCAAGGCGCGCACCGGTGGGCTCGAGCCCGCGGCCGCGGTCATCGTCGCGACAGTGCGCGCGCTCAAGCTGCACGGCGGTGCGAGCAAGGCGCAGCTCGCGGAGGCGGACGTCGCGGCCGTCGCGCGCGGCATCCCGAACCTCGAACGTCACGTCGCCAACGTGCGGCAGTTCGGCGTCCCGGTGGTCGTCGCCCTCAACCGATTCCCGACCGACACCGAGGCCGAACTCCAGGCCGTCGCCGACGCCTGTGAACGGGCAGGGGCGACGGTCGCGCTGAGCGAGGTCTGGGCGAGGGGCGGTGCGGGCGGCGAGGAGCTCGCGCGCACCGTCCTCGGCCTGCTGCAACAGGGCACCGCGTCGTTCGCGCCGTTGTACGGTCTCGCGCACGGCATCCACGAGAAGATCGAGACCATCGTGCGCCGCGTCTACGGCGGACAGGGCGCCGACTTCACGGCGCGCGCGGAGCGGCAGATCGCCGAACTCGAACGCATCGGCCTCGGCGCGACGCCGGTCTGCATGGCCAAGACGCAGTATTCGTTCAGCGACGATCCCGCGTTGCTCGGTGCCCCGCACGACTTCCGCATCACGATAAACGAGGTGTATCCTGCCGCGGGCGCCGGCTTCGTCGTCGCCCTCGCCGGCGACATCATGACGATGCCCGGCCTGCCGGCATCGCCTTCCGCCGAGCGCATCGGTGTCGGCGACGACGGCCGTGCATTCGGCCTCTTCTGACCCTCCCTCCGTGTCCCTCCGTACCATCGCCACTCCCGACGCCCCCGCGGCCATCGGCCCCTACTCGCAGGGGATCATTGCCAACGGGCTCCTCTTCACCGCCGGGCAGATCGCGCTCGACCCGACGACGATGCAGGTCGTCCCGGGCGACGTCGCCGCGCAGACCGAGCAGGTGATGAGGAACCTCGCCGCGATCGCGCGCGCCGCCGGTGCGTCGCTCGCCGACGTGGCCAAGACCACGGTCTTCCTCGCCGACATGGCCGATTTCCAGGCGATGAACGAGGTCTACGCACGGCACTTCGGCGACGCGCGCCCGGCTCGCAGCACCGTCGCCGTGCGCGGCCTGCCGCGCGACGTCCGCGTCGAGATCGAGGCGATCGTCCGCCTGCCGAACGGCTGACGGATGCCCGCGACCCGTGCCGCGCTCCGCGCCGTCGCTTGCGGCGCGGCACTGGTCGCGTCGTCGTCGTGCGTCGTCGCACAGCAGCGCGATACCGCGCGCGTCGGGCGAGACAGCGTGCGGCTCGACACGACACGCGTGCCGGCCGGACCGGTGGCACAGCCGACCGTGCGCCGTGCCCGTGGCACAGTGAGCGCGGTGCCGCAGGGCGCGACGCGCGACCCGCGCTACGACCCGCCGATCCGCCCCGGTGGCGCGTTCCTGCGCTCGTTCGTCGCGCCCGGATGGGGCGAGTTCCGCCTCGGGCGCCGCAAGTCGGGACTCGCGTTCGCCGCCATCGAACTCGGTACGCTCGCGTGGGGCGCCAAGGCGTACCGCGACCTCGGCGACGCCAAGGCGCTGCGAGGCGAGTCGGTGGAGGTCGGCACTGGTCCGGACGGCCGACCGATCTTCGGGCCCGCCGTGACCGAGGCGCTCATCAACGCGCGTCGCCTGCACTTCGAGGATGCCGTGGCGGTCCTCATCGCCAATCATCTGATGAGCGGCGCCGACGCCTACGTCGCCGCGCACTTGTGGGACCTCCCGGCCCGCGTCTCGGTCCGCGCGCGTCCGCGCGGCGCCACGGTGGTCGCGTCCATCGCGTGGTGAGCGACGACCCGATCGGCGTCTTCGATTCGGGCATCGGCGGCCTCACCGTCGTGCACGCGATTCTTCAGGCACTGCCGCACGAACGCGTGACCTATGTCGGCGACACGGCGCGCGTCCCCTACGGACCCAAGGGCGCCGACACGGTGCGGCGGTACGCGGTGCAGATCGCCGAGTGGCTGGTGGGGCAGGGCGTCAAGGCGGTCGTGATCGCGTGCAACACCGCGACCGCGCATGCGCTCGATGCGGTGCGGGCGGCGGTGACCGTCCCCGTCATCGGCGTGATCGACCCCGGCGCACGCGCAGCCGTCGCCGCGTCTCGGCGTGGTCGCATCGGTGTCATCGGCACTGCCGGCACGGTCGCTTCCGGCGCCTACCAGCGCGCGATCGTCGCCCGCCGTGCGGATGCACTCGTGCGCGTGCGTGCCTGTCCGCTCTTCGTCCCGCTCGTCGAGGAAGGCTGGACCGACCATCCCGCCACGCATCTCGTCGCGCGCACTTATCTCGATGATATGCGTGGCGACGTCGACACGCTCGTTCTCGGCTGCACGCACTATCCCCTGCTCGCGCCGGTCATCGCCGAGGTGATGGGGCCGGACGTCGTCCTCGTCGATTCGGCGGCAGAGACGGCCGAAGCGCTCGCACGTGAGCTCGAGAGTCGCGCGCTCGGCGCGCCCTCACACGATGGGCCGCGCGTGCACCGCTTCGTCGCCACCGACGCGCCCGAAGCCTTCCTGCGCGTCGGGCAGCGCTTCCTCGGCGAAGCGCTCCGCGACGTCGAGGTCGTGCACTTCACCTGACGCGCGACGCTCGCGCAGCACGAGCCGCGTCGCCGTCAACTCGAGCCAACGCGGCGCCTCGGCCCACGCACCGGGGTTCGCGTAGATGCCACCGCCGGGCGCCCGACTGATGCCGGGCACGTGCGAATGGCCGTAGACGACGAGGTTCGGGCCACCGCGCTCGGCCATGCGAGCGAAGGCCGCGTCGCGCAGTCCGATACCTTCGTCCGCCGCGTGGTGCGTCTGGCGGCTCACGTGCGACGTGCCGAGCGCGAGTCGCGTGCCGAGGTCCGGATGCACCAGCTTGAAGGCCCAGATCGAGAGCGGGTGCCGGAGCACGGCCTTCATCCGGCGGTACTTCGCGTCGGCCTCGCCACGAAGGCCGTCGCCGTGGAAGATCTCCGCATCCCACGCACCGTGCCGCACCCGGAGCGCCTGTTCCTGGAACGTGACGCCGACCTCGCGACGCAACACCTCGCCCCCCCAGCAATCGTGGTTGCCCGCAAGCCACGTCACCGGCATCCCGCTCGCCACCAGCTCACCGATCGCGCCGAGCACCGGCACGGCGAAACTCGGCACCGTCCGTCGCCACTCGAACCAGAAGTCGAGGATGTCGCCGTTCAGCACCAGTGACCCTGGGGTGCCGCGCAGATCGCGCAGGAATGCGAGCAGCGACGTCGATGCCGCCGGCGGTGCGGCGCCGATGTGGGCGTCGGACAGGATGCGGATGGGGGCCGGGAGCACGCGCGGAGTGTACGGGGAATCCGCGCTCTGGCAAAGGCGCCTCGGCTCCGTCACCTTCGACGTTCGCCCTCTCCGCCCCGATCCCGTGACGCATCCTCTCTCGTCCGCACACGAACTGCGCGTCCGCTACGCCGAGACCGACCAGATGGGTGTCGTCTACCACGCCAACTATCTCGCCTGGTGCGAGGTCGGTCGGACGGAGTTCATCCGCGAGCGCGGACTGCCGTATGCGGAGCTGGAGCGTCAGGGGTGCGGCCTCGCCATCATGGACGCCACCCTCCGATTCCATGCGCCCGCGCGCTACGACGATCGCATCCGCGTCGTCACCACGCTCGCCGAACTCAAGTCGCGTACCGTGCGCTTCGACTACCTCATCGAACATGCGGAGTCCGGCACGAAGCTCGTGACCGGCTCGACGACGCTCATCGGTCGCTCGCCCGACGGCAAGGTCGTGAGCTTCCCCGCCGCGTTGCGCCGCGCGCTCGGCGAGGTCGACGCATGACCAGGCGAGACCTCGTCCTAATGGCGGTGGTGACGCTGCTCATCGCGTCGCCGCTCGCAGCCCAGCGGCCCCTCACCGCGCCGCAGCGTGAGGCGTGGGAAAGGCTGCTGCAGGCGGCCGACGCGCGCCTCGCGGCGGACACCGCCGCCATCGACGCCGCGCTCGGGGCGCGCGACGTCTCCCTCGGGCGCGCCGCACTGCGCGCGATCGGGCAGGCGCGTGTCGCGGCGCGCTATGACCTTCTGCGACGCGCCCTCGCCGCCACCGATACGGGTGCCGCCGCCGAAGCCGCCTTCGCCCTCGGCATCGCCCGTGATTCGCTCGCCTGCGCGCCGCTGCGGACGGCTTTCGCGCGGGGCGGGGCGGTGGGTGTCGAGGCGGCGTGGTCGCTCGGTGAGCTTGGCCGCGGTTGTCTCCCCACGGAGAGCATGCTGGCGACGGCACCCGACGTGCCGACTCGTGTGCGCGCACTCGAGGTGGCGGCACGCGATCGCGCGGTGCCGCTCGATCTCCTCGAACGCTTCGCGAGCGATACCGCCGCACCGGTCCGTGTCGCGGCGTGGTACGCGCTCTCGCGTGCGCGACGTGCACCGTCCGACGCACTGCTCTTCGCCGCGCATCGCGACACGAGCACCGCCGTGCATGAGCATGCGGCGCGTCTGCTCGCGCATCCGATCATCGGGACCGAGCGGTTCGGCCTCGCGTATTCGCTCCTCCCCGGTTGGCTCGCGCATCCGCATCCGCACGTGCGCATCGCCGCCGTGCGCGCCGCCGCGACCTGGGATGGTGGCCCGTCCGATGCGCTGATGCCCATGCTCGGCCTCTATCCGGACAACGTGCTGCGCGACCGCGACGTGAACGTGCGCGTCGCGATCGCGCAGGCGCTCGACACGGTCGCGATGGGTCGCGACACCCTCTTGTGGGGCTACGCGTGGCGCGCCGATACGACCTTCATGGTCCGCCGCTCGCTCCTTACCGGTGCGCTGCGCGCCGGCGTCGCCCTCGCCGACTTCGCCGCGTGGCGCTTCGACACCGACTGGCGACACCGCGCGGCAGTCGCCGACGCGGCGGGCGCGGCGCCGGAGTCGCTGTTCGTCGCGTTCGGGCTGACGGCACTCGACGACGCCGACGGCCGCGTGCGCGCCGCCGCCATCGGAGCGGTCGCCGCACGGCGCGACAGTTCGGCGGCGCGACGCGCGCTGCTCACCCGCCTGGCGCGATCGGGAGGCGATCTCCACGGGCGCGCGACGGCGCTCGGCGCCCTCGCGTCGCGCGCGTCGCACGATGATGTGCCACTCGCACTCGATGCCTATCGTCGCGCCGCCGACGATCGCGAGAGCGATGCGCGTCTCGCCGCGCTGCGCCTCCTCGCCGCGGCGTGGAGGCGCGATTCGGCCGCTATCGACGCCCCGACGCGTGTCGCCATCGCCGCGCTCCCCGCGCCGTCCGACCTCCTCCTGCGCGCCGCGGTCGCCGACGTCGCGCCGCTGGCCGCGTGGAAGCACGCGCCGCGCTCCGTCCGGCCGCTGGCGCACTACCGCCGCATCGTGCGCGACTACGTCGAGCCGGCGCGTCGCGGTCGGGTCGCCGCCATGCGGATCGAGACCGAACGCGGGCCGATCCGCATCGCGCTCGCCTGTGCCGATGTCCCGCTCACCTGCGCCGTCTTCGACTCGCTGGCTTCCTCACGATACTGGGACGGTGCGCGATTCCACCGCGTCGTCCCCGCCTTCGTGGCGCAGGATGGCGATCCGCGCGGCGACGGCAACGGCGGTCCCGGCTTCGCGATCCGGGACGAACTCAATCGCCGCCGCTACGTGCGTGGCGCGGTCGGCATGGCGCTGTCCGGCCCCGACACCGGCGGATCGCAGTACTTCCTCACGTTGTCGCCGCAACCGCATCTCGATGGCCGCTACACGGTCATCGGCACCGTCGTTGCAGGAGATCGGGTCATGGATGCCCTCGTGCAGGGCGATGCGATCCGGGAGCTTCGTGTCGTCCGCTGATCGCCGTCTCGTCGCGCTCGCGGCCGGTCTCGTCGTCATGATCGCCTGCGTGCCGCGCGTCCGGCCGCTCGTCGGTGCGGAGCGTCCGCGCGAACCGCTCCCCCGACTCGAGCTGCCGACGCATGCCCGACGCATCGTCTTCAAGTGGCGGATCCGCGAGAGCGAACTCGAGATCCGTGGTGACGGCGCGGCCCGCATCGCACCGCCCGATTCGGCGAGGATCGACCTCTTCGTCGGCGGTGGACTCGGCGGCGGAGCGGCATGGGTCATCGGCGACTCGCTCGCTCTCGGTCCGGCGCCGGACGCCCTGAGGCGCGCGCTCCCGCCGCCGGTCTTCCTGTGGGCCGCGCTCGGCCGCTTCGCGCTCCCTCCCGGCCGCGATACGCTCGTCGCCCGCACCGACAGCGGCACCACCGTCGAGATCGGGCCGGCGCCGCGGTGGCGCGCCGAGCTTCGCGAAGGACGCCTCGTCCGGCTCGAGCGCATCGATGGCGAGAAGCTGGTGGATCGCCTCGAGCGGAGCGCCGACGGCGCGCTAGCTTATCTGCATGCGCCGAGCCGCCGTCAGCTCTTCCTCGACATCCAGCGCGTCGACTCCGTCGAGGCCTTCGATCCCGGCATCTGGCGTCCGTGAACGCTGGCGGCGCGGGCTCGTCGGCATGACGATGCTCCTCGGCGTCGCCGGCTGTTCGTACGGCTTCGCGGGCGGCGGCCTGCCGCCCCACGTTCGCACCGTCGCGATCGTCCCGTTCGACAACCAGACACCCTCGACCGAGATCCAGGCCGAGCTCCTCGAACGGCTTCGCGACGGCTTTCGCGGCCGCCTTGGCGTGCGCGAAGCCCCCGAGGCGCGTGCCAGTGCCATCGTCCGGGGCGTCATCACCCGATACGAGCCCGACATCCCCGTCGGCTTCAGTGCGAACACCCAGACCGCTGTCGCCGCGCAACGTCAGCTCGAGGTGGTCGTCGATATCGAGGTGGTCGACCAGACGAACGGGCGCACGCTGTTCCAGCGGAAGGGGATGATCGCGCGCGGCACCTACCTCGAGCAGCGCGAGGCGCAGGGGCGCCGTGAGGCGATCGACAAGCTCGTGCAGGACATCATCGACGGGGCGCAATCACAATGGTGACGCGGCGCGGGGCGGGGTCGATCGGCTGTCTGGGGATGCTCGTGATCGCTGGCGCTGTGATCTGGATCGGCCTTCCCGCCGCACGCGTCTACTTCCGCGCCTACGAGTACGAGGACGCGCTGCGACAGGGGCTGCAGTTCGCCGCCGTCGAAGCCGATTCGACGATCCTGCGGAAGGTGCGCGCCGCCGCGGACTCGATCCCCGGTCTGCCCGACGAAGCGCGCGACATCCGCATTGAACGCCGGGCGAGCGCGATCACCATCGAAGGCGGCTACGACGACGTGATCCGCTTTCCGTTCCGCCCCAGGGTCGTCCGCTTCGACCGTCGCATCGAGCGCAAGCCGTGAATCCGTGGTCGCCCGAACCGCGCGTCCGCTCGTGGGCCGATGCGGCACGCTGGCGTGACGGCGTGCAGGGGCGCGTGGTCTTCACCAATGGTGTCTTCGACCTGCTGCATCCGGGCCATGTCGACGTGCTCGTGGCCTCGCGTGCGCTGGGCGATGCGCTCGTCGTCGGGATCAATGCCGATGCGTCGGTGCGCCGTCTCAAGGGCCCCACGCGGCCCGTACGCTCGGTCGCGGAACGTGCATACGTGCTCGCCGCGCTCGCATGCGTGGACTGCGTCACCGTCTTCGACGACGACACCCCGCTCGCGCTGATCGAAGCGTTGCGTCCCGACGTGCTCGTCAAGGGTGGTGACTACACCGAGGCCACCATCGTCGGCGCGCCGTTCGTGCGCGCGCGAGGCGGTGACGTCGTCGTCATTCCGCTCACGCCCGGCCACTCGACCACGGCCACCATCACCAGACTCACCGGAACGCCCGATCGTGGCTGACTTCGTCCGCAGCGGCGGTCGCACCGCCGAACAGCTCCGCACCATTTCGCTCGACCGTGGCACCGCGCCGCACGCCGAGGGCTCGTGTCTCGTGCGTTTCGGCGCCACGACCGTCCTCTGCACCGCCTCCGTCGAGGACGGCGTACCGTCATGGCGCAAGGGCAAGGGGCTCGGCTGGCTCACCGCCGAGTACGCGATGCTGCCGCGCGCCACGCACACGCGCTCGCCGCGCGAGCGCGGCAGCGTCGGGGGGCGTACGCAGGAAATCCAGCGTCTGATCGGGCGCAGCGTGCGCGCGATGATCCCGGACATGGCTTTCGGTGAGTTCACGATCAAGGTCGACTGCGACGTCCTCGTCGCCGATGGCGGCACGCGCACGGCATCGATCACCGGCGCGTGTGTCGCCGTCGTCGATGCGTGCGCGTGGATGGTGCGGACCGGTCGCGTCGCGGCGTCGCCCGTGACGCATCACGTCGCCGCCGTCAGCGTCGGGCTCGTGGACGGGACGCCCGTGCTCGACCTCGATTATGCCGAAGACGTGCGCGCCGGCGTCGACATGAACGTCGTCATGCTCGACGGCGCCCGTTACGTCGAGGTGCAGGGAACGGGTGAACATGCGACCTTCGATCGGCGCGAGCTCGATATGCTGCTCGCGCTCGCGGGCGACGGCATCGGCGAGCTCGACGCCGCACAGCGTGCCGCGCTCGCCCCGTGACGGCGTGAGCGAGCCGTGGGTGCTGGCATCGCGCAATGCGGGCAAACTGCGCGAGCTCGTGCCGTGGTTCGCCGATCGCGGCATCGCGGTGATCGGTCTCGAGGAGGCCGGTCTGGCGTACACCGACGCCGAGGACGACATCGAGGTCCACGCCACCTTCGAGGACAACGCGATCGCCAAGGCGCGCTGGTACGCGGCGCGAACCGGGCGTCCGTGCCTGGCCGACGACTCCGGGCTCGTCGTCGATGCACTCGATGGCGCGCCCGGTGTACGGAGCCGCCGTTTTGCCGCCGATCGCGGCGTGACGCATCCCGACGGCGAGGACGCGGCGAACAACGCGGCGCTGCTCGCGGCACTGCGTGCCTCCGGTGCGCCCGCGCCCTGGACGGCGCGTTACGTCTGCATCGCCGCCTGGTGCGATGGCGACACGATCCGCCATGCACGCGGTGAGACCGCCGGCACGATCGTTTCGGACGCGGTGGGGCTGGGTGGCTTCGGCTACGATCCGCACTTCCGCAGTGCGGAGCTCGGCCGCACTTTCGCGGAGGTCGATGTCGCCGAGAAGAGCGTCGTGTCGCATCGTGCACGTGCGTTCGAGGCGTTGGTCGCACGGTGGTCCGGCGACCGGCTCGCCGGTTGACAGCGGCACCGGGCCCGGCTAGCATCGGGGCTCGTGCGGGGCGTAGCGTAGTCCGGTAGCGCGCCTGCTTTGGGAGCAGGAGGTCGCCGGTTCGAATCCGGCCGCCCCGATAGTGGATCGCCCCGCACGAGGAGGCGTCGCGTGACTGGGCTCAGCGCCAGTAGCTCAGTTGGATAGAGCGGCAGCCTTCTAAGCTGTTGGTCGGGGGTTCGAATCCCTCCTGGCGCGCATCGCTCCGATAGCTCAATGGTAGAGCAGCTGACTCTTAATCAGTAGGTTGTAGGTTCGAGTCCTACTCGGAGCATCGACCGGGTCGCCCGTCAGGCGACCCGGTCGTCTTTTCGTCCCGTGGATCGTCAGTCTCTCGTGCATCCGCGTTCCGTCGTCACGTTCGCCTCTCGCGTGCCACCGGCCGCGGCGCTCCTCGCCTGCCTCTGCGCGGGTCCGCTCGCTGCGCAGGGGCACGACACACATGGCGCGGGCGGAACGGCGCACGAGCGACCCCGTCGCGATTCGCTTTCGGCCATGGCGAGCGTCGCGGCCACCACGACCGCGCCCGGCCGCTTCGGCGAACGCATCGGCGAGGTGCGACTCACGCAGCCGATGGTGATGGCCCGCGGCGCGAGAGGCGACTTGCGGCGGCTGCGCGTCGAGTACGCCGCGACGCTCAATTTCGAGCACTGGACGCTGCGCGACGGTGAGCTCACGCCGGGCATCTGGGGCGAAGGCTTCGTCGAGAAGCGGCATCCCCATACGCTCGTGCATGAAGCGATGGCGACGCTGCTCCATGCTGGGCGCGTGGGCACGATGTCGCTGGCCGGTGGCAAGGGCGTCGTGCCCTTCGGTTCCGACGATCCCATGGTGCGGCCGTTCCTCAAGTATCCGGCGAATCACCATCTCGCGCAGGCACTCGAACGGATCGTCGTCACTGCGGCCTGGCGACCGGTGTCCGCGTTCGCGCTCGAAGCGGCCACGTTCAATGGCGACGAACCCGCTTCGACGATTGCGGCACCGCGGTGGGAGCGCGTCGGCGACTCATTCGCCGCGCGCGCGTCGCTCTGGCCTTGCGACGACGTCGAGCTCACCGCGAGCGGCGCGCGCGTCGCGTCACCGGAGTTCGCGGACGGACAGGGTCTCGACCAGCGCAAGTGGCACGTGGGCGCGCGCGTGGTGCAGCCGCGTCGTGGCGCATACGCACTGGTCGAGTGGGCACGCACCGAGGACGTGGACGATGACCGCGTCGCCGCACGCTACCGCTCGGCGCTCGCGGAGGCCGCGCTGCCCGTGCGGGGATTGGTCGTCGGCATCCGTCTGGAACGCACCACTCGCCCCGAAGAGGAACGCCTGCTCGATCCCTTCCGCGTCGCGCGTCCCCATACCGACTTCACCGTGAAGGGGATGACGCGCTGGGATTTGGTGACCGGGCAACTGGCCCGCCCGATCGCGATCGGACGCACGATGCACGCGCTTGCACTCGTCGAGGCGACGTGGGCGCAGTCCGCACCGCGGTTACGGCCCGTCCTCCTCGATCCGGCCGACATCATCGGCGGACGTCGGGCCTGGTACCTGACGGCAGCGCTCCGCGTGGGCGTAGGTGCGATGCCCGCACGCGTCGGCCGGTACGGCGCGGCGCGAGGCCCGGCCGCGAGCGCGGTCCCGATCGCGATGTGGCATGCGCGACACTGATGTGCGGTACTGGCGCGACGACGCGATCGCTGTCGCGAGTGGCGCGCCCCGTCGCCCGGTCGCGGCCGGTGCGGCCTCTCCCTTGCGGCACTACCCGCGCGGCGCGCGATGGACGCGCGTCACTCACCCGTTTCTCCGCAGCGTTCGAGGTGTCGTTGGCACGCTCTGATCATCGTCGGTCGTTGGCGCGCGGTGTCGCCCGCCTCTCACTGCTCGCCCTCGTCGCCATCGGCTGTGGAGGGAGCGACGACGGCGAGCGACCGATCGTCTCGCCGACACCTCCCGTGCCGACATCGCCACGCGCCCTGCCGGTGACGGGCGCGTTCGGTCAGCCGACACGCTTCACGGCCGAGCTCACGGTGGGGGCGCGGTACGCCTACACCTCCACCTGGGGGACACGCGCCGGCGTCCGCGGCAACGCGGTCTTCATCTGGGATGCGCAGCCGGCGGAACCCGTGCTCGTCGACAGCGTGATCGTCGCCGATGCCGGCACGACCGGTGACGTGCAGCTGGTGGAAGACGCGAACCTGCTCGTCGTGGCCATCGAGCCGGCGCCGCGTGGGGCGATCGCGCTGTACGACGTGCGGGATCGCGTGCGGCCTCGCTTGCTCACGCGCTACGAGACGGCGAACACGCGCAATGGCGTGCACACCGCGACCGTCGCTCGAGTGGATGGTCGATTGTACGCGTTCCTGTGCGTGAATCCGTTCGGCAGCGAGGCCGCACGACTCGTCATCGTCGATGTGCAGGATCCGACGGCGCCGCGCGAAGTCTGGGTGCGCACGCTCGGTGCACCATTCGTCCACGACGTCTTCGTGCGCGACGGCATCTTGCTCACGGCCGAGTGGGATGCGGGCCTGGGTGCCTGGGACATCGGCGGCGGCGGTCGTGGTGGGACGCCATCGGCGCCGGTGCGACTCGGCGCGATCCCGACTGTCGGCGGCGACGTGCACAACGTCTGGTGGCTGCGCGACGCCCAGAGCGGTGCGCGCTACGCCCTCGTCGGCGAGGAAGGTCCGGGCACCATCGGGAGCAGTGCGAGCGGTGACATCCACGTCGTCGACGTGAGCGACTGGTCGGCCATGCGTGAAGTCGCGTTCTTCGGCATCGCCGGCGCCGGTACGCACAACTTCTGGGTCGACGAAACAGCGGGTGTCCTCTACGCCGCCTACTACAACGCCGGCGTCGTCGCCCTCGACGTGCGCGGTGCGCTGGCCGAGTGCGAGGCCGCGGCGCGCGATGCGCGTGGGCGCTGCGACCTTGCGCGCAGCGGGCGGTGGCTCGGCCGCGCGCTGCAGGACCGGAGCACGTACATCTGGGGCGTCGAGGGTGCCCCGAACGGCACCGTGCTGGCGACCGACATGCTGCGCGGGCTCTGGCGGATCGGCCGCGTGGTACGCTGAGCGGCCAGGGGCGCGTGAGGCCGTCGCCGCCTGCCGCGCTCCCTCGCCGTATGGCCCGATCCGGATGCGCGTGGTGGAACCGATGCGGCGTTACGTGGTACCACTCGCTCCTTCCGGGTGTGCACGTGCCGGAAGAGGGGCGCGGGGCGGGGTTGCGGCACGGCCGCGTTCGCCCTACATTCGCCCTCCCTTCGCGAGCCGATCCGTTCGGCACCGGCCACGAGCCGAGCGCGACGGGGTTGACGAAGGATCCGAACGATGGTAGCCTTCGATTCTGTCACCGAAATGGTGGCGCGCCGCGGTGACGCGGCGGACGAACTGCTGATTGACAATCGAGTCGAGAGAGATGTGCGAGGCGATCTCGTCTGAGCCGGCCCGGCAGAGCGGGTCGGCGAGAGATTGAACTCTGATGATTCCGGACCTTGGAGTGTCTTCGGACGCTCGGGTCTGTTGAGAGCTGTATCGAATTCTTCTTGGAGAGTTTGATCCTGGCTCAGGACGAACGCTGGCGGCGTGCTTA
>ERZ1066136.717-NODE-717-length-21701-cov-8.074841_pt1 | contig 21701 bp, 14 predicted proteins | sample MGYA00382783_ERZ1066136 | MGnify/ENA primary metagenome ERZ1066136 (study PRJEB33369, sample SAMEA5778366) | biofilm metagenome | biome: Industrial cooling water; feature: Water cooling tower basin; material: Biofilm | place: United Arab Emirates | collected... | reverse complement strand
CCAAGTCCGAGCACTAAGAGCCTCCCGAGGGACCCCCTCAAGATCACCATGCATATGGCCATCGGGCTGCCGAAGAATGCCAGCATGGCACCGACCAGGACGCCGTTCCGCCAGACGTCGAGAGCTGGATCGCCATAGCGTGAGCTCGTGGAGCACAGGACCACCGCCCCCGCATAGCACAGCATCGCCCACTCCAGGATTGCGACCAGGGACAGTGCGTCCCCAGCGGCAGTGCTCTTGCGTTGCTCCCGATCATCAGTGAGGGCCATGGGTGGGTTCCCTGTCCTTCCGACGACTCGAACGCGTGGATTTTCGAGCGAAGTGTCGACCTCGATGTTCTCTCTGGTCGCTCCTCCATCCGCCTGTGTCCGGCCACTGTGCGGGGCCACGGTCGACGCAGGCGGCGAGGCGCTGGCGAAGGGCCTCAGGGGCTACGATTGCTCGCCGCGTGCGAACTTCGCCGTCGTCTCCTGGAAGCGCTGCTTGCCGGCCTCGACGACGCGGCGGATCTCGCGGGCGTTCTGCTCGCTCTCCTTGCGCAGCTCGGCGACCAGCTTCAGCGAGTCGACCTGGTAGTCGGTGATCGCCTGCACCAGCTTCTCGACCGACTTCGGGTCGATCGTCGAGCCGTAGCCGGCGCGCAGCGCCGCGCGCTCGAGATCCCGGCCGAGTTCGGCCACGTCCTCGAGTCCCTTGTTGACGCCGCGCTTCATCGCCTCGTGCGCCTGCGTCGCCTCGTGCAGGCCGTGCTGCGAGGTGTAGACGGCGCCGAGGATCGTGAACACGTGCTCGTTGGTGGTGAAGAACGTCACCGAGCGCCGGTAGACCTGGTCCTTGACGTCGTGCGTCTGCTTCAGCTTCGCGACCAGCGTCTCGCCGACGTCGTAGCCGATCTGCAGGTTCTCGGCGACGTCCTTCAGCAGCTGGAAGCAGCGGTCCTCCTTCTGGAACGCGTGCTGCGCCTGGTCGCGCGCGAGTTGCAGACGCGACTTCGTCGGCGCGTCGGCGTTCGCGGCGTCGTCGACCGCCTTCTGCGCGGCGGCCAGGGCGCCGCGCGAGGCCTCGAGCGTCGCCGTCTGCTTCTCGAGCAGCTCGCGTGCGACGATCTCCGCCTCCTTCAGGGCGAAGCGGAAGTCGATGTAGCCCTCCATGATCGCCTGCTCCTTCTGCAGCTGCGTCTGCGTGTCGGTGGTCACCGACTTGTAGACGGTCGCGATCTTCTGGAAGCGATCGCTCGGCGTGCCGCGGCGCATGCGCATCCACAGGTTGGTCATGCGCTCGCCGAAGCTGATCTTGCCGTCGTCGAGCTGCGCGATCAGCGTCTTGCTGTCGTCGCGGATGCTGTCGAACTGCTGCGAGATCTCGAGGTAGCGGTTGCCGACCTGCACGTCCTCGACGTTGTCGCGGACCATCGCGTTGAAGCTCTGCATGTACTGCACGGTCTTGGCGATGGTCATCACCTTCGCCTCGTCGACGTGGCGCACCTCCTCCAGCAGCTTCACCAGCTGCGGCGGCGCGTCCTGCTTCGGCAGGATGCCGTAGCGCTGCAGCACGGTGAGCGCCTGGTCGAGGTACTTCTGGACGGAGGAACCGGTGGCGGCCGGCTTGGCGACAGGATTCTGCGACACGGTGATTCCCTTGGCGTGGACGGCGCGGCAGCTTACCGCGGCCACCAGCGCCGCTCGCCAGTCGATCGTGAACGTTCCCCCGACTCCGGCCTCGCCACCCAGGACACCCGACGACGCCAGCATGCACGACATGCTGCGCATCATGGACGTCGCGTCGGCATTGCGCCGCGAACGCGAGACGGCCGAGGCGCAGCTCGACGCGGCGACGGCGAAGGCGCGCTTGCGCGATCGGCTGCTCGCCACGGCGGCGGCGGCGGGTGAGTCGGTGACACCGGCCGAGGTCGACGCCGCGATCGCGCACTACTTCGCCGAGCAGCACCGCTACGCCGATCCGCCGAACGGGCTGAAGAACTTCCTGGCGCACTGCTGGGTGCAGCGCATCGGCTGCCTGTTCCTGCTGATTGTGATCAGCGCGTTCACGCTGGTCGTGCTGTGGGTGGCGAACGCGTTCGCCGGCTCGCCGACGAAGCCCGCCGTCGCGCCGCCGCGGGTCGCGGCACCGGCCCCGAAGCCGGCGCCGGTCGTGCCGCCGCCCGTGGTGACGCCGCCGGTCGTGCAGACCCCGGTCGAAGCGCCGAAGCCCGCTCCGCCGGTCGAGCCGCCGAAGCCGCCGGCGGAGGACCTGGCGACGGTGTGGGCGAAGTTCCAGGCGGCAGCTGCGGCGGCGCGCGAGATGGCCATCGACGACGTCGCCCGCGCCAGCGTCGACCAAGTGGTGAAGCTCGGTCGCCTGCACCACGAGGCGCAGAACCTCGAGCGCCTGAAGGCCGCGCGCAGCGAACTCGACGAGGTCGCGACGCGGCTCGCCGAGGAGTACACGGTGACGATCGTCGACCGGCCCGGCGAGAAGAGCGGGTTCGAGCGCCTCTACAACGGTCGCGTGTCGGGCTACTACCTGGTGGTCGAGGCGCTCGATCGCAACGGCAACGCCCTGCGTCGTTCGATCGTCAACGTCGAGACGAAGAGCCGCGACACCGTCACCAAGTGGGGCGAAGAGGTCGAGCAGGACGTCTTCGAACGCATCGTCGCCGACAAGCAGAAGGACGGAGTGGTCGACGAGAACGTCGTCGCCAGGAAGGTGCGCGGCTCGATGGAAGAACAGTTCGTGCTCGTCGATGGCCGCGGCCGCCCGATTCCGAAGGGCAGGCGGGTGACGCGATGGTGAACTCAGGGCACACGGTGCTGCTCGACCTGCAGCGCCTGACCGCCGAGGCGCGCGGGTTGGCGAACGCCGCCGAACAGTCGGCGCGCGTCGTTCGTGACCGCGTCGAGACGCTGACCCGCGATCGCCTGCGCACGCTGCAGGAACTGGCGGCGACGCAGCTGCCCGAGCTGAGTTCGGCGACGGCCGGCTCGGCGATGCCGGAGCTCGCCGCCGAGCTGCAGCAGTTCGAGCAGCAACGGCAGCGGCGGGCGCAGCAGCTGCAGGACGAACTCGCCGACCACGAGCGCGCGATGTCGCTGGCGTCGCAGCAGCTGGCCGAGTTGACCACTCGCCTCGATGCGGTCGTCGCGCACCGAGACCAGCTCGAACGCGACGCCGCGGCGGCGCTGGCGAAGGATCCGGCGTATCCGGCGCTCGCCGAGCAGGCGACGCAGGCCGAGGTGTGCCTCGCGCGCGACAGCGAACGCGCCAAGGAGCTGGCGGCCGAGGCCAAGCAGAAGCTGCCGCCGTACGAGCAGAGCCGGCTGTTCCAGTACTTGTGGAACTGCAAGTTCGGCACCGCGGAGTACACCGCCCGCGGCCTGACCGCGCGGCTCGACCGTTGGGTCGCCGACTACATCGGCTACCGCAAGGCGGCGCCGAGCTATCGCTTCCTGAAGACGACGCCCGAACTGGTGCAGCTCGAGGTGAAGCGACGCGGCGAGGAGGTCGCGGCATTGCGGCAACGGCTCGAGGCGATGGAGCAGGCGGCGGAGGCCGAGGTCGGCGTGCCGGCGATCGCCGCCGAGGTCGACCGTCTGGTCGCGGCGCGCGAGACGTTGGTGGCGACGATCGACGGGCTGCGCCAGAAGATCGCCGGTGCGCATGCGTCGATCCGCGACGAAGCGGGCAGCCGCGGCGCGTTCCACCAGCAGGCGCTCGAACGCCTGCGCGGCTTCCTCGCCCGCGCCGAGACCGCGAGCCTCGAACGGCGCGCGCGGCAGACGCCCGATCCGCGCGACGACCAGCTGGTCGCCGAGCTGCGTACCTGCACCGAGGCGCTGCAGCGCGCCGCCGCCGAAGCACCGCCGCTGGAGCAGCAGGCGCAGCGCCGCGACGCCATCGCCGACGAGCTGGAGAACCTGCTGGTGCTGTTCCGCCGCGCGGACTTCGACGCCGGCCGCAGCGAGTTCGTCGACGTCGATCTCGATCGCATGCGCGGCGAGATCCTGAGCGGGGCGTTGCCGGCGACCGACCTCTGGCAGTTGCTGCGCGCGCGCCAACGCTTCCGCGAGCCACCGGTCGTGCACCACTCGCACCGCACGACCAATGTGCTGCAGGGCATCGGGCTCGCGCTGCAGGTCGCCAGCGTCATCGCCGACGTCGCCGGGGCTTCGTCGCGGTCGTCGTCCCGTTCGTCCTCCAGCTCGTCGTCGAGCTCGTCGCGCGGCCGGAGTGGAGGCGGCTTCGGCACCGGCGGTTCGTTCGGTGGCGGCGGTGGCGGCTTCTCGACCGGGCGCTCGTTCGGCGGTGGCAGCAGCGGTGGCGGCGGCGGCTTCACCACCGGTCGCTCGTTCTGATCGCGCCGTCGCTCAGGCCACGCCGAACGCGAACGCCAGCCCCAGCACGATCGTGCCGACGAGCGCGGTGGCCAGGCCCGAGCGCCGCTTCTTCTTCAGGTAGAACAGGAGCCACAGGCCGGTCAGCGACAAGAACGCCAGCACGACGGCGCTGGCGTCGATGACGAACGACCACACCGGCCCGCAGTCGCGCCCCTTGTGCAGGTCGTCGAGCAGCGCCATCAGCGGGCGCCGCGACTCTTCGAGGCGGTAGCTGCCGTCGGCGCGTTCGATCGTGGCGTCGGCCGAGTAGGCCGGGCCCTTCCAGATCACCGTGCACTGCGCGTCGTCGACCTCGAACGTCGTCACCATGCCGCGCAGGCCGTGGTTCTGGCGCAGCGTCTCGGCGACCGCGAGCTTGTCGACGCCGCCGGCGAGCAGCGGCGCTGGCAGCGTGCCGGTCAGCGTGCGCACGGCCGGCTCGCCGCCCTCGAACCACTCGGCGTGGTTCAGCGTCAGGCCGGTGACGGCGAACAGCAGCGTCGCGCACAGGCCGAACATCGAGCCGTAGATGTGCAGCCAGCGCACCCAGCGCGGCAGCACGCGGCCGCCGGAGGCGTTCGGCGCGACGGCCGCAGACGGCGCCGCCGACGACGTCGTGCTCACTTCGCGACGCTCCGCGCGACCTTGCCGAACACGAGCTTCGCCTTCGCCACCTCGGCGTTGCCTTCGAGCTCGAGGGCGACCGGCTTCTGCAGCAGTTCGATCTCGCGCTGGATCAGCTGGTAGGTGCCGTGCTCGCGCACGACCTCGATGCAGACCTTGTACTTGTTGGCGATCACCTGGCGGCCTTCGTCGTCCTTGCCGTCCCAAGCCAGCGTGTAGGCGCCGGCCTTGCGCGTCGCCTGCGACACGAGGCCGGACAGCTGCGGCGTCTCGGCGTTGGCGCGCGTCCAGCGGCGCAGGTCGCGCAACCAGCGCTTGTCCTCGATCCACAGGCACAACGTGCGCACCGGCGCGCCGGTGATGTCCTCGATCCAGACCGCGACGTAGGGGCGCTTCCAGCCGCCGCGCCCGCGGCCGCCGCCGCTCGCCGCGGGGTCGGGCGCCTTGATCTCGAACTCGACCTGCAGGCCGAAGCCGGCCGGCCACGCCTTCGGATCGACCTTGCCCTTGGCACTGGCCTCACTGGCGTCGTTGGCGACGGGCGCTGTGGTGGCAGTGGCGGCCAGCAGCCTGGCGAAGCCCGGGCTGCGGTGCTCCTTGCCGTCGGCGGTCACCAGCACGGCTTCGGCGCCGGGCGTCTTCGCCAGCAGGGCCATTCCGTCCTTCGGCCCGAGCACGCACAGCGTCGTCGCCAGCGCGTCGGCGGTCGCGGCATCGGCGGCGACGACGCTGGCGCCGAGCACCCCGTCGCACGGTTTGCCGCTGCGCGGGTCGAGGATGTGCGAGTGGTGTTCCGTGCCGACGTCGAAGCCGCGCGCGTAGCCGCCGCTGCTGGCGACCGCGCGGCCGGCGACGTGCAGGGTCGCCAGCGGCGCGCCGTTGCTCGCCGGCTGCCGTGGGTCGGCCAGCGCGATGTCGCTCGCGTGCTCGCCGAGCACGGTGTCACCGCCGATCTGGAAGCTGACCAGCGAAGCGCCCTCGATCGTGGCGACGACCTTGGCGGCGCGATCGACGACCCAGCCCTTGGCCAGTGCGTCCAGCGTCAGCGGGCCGCGCACCGTCAGCTTGCCGCCGGCCAACGCGAAGCTCGGTTCGCGCATCGCCGCCACCGTTGCCTGCAGTTCGGCGTCGGTCGGCGCCACGCCCGCCTTCACGGCCCCTTGCCACAGCGAGGTCGCACGCGCCACGCCGGCGTCGAACGCGCCGTGGCTGCGTTCGCGCCAGGCGGCTGCCAGCGCCAGCACCTCGGCGAGCTCGGCCGACGGCGTGCCGCCGCCGGCGGCGACCAGGCGGGACAGTTCGCTCTGCGCGTCCCACGTGCTGAGCACGGCCGCGAGGCGTTCGACCTCGGCGAACACCGCCGCGTCGGCCCGCTTGCCGGTGGCTTCGTCGGCGGCCCGCACGGCGAGGTGGCTCGAGGTGCCGAGCGCCCCTTCGCGCGCGAAGCGGTAGGTCGTCGGTGCCTGCGCGACCGCGGTCGCCAGCAAACAGGACACGAACAGAAGGGAGAGGACGCGCTGGCGCGCGGCGAGCAGAGAGGGGTTGGCCACGAGAAGCCGCGGGCTACGGACAGGCGGCGGCGGTGGTGACGGTCGCCACCACCACACACAATGTCGTTACCAACCCGCACCGCCGGCCGGCACCATGCGCGCATGCGTTGGACCTTCCTTCCGGTGGTGGTGGCGATGGCTGCGGGGCTTTCCGGCCAGAGTGCGGGCGACGCTGCGGCGCTGCGCGCGGCCGGCGAACGGATCGCCGCGTGGCGCAAGGTGTGGACGTCGGCGCCGCCGCGCTGGCACTGGCTCGGCGACGGGCCGGAGCTGTGGTTCGAGGACGGCCAGGGTGGCCAGAAGGCGTATGTGCGCGTCGGCGCCGATGGGGCGCTGCAGCGGTTCGCGACGCGCGCCGAGCTCGGGGCGGCGGCGGCGACGACGAAGCTCGAGCCGCGGGCGCGGTGGCGGCGCAGCCGGCCGTCCGACCGCGGCGTCGTGGTCACGTTCCGCAACACCTTCGAGCGGCCGGTGCGGTTGTTCTGGGTCGACACCGACGGCGCACTGCAGCCCTACGGCGACGTGCCCGCGGGCGGTGAGCGCAGCCAGAACACCTACACCGGGCACGTGTTCGTGCTCGACTTCGCCGCCGACGATCTGGCCGGCGTGTTCGTCGCCGGCGACGAGGACGCGGAGGCGATCGTCGACGCCGCGTCGCGCGACAAGGCGATGACGCGCGAGCAGCCGCGCGAACCGGCGGGCGAGCGCAAGGCGGGCGAAGCGGTGGCGACGGCCTTCGTGCGCGACCACGACGTCTGGCTGCGCCGCGCCGACGGCGGCGAACTGCGCCTGACGACCGACGGCAGCGCCGCGGATCCGTACGAGGAGCCGCGGCATCGTTCGCCGGACGGACGCATGGTGCTCGGCTTCCGCACCGCACCGGGCGAAGAGCGCCTCGTGCACCTGATCGAGTCGTCGCCGCGCGACCAGCTGCAGCCGAAGCTGCACACGCTGTCGTACCGCAAGCCCGGCGATCGCATCGAACGGCCGCGACCGCGCTTGTTCGACCTCGCCGGCGGCCGCGTCGTGCCGGTCGACGACGCGCGCTTTGCCGACGCGTGGTCGCTCGACGCGGTGCGCTGGGCGCCGGACGGCCGCGAGGTGCGCATGCTCTACAACCGCCGCGGCCACCAGCTGCTGCAGCTCGTCGCCATCGACGCGGCGAGCGGTGCCGTGCGCACGCTGGCCGAGGAGAAGAGCGCCACGTTCGTCGACTACTCGCAGAAGACGTGGCTGCACTGGTTCGCCGACGGCGAGCGCTTCCTGTGGGCGAGCGAACGCGATGGCTGGAACCACCTGTATCTCGGCGACGCGCGCTCTGGCAGCCTGCGGCAGCTGACCAAGGGTGCCTGGCTCGTACGCAAGGTCGAGCACGTCGACGAAGCGGCGGGCGAAGTGTGGTTCACCGCCTTCGGCATCCACCAAGGCCAGGATCCCTACCACGCGCACCTCGCGCGGGTCGCGATCGCCGATGGTGCCGTCACGGTGCTGACCGACGCCGACGGCTCGCACGAGTGGGCGTTCGCGCCCGATCGTTCACGCTTCGTCGCCACCTGGTCGCGCGTCGACCACCCGCCGGTCGCCGAGCTGCGCGACGCGCGCACCGGCAAGAAGCTCGTCGAACTGTTCCGCGCCGACGCCGCCAAGGTGCTGGCCGCCGGCTTCCGGCCGCCGGAGCGCTTCGTCGCCAAGGGGCGCGACGGCACCACCGACATCCACGGCATCGTGATCGTGCCGTCGGACTTCGAGCCGACGCGGCGCTACCCGGTGATCGAGGACATCTACGCGGGCCCGCAGGACCACTTCGTGCCGAAGGAGTGGCAGCTCGGCGAACGGCAGCGGCGGCTCGCCGAGCTCGGCTTCGTCGTCGTGCAAATCGACGGCATGGGCACCAACTGGCGCCACAAGGCGTTCCACGACGTCTGCTGGCGCAACCTGAAGGACAGCGGCTTCCCCGACCGCATCGCCTGGCTGCGCGCCGCCGCCGCAACCCGGCCGTGGCTCGACCTCGAGCGCGTCGGCATCTTCGGCGGCAGCGCCGGCGGCCAGAGTGCGCTCGCGGCCCTGCTGCACCACGGCGACGTCTACAAGGCGGCGGTCGCCGACTGCGGTTGCCACGACAACCGCATGGACAAGATCTGGTGGAACGAGGCCTGGATGGGCTGGCCGCTCGGCCCGTGGTACGCCGACAGCAGCAACGTCGTGCACGCGGCCAAGCTGCGTGGCGCGCTGCTGCTGACCGTCGGCGAGCTGGACCGCAACGTGGACCCGGCCTCGACCCTGCAGGTGGCCGACGCGCTGCTGCGCGCCGACCGCGACTTCGAGCTGGTGGTGGTGCCGGGCGGTGGCCACGGGATCGGCGAACGGCCCGACCTCGTCCGCCGCCGCCAGCGCTTCTTCCTGCGCACGCTCGGCGGTCGCTGAGCCGGTCGCGCCGGTGCGATCGGGCTTTCGTTGCGAGGGGTCCGCTGCCGATGCCTAGGGGACTTCCCTCGTATGCAAGCCTCCCCACGCATCGCCGCCACGTTCGTCCTCGGCCTGCTGACCGCCGCGTCGTGCGGTCAAGAACAGCGCGCGAAGGAACTCGCGCAGCGACTCGCCGAGCAACCGAAAGCGTCCGTCGCCTGGTTCGCCACGTCGGTCGAGCTCTGCTGGGCGCAGTCGGAGTACGACATGGGCGCCGCCATCGCGACCGCCACGGCGACCTTCGAAGTCGCGCGTGAGGGTGCACCTGCCGGCGCGCGCGAAGCGTCGGCGGCCGCCGTCGCACGACTCGTCGCGCGCACCGAAGGTCCACGCGCCGCCTTGCCGTGGTCGGAGATCGCCGGCTGGCAGCCGCCGACCGCGGCGCCGCAGCTGCGCTTCCAGTGGCTCTACGATCGCTGCCGCTTCCTCTGCTTCGTCGGCGACCATGCGAAGGAACTGCAGTTCTCGATCCCGGCACAGGCGCTCGCCGACGAGATGGGCGACGACCTGGCGAAGCTGCGCGCCGCGATGGTGACGATGCACGCGACCCCGCGCCGCGGCCTGGCCGAAGTGCGCAAGCAGTACCAGGCGATGCGCCAAGGGCCGCAGGCGGCCGAGGTGGCGACGTTGTCGCCGTACCTGTTGCTCGAGGAGGTCTCGCAGCTGCAGGACCAGCATCGCTTCGCCGACGCCGAACGTCCGCTCGGCGCGGCGGAGAACCAGGCCCGGCAGCAAGGCAACCAGCGCGCCTTGGCGATGGCGGAGTGCTATCGCGGCAATGCCGCGGCCCTGCGCCGCGACACCGAGGCGGCGATGGCCCACTACACGACCGCTGCCGAACTGTATGCGCGCCTCGGCGATCGCTTCGAGTGGGCGAGCGTGCTCGACATGCTCGCCTTCGGCGAAGTCCAGCGCGGTGCGTTCGATGCCGCCGATGCCCGCTTGCGCGAAGTCGACGCGTTGATCGCCGATCGCGAGTTCTCGCACGTCGAGATGGCGATCCTGCGCACGCGCCTCGAGCTGGCGGTCAAGCGCTCCGATGGTGAGCTGGCTGCCGCGACGGCGCGCGAGATCGAGCGCCGCCAGAACGCCTCGCGCGAACTCGACGAGCGCATCGTCGAAGCCCGCAACCAGGTGCGCGTCGCCGAGGAGCAGCGCGAAGCCGCTGCCGAACAACTGCGCGCGGAACGCGAACAGGCCGCGGCGCAGGCGGCGAGCACGCGCAACCTGCTGATCAGCGCCCTCGTCGCGTCGTTGACGATGCTGGTCGGATTGTCGTGGTGGAGCCGGCGTCGGCTGTTGCAGGCCAACGGCCAGCTGGCCACGCAGGTCGAGCGAGCCGAGGCGGCCCAGCAGTCGCGCGACCGCATGGAGCAACGCATGCGGCAAATGCAGCAGGCCGAGAGCCTGGGCACGCTCGCCGCCGGCGTCGCCCACGACTTCAACAACCTACTGACCAGCGTGCTCGGCAACGCCGAACTGCTGCGCATGCAGGTGAAGGACCCGGAGGCGGTGTCCTGCATCGACACCATCGACGCCGCGGGTCGGCAAGCGGCACGCCTGTGCAAGCAGCTGCAGACCTACGGCGGCGACGGCCCCTCGGCGTCGATGACGCTCGACCTGGTCACCCTCGTGCAGGAGATGCTGCCGGTGCTGGCGTCGTCGACGCGCGGCCGCATCGAGGTTCGCTTCAACGCGCCGGCCGAGAGCGTCGGCGTGGTCGCGGATCCGGCCGAGATCGAACAGGTGCTGCTGAACCTCGTCGTCAATGCCGCCGATGCGCGCGCCAAGGTCGTGCGCATCTCGCTGCAGCGGCACGAGACGGCGCTCGGCTTCGACGGCCCCGCGGCCGAGATCGCGGTCGAGGACGACGGCGACGGCATGACGCCGGAAGTGGCGCAGCGCATCTTCGACCCGTTCTTCACCACGCGCTTCCCGGGGCGCGGGCTCGGCCTCGCCGTCGTGCACGGCGTCGTGCGCCGCCATGGCGGCAGCATCCAGGTCGACAGTGCGCCGGGCCTCGGCGCCAAGTTCACGATCGAACTGCCGCTCGCGGTGGTGACTCCGGGCGCTGCCGCCGAACCGGTCGTGGTGTTGCCGGCGCTGCCGCCGCCGACGTCCAGCGAGAACGGGCCCGCGGTGCTGGTCGTCGACGACGAGCCGACCGTCGGCCAGTTGCTGGTGCGGATGCTGGCCAGTCTCGGACGTGCGGGGGAGTACCTCGCGAGCGGCGCCAGGACGCTCGACCGCGTCGACGAACTGCCGCGCGACCGCGCGCTGGTCGTGTTCGTCGATCTGACGATGCCCGAGATGGATGGCGCCGAGCTGATCCGCCGCCTGCGTCCGCTGCGGCCCGACGTGCGCATCGTGCTGATGAGCGGGCACACCACCGACATGCTCGAGCAGGCATCGCTGGCGCAGGCCCCCGAGGCCGTGCTCAGCAAGCCGTTCCAGCTGGCGGCGGTGCGGGCGGCGCTGGCGAGTGCGCTCGCGGCGGCGACGACGACGAACGGGTAGCGACGCACCGCGCGCGGCGCGATCATCCCCGCCATGACGACCATGCGTTGCGTCGTCGTGCGCGAGCACGGCGGGATCGACAAGCTGCGGCTCGAAGAACGCCCGGTGCCGACGCCGCTGCCCGGCCAGGTCCGTGTGCGCATGCAGGCGGTCGGCCTGAACCACCTCGACACCTGGGTCCGCCGCGGCGTGCCGGGGCACACGTTCCCGCTGCCGCTGGTGACCAGCAGCGACGGCTGCGGCGTCGTCGACGCGCTCGGCACTGGCGTCACCGGCATCGCGGCCGGCGATCCGGTGGTGGTGTTGCCGGGTGTCTCGTGCGGCGCCTGCGAAGCCTGCCAGCAGGGCCTTGACAACCTGTGCCGCCACTACCACATCCTCGGCGAGAGCTGCGACGGCACCGCCGCCGAATACGTGTGCGTGCCGGCCGCGAACGTGGCGCCGAAGCCGCGCGCGTTGTCGGCGCCCGAAGCCGCGTCGATCTGCCTCGTGTTCCAGACCGCGTGGCACATGCTGGTGCGCCGTGCCGAGCTGCGCGCCGGCGAGACGGTGCTCGTGCACGCCGGGCTGTCCGGCGTCGGCAGCGCCGCCGTGCAGATCGCCAACGTGCTCGGCGCGCAGGTGATCGCCACCGCCGGCGGCGCCGAGAAGTGTGCGAAGGTGAAGGCGCTCGGCGCCCACCACGTCATCGACCATCGCACGCAGGACGTCGCCGCGACCGTGCGCGCGCTGACCGGCAAGGCCGGCGTGCAGGTCGTGTTCGAGCACGTCGGTGCGCAGACGTTCGACACTTCGCTGAAGGTGCTGCAGCGCGGCGGTCGCCTCGTCACCTGCGGCGCCACGACCGGCGGCAACGTCTCGCTGTCGCTGCACGCGGTGTTCTTCAAGAGCCTGTCGATCCTCGGCTCGACGATGGGCCAGAAGGGCGACCTGCGGCAGATCCTGCGGCTGTTCGACCAGGGGCGCTTCCGTCCGGTGCTCGATCGCGCGCTGCCGCTGGCGCAGGTCGGCGACGCACATCGCCTGCTGGAGGAACGGCAAGCGCTCGGCAAGCTCGTGCTGACGCTGTGAACCAGTCGGACTGCGCCCGATGGACTCACCGCTGCGACGGCAGTTGCCCGTCCTGGAGCAATCGGTCGAGTTCCTGCAGTAGGTGTGCGAGGGGCAGGATCTCGACTCCGCTCTGGTGGCGCCGTTCCTTGCCCGTGTGCACCAGGAAGCGCTTGGCGACCGGGTACTCCTCGCCGAACGCCTGCAAGGACGCGAGGTCGTCGTCGCGAACACGCGGGTTTCGCTTCACCTCGATCGCCAGCAGCCCACGCTCGCCGTAGAGCACGAAGTCCACCTCCGCGCCGCTCGCGGTGCGCCAGTAGTGGATGCCGTAGCCGAACTCCCTGGCGTCGTTGACGGCGCGCAGGTTCGCCAACAGCACCGTCTCCAAGGCCGGGCCGTCGATCTCGCTGGCGACGTCGAGCGGGCCGTGTGGACGCAACGCCCGGAAGACCCCGCTGTCGAAGTAGTAGAACTTCGGGTGGCTGGTCATCCGCCGTTTGGCGCGCCGCGTGAAGACCGGCAGCCGGACTGCGAGCAGCAGATCCTCCAACAGCTGGAAGTGGCTCTCGGCGAGCTTGGCGGAGACCCCGGCGTCACGCGCCACGCTCGCCATGTTCAGGGGGCTGCCCTGGGAGAAGCTCGCGACCTCCAGGAACTGCGAGAAGCTCGCCAGGTTGCGCACGAGGCCTTCCTGCAGCACTTCTTCGCGCAGGTAGGTGGCGACGTAGTCGCGGAGGTAGGCGTCAGGGTCCTTGGTGGTGCACGCGAACGGCAACGTGCCGACGCGGGCAGCGCGCGGGAGGTCGAAGTCGTCGCCGAGCTCGAGCGCCGTCAGCGGGTGCATGTGGAGCGTGCGAGCGCGGCCGGCCAGCAGGTTGGCCCCGCCGCGCCGCAGCTTGCGCGCGCTCGAACCGGTCAGGGCGAAGCGCAGCTTGCGGGTCTCGATCAGGGCGTGCACTTCGTCGAGCAGGTCGGGCACGCGCTGCACTTCGTCGATCACCACCCAGCCGTCGTAGCGTTCCGGGATCGCTTCGCGCAGTCGTTGCGGGGCGGCCGACAGGCGGCGGTACTCGTCGGCGAGCAGCAGGTCGAACGTGAGCGCTCCTGGCAGTCGCTGACGCAGCCAGGCGGTCTTCCCAGTGCCACGGGGGCCGAACAGGAAGAAGGACCGCTCGGGCGTGCCCTGCAATCGCGAGTACATAACTCGTTTTTACCATGCAAAAACGAGTTGGCGATGCGGATTTGCACGCGGCACAGGTCAGCGCGCGCGGAAGCGTTCGCCGTTCGGCAGCACCACGTCGCACTCGGGCCAGTGCTCGGCGGCGAGTTTGCGCACCGTCTCGGGCGCGCAGCGGGTGCGCAGCAGGTCGAGGCGGCGCAGCGGCAGCTTCGCCAAGGACGCGAGTTCCGCCGTCACGTCCTTGTGGGTCCACGACAGGTCGAGCTGCTGCAGGGAACGGCTGGCGGCGAGCTGCGCGAGGCAACCGTCGGGCAGCGGAGAGCCGCGCAGGTCGAGGGTGCGCAGGGACGGGATCGCCGCGATCTCCTGCATCCGCGCAGCGTCGAGCCACGGGGCGTGGGTCACGCGCACGGTGTGCAGTTGCTCGTGCCGGCGCAGCAGGGCGAAGGCTTGCGCAGTCAGCTGCTGGCGCGAACCGGCGGGGGGCAACGGTCCCTTCGACGTGAGGGGGGTGTCGCCGAGGCTCAGCACGTGAAGGCTCGTGCCGGCGAGGATGGCGGCGAAGTCCTCGTCGCGCAGCAGGGTGGCACCCTTCAAGTCGAGTTCCTGGAGCCGTGGGAACTGCCCGAGAGCGCGCAGCCCGCGGCCATCGAGCTTGGGGCTGTCGGCGAGTCCCAGGACCCTGAGTTCGGTGGGCAGCAGCGGGAGCACCGCGCTCGTCAGCAGTGGCAGGTTGCCGAGGTCGAGTTCGCGCAGCGTCGTCATCTTCGCGAGTGATGGCCCGATGGCGTCGGTCAGCCATCTGCAGCCGCCGAGGCGCAGCGTCTGCAGCGGCAGCTTCGCCAGTGCTTGCACGACTTCGTCGGTGATGCCGACGCCGTCTCCGGTCGGCGGCGTCCGGTCGACGCGCAGGTCCGGCAGGCCATCGCCGTCGCCATCGACGAACGTCGCCGCGCCGTCGGGCACCGGGTCGGCCGCAGCCAGCCGTCGATCGGGCAGGCCGTCGTCATCGGTGTCGACGAACACGTCCGGTCCGCTGCGTCCGGGGGCCGACTCGATCTGGCCGCGGAACAGTCCCTGGCAGTCGCTCAGGTCGAGATGGCGCAGCTCCGGCATCGTCGCCAGCACGAGCGCATCGGCGGCGCGCACGGTCGTGCAGTTCGCGAGTTCGAGGCGCTGCAGCCAAGGCATCGTCGCGATCGCCGTCAGCGCGTGACCGCGGAACCGTCTGCAGTGCGACAGCACGAGCGAACGCAGGGCCGGCAGGCGCGGCAGTCGCTCGATCGCTTCGGTGACGACGCCGGAGTCGCTCAGGTCGAGGTGTTCGAGCCGCGGCAGCGCTGCGAGCGACTGCAGGCCATAGCCCTGCACCTGCTGGCATTGGCCGAGCGCGAGCCAACGCAGCTTCGGCAGCTTCGCCAGCGAACGCACGCCGACGTCGGTGATCGCCAATGGGCGCGGCTCGTGCCAGCCCTCGACCTGGGCGCCTATCCCGCCGAGGTCCAGCCGTTCGAGGGCGGTAAAGCGCGCGAGTTGCGCGCACGCGGCGTCGTCGAAGTCGAAGCAGCGCAGGGCGCGCACGTCGGCGGGCACCTTCGCCAACCCTTCCGGGCCGTGGCACTCGTGCCACGCCGGGGCTTCGCTGTCCTGTGGCGCGGTCGTCGCCGTGTCGGCCGTGTGACGCCAGTGCACAGTGCCGAACACGGCACCGACGCCGAGCAGCACGCACGCTGCGGCGAGCCATGGAGATTGGGCGCGGCGAACGCGCGGCGCCGCGGTTGCGCCGAGGGCTTCGCCGAGCAGCCAGTCGAGTTGGCGCGCAGCGGCGCTGGCGCGCGCAGCCGAGGACGTGCGGATCGCAGGCTCGTTCATCGTTCGCTCCGTTCGAGGCATTGCCGCAAGGCGCGTCGCGCGCGCTGCAGCAGCGTCTTCACGCCGTTGGTCTTCATCGCGAGGTCGGCGGCGATCGCGCGCCAGCCGAGGCCGTCGTGGTAGTGCAGTTCGAGCGCGCGGCGGACGCGCGGTTGCAGCGCACCGAGGCAGTCGCGCAGACGCGCGAGCAGTTCGTCCCCGCCGTCGTGTTCCGCCGTCGCGTCCCACAGCTCGTCGACCGCGACCGCGATCTCGCGTTCGCGGCGGCGCTGCCACCAGCGGCGCGAACGCAGCCACAGGTTGCGCGCGATGCCGCGCACGAACGCCGCCTGCGCCGCCGCATCGCGCGCTGGTTGTGCGGGCCCGATCTGGTGGGCTACCAGCATCGCCTCCTGCGCCAGGTCGTCCGCTTCGGCGGCGTCGGCCCCGAGCGCGCGCAGGTAGCGCCACAGGCGGTGCCGTTCCGCGGCGTGCGGAGCCTGGTCGGCCGACGGTGCCGCGCCCGCCAGTGGGCTGCTGGAGTCGGCGGCGGGCGGGGCTGGGTTCGGCTGGCGCACGGGGGAGAGTCGCTCGCGGCGGCGGATGCTATTCACGAAATCCCGGCGCGAACGGGGCTTCGGCCGGCCTCAGGCCGGGGCCGCGATTTTCTGGGCCCGCCTGCACGCTGGCGGCCGGCAGCCGACATCAGCAGGGGCCCATCCAGAACGGGCGAACCAACCATGAACCTGATCTTCCAGAGCCTGCTTCCCTTGTTCCTCGCGGCTTCGCTCGGCGGTTCCACCGGTCCGCAGGGCGGCGAATGCTGCCCGTGCTGCCCGCCGGCCTGCTGCGCCGAGCCGTGCTGCGACGAGGGCTGCTGCGACGACTGCTGCACGCCCGCCGGTTGCTGCGACAGCAAGGCCGTCGAGGCGCCGAAGCCGGCGCCGAAGGCGAGCTGCTGCGGCACCAGCTGCGGCACGTCCTGCCGCTGAACTGCTACCGTTGGTCGCTGCATGACCGCTGCCCCGCTCGGCGCCGACGAGTTCGCCGCAGCGTTCGCCCGTCGTGGGCGCGCGCTGTGGTTGCTCGCCGCCGCCTGGGTCGGGCGCGGCGACGCGCAGGACCTGGTGCAGGAGGTCGCGCGCATCGCCTGGCAGAAGCGCGCGTCGTTCGCCGCCGGCAGTGACCTCGGTGCCTGGCTCGCGCAGATCGTGCGCCACACCGGGGCCAACTGGCGGCGCAAGCGGCGGCCGGTCGCCGGCGGCGACTGGCCGGAGCCGCAAGCCCGCGCCGAGAGCCCGCCGCTGCTGGCGTTCGACGCGGACCGTTGGCAGTTGCCGGACGAACTGGCGCGCGCGCTGCAGGCCCTGCCCGAAGCCGCGCGCGCCGCCTTGCTGCTGCACGTCGTCGGCGAACTGCCGTTCGCCGAGATCGCCACCATGCTCGACATGCCGGAGAACACCGTGACCAGCCTCGCCCGGCGCGCGCGCCTTTCGCTGCGCGCCGCCCTGGCGCCAGCACCCGCGGCGCCGGCCGCTCCTTCGACCGCTGCCTTGCGGAGGGCCCCGTGAACCAATCCCCGAACCACGCCGACGACGACCGCGACGACCCGCGCGACGCCCGGCTCGACGCCATCCTGCGCCGCGCCTACGCGCCGCCACCGGACGAACTGCTGGCGCAGGCGGCCGCGGCGGCGATTGCGCCGCAGCCCCGCCGACTGCCGTGGCAGTGGCTGCTGGCAGCGGCGGCGCTGCTGCTGACGTTCGTGATCTGGCACGCGACGAAGGCGCCGGTCGGGCCCGAAGGCCACGACGGCAAGCAACTCGGCGCCTTGTGGGCGGCCGCCTACGAGCACGCGCTCGCCAACCCGCGCGCACCCGACGGCAAGCCGTTCTGCTGCGACCCGAGCCAGGACTTCTGCCGAACCTGCGAACAGCGCTTCTCGGTCCGGCTCGGCTTCGGCGCCGCCAATGCGGGCATCACGCTGCGCGGCTGCTACTGCGGTCTGTCGACCGGCGGCTGCGTCGCCGCGCTGGTCGAGACCTCGACCGGACCGGTCGGCGTGTTCGTGCTGCCGCGGTCGAAGGACCCGAAGCCGGTGCTGCCGGCGCAGAGTTCGCTGCGCCTCGCGCGCCGCGAGCTGGGGCGCATCGTGCTCTACGGCGTCGGTGGCCACGCCGCGGATCCGACGACGCCGCTGTCGACGTTCGAACTGACGCCGTGAGCGGCGGCCGCGCCGCCGCTCAGCGGGGCGCCAACGGCACCGTGATCGCCATCGACTTGTCCTTGCTGCCCGGCGCGAACGCGTGCAGTCGGCCCTGCCAGTCGCCGGCCCACAGGCGCTTGCCGTCGCCGTCGAACGCGACTGCGTAGAGCCACTCGCCGGCCGCGGGCGACTTGCCGAGCAGCTTGCCGCCGGCATCGAGCACGGTGATGCGACCGTCGCTGCCGCAGCTGGCGAGGCGTCCGTCGGGGCCGACGGCCAACGCCAGCGCCTGGCCGTCGTGCGCCTGCTGCTTCCACACTTCCTTGCCGCTGCCCGGGTCGAACGCGCGCACCGTGCCGTCGGCGCCGGTGGTGAACAAGCGCTGGCCGTTGCGGGCGAAGGCGAGCGCGGTGACGCCGCCGCGGTGCGCACTCCACGCTTCGATCAGGCCGCCGCCGCCGCTCTCCCACAGCTTCACGTCGCCGGCGCGATCGCCGGCCGCCAGCAGCGTGCCGTCGGGCGTGAACGCGAGCGCCAGCACGAAGTCGTCGTGGGCGCCGCTCGCCAGTTCGTGGCCATCCTGCTGGCGCAGCAGCACGGTGCGTTTGCCAGCACCACCGAGGGCCACGACGCCAGCACCGGCGTGGGCCGCGACCGCGAGCGGCACGTCGCGTTCCTTGCCGAACGTGCCGAGGCGGCGGCCGCTGCGCACGTCGAACAGCGCGGCGGCGCCGCGTCGCCCGACTTCGCCGACGGCGGCGACCAGCTGCGTGCCGTCGGGGGCGAACGCGAGCTGCTCGACGGTCGCTTCGTCGATCGGCAACACGCCGAGCGGCTGCAGCGCGCCGTCGAACAGCAGCACCTGCCGCAGGCCCGGCATCGCCAGCAGCGGCGCGTTCGGGCTGCGCTGCAGCGCCTTCACCGCGCCGGTGCGTTCGGGATGCACGACCGCCACCGCCGGCAACTCGTGCGGCAGCGGGCCGGCGGTCGCCATCGCCGCGTCGTCGCCCGGTGCGGCACTGGCGGCGGCGAGTCGGCTGCCGACGAACGCGCGCGCCGCCGCGGTCGTCTCGCTGGCGCCCTGCTCGATCCACGTGCGCAGCAGCGCCTGCTGTTCGCTGGTCAGCGGGTCCTCGCCCTTCGGCATGAACGGGCGCTCCTGCATCGTCACCATCAGGTAGAGCCGGCTCTGTTCCGGCTCGCCGGGCGTGATCGTCTTGCCCGAGCCGCCGCCGGCGCGCATCGCCGCGAACGTGGTGACGTCGAGGCCGCCCTTCTTGTCGTTCGGTTCGTGGCACGACGAGCAGCGATCCTGCAGCAGCGGCTCGACCGCGGCCCAGTCGACGAACGTCGTCGGCAGCGCGGCTTCCTTGGCGATCGGCTCCTTCGGTGCGGCGGGCGCCGGTGCGTTGGCCGGTGCGGCAGCAGGTGCGCTGGTCGGCGGTGCGTTCGCGGGCTTGGCGGCCGCCGCCGGCGCGTCCTTCGTCGTGGCCGCGGCCGCCGGCGGTGCGACCGCCGGCTGCTTCGCCGTCGCGGGCGCTCCCGTCGGCGGCAACGCGCGCACCGCCTGCTCGAGCGCGGCGAACTTCGCCATCGCCTCGCGCCGCTGCTTCGCCTCGGCCTCGGCCGCGTTGGCGCGCTCGAGCAGCTGGGCGGCCTCCGCCCGCAGCTGCTTCGCCCGCTCCTCGGCCGCCTTCGCCTCCTGCTCGAGCGCCTGCATGCGCGCCTGCCAGGCGGCGGGCGAGGTCTCGGTCAGTTCGCGCAGCAGCTGCTGCAGGCGCGCGACGTCGGCGTTCGGATCCTGGGCCCGGACGGCGGTGGCGCTGCCGAGCAGCGCGCACACGCTGGCGGCGAGAGCGAGCCGGAGGGAAGTGCGTTCGGTGGTCACGGTGCGGTTCAGTGTTGGAACAGGAACTCGTGCGAGTTCAGCATCGCCCAGAAGACGTCCTGCCAGACCGTGCGCACGGCCGCGGCGCGCTTCTTCGCGTCGCGCTCGCTGGCGGCGGCGGCCAGCAGCTCGGCGATGTGCGCGCGTTCGTCGGCGCGCGGCAGGCGCGCGTAGGTCGCGAGCCACAGCTCGTCGAGGCGCGCGTCGTCGGTGGTGTCCGCGGCCAGCAGCCGCGCGAGGCGGCCGTCCTTCGCCGCGACCTTGCCGGCGATGGTGTCGCCGTTGACGAGGTGCAGCGTCTGGCCGAGGGTCGGTTCGTCGCGGCGATCGCACGTGCACGCGCTCTCGCGCGCGGGGCGACCGAACACGTCGAGGAAGCGCACGCCGCTGCGGCCGTTGGCGATCGCCGACGCCGCTTCACCGAGCGGCAGGCCCGGGTACTTCGTCGGCACGCCGGTCGCGGCGCCGATCGCGTCGAGCAGCTGCTCCGCCGACAGCCGCCGCACGTGGTTGCCGGCGAACAAGGCCGGCGAAGGCGCCTGCGGATGCGCCGCGGCCTGGTAGGTGTGGCTCGCGCACAAGGCGCGGTAGAGCGCGCGCAGGTCGAAGCGTTCGCGCACCAGCAGATCGGCGAGTGCCTGCAGCAGCTCCGGGTGCGACGGCGGGTTGCCGATGCGCACGTCGTCGACCGGCTCGACCAGCCCGCGGCCGAACAGGCGCGCGAACACGCGGTTGGCGACGTTCTTCGCGAACCACGGGTTGTCGGCCGCCGTCAGCCACTGCGCGAGTGCTTCGCGGCGATCGCCGTCGCGCGCGGGTTTCGCACGCACGCCGCCGAGGAACTTCGGTGCTTCGACCTGGCCCGTGCGCTTGTTGCGCACGTCGCCGCTGCCGCGGTTCCACACGACCCACTCGGCACCGTCCTCGCCGCGCTTCTTCGCCACCTGCGCGAAGAACGCCGCGAAGCCGTAGTAGTCGTCCATCGTCCAGTTCTCGAATGGATGGTTGTGGCACTGCGCGCACTGCAGCCGGATGCCGAGGAAGTTCTGCGCGGTGTGCTCGCCGAGCAGGTGCGGTTGGTCGGCGGCGAGCCAGAAGTTGGCCGGCGGCGTCGCGTAGCCAGCACCGCTCGCGGTCAGCAGCTCGGTGACGATCGCGTCGAACGGCGCGCCGGCGGCGAAGCGTTCGCGCAGCCACGTCGCCAGCTGGTGCGCGCCCTTCGGCTCCATGCGCTCGCCGTCGACCAGCAGCGTGTCCGCCCACGCCATCGCCTGCACCGCGGCCCACTGCGGCCGCTGCAGCAAGGCGTCGACGAGCCGGGCCCGTTTGTCCGGCGCCGCGTCGGCGACGAACGTGCGTACCTCGTCGGGCGACGGCGGCACGCCGAGCAGATCGACGAACACACGGCGCACGAACGTCTCGTCGCTGCAGCGCGGTGCCGGCACGATGCGCGCCTGCTGCAGCTTCCGGTGCACGTGGTCGTCGACGAAGTTCGCCGCGGGAACCGCAGGCCACGTCCACGGCCGGTCGTCGGCGAGCACCTGCACCTGGGCCAGCGCGGCGAAGCCGCCGAAGCGCGCCAGGATCGCCGCCTCGCCGGCGCGGCCCGCGGTGGCGCGGCCGTCGCGCGCGATCGCCGCCGTGCCGTCGTCGTTGCTGCTCCAGATCGCCAGCGAACTGACGTCGCGGTCGCTGCCGTCGGCGTAGACCGCGCGCACGACCAGCGGCAGCGACGCCCCGCTCAGCAGCAGCGCGTTCGCCGGTTCGAGTTCGATGCGCAGCAGGGCCGGTGCGGTGGCGACGTCGTCGCCGGCGCCGCCCTGGATCCACGCCAGCAGCCGCGTGTACTCCTCGCTGCCGGGCGCCAGCTTCTTGCCGCCCTGGTGCGGGACCGCACCGCTGCCCTTCTGCAGCAGCATGCTGAGCTCGGGCCGGGCGAGGTCGACGCGGCGACTCCTCAGTTCGCGGGTCAGCACGCGATGGTCGACCGCCG
>ERZ1066136.715-NODE-715-length-21716-cov-13.507502_pt1 | contig 21716 bp, 15 predicted proteins | sample MGYA00382783_ERZ1066136 | MGnify/ENA primary metagenome ERZ1066136 (study PRJEB33369, sample SAMEA5778366) | biofilm metagenome | biome: Industrial cooling water; feature: Water cooling tower basin; material: Biofilm | place: United Arab Emirates | collected... | reverse complement strand
CGGCCGCCCCGGGAACCGGCGGCCGGGGCGCGCGGATCGCGGCCCAGCCCCGCGGCCGCCGGAGGCGGCCCCGAGGCCTGCGGGCAGGTTGCGGCGGCGGCTCGGGCCGAGCCCGAGCCGACCTATCTTCCTCGATCGGTCAGTGCGGCGGGCGCAGGCCGACCAGCGACACGCTGCTGGCTTCGACGCCCACGTCGAGGTACTCGGGATCGACGATGGTGACCTCGCCGCCCTCGGGCAGCTGGATCGTGACCCGCCGCTCGTCCCGCAGCAGCACGCGGCCGGCGATGATGCCGCCCTTGGTGCGCACGCGCACACGCTCGGTGCCGACGCGCGGGCCCGCGCTGGTGGTCAGGGGTTTGGTCGGGTCCAGGTGATCGACGCCCGCCACCCGCGCCAGGTCGAGGGTCAGGGCGCCATCGATGGTGGCCAGCACCAGCCGGCGGCCGCCGGCCTCGCGCAGCAGGCCATCGAAGTATTCGCCGTTCGACAGGCGCACGCGCACCGGCCCGACCGCCGGCGTCAACCGGCTCTGCTCGCTGGCCAGCAGCTCGGGGGTGACCTGGCTGCCGGCGAAGACGTGGGCGAAGTCCGCAGGGGTAGCGCGGGCGATGCTGGTCAGGGGCGCGGGCAGCACCAGCTGCTCGCCGAGTTCGAGCACGGCGCTGCGGCGCTCGAGGCCGGGATCGGCCGCGGCGGTCAGGTCGGCTTCGGGCTGGGCAGCGGGGCTGCCCGGGGCCGGGCTCGGGCCGATGACCAGCTCCGCGCCGGCCCCATCGGCCGACGCGGAGCCCGGGGCCGCCTCGGCAGGTTCCTCAGCCGGGATCTCGGCGCGCTCCTCGACCAGCACCAGGGCTTCCCCGTACTGCCGCGGCAGGGCCGTGCCATCGCCGCCGTCGAAGCGCTCGCCGAGCCAGCCGGCCAGGGAGAAGCCGTCGGCCGCGGGGGCGGCTGCGGCGCGCGACTCCGGGGCAACCTCGGCCCCCCGCGGCGCCGCCTTCGGGTTCACCCCGGGAGCGGCGGGCTTCTGCGCAGCCTGGGGCCCGCGGTTGTCGTTGCGGGACAGCGCTCCCTGGCTCAGTTCGGAGGTGTCGCCCCCGGGCAGCACGAGCGCCAGGCTCCCGGCCACGAGCAGCGCGCCTGCGCCCGCCGCCAGGGCCCAGCGCCGACGGCGCCGGGGGGGCAGCTCCTCGCGGGCGAAATCGTCCAGGCTGCCGGCGGAGACGGGCAGCGGCTCGCCCGCGTCGGCGTCGGCCTCGGCCTCGGGGCTCTGCAGGGCCGCCGCGGGTTGCTCTGTTTGGGCCGCTTCCGGCTCGCTCTCCAGGCCGGCCTCGAAGGCCGCGCGGATCTGCTCGGCGCCGGCCTCGGAGTCGAGCACCACGGCGGATTCCATCTCGCCCTCGACGCTGGCCTGAACCTCCGCGGCCGGCTCCCGGGACGCGGCGGGGTCGCTGAAATTGGCCACGGCCTCGAGCCCGGGGATCAAGCGCGCCGCCTCTTCGGGGGTCAGTTGGCGGGCGCCGCGGGCCGGGCGGCTGCGGTACTTGGCCTCCTCGCCCTCCTTCGGCTCGTAGGGGTTGAGCGGGGCGTCCTGGGCCGGATCTTGATCGTGAGCCATGGCGAAAAACGCGCTGGGCCGCGCGGGGCGGGCCGGGGGGAACGGCGCTGTATCGGCCGGAGACCCGGCGGGACCCGAGGCGGGCCCCGGGGCCCGTCCCGGGCCTTGCTCGGCAGCGGCCCATGCCGCAGGCTCGGGCCGTGGAAAACCCGCTCGGCTTCGGTCCGGCGACACAGGCGCTCCTCCCGGACCGGCGGGTGGGAACTTTGTTCCTGCTGCGCCACGGCGAGCTGGTGGCCCAGGAGCGGCGCCTGCTGCGCGGGCAGGCCGAAGCGCCGCTGTCGGAGCGCGGCCAGGGCGAGGAGCGCGCGCTGGTGCGCTGGATGGCCAGCGCAGGGGGCGGGCTCGACCAGGTCTGGAGCAGCGACCTGGGGCGCTGCCAGAGCCTGGGCGAGGCCCTCTCCAGGGAGTTCGGGGTGCCCCTGGCGCTCGATCCGCGCCTGCGCGAGCAGCACCTCGGGCGCTTCGAGGGCCGCGACTGGGAGCAGCTCTCCGTGGAGTATCCGCAGGAGGTGAGCGCCTACTGGGCCGACTATGTGCATGGCCGGCCGCCGGGGGGAGAAAACCTGGCCGACGTGGCCCGGCGGGCGGGCGAGTTCCTCGACGAGCACGCCGAGGGCTGGCTGGGCCGCCGGGTGGCGCTGGTGACCCACGCCGGGGTGCTGCGGGTGCTCCTGTGCCGCATGCTCAAGATGCCGCTCGGCGAGGCCCTGCGCTTCGCGCCGCCCACGGGCAGCCTGTCGCTGCTGCGCCACAGCTCGGCGGGATTCGTGATCGAGGGGCTGTTCCTGCGCCCCCCCGCGCCATGACCCGCGCCAGGACCCGCGTCTGGCTCAGCGGTTCGGCGGGCACGGGCAAGACCAGCTTGGCGCGGGCGCTCGCTGCGCGTCTGGGCCTGCCCTACATCGAAGAGGGCATGCGCCGGCGCCTGGAGGCCGGCCTGGACGTTTCGCGCCTCGACGCCGCGGCCTACGACCGGCTGCTGCTCGAGCTGTTCGAGGAGCAGCGCCAGCGCGAAGCGGCTTGCCGGGATGGCTTCGTGGCCGACCGCTCCCCCGCCGATTTCGCCGCCTTTGCGCTGCACTATGGCAGCTTCCACGACCGCGACTTCACCGAGCGCCTGGTCGGCGCGGCGCTGGAAGCCCTCGACCCCGCTGGTCACCTGGTGCTGCTGCCCTGGGGCGTGCTGCCGCTCGAGCACGACGGCGTGCGCTCCACCGACCGCTGGCTGCAATTCCGCTTCCAGGCGCTGGTCGAGGGTTTGGTGGCGCGTTATGCGCACCCCGGGCAGACGCTCTGGCTCGGCAACGAGCCCCTGAGCCTCGCGGCGCGCGTCGAGCGCGTGCTCTCCTGGCTGGCCCAGCGCGGCGCAGGCCAGCCGAGCCCGGAGTGAGCTCCGCCGGGAGCAAAGGGGCGCGGCCTAGGGCGCGGCCCGGGAGCCGGGGCGCGCGCGCTAGCCCCGGCGCAGCACCCGGTGCGCGCCCTGGCGCAGGGTGATCCCGATCGCGTCGAGGTGCTCGAGCAGCGGGATCAGGAACTTGCGCGTGGTGCCCAGGGCCTCGCGCAGCTCGGGAATCTCGAGCTGCCCGTTGCGGCGGCAGTTCTCCTCCACGGCGGCCAGGGCGCGTTGGAAGGCCGTCTGGCTGAAATACAGTCCGGGAGCGGCGCGCACGGCCAGCCCCAGGTCCACCAGCCCATCGAGCAGCGCCCGCGTGCGTCGCTCGTCGGCCGGAGCGGGCGCGAGCTCCCCCAGGAGCTTGGGGGTCAGCCCGCCGCGCTCGAGTTCCAAGAGCAGCGCCTGGGCCCGGGGATCCAGCTCGCGCCGGGGCCCGGGCAGGCGCAGCTGGCCGCCGGGCAGGCGCTCGAGCAGGCCGCGGGCCAGGGCCACCTCCAGGGCGAACTCGCTGGCGGCGGCGCCGCCGGGCAAGCTGGTCTCGACTTCGGAGCGCGGCGCCAGCTGGCGCTCGGGGTGGGCGCGGAACCAGGATTTCAAGGCCTCGGTCAGGGCGCGGGCATCGCGCTCGGCCACGGCGGCGCTGGCATAACGCGGACCGCGGCCCGCCGCGACGACCGCCCCGGAGGCGCATAGCAGCCCCAGGCGGGCTTCGATGCGCTCGAGGGGCTGCTTGACCCGCTCGGCCAGCTCGCGGGCAGCGAGCGGGTCGCGGTCGCTGCGCTCGAGCTCGGCCACCAGGCGCCCGTCGAGGTCCGCCAGGTTCGCCTCCACGCGCCCCAGGCCCTCGAGCACGAAGGCTTTGCCGCGCTTGAGCCGATGCCGGCTCTCCTCCAGCACGACGCCGCCGCCCAGGGTCAGCTCGGGGCTCTCGAGCCGCAGCACGAAGCGGTCCCCCGGGGCCACCACCACGGGCCGATCGAGCCGCAGCTGGGCCAGGGCGGACTCGCCGGGCCCCAGGCTGGCGCCCTCGAGCAGCACGAGCTCGCCCGCCGGATCGTCGGTGCCGGCGTGCAAGCGGATGCGGGTGCGGTCGCGCAGCGGGCGCAGAAGTGCGGCGCTGAGGGTCAGGCGCGCGGCCAGCAGACTGCTGCCGTGGAAATAGCCCGGCGTGGCCAGCACGTGGCCGCGCACGGCGGCCGCGCGCTCGAGATCGGCCAGGTTGAGCGCGGAGGAGTGGCCGGCGCGCACGCGCTCCGTGCGGCCGCCGTAGGCCTGCAGTCCGCGCACCTTGGCGCGCTGGCGCAGGGGCAGCAGCTCGAGCTCGTCGCCGACCTCGGCCGCGCCGGACAGGGGGATGCCGGTGACCACCGTGCCGAAGCCCGGCTTGCTGAACACGCGCTGGATCGGCATGCGAAACAGGCCCTGATCCGAGCGCGGGGTCGTGTCCAGGGCCGCCGCGATCAGGGCCGCGCGCAGGGCCTCCAGGCCGGCGCCGGTGTGGGCCGAGACCTCGACCAGCGGGGCCTGCTCGAGGAACGTGCCGCGCACCGCTTGGCGCACGTCCTCGACCGCCAGCTGCACCAGCTCGGGCGCGACCAGGTCGACCTTGTTGAGCGCGATCAGGCCCCGCGACAGCCCCAGGATCTGCATGATCGCCAGGTGCTCGCGGGTTTGCGGCATGACCCCGTCGTCGGCGGCCACCACCAGCAGCACCAGGTCGATGCCGGTGGCGCCGGCCACCATGTTGCGGATGAAGCGCTCGTGCCCGGGCACGTCCACGAGCCCCAGGCGGCGGCCGTCCGGCAGGGGCAGGTTGGCGAAGCCGAGGTCGATGGTCAGGCCGCGCTCCTGCTCCTCCTTGAGCCGATCCGGGTCGATGCCGGTCAGGGCCTTGACCAGGCTGGACTTGCCGTGGTCGATGTGCCCGGCGGTGCCGACGACGATGGGCAGGATCTGCATGGGAGCGCGCATGTTAGGGCCCCGGGCCGCCGGCGCGGCGCGGGCGGCCGGGGGGGGCGCCTGCTAGCCTGGGCCCCATGCCCAGCCCCGCCGCCGACCGACCGCCCCTGCGGCTTTTGGCCCCCTGGCTGCGGGAGCGCTTCGGGCAGGCCCTGCACCGCGTGGCCCTGGACGCCGGCTCCACCTGCCCCAACCGCGACGGCACCCGCGGCCGCGGCGGCTGCGTGTATTGCGACGTGGAGGGCTCCGGAACGGGCGCGCTCAAGAGCGGGCTCGACATCGCCACCCAGCTCGAGCTGGGGCTCGAACGCATCGCGCGGCGCGGGCCCGACGTCGGCGCGATCGCCTACTTCCAGAGTTATTCCAACACCTACGTGGCCCCCGAGCGCCTGGAGGAGGTGCTGGCCGCGGTCGAGCCGTTCCTGGGCGCCCCGCCGCCCGGGCGACCGCCGATCCGCGTGCTGGCGCTGGCGACGCGGCCCGACACCCTGCCGGACTGGGCCCTGGCGCGCCTCGAGCGCCTGGCAAGGCGCTTGCCGGTGTGGCTCGAGCTCGGCCTCGAAGCGGCGGACGACGGGGTGCTGCAGCGCATCCACCGGCTGCACAGCGTGGCCGAGTTCGAGGACGCGGTCGGGCGCGCCCACGGCCGAGGTCTCGAGGTCGTCGGACACGCGATCCTGGGCCTGCCCGGGGATGGGCGCGCCGGGGCGCGGCGCAGCGCCGAGGTGCTGGCCCGCAGCGGGGTCGCCGGGGTCAAGGTGCACCACCTGCTGGTGCTGCGCCGCACCGTGCTGGAGCGCTGGTGGCGCGAGCAGCTCGGCGGCATCCGCGAGCACGGGCTCGAGCTGCTGACGCCGGAGACCTACGTGGCCTGGCTGGCGGATTTCGTCGAGCGGCTGGACCCGGGGCAGGTCCTGCATCGCCTGACCGCCGACGCCAGCGCGGATCAGGAGCTGGCCCCGCGCTGGACGGTCTCGAAGCAGCAGATCCGCGAGCGCCTGGAAGCCGAACTCGAGCGCCGCGGCAGCGCCCAGGGTCGCCCGGCGCGGAGCGAAGGCGCCGGGTCCGCGGCGCCGTCGAGCTGAGGCGCGGCGCCGAGCTGAGAGGCGCCGCCGAGCTGAGGGGCGAGGCCGAGCCCACGGCGGCGGATCGCGCTCCCCGGCCCGCTGGAATGCCCGCTGCCGGATCCCCGAGCCCGCACCGGCGCTCGGCCCCGCTCCCGGCCCGAGCGCGGCGCTCCGGCTTGGCCCGGGCGGATCGGGGCGCCCCCGGGGAGGCGCGGGAAGCAGCGCCCCCAGCCGCGCAGAGCCCTCGCCGTGGGGGCAGGCCTGCGAACGGATTCGCGCGGCGCGCTCCCGGTCGCTGGATGCCCGCCCAGGGCCAGGCCAGCCGCGGCGCCGGGCGGCGCTAGGCGGCGCGATTCGAGCTCAGGGCGCCAGCCCGAGACGGCCCCGCGAGCGCCTCAATCCCAGGTGTAGAGGATGCGCTGGCACTTCGGACACTGGACCAGTTCGCGGCCCTTGGTCAGGCGCACGTAGATGTTGGTCGGCACCTGGATGTGGCAGCCCTGGCAGGTGCGGTTGTCCAGCGCCGCCAAGGCCACGCCCGCGCGCACCTCGAGCAGGCGGTCGTAGGTGCCGAGCACGTCGGGGGGCACCTGGTTGCCGATGCGCTCGCGGCGCTCCTTGCCGAGGGTGTCGGCGCGCGCCTGGGCACGGGCCAGCTCCGCGTCCACGTTGGCCGAGAACTCGGCGAAGACCTTCTCGCTGGCCTCGATCTCCTGGGACAGCTTCTTGGCCTCAAGTTCGAGGGCCTCGGCCTTTTCGACCAATTGCAGGCCTTTCTCGTCGCCGTCGCTGATCTCGCGCTTGAGGTTCCTGATCTCGTGGCTGTAGGCCGCGATCAGGGCCTGGTCGGCCCGGGTGTTGCCCGAGGCCGTCTCCAGCTGGCGGATGCGCTGGCGGCGCACCTTGGCCCCATCCTCGAGCTCCTTGATCTGCACGCGCAGGCGGAAGACCTCGGCCTCGAGCTCCTTCTTGCGCCCGATCTGGGTATCGATGGCGCCCCGCTTCTCCTGCCGCTCGCGGGGCAGGGCCTCCAGTTCCCGGCGCACGCGGTAGAGGTCTTCGTCGAGCTCTTGGAGATCGCGGAGGATCCGCAGCAGGTCGCGCATGGTGACGGAGCGAAAGGGCGGGAGCGAGGCGGTTCCCGGCGACCGGGCGGACGCGGGGGGACCGGGCAGCTTAGCGGCGAGGATGGCGCGGGCCCAAGCCCGGCGTCCCAGCCCCCGCGTCCGTGGCCAGGGCGCGCAGCCGTCGGCGGCGCCGGGCGCGGCCTCCCGGTCCTAGCCGGGCACGCTCGGCGCGAGGGCTGGGCCGGGCAGCCCCGGCGGCCTCGGCCCCCCCGGCGGATCCCCGGGCTACCCCCCCATCCAGCCCCCCACCGGCGACGGCTCCGAGGCTCGGCGGACGCCGGGCGCCGAGGGCCCCGGTCCCTGGGCAGGGCGGCCGCGGAACTCGAGCGCGCACGGCCGAGCCGGCCCCGCGCTCGAAAGGCCCCCGGGCCTGGCCGTGTTTTTGTCCGTCCGCAGGGGCCCGCCTCGCGGGCCCCCTCGATAGGGCCTCGCTGCTCCCCTGTCGGCCGCCCGGCGCCGGCCGCGCCCCGCCCCGGCGTGCGCTCGCGCCGCTGCGCAGCGGCCGGCTAGCCTCGCGCGCCGCGATCCCTTCGCGCGCCCCGCCCCTCGGCACCCGGGACGGCGCCGGCCCGGGTCTGGGGCCGACCGGGCGCTCTCGCCGGCGCGGGCAGCGGGCCGGGACCAGCGGCGCGCTGTGAAGCTGCCGCCGGCCCCGCGGCGGGCCGGGGGCCGGCGCGGAAGGCCAAAAGAGCGCGCTTCGAGCGCGCTCGGCTGGCCCCCGGGCCAGCCGACAACGGAGCGCGGATCGAGGCCCGAAAGCGCCGCGGCCGCGGAGCGCGCAGGGCGCGCTCCGCGGCCGCGCTCGATCAATCGTTGTCGAGCAGCAGGTCCTTGTCGTCGAAGTCGTCGTCTTCGATCACCACGCCGTCCAGGAAGCTGGACAGCTGGCGCGCGCGCACCGGATGGCGCAGCTTGCGCACGGCCTTGGCCTCGATCTGGCGCACGCGCTCGCGGGTCACGCGGAAGATGCGCCCGACCTCCTCCAGGGTGTAGGTGTAGCCGTCGCCGATGCCGTAGCGCAGCTTGATGATCTCGCGCTCGCGGAAGGTGAGCGTCGAGAGCACCTCGTTGATGCGCTCCTTGAGCATCTCGTGGCCGGCGGCCTGCACCGGGCTCTCGGCGGACTCGTCCTCGATGAAGTCGCCGAAATAGCTGTCGTCGCTGTCGCCGATCGGCCGATCCAGGGAGATCGGGTGCTTGCTGATCTTCATCACCCGCTTGGCCTCCTCGATCGAGATCTCGGCGGCCTCGGCCACCTCCTCCACGGAGGGTTCGCGGCCCTTGGCTTGCACCAGCTTCTTGGTGACGTTGCGCAGCTTGCTCATCGTCTCGATCATGTGCACCGGGATGCGGATGGTGCGCGCCTGATCGGCGATGGAGCGGGTGATCGCCTGGCGGATCCACCAGGTGGCGTAGGTCGAGAACTTGTAGCCGCGGCGGTACTCGTACTTCTCGACGGCCTTCATCAGGCCGGTATTGCCCTCCTGGATCAGGTCCAGGAAGGACAGGCCGCGGTTGCGGTACTTCTTGGCGATCGAGACCACCAGGCGCAGGTTGCCGCTGGAGAGCTGGCGCTTGGCTTCCTCGTACTCCTCGTAGTGCAGCTTGACCTGGTCGGCGCGGCGGCGCAGGCGCTCGGCGGGCTCGAGGGCCTTGAGCTCCAGCTCGGCCAGCTGGTCCTGGAGTTCCTTGAGCGGCTGGCCGGATTTTTTGGCCGCCTTCATGGCCGCGATCTTGCGCTCGATCGAACGCATCTCGCGGTAGTGCTCCTCCATCACGTCGATGTAGGGTCGCACCTTCTTGACCTGCAGGTGGCATTCCTCGATCAGGATCACCAGCTTGCGGCGCAGGCTCTGGACCAGGGCCAAGGAATCGGAGCGCTCCTGCTTGGTCTGCTTGCCTTCGAGCAGGGGCCGGTAGGCCTCGCGGATGCGCTCCACGAGCCGCTCGATCGTGGCGATGTTGACCGGCAGGCGGCGCTGCAGGAACTGCTTGCCCAGGGTCTCGACGATCTTGGGATCGTCGTCGGGCTTGGGGTTGGGGTTGACCTTGAGGGTGCGGTCGAAGGCCAGCTCGCCGCGCTGGACCTGCTGCAGGGTGTCCAGGCTCTCGGTCATGCACAGGCCCGAGCCCATGCACTTCTTGCGGAAGCGCTTGCGCGTGATCTCGATCGTCTTGGCCAGGAAGATCTCCTGGTCGCGGGTCAGCAGCGGGATCTCGCCCATCTGCGTCAGGTACATCCGCACCGGGTCGTCGATCTTCTCCGGCGCCACCACGCGCTCGAGCGGCGCGTCGAGCACGTCCGCGGCGCGCTCGGTCAGCGGCCGGCCCACGTCGCCGTCGACCACCGGGACGACCTCGCCCTCCTCGGCATCGTTTTCGTCGACCACGTCGATGCCCTGATCCTCCAGGGCCATGAAGACCTGGTCCATCTGGTCGGGCGGAATGAACTGGTCCTCCAGGAGCTTGTTCATCTCCTGGTAGGTCAGGTACCCGCGCCGGGTGCCCTCTTCGATCAGCAGCTTGAGGATGTCCTCGGTCTTGTCGGCGCCCGAGGCCTTCTCGCCGCCGTCGATGTCCGCGGGGGAGTCGCTGGCCCCGCGGTCCCGCGGGGGACGGGCGGTGGAGGAGGCGGCGGAGGCGCCCTTCGAAGCGGCCTTTTGCTGGTTGGCCCGTTGGGTCATGGTGCGGGGTTGCCCGGGGGAGCGGGCTCGGCGCGCCGCGGCGCCCCGACGATCGTGCGGGAGCGGGGCGGCCGGTCCCTGCGGCGCCACGGACCCCGGGGACACGGGGCCTGACGGACCCGGCGGAGGGGCCGTCTGGGGCGACTGCGGGGACCGGGCGCTGCCTCGCGATCCCAAGGATCGGCGGGGAACACCGCGGGCGGCGGTTTCTAGAGGAGGTGGCGCGGACCGACCGGGGCTCCGTTGCAGCGCGGGAGCGGTGAGCGTCGCTGGGGTCCTGGGGCGCCTGTCCGGGCGGTGTGGCTCCGCGGGCCGAAGGCCCTGGGCGGAGCGAGGAGGGACAGGGGCGCCGGCCACAGCAGGGGCGCTGCTCGGGGATGGGGCCTGGGGATCGAACCGTGGAGGATGGGGAAGGACAGACCGGGGTGCGGGAAGGCCCGGGAGGCGGGGCTCCGGGCGGACCCCGAAAGGTACCGCCTGCCCGCGGGGCCGGCTCAGGGGCCGGTCCGCGGCGGAGTTGGATGCGGGGTATCCGAGCGCTTGGGTCCCCGGGGACCGCGCGGCTCGGTGATCAACGGGATACGGGGGTCAAGGGTTCGCAGCGGGATGCTTTTGCGGCCCGCCCGAGGGGGCCGATCGGATCCCGGGGCGGAACCGGGGGGCGGCGCCCCGCTGCGGGGCCCGGCGGCGCGGGGCGCCGGGCGGCGGCGGGTGGGGCCCCTGCGGAGCGAGGGTCGCGGCGAGCCTCCCGCAGCGCAGCGAAAAATCGCCGAGCGCGGGGGCGGTTGCGGTCAGCCTGGGCCCCTGAGGGCCGGAGCTGGTCGCAGGCCGGAGCGCCAACCTCAGGCGGACCATCCCCGGGGAGCCCTCCGCCCCATCCGGGGCAGCGGGCCTCGCCGGGGCCACGGGGCCTGGCTGGATCGGGTGCGTCGTCAACCCCAGGGTGAGAAGCTCCTGCCGCTGGCAACGTTCCACGAAAAGCGGAACGCGCGAGATAAACCCCCATTTCGCCCACGGTCCGCAACCATTTCCAGGGCCTGCTCGCATTTTTTTGTCGGATGCGTTGAGTCCAAACCTAGATCCGGACGAAACCGCGCGCCGCCTGCTCGGCTTGAGTTCGAAGCGCCGCGGGCTGGGCTGGCCCTGTCCACACGGAACGGCACGCAAGGACCGCAACCAGCGCGCAGGAGCCGGACCCGCTCCCGGCCCGCGGCGGCTCAAAGGGGCCCGAGATCGCCCCAGTCGAGGCCTTCCGGTCCAGCTTGCGCCGATTCGGGCTCGGAGGGCTTGGGCGTCCTGTGGGGCCCCTGGGGGCGGGACTGGGTCGGGCGTGGGGGGACAGCCGCGGCGGAGGCGGGCGCGGGCGCAGCGCTGGACGGGGGTCCCCAAGCGGCGGGCGACGGGGCGGGTCCCGGGGCATTCGCCGCCGCTGCCGGGCCCAGGCGCTGCCGGCGCTCGAGCAACACTTGGTTGAAGCGCTTGAGCAGTTCTTCCTCGGATTCCTGCCCCGCGGCTCCCGGCGGCCGCGTCAGGAGCAGGGCATCGCGCCGGCGGCTCCAGACCCGGCCCAGGGTCCACAGGACCTGGTCGGCGAGGGCCCGCGGGCTTTCCGCGAACCGATTCTCCCCATCGAGGCGCGAGAGCAGCGCGCGAGCCTGGGGGTCCTCGACCGCACCCAGCAGGACTCCGGCGTCGAGGGGACGGTCGGCGTAGCTCGGATCGTCGTAGAGCTCGAGCAGGGTCCGGAACAGCAGCCTCAAGCGCGGGTCGGGGGCTCCCCAGCGGCCTTCGGGATCGGGCGGAGGCGGCCGCGATGCGGGCCCGGGCTCCGGCGCCGGGGGGGCGGGTTGCGGGCCCGAGCGCGCCGCTGGGGCGCCGGGGGCGAGGGGCGTCGGGGCCCCCGGCTCCCCCATCGCGCCGGGCGCGGCCGGCAGCGGGCTGGACGGCGGTTCAAAGACCGGGCCCTCGAAGGCCAGCCGGATCTCGCTGCGGCGCACCTCGATCAGGGCGTTGTCCTGCAGCAGCGCGGCCAGCAACTCGCCCCAGGCGCGGGCTTCGCGGGGCGACGGACGGGCCTCGCCCCCGCGCCGCAGCCCGGCCCGCGGCGAGCGGCCGCCTTGGGCGGCTTGGGCGTCGGACTGCGCGCCGGTTTGCGCGCGCGCCGCGGTCGTTCCGCGCGGCTCGCCCGGCCCCCGTTCGAGGCGCTGCCCTTCCGCCAGCAGGGCCTGCTTCGACCAGCCCAGGCGAGCGCTGGCCTCGGCCAACAGGTTCTCGCGCTCGACCGGACTGGGCAGGCGCTTCAGCAGCGCGAGGAGTTCGCGCACGGCCGCCGGGCGCTGGTCGCGCTCCAGGGCGGCGATGCCCTCCAGCAGGAAATCGAACCAGGGGGTGGGACGTTCGAGGGCGCGCCGCAGGGCGTCGGGATCCTTCTGGCACACGTCGGCCGGATCGAGGCCCTCCGGGGGCAGGGCCACGTCGATGCGCAGCCCTTCGATCGTCAGCAGTCCCTGCAGCGCGCGGGACACGGCCTTGCGGCCCGCGGCGTCGCCGTCGAACACCAGCGTGGCCTGCTTCGCGCCGCTGCGGCGCACCAGCTTGCCGTGTTCCTCGGTCGTGGCGGTGCCGAGCACGGCCACCGCGGTGCGCAGCCCGACCTGGTGGCAGGCCATCACATCGGTGTAGCCCTCCATCAGCAGGATGCGCTTCTCGCGCCGCACCGCTTCGCGCGCCTGGTCGAGCCCGAAGATCAGACGGCCCTTGTGGAACAGGGGCGAATCGGGCGAGTTGACGTATTTCGGCCCTTCGACCCCGGGCAGCAAGCGCGCCCCGAAGCCCAGGGTCTGGCCGTCGGCAGCGCGGATCGGGATCGTGATGCGGGCGTAGAAGAAGTCCTGCAAGCGGCCGTCGTCGCGGCGCCGCGCCAGGCCGGCGTCGAGCAGGGCCTGCTCGGAGAAGCCCGCCTCGCGGGCGGCGGAGACCAGCGCGTTGCCACCCGGAGCGAAGCCGACCCCGAACACCTCCAGCGTCGCCGGGCGCAGGTCGCGCCCCGCCAGGTAGCGCTGGGCCTCGGCGGCCTGGGGGCTCAAGAGCCGCCGCTGGTACAGGCGCTGGGCGCGCTCGAGGGCCTCCAGGGCCGCCACCTCGCGGGCGCTGCGTTCGCGACCGACCCGGCTCGAGCGCGGAATCTCGATGCCGTGCTGGCGCGCCAGTTCCTCGACCGCCTCGCGGAAGGTCAGGCCGTCCAGCTTTTCGAGGAAGCGGATCACATCGCCGCCCTCCCCGCAGGCTCCGAAACAGTGCCAGGTGCCGCGCGCCGGGGTGACCACGAAGGAGGGCGTGCGCTCGTCGTGGAATGGGCAACAGGCCTTGTACAGCGCGCCCGCCTGGCGCATGCCGGGCACCCGCGCCATGACCACCTCTTCGATCGAGGCCGCCTGTTTGACCCGCTCCACGAAGCGGCGATAGTCCGGATCGAGCATCGTTCCCCTGTGCTGCGGCAGTCTATCAAGCACCCCGCACCGGCTCCGGGGGGGGGCGCGCCGTGCCGCCGCGCCCGGCCCTAGGCCGTGCCCGGCGCAGGCCCGGGCGGCAGGCCGCGGCACAGGGCCAGCAGGCCCTCGACCGGCACGGCTTCGACGCGCAGCTGCGGATCGATGCCCGCCTGGCTGAGCAGTTCGAGGGCCCGGCCGCGCTCCGCGCCCGGGGGCACGCGCCCGGCCAGGTAGGCGGCCAGCGGATGCTTGAGGGTCTTGCGCCGCTGGGAGAACAGGGCCGCCAACAGGCGCCCGAACTCGGCGCCCGGGACGGCGGCGGCGCCGCTGCGCGCCTCCAGGCGCACGACCGCGCTCTCGACCCGCGGCCGCGGCCGGAAGTGGGCCGCCGGCACGCGGCGCACGATGCGCGCGCTGTAGCCGGCCGAGAGCCGCGCCCCCAGGGCGCCCCAGGCGGGGTCCCCGGGTGCCGCGGCGAGGCGCTCGGCGACCTCCGCCTGCACCAGGACGGTCATGGCGCGCGGAGGCGCTTCGAGGTCGCTGAGCAGCGCCAGCAGCGGCGAAGCGATGTTGTAGGGCAGGTTGGCGCACACCATCCAAGGCCCCGCGGTCGGCAGCCGCTGCAGCAGCTGCGGAGCCAGGCGATGCTTGCCGGCGAGCGCGTCGGCGGCGACGAATTCGACCGCCGACAACTCCGGGAACAGGGTTTGGGCCAGGCCGATCAGCCGCGGGTCGATCTCGACGCCGAGCACCCGGGCTCCCGCCGCCACCAGGTGGCGGGTCAGGAAGCCGAGCCCCACGCCGACCTCGAGCACGGTCTCTCCGGGCTGGGGAGCGGCCCAGGCGGCGATCGCGCGCACGTCGCCTTCGTCGACCAGGAAGTTCTGCCCGCGCTGTTTGGCGGGCGAAAAACCCAGCTCGGTGAGCCGCGCTTGGATCTCGCTCCAGGGCGGGCGGGGCGGGGCGCTCACCGCCGGCTTCCCGCCAGGAGCCAGCGCAGGGCGGGCTCGTCCGGATGGGCGGCGACCAACTCGAGCAGCAGCGGCTGGGCCAAGCTGCCGAATTCGGCTCCGATGCGCTCCAGGCGCTCGCGGGCGCGCTCGGCGCGCCCCAAGCGCGCGCCCCGCTCCGCGAGCCAGGCCCGCGCCGGCGCCACCAGCCTCAAACCCAGGTCCGGCGCCAGGCTGGCCCCGTCGGCCACCGTCTGGTTGAGGCGCAGCCCGCCGGGCCGGGACAGGTCGAGCTCGTGCAGCGGCCACAGGCTGGTCAGGTACCCACCCCCCATCGCGCAGGCCTCGCCGGCGCTCTCGAAGGCCGAGCCCAGGAGGCGCTCGCCGGGCAGGGGCCGCTGGACCCACTCGGCCACGTTCCCGAACAGGTCGTAAAGGCCGGAAGTGGCCCGCCCGCCCTCGAAGGTGCCCACCGGAGCCGGGCGGCCCAGATGCAGTTCGAGGGAGTTGGCGACCCCCAGGCGCGCACGGCGGCCCCAGGGATAAACCGAGGCCGAGGGGCCGCCCGCCAGGTAGAGCCACTCGGACTGGGTCGGCAGGCGCATGCCCACGGCGGCGGCATACCGCAGGGCTTGGTCGTGGGTGCAGAAAGCGGGCCAATCGGCGCGCTCGGGCGGGGTCTGGGCCACGTCGCTGACGAAACCGGGCGCCTCCGGGAAGCTGCCGAACACCGCGCGCCATTCGGCGCGCGTGACCTCGAAGCGGCCGGCCAGCAGGGGCTCGCTCAGGCCCACCTCCACGTTGCCCTGCAGGCGCGCGCTGCCGGCGGCCACGAAGCACAGGCGCTCGAGCTCGGCCAGCGCTTGCTCGCCCTCCGGATCCGCGAAGTTGCAGCCCAGGCAGCCCAAACAGGCCAGCAGGGCCGCGATCAGCGCCGCGCGGCGACCGGGCTCAGCCCCGCGCGGGCCCCGGGCCCACAGGGCGCAGGCGCGCGGATGAGGCGGAGCGCTCGAGCGGCGGCAGCGCTCGCGGCCCCGCCGGGGCGCGACGAGCGCCCGGCGGCCGCCCCGGCTGCTGCTGGCGCTCAACGGGGCTCAGCCGCCGCTGCCGGCCTTGACCTGGATCTCCGGATCCTCTTCCAGCACGAAGATCTCCACGCGCCGGTTGCGGCGCTTGCCCTCGGCGCTGGTGTTCTCGGCCACGGGCCGGTTGGGCCCGAGCCCGGCCACATTGAGCTTGCTCGACATCAGCCGGCCTTCCTTGACCAGCAGGGCCCCGACCTCGATCGCGCGCGCGGCGGACAGCTCGAGGTTGCCGTTGGGGAAGCGCTGCACCGTCTCCGGACGGCTGACCGGATCGGAGTCGGTGTGGCCGCGCACCCAGATCGTCTGGTAGGGCTTGGAGGCGATGTCGGCCGCGACGCGCAGCAGGACTTCGCGGCCCTCGGGCTTGATCACGGTCGAACCGGAGTCGAACAGGATCGAATCCTTGAGCGCGAAACCGTAGCCGCCTTCGACGCGCACGGACTCCACGTCGCCCGGGGCGTTGCCCAGGCGGCTGGCGATGTCGGCCAGCTCCTTCATGCGGTCCTCGAGCTCGCGGTCGGCCTCGCTGGGCTCCACCGCCACCGGGGCGCTGGCCTCCTGGGTCTGGCTGGCCTGCCAGCGGTCGCGCTCCGCCTCGAGCTGGGCCACGTAGGCCTCCAGGTCGTGGGTCGAATCCTGGTACAGACGGGCCATCTCGGCCATCTCGTCGTACTTCTGCGCGCTGACGCAGCCGGCCACCAACCAGGCGGCGGTCAGACCGAGGGCCAGGTGGAGGCCGCGGCGGGCGGCGGCGAGGGGCAGGCGGTGCGGTTGCGAAGACATGGGAGCGGGGGCTCGGGTTGGGTCACCGGCCGGGCGCGCCGGTCGGTTGGGCAACGCCGCGCGCGGCGGCGGGTGCGGATTCGATGCGGGGCTCTGGATGGCTTGGGGGCGCGCGCCCCCCAGCGGCTGAGCGCGGTCAGCCGGGGCCTTGCAGGCCAGGGCAAACGGGGGACGGACGGGGAGGGTCCCCAGGCCGCGGCGCTGCGCGGCCGGGGCGCGGGCGGCTCGAGGGCAGGGGGCGCAAACCGCCCCGGGCCGGTCAGCCGCCTTGCTCTTCCCCGAAGGTCACGAAGATGCCGCCGATGGCTTTGGCCATGTCGGAGGCATTGCCCGAAGTGAGCGAGATCAGGACCGGCGGGGTCAGCAGCAGGATCAGGCTGGTCAGCAGCACCAGCGCGAAGCTGAGCGGCGTCCAATCCTCCTCGGCTTCGCCGGACTCTCCGGCGCCGACCGGGGCCAGCTCGGACTCCTGCTCGGCATCGTCCTCCGGCGCTTCTTCCGCGGAGTCCTCCTCGAGCAGATCATCGGCCGCCAGCAGGGTGTCCGCGGCGGACAGCTCCTGGGTGGCCATGCCGCCGTCGACCGGCTCCAGGTCGGCGTCGTCTTCGAACAGCAGATCCTCGGCCTTGTCCCCCAGCTCGATCTCCTCGCCGCCGAGCAGCTCGCGGGCCAGGTGCTCGACGTCCTGGCGGCGCAGCTTCATCGTGTCCCCTTCGCGGAAGGCGCGGATCTCGCCTTCGGAAACCAGGCGCTTGAGCTCCTCTTCCTTGAGGCGCAGGTGCCGCAGGGCGTCTTCGAAGTTGAGGAATTCTTTCGGGTCGCTCATCGGGGGTGGAGCTCGGGGGGTGTCGGGGTGCGGAGCGGCGGAAGGGGCCGGCCCCTCGGCGGCGCGGCCGGGGGGAGCGCCTGCCGCGCAGGGCGCGGGCTCACTTGACCTCGGTCTGGTTGGCTTGGAACAGCTTCTCGAGGTCGGAGTAGGTGTGCTTGCTGCGGTCGTTGAAGCCGATCAGCTGCAGGTCGAGGTCGACGCGGCGGGCGCCCACCAACCGGATGCCGGACTGGCTGCCCGTGCCGCCGACCGCCTGGTAGCAGGCCAGCTGGCGGGTCTGTGTGTCGATCAGGTACAGGACGCCGCCGCCGGTCACGTCGGGACCGGTCACGGCGATCATGCGGCCATCGGAGTCGGCCGTGCCGAAGGTGGGCAGGAAGGGCACGTTGGGCAGCCCGGCGCCCGTGGTCGGCCCGCCCTCCTGGGGCGGCAGGGCCAGGCCGAGCGCCGCCAGGCCCAGGCCGGCGACCAACAGCCAGCCGGAATGGATCCAGGCGGCCTCGGGCCAGGGGCGCGGCGCGGGCGGGGCGGGGTCGAATCGGGGCGGGATCATCGCGGGGCGGCGGGGCCGCTCGGCCCATCCTATCGAGCCTGGCCCCGGCGCTCTACCGCCCGGGGCCTGGTCCGGCCCGGATTCCATGGCCCCGTCCGGGGCGGCCGCCGCCAGCGTGGCACACCCCGGGGCGCCGCCGGGGCCGGCCCGCCCCCCGGGCAGGGCGCGGCGCAGCGGGGCCTTCCGCTCGGCCGCGGCTGGCTGGCCCGCGCCGGTGCCCGCCGGCGGCCCAAAGGCATCTGACCGGTTGGTATGGCGGCTCGGGCGCAGCCCGAGTCGATTTTTCTCTCAACCTTTCAAAAGCCGGCCAGGTCCCCGCTGATGGTCTCGACCAGGTCCTTGAGGGTCACCAGGCCGCGCGGGGCGGCGCTGGTGCCCACCAGGGCGCAGCGCTGGCCCGCCAGGCGCAGGCGCGCCAGGGCCCGGTCGACGGGCATCTCCGGATCGAGAGCCAGCAGCGGGCGCGCCAGCTCGGCCAGGGGCGTTTCAGGCGCCGCCAGGGCCTCGAGCTGGTGCACGTAGCGCTCCATGCGGCCATCGGCTTCGAACAGCGGCAGGCGCGTGTGCGGGGCTTCGGCGAGCCGGCGCTGGCTTTCCGCCGCCGCTGTGCGCAGGTCGATGCACCAGACCTCCGGCAGGGGCACCATCACCTCGCTGAGCGGGATCGAACGCAGGCGCAGCACGTTGTCGACCATCGGCTTGAGGCCGCTGGGCAAGGAGCCGGCGCGGGCGCTCTCCTCGACCAGCTCGATGACCCAGTCGCGGCCCAGGGTCACCTCGACCTCGCTGCGCTCCAGACGGAAGATCGCTTCGACCGCCTGGCTGAGCCAGCGCAGCGGCAGGGACAGGGGCACGAACAGCAGGCGCGCCAGGGCGACCAGGGGCGCGCTGTAGCCCAGCAGCGTGTGCGGGCGGCGGCGGTAGACGTCCTTGGGCAAAAGCTCCCCGAACAGGAACAGGGTCGGGGTCAGGATCAGCGTTAAGAGCAGCTCCCGGGCGGCCAGGGGCGCATCCACGAACAGGGCCAGCAGGCCCTGCATCTGGCTGGTGGCCAGCTCCAGGACCAGGTTGTTGCCGATCAGGATCGCGATCAGGAAGGCGCGCTCGTCGCGGATCAGCCAGCGCACCAGGAAGGCCATGCGGCGCCCGAAGCGCAGGTCGGCCTCGAGGCGCGCCTTGGAGAGCGCGTAGAAGGCCGTTTCCGAGCCCGAGAACATGGCCGAGGCCAGATAGCAGGCCAGCAGCCCGAGCAGGGTCAGGAGCAGGGTCATCGCCGCTCGACCTCCTCGAGACCCGGCCGCAGCCGGCGCGGCAGGGAAGCGCGCACCGGCGGCAGGGCCTTCTCGGTGGCGCGCATGCGCACCGACAGCACGCGCCGCCCGCGCACCTCGCCGACCTCGAGCTCGAGCCCTTGCAGCAGCACCTGGTCGCCGCTCCTCGGGATGCGCCCGAGCAGCGCGGTCACCAGCCCGCCGACGGTCTCGAACTGCACGGCCTCCACGTCCAACCCGAAGCGCTCGCTCCAGTCGCGGACCGAAAGCGAGCCGGGCACCTGGAACACGCCCTCGCCCAGGGGCACCACGGTCTGCTCGCGGGCCTCGCCCTCGACGCGCAGGTCGCCGACGATTTCCTCGAACAGCTCCTCGATGGTGACGTACCCCGCGGTGCCGCCCCACTCGTCGACGCAGATCGCTTCCGCCGTGCGGCGCTCCCGGAAGGTGCGCAGCAGGTCGAGGCAATTGGCCACCTCGGGCACGAACAGGCTGGGCATCACCAATTCGGCGATGGGCCGCTCCGGCGCGCGCAGCAGGTCCCGCACGCGCACCATGCCGCGCACCAGGTCGGCGTTGCCCTCGACCACCGGCAGCCAGCTCATGCGCCGCGCCAGGGCCTGTGCCACGACCTGCTGCCGGTCGCTGCCATCGAGCTCGAGGAACAGCCCGTCGACCCGCGGCGTCATGATCTCGCGCACGCGCAGGCTCTTGAGTTCGACCAGCTCGGCCAGGAGGTCCGCCTCGTGGTCCAGCAGCCCGCCCTGCCGGGCGCTGTCCTCGAGCATGTCGGCCAGCTCGTGGGGTTCCAGGGCGCGCTCGTCCCCGCCGCGATCGAGGCGCTTGCCGATCTGGTCGAGCAGGCGCACCAGGAGGTGGCGCAGGGGCCCGAGCAGGCGGATCAACACCAGCCAGATCGGCGCCGCCAAGCGGGCCAGGGGCAGGCGCGCCCGCAGGCCGATGGTCTTGGGCAGGATCTCGCCGAAGACCAGCACAATCACCAGCGAACCGAACAGGGTCAGCAGTTCGTCCCAGGCCCCGTCGCTGGCTTCCTGCTCGGGAAACAGGCGGTCCGAGAGGGAAAAGAACGTCACGTTGGCGAGCAGGTTGACGAGCAGGATCGTGACCAGCAGATCGCTCGGCCGCGCCAGCAGGTCGCGCGCCGCCTGCCCCGCGCGCTGGCGCTCGCGGGGCTTCAGGCTGAACAGGGCCGCTTCCGAGGAGCTGCAAGCGCCGGAGATCAGCAGCGCGCTGCACAGCACGGCGATCAGCCAGATGGGGGCCTCAGACATGGGATCGGGGCGGACGAGCGCGGGATTCAGGCGGTCGGGGGGGTGCCGCGCGGAAGGACCAGTGTGGCACAGAAGCCCGCTCCGGCCTCGCTTTCGAGCACGAGGCGCCCGCCGTGCGCCTCGGCCACGGCGTGCACGATCGCCAGGCCCAGGCCGGTCCCACGGCCGACCTCCTTGGTGGTAAAGAACAGGTCCCGGGCGCGGGCCAGATCCTCGGCCGCGGCCCCGGGGCCGTTGTCGCGCACGCTGAGCCAGACCTCGGCGCCCTGGTCGAGGAGCTCGAGCGTCACCTCGGGGGGGCCCGGCAGCCGCTTGCCGACCCCTCCCTCCAGGGCGTCCAGGGCGTTGGCCAAGAGGTTCAGGACCGCCTGGGCCAGCTCGTTGTGGGCTCCCAGCACGCGCGTGGCCAGGCTGTCCTCCACCGATCCGGGCGCTTCCGGATCGAGCTCGCGCGGACCGAGCCGCAGGCCCAGCCGGACGCCCCGGCCGCGGGCGCGGTGGGCGACCAGCAGCAGGGCATCGCGGGCGATCTCCAGCAGCGCCACGGGCCGCGCCTGGCTGGGGCGCGGAGCCGCGCTGAGCACCCGCGCGACGATGGTCTGGATGCGCTCGAGGCCCTCGCGCAGCAGCTTGAAGTAGCGCTCGCGCCGCTCGGGGTCGAGCGGCTTGGTCTCGAGCGCCCGCACCGCGTTGGTCAGGCCGCCCAACGGATTGTTGATCTCGTGGGCGATGCCGGCGGCCAGCTCCCCCATCGCCGCCAGGCGCCGCTGGGTCAGGGCGGCGCGCTCGGCCAGCCGCGCCTGCTGGGTCGCGCGCTCGACCTCCAGTTCGAGCTCGCGGTTGAAGCCCTGCACGCGCTCGGCCATGCGGTTGAAGGCCGCGCCCAATTCGGCCAGCTCGGCCGTGGAGCCATGCAGCGACACGCGCGCCGAAAGCTGACCGCGCTCGAGTCCCTGGGCGGCCCGGTGCAGTTCGGCCACCGGCTCGAGCACCAGGCGGCGCAGGGCCAGGAAGGTGGCTGCGCTGAGCAGCAGGGTCGAGACCAGGAACCCCGGCAGGAGGCTCTGCACCAAGGGCAGGAGGCGCTCCTTGGCCGGCAGCCGAAACCAGCACGCGCCCCAGTTGCGGCCCTGGATCGGGATCGGGATCACCCAGCCGCCCGCGACCTCGCTCTCGACCCCGAGCTCGATCGAACGCGCCAGCGCCGGCAGGATCTCGCGCTCGCTGTCCCCCAAGGGCCGGTGGAAGCGCCCCAAGGGATTGAGCACGATTCCCTGGGGCAGCGGCACGCCGCTCGGGCCAGCGGAAAGGTTGCGGTCGACCAGCAGCGCGTCCTCGACCTCGGTCCAGCCGGGCCAGGAGAGAATGCTGGCCACGTTGAGCTCGCGCTCCGGTCGGATCGAGGCCCGCAAAGTGCGCAGGAAATCGGTGTAGAGCCCGAGCGCCTGGGCCTCCTGCTGCTTCCCGATCTCGCCCACGAGCAGGGCCCCGGCCGCCGTGAATCCGAGCAGGTTGACCAGGAACAGCAGCAGCAGCGCGCGCAGGGACAGCGCCAGGCGCAGCGGCCGCGGCGCGCGGAGCGCGCCGCCGCCCACGCTGCCCGCCCCGGGC